>ERZ824600.54-NODE-54-length-165609-cov-5.242616_pt1 | contig 165609 bp, 148 predicted proteins | sample MGYA00519933_ERZ824600 | MGnify/ENA primary metagenome ERZ824600 (study PRJEB31778, sample SAMEA3449178) | human gut metagenome | biome: human gut; feature: human-associated habitat; material: faeces | place: United Kingdom | collected 2010/2012 ...
GTCCAGCGGGATCAGCTCGCCTTTTTTGCGGTGATAGTCCAGAATCTCGCTCATTTGCTCCGCGGTGAGAAGCAAATTGTCGTCTTTACCCTCCTGACAGAGCGGATTGTCTCCGATCCTGAGCAGCGTCCATTCGACAGGCACGCCGTTTTCGGTTATGTCGATGCAGTAATTGCCGCTTCCGAGCGCTTCATCCCCGCGTTCGAAAAGGCAAAGCGGGTGGCTTGCAAAAACCGATTCGGCTTTTCTTGTTTCGGCAATACCCGCCTGGTTGTCGTGATTGCCCCAGACAAAAGTCCACTTGATTCCGAAGGTATCCATGAAATCTGCGTAAAACTCATAGACGGGTACAGAACCGCCGTATGTAAGATCGCCGGTGACGGTTATCAGATCGGGACGGACCTTTTCAACAAGCGCGGAGGTCGTTCCGCATACGGTTGTAAGAGCGTTGCTTTTGTTTTGCAGCTCTTCTGCGGTGATCTGCGTGTCCGTAATGTTGAGTATAACAAAATCGCGGTTTGTTTCCTTTTGAAGTGAGTTCATGGCGTGCCACATCCGTTACTCTGTATTATGTATGTGTAGTATTATAGCACAAAAAGCATTATAATCAATAGCAATTTTCCGAAACCGCCGTGCGGGGATATCAGCTTTCACACCAGTTATAATTGCACCCGTGGATAGAAAAAGCACGCGATATGCGCCGTTTGCGCCCACGCGTGCTTTTGATATTTGTATGTGTTGTTAACGCCGGCGCACGGGTTGAAAACACGCTTGCGTTGTGTTAGAATATGAATGCAGCCCTCCACGCGAGAGTCCTAATTGCCGTCTGATGACGATGGAGCTCGGCAGGAAAGCGCAGACGCTCCATCTGTAAGCGAGGCAGTGTCCCCCCGTCAAATCGAAAGCAAGCGGAGAGACCTCCGTGCAGGATGAAAAGAAACTGAAAATGACCGTAAACGTGCATGATGTCATCATCGTGCTTTTTGATACGCCTTCTATAAGGATTTCGGTTATTCACGCTCGCTTATAAAGCTCGGTCATGTGGAATCCGGTATGGAAGCAATCGCGGCGGCAAGCGGTGATTTTACCGCCGTTATCGTGAATACAGCCGGAAAATGAGTATTCATTGCAACGATGCGCCGCAAATGCGGGCATATACAAGCTCGGTTGATTTTATGTCCAAACGGTTTGAGCGGCTTGCCGGATGCTATCTGTACTTTTTTCCGAACATCGCATACAATTAAATCACGGTCGACCGAAAACTTAAAACAAGGAGCATAAGGAATGAAAACAGTAGGAGAAAGGATTGCCGCTCTTCGCAAGGAAAGAGGCATCACCCAGGAAGGTCTTGCGGGTATTATCGGTATTTCCTCACAGGCGATTTCAAAGTGGGAAAATAACGTGACCATGCCGGATATTATGCTTTTGCCGATTATCGCGGACACGCTCGGCGTGACGATCGATGAGCTTTTCGGGATCAAGCATAAGGTGCAGGAAAAGCCGGTCAATATCGAAGAAACACCCATGGCTGTTTATGATGAGATTCTGAAAACCATGTGGAAATCGGAAGAATTCGGTGAGACTGCCGAAAGGGTCAAAGCACAGCTTGTAAGGGACCCCGGTCAGCACAGCGGGTTTGTTTCTGCCGTTTCCGGCGCGGTATACGCAAATAAGGATATCGCTCTCGCATATCTTCCGGGCGATAAAGAATCATTGAAGCTGCTCGAAAGCGAAGGAGCGGCAATGCTTTTACAGATGCTTTCCGATAAAAACGTGCGTCTTATGCTTGCATATCAATATGTGAACTCGCAGAAGGCATTTACAGCCGCATCCTTTGCCGCCAATGCCGGAATATCCGAAGAAGAGGCGAAAGCAGCGATCGAAAAGTCGGTTACCTGCGGTCTGACTACGGCGCAGGATGTTGATGCCGGCGCCGAAGAATCGCTGCGCATCTACCAGGCATGGGGCGATTATAAAATGATGCTGCTTGTCTTTCCGCTCCTGTCTTTGGCGGACCGGCTCGCTCATTACCGGGAACGCTGGGCAGGTTTCAGAACATGACGATCGCCTTCAAAAAGCACACTGTGCTTTTTCCTTTTGCGATGTCGATACCAACGCAGATCATAAAAATCCTCCTGTTTGTTGTTTCTGCAATGTAACCGTTTCAGCTTATTACGATTCATTTTTGCTCGTGACGCGGACGCGATTTTGCAGGGGGCGAGCCCCCTGCAAAATCGGAACAACCTGCTTAATCGAATCTTTATAACAAGAGAACGAATGACGCTTTGCTTAACGAACGCGTAGTTCAAAGAAAAACCTATCAGTCCATTGCTCTCTTATTATAACAAAAATAAGCATAGCTGACTATACCGTTTTGCTCAGTATAGGGCTACGCTTATATTGTACCAAAGAAAACGGTTCTCGGGGGAAACCAATGAAACGCAAAAATTCATAAGCTGTTTGCTTTTATTTACCACCTATGAGACAATAACAACCACCTATCGGGAAACGGTGGAATTTCTTTTCCCAATCCTTTATAATGTAACAGCGGAAAGGAGGAAATCGGATTGAAGATTGAAATCAAAATTGATGAGAGTTGCACCGAACCGAAAATCGTCATCGTGACAGACAGGGTCACCGACAAGATTAACGAAATTATAAAGAAGCTTTCGGTGGAGCCATCGGAGGTGCTTGCGGGGTTTCGGGATGAGCAGGTGACCGTACTGGAGCCAAACGAGATTGATAGAATCTATGCTTCGGGCGGCAAGGTCTATGCCGAAACGAAAAACGGCGCATTTCTTCTCCGCCTGCGGCTGTACGAAGCGGAGCAACGTCTTGCAAACTCATCCTTCGTGCGCATATCAAACAGCGAGATTATTAACCTGAAAAAAGTCAGGGGCTTCGATATGAGCTTTACGGGAACTATATGCGTTTCTCTCTCAAACGGAACGGTTACTTATGTTTCCAGACGGTATGTTACTAAAATCAAACAATTATTGGGATTATGAGGTGGTAAAAATGAAAAAGAAAATTATTTTGCGCGGACTGTTCGGACTGCCCGTCGGAATCGCCATCGGGTTTGTAATTACGCTGCTGATCTCCATCTGCATCGGAGACGGCTCTTTTTACCCTGTCACGCCGGAACTGATCCAAACGACGGGGAACGAACTGAATGCGGTTATTTTGCAGACGATCCTTTGCGCCATCCTTGGTGTGGGATTTGCGATGGCATCAGTGATCTGGGAAATTGATTCATGGAGCCTTGCAAAGCAAAGCGGCGTATACTTTTTGATTATCAGCGTGGTTATGCTACCGATTGCTTATTTTGCTAATTGGATGAAGCACTCAATTACCGGTGTTCTTTCTTATGTGGGAATCTTCGTGATGATTTTTGCGGCGGTTTGGATTTCACAGTATCTGCTTTGGAAGAGGCGCATAAAGAAAATGAACGCACGAATTCACGGCGAGGATGATCAAAAGCGAAATTGAGTTCGTCAATGAAAGAAATAACAAACCCACCGCCATATCAGCATTTTGGAAGTGAACCAGAATACTTAGGTGGTGCATCCCCCGACCGCCGTGTGACAACGGAAAGAGAAAAGCAAAAAAGCCTTGAAAACTCAGTGCTTTCAAGGCTTTTTGGTGGTGCGGGTAAAAGGACTTGAACCTTCACCGAGGAATCCCGACTAGAACCTGATGAAAATGACATCTCGGTGACAAGTCGATCTGACCGTACCGACGCGTCTGCATACAGTATAACATAAAACCATGAGCATTGCAAGTATTACGACTTGAAAAACAGTCGAAAAAATGGTATAATTAATTCAGAAAGAATAATCCCCACGGAGGACTTGCCATGCCATACGACAAAAAGACGCGAGATGCGCTTCAGGCGTATTATGAAACGCATGATTTTACCGGAAACATCCCTGCCTTTGATGACAAAAAATATACGCCCGCACAACTGCAGATTTATGCCAAGGCGAAAAAGTTTTTTGCACAGTCATGGCTGAAGCTCCTTCCCGAAACGGGCAACAAGCGCTCGATGAGAAATTTCTCGAAAAACTATCCGCTGAACTGTCTGAAAGAAGGCGACGCGGCGTACATCGCGGACATGGTTGCCCAAATTATGGGCGATGAGGAACAATTCAAAGCCTCTGTTGACAAATTCTTTTCCGACTTGCAGGAGCCGCTTGAAGCCGGATTCAAAGCCTGTGCAAAAGCACACGGAAAGACAGAGGAAGAATTGACTGACGAAGAAATCGAAGATGTTGTGGACAAGCTTGCCGGGCTTTTCATGGAAGAAATGATCAACGCACTGATGACGGCACAGAAAACGCCGGAAATCTTTGCGGCGCTTCATAAGGGTGACACAAAGCTCACGGCGCACGAGGATTTTAACGATTCCGTGTGTGAAAATCACGACAAAATCAATTTTCTGAAAAGATGGACGCATTCCGACACACAGCTTGGTGCGGCATTGTCGCTTGAAGAAGTGATGGAAAGCGACAGAGATGCCGCTGAAAATGCCTCCAATTTCTTTTCTCCTGCCGAAAGCACGGAAGAAGCCTATTCGGAACTGCGAAACGGATTCCTTGCCACGCTGTCGGAGGACGACCATGCGATTTTCATCATGCGGGAAAACGGTAAAACGCAGAAGGAAATTGCGGAGACGCTCGGCTATAAGACGCACAGCGCCGTGACCAAACGTCTGCAAGCTATGCGGGAGCAGTTTGAAATGTATATAAAAAAACGAGGATAGAGTAATGCGCTCACAGAGTTTTCTGTGGGCGCTTCCTTATCGCAATTTCCACTTGAACTTTCCCCAAAAACATGTTATACTATATCAAGTAAAAGTTCAAGCAAGGAGGTGGCAATATGATTCATCCGCAGCTGCTGACCTTTCTTTCGGTGGCGGAGAACGGGAGCTTTTCCAAAACGGCGGAGGCGATGTTCCTCTCTCCCACGGCGGTGATGAAGCAGATCGACGCTTTGGAGGGACGGCTCGGTGTGACACTCTTTTCCCGCACCAACCATGGGTTAGCGCTCACCGAGGCAGGAAAAAGCATCCTTGACGACGCGAGATACCTTGTGGATTACACAAAGCGCGCGGCGGAAAAGGCGCGGGAGCTCGACCGCCGGGAAAATCAGCGCTCCATCCGCATCGGTACCTCAGTCATGACGCCGGCAAAATTCATTCTGGACATCTGGGCAGACATTCAGCATCTTGCACCGAATCTGAAAATCGAACTGATTCCGTTCGAAAATACACCCGAAAATGCACGTGAAATTCTGCGCAATCTCGGCAAGCAGATCGATGTGGTTGCCGGAATTTACGACGATCACCTGATGACCGAGCGGAATTTTCAGGTGATTCATCTGGAGGATAAAGCAATTGCATTTGCCGTGCCGCTGACAAGCCCGCTTGCCGCAAAAAAGGCAATTGCGCCGGGGGATCTGAAAGAAACCGGTGTGATGTTTATTCATCGTGGATGGAACTGTTATATTGACAGACTGCGGGATGCCTGCGAAGACGCCTGTGTGAAGGTGACGGATTTCCCGTTTTTCAATCTTTCCGCGTTCAATACGGCGGTCAAGGAAAATCTGCCGATCATTGCGGTAGACGGTTGGGAGAGTATCCATCCGCTCCTGCGCATCGTTCCGTCGGAGGTACCTGTCACGGTGCCTTACGGGATCATGTACTCACCGGAACCGTCGGGACAGGTCAGAAAATTCATCCGGACGGTGGATGAGATTATAAACAAAAACAAGGAGGATAAAACATGAAGATCAAGCAAACGGCAGGAAGAAACGCTCTTGAAAAATTTGCACCGAAATTTGCCGAGATAAATGACGATATTCTATTCGGGGAGGTTTGGTCGGGTGACGGACTCTCTCCGAAGATTCGCTCCATGCTGACCGTAACAACACTTGTGGCAAAGGGGATGATTGATTCGTCTTTTGAACATCATCTTACATTTGCCAAAGCAAACGGTGTTACAAAGGGCGAAATGGTGGAATTGCTCACACATATCGCGTTTTACACCGGTTGGCCAAATGCATGGGCGGCTTTCCGCAAGGCAAAAGATATTTATGCCGAAGACGACGGTAGGTTTGGCGGGTTGTTTGGACTTGGTGAGCCGAACACGGCTTATGCAAAGTATTTTGTCGGTAATTCTTATCTGAATCCCCTGACGGATCCTCGAAAATCGGTTTTTATGGCGAATGTGACCTTTGAACCGAAATGTCGCAACAATTGGCATATTCATCATGCCGCAAGCGGAGGCGGGCAGATTCTTTTGTGTACAGACGGCAGAGGATGGTATCAGGAAGCCGGGAAACAGGCGCGGGAACTGCATCCGGGTGATGTGGTAACGATTCCTGCGGAGGTAAAGCATTGGCATGGAGTAGCAAAAGACAGTTGGTTTTCTCATATCGCCGTGGAATGTCCGGGCGAAAATACCAAAACCGAATGGTGCGGAGCCGTGTCGGATGAAGAATATGACGCTTTGAATTGAGCGAAAGTAAATTGCAAAGCACCTGCCTGCGGGCGGGTGCTTTTTGCTTTAACTATAAGTTAATACGCCGAACTTTTCGGAGATTCCGTTTTTCCGTTCTGTGTGATACAATAAAGGCACAAAAGAAAAACGGAGGTGTTCCACGATGGAATATGTAACTTTATCAAACGGAGTAAAAATGCCGCAGCTCGGCTACGGGGTTTACCAGGTATCCAAGGATGAATGCGAGCGGTGCGTGCTGGACGCACTCTCGGTCGGCTACCGCCACATTGACACGGCGCAGAGTTATTTCAATGAGGAAGAGGTCGGCGAGGCAATCGCAAAATCAGGCGTACCGAGAAGTGAGATCTTCCTGACCACCAAGGTTTGGGTGGAGCATTATGGGTACGACGAGACGAGGGAGTCGGTGCTGGAATCCATGCGCAAGCTGAAAACCAACTACATTGATCTGGTGCTTCTGCATCAGCCTTTCGCGGATGTTTACGGCGCGTGGAGAGCACTGGAGGATCTGTATGCCGAGGGCGTCATCAAGGCGATCGGCGTTTCCAACTTCTATCCCGACAGGCTGGTTGACATCTGCTCCTTTGCCCGCATCAAGCCGATGGTCAATCAGGTGGAGACCCACCCGCACAATCAGCAGATCGAAGCACACGAATGGATGGTCAAGTACGGCGTACAGCATGAGGCGTGGGCGCCGTTCGGCGAAGGCAGAGGCGGCATGTTTGAGGAGCCTGTGCTTGTGGAAATCGGCAAACAGTACGGCAAGACCTCGGCGCAGGTCATTCTCCGCTGGGAGCTGCAGCGCGGGATCGTAGTCATCCCGAAATCGGTTCACAAGGAGCGGATGGAGCAGAATTTTGATGTGTTCGACTTCACGCTCTCGGACGACGATATGAAGGCAATCGCGGCGCTGGACAAGAAGCAAAGCTCTTTCTTCTCGCACACTGATCCCAAAATGGTGGAATGGTTTGCGCAGATGGTGGAGGAGCGCAAGCACAACAACAACCACCGCAAGGAAAAGAAAAATTGGTAAGTCAATTCCGCAGGAAACAAGAAAGGATAGATAAAAATGAAAAAGTTAATCGCTCTTTTACTCGGAATCATCATGATATTCTCACTCGCGGCATGCGCGGGAACAACCCCTGACACACCGTCGGGAACGACGCCAAGCAACGGCTCACAAATAACAAATGGCACAAACGATACAAAAAAGCCCGACAGCACCACATCGGGTGAAGATAGCACAACCGGTACAACCGACACAACGGATTCCACCGATACGCCGGACACGCCGGCGGCGGGCGGCAAAACGCTTGTCGTGTACTTCTCCGGCAGCGGCAACACCAAACGGGTTGCGGAAGACATCGCCGCGGCAACGGGCGGAACGCTTTTTGAGCTTGTTCCGGTAACACCCTACACAAGCGCCGACCTCAGCTGGACGACTGCGGGCAGCCGCGTCAACCGCGAACACGATGACGAGTCGCTGCGCGACATTCCGCTGGTCACAACAACGCCCGAAAACTTTGACGAATACGATACGGTCTTTATCGGCTACCCCATCTGGTGGGGCATCGCGGCATGGCCGGTCAACAACTTCGTGAAGAACAACGATTTCGCGGGAAAGACGGTCATTCCGTTTGCCACCTCCGCAAGTTCCGGTATGGGACAGAGCGGAACGCTCCTTGCCGAAATGGCGGGCACGGGCAATTGGCAGGAGGGACATAGATTCTCTTCCGGCGCAAGCAAGTCTGACGTTGAGGAGTGGGTCAACGGCTTGAAATGAGCCGCATAGCAAAAATTACAGCACAACAAAGGAGAATCAATCATGAAAAAAGATCTGGGAGTCAAACCCTATTTATTTCCCATGCCGGTGCTGAAAAAGTTAAAAACGGAGGTACCGTATGAAATCATGGAAACGCATTGCAAAGCCGGTGACGGATGCCGCGATGTTTGTCCTCTTTCTGCTCGTGATGGGAGAGGCAAAGCTGCCGGGTGCGGCGCATGAATGGCTCGGTATCGCGCTGTTTGCGCTGTTTCTCTTTCATACGGCGCTGAATATCCGCTGGTACCGCGCGCTCTTTCGCGGGCGCTATCCGGCAAAACGGGTGGTGCAGACCGTAGTCAATCTCGCGTTGCTTATTGCCATGCTCGGTTGTGTGGTCAGCGCCGTGCTGATCTCGGGCACCGTGTTTGCCGCGCTTCCGATGGGCGGCGCACAAATGGGACGAACCCTGCACCTCGTTTCCACGGCGTGGGCGTTCCTGCTGTCCTCGGTGCATCTCGGACTGCACCTCCCGGCGCTGTTTCGGAAAATCATGCGCGGGCGGCAGACAGATCGGTCGTTCTGCCTGCTCCTTGGAGCGTTTGCCATTGCTTTTTCCGTATACGGTGCTGTCATCTTTACCGAACGCCGGTTCTGGGAGGAGCTGCTTTGCACGGTCGCGTTCAAGGATTACGGAAGCGCATACCGTACCGGCTTTTTCGCCTATACATTTGATACCCTCATGCTTTCGCTCGGTCTCGCGTTTTTCTCCTGCGGGCTGAGGCTGCTACTCGAAAAAATCCACAGGAAAGGAAAAATGACTAATGAAACACCTGAATAAAATGCTTGCGATATTACTTGCGTTCACGACACTCTTTTTGCTTACCGCCTGTTCGTCGGGAGGCGAGCATACCCCGATAGCAAACGATCCGGAAGCCCCCGTCAAGGGGGAAGGCAAAATTTTGGTTGCCTATTTCTCCTGGTCGGGCAACACGCAGACTATGGCAAATTGGGTTGCCGAAAAGACAGGTGGCGAGTTGTTCCGCATCGTCCCCGAGGTCGCCTATACGCAAAACGATGTGTTTGACCGTTCCAAAAACGAGCTTGACAACGGAATACGCCCCGCGATCACCACGCATATCGACGCGGAGGTCATGGCAGGATATGACACGGTATTTCTGGGCTTTCCGATTTGGTGGTACGATCTGCCGATGCCTGTGTGGACATTCCTTGAGGAGTATGATTTCAGCGGAAAGACCGTAATCCCGTTCTTTACGCACAACGGCTCGTCCTCGGGCGCGGGGAGTCTCGGAACGCTGGAAAAACTGCTCCCGTCGGCAACGGTCAGGACGGATGACGCGCTGTCGGTTGCGGGAAACAGCGTATCCGGCGCAGAAAACAAGGTAGACAGTTGGCTTTCGGGGCTTGGCTACTAAAGTCAGGAGGTTTTGTTATGAAAAATGTATTGATTCTTTCGGGCAGTCCGCGCAGAGGCGGCAACCCGGATCTTCTTTGCGACGAATTTGCGCGCGGCGCGGCGGAACGCGGCAACCATGTGGGAAAAATCCGTGTGTCGGACAAGAAAATCGGCTATTGCCGCGCCTGCTACTACTGCCGCGACAACGGCGGTGCGTGCGTTCTCAAGGATGATATGGCAGAGGTGCTTCAGAAGATGATCGATGCCGATGTCATCGTGCTGGCAAGCCCGGTTTACTTCTATTCCATCGACGCGCAGCTCAAAGCCGTCATCGACCGCACGCTTGCCCGCTGGACAGAGGTAAAGAACAAAGAGTTTTACTATATCATCACCTGTGCGGACGGAGAAAAGCAGTCGGTCATGACCACGCTCGACTGTCTGCGCGCATATGCCGATTGCGTCAGCGGCGCGATCGAGCGCGGCGTGATTTACGGGACGGGCGTTTATCAGAAGGGCGAAGTCAAAGCATCTCCCGCCATGAAGCAGGCATACGAAATGGGGCGGTCGGTGTGAAACGGACACTTGCGCTTATCCTTTGCGCTCTTCTCCTGCTCGCGTTTGCCGGATGTGCCGCAGGTCCGTCGGAATCCGTTCCGGAGAAGCCGCACACGGACACTCAAACGCCGGAAACAAGTGATAAAACAGGCGAAACGACCATCGGAGAAACTGAAACACCTGAACATCCGCCGAAGAAAACGGATTACAATGTTAGCGCGGGAAGCGAGACCTATCACGGGTTCCTGATGGACAATATCCTGCATTCGGATGTCGGGGATATTCATTTTCATCTGTGCATCCCTGAAAGCTACGACGAAAGCGAACCGTACGCACTTTACATCTCGCTTCCCGGCTACGAAGGGCTGTACTTTCAGGGTGTCGGCACAAATATCCGAGCGGAAGATTTTGTTTTTGAGGCGCAGAAGTACAACGATAAAATGATCATTGCCGCACCGCAACTGAGCGATTGGGGCAACTCCTCGGCGGAGCAGACTATCGCGCTGACGGAATATCTGCTCGACGCTTACAGCATTGACAGCGGCAAGGTCTACATCAACGGCTACTCCGGCGGCGGGGAGACGCTCTCGCTGGTGCTCACGAAGCGTCCCGAACTTTTCACCGCGGCGCTTCATGTCGCGTCGGTCTGGGACGGAGAGCTTGCGCCGCTTGTGCAGGCGAGAACTCCGGTCTATTTCGTCATCGGGGAATCCGATGAATATTACGGCTCGGCAAGGATCAGCCGCACCTACGAGGAACTTTGCCGCCTCTACCGCGCCGAGGGGCTGACCGAGGAGGAGATCGGCGCCCTTGCGGTGCTGGATGTCAAAGACCGCGCATGGTTTGGCGGCGGCAATCAGCACGGCGGCATCGGGCGCGTCTCGCAGGATGAGACCGTCATGCGTTGGCTGTTCGGGAGGTGACAAGATGAAAAAAACGGTATCTTTTCTCGCTCTTTTGCTTGCCCTTGCCATTCTTTGTTCCTGCGGTAATCAGACGAGACCGGACACGCCGAACGGCACCGATACGGCAAACGGCGGCACAACGACCGTGTCGGAGATCCCGTCCGTTACACCGACAGAACCGAGCGGCGGGACTGCTGCAAAATTTCCGTCCGAGCTTTCGGAAATTCCGCAGTCCTATTTTGCCGCATCGGATGCGCCGGGAGAGCTGCGGGAGCTTTACTACGACACCTACGAATCCTTTTCCTACGAACAGCATTCACAGCCGCTCCGCAAGCGTGCGATCGTCTATCTGCCGCACGGGTATGACGAAGGAAAGCAGTACAACATCCTGTACCTGATGCACGGCGGCTGGAGCAACGAAACCTCCACGCTCGGTACACCGGAAAGACCGTCCGACTTCAAAAATGTGATCGACAATGCCATTGCACAGGGTGATTTCGCACCGCTGATCATCGTCTGCCCGACCTACAACAACACGAGCGGACAGGACAGCGCGGATTTTTCACTGGCATTGCGACTGACAAGAAACTATCACAATGAGTTGGTAAACGATCTCATTCCGGCAGTTGAATCTGCGTTTTCCACCTATGCCGCGGGGATTTCGGCGGATGAACTGATGGCGGCACGCGATCACCGTGCCTTTGGCGGATTTTCGATGGGGTCTGTCACCACATGGCGCACCTTTGAATACGCGCTTGATTATTTCCGTTCCTTCATCCCCATGAGCTGCGGCACATCGCTTGACGACGAGAGCATTTGGCGCGCGGCAGAGGGGCGGTCACAGAATGATTATTTTGTCATGATGATGGTAGGAACCAGTGACTTTTCGTACAGCTACGATACCGCACGGGCAGTGGATATGCGCGCATCAGCATATTTTACAGAGCAGACCCAGACGACGGACGGCAATTTTGTTTTCCGTATCAAGGAGGGCTATTCCCACAACGGCATCGCGGCAAACGAGTATACCTACAATGCCATGAGGTACCTTTGGAAAAACGCATCGACCGCGGCGGCATACACGGCTGACACAAAAATTGCCGATGTAATCGCTGATCCCACGTTCGGCGATTTTGGCAGACTGATCTTTCCCGTGGACAGCGGATATTACAGCGGAGAAACGCTTGGGGATCTGCGCCTGACCTGGTACAGCCACATAGACCCCGCGCACACCGTTGCCATCTGCAATTATTTCAAAGAGGAAACGCAAAACGGCAGGCAGGTGTTCTACGATATTTATTCGGAGGAAGAAAAAACAGCCGATCCGCAAAAAGCCGACACCGGATTGTTCTTCTTCCGCGGCAATCCGGGCGCAAAGTTCGCCGTGACCTGCGCGGGCGGGGGATTTGCCTATGTCGGTGCCATGCACGACAGCTTTCCGCACGCATTGGAGCTGTCACGCCGCGGTTACAATGCCTTTGCTGTCATCTACCGACCGGGCGCGCAGACCGCCTATGAAGATTTGGCGCGTGCGATCTCCTTCATTTTTGCCAATGCTGATGTTCTCGGCGTGGATACAGACGGCTATTCCGTCTGGGGCGGAAGTGCAGGCGGACGCATGGCGGCTACGATTGCTTCCTACGGCGTGGAAGCCTTCGGCGGCAGCGCCGGAATTCCAAAACCGAGCGTCGCGGTGATTCAGTACACGGGGCATACCGATTACAACCCTGCGGGCGAGCCTGCTATCTTCGTAACGGTCGGCGAGAGCGACGGCATTGCAAACTACCGCACCATGAAACGGCGAATCGACGCGCTTGCCGCCATGGGCGTCCCGACCGAGTACCACTCCTATCCGGGACTGGGACACGGCTTCGGGCTTGGCATCGGCACCGTTGCCGAAGGCTGGCTCGACCTGGCAGTCGCTTTTTGGGAACAGAATTGCTGAAACCGGGATACAATACAGTGCAAAAACAGCCACCTGATTTTTTACGGTCAGGTGGCTGTTTTTGCGCTGACGGTCGCATTTGCTACTTCGCGGCAGATGATGTATAAGCATCTCAGAAACGCATCGATGTTCCAAATATTATAAATAAATCAAGCCTGCAGCGATTTCAAGGCGAAACCGTTGCAGGCTCAAAATTTTGCGTCTGAACAAGGAGGATTGCCAGCAAGTAAGAGAGTAAATACTATTCCTCCTTGTCCAGACAGATTTCAATTATTTTATTGGTAGATGATCTCACTCATGACGATTTCCTCAGCAGTGGTCTTACAGGAATTCATCTGCACCACCCATTCGAGCGGGTCGGTAACTTTCAGCTTTTCATCAATGCCACGGGATTGGGCAAGCTGAGCGGTGATCAACCGCACCTGTTCTTTCGCCGTAATGTCAATGTCATGAAGATACGCATTCAATCGACACTGCGTCAAAAGTGTGGTGTAAGTACCTTTCCGATGCTCCTTTATAAATGCAAGGCGTAAACTTCCGTATTTGCCGATTGGGTAGCGTGCTTGCTCCGGCAGAAGGAAGTCGGGGTAGAGCAGACCGTTTTTCTCTTTGTAGGTAATTTCGTATTTCATATTTATCATCCTTTCAAGCTGTTTTCTTATATTTGCAACCGAAAGGATTTCCGGCGGAGCCCGTGCGCGTTCCATAGGCGCGCTCATGACAGGTCACCGAGGCAAAAAGAAAATCCGAACCCAAAATCCAAAAGGATTAGGTTCGGATTATTCTTGTTTGGTGCGGGTAAAAGGACTTGAACCTTCACCGAGGAACCCCGACTAGAACCTGAATCTAGCGCGTCTGCCAATTCCGCCATACCCGCATATGCAATTTTGACCGTTAATTTTTACACGGAGCGATCTCTCCGAGGGCGGGGCACTCTCTGAATCAAAAGTTGTCACCGAGGTGACGCAACCTGAATCTAGCGCGTCTTAAACTTCGCTTCGCTCGTAACAAGAACGCAAGCGTTCTTGCTTCGCCGCAAAGCGGCTCGTTCCGCCATACCCGCTTATTAAGTTGAACTGTTGACTTACAATAATGCTCCGCAAAATTACTGTTATTTAGAATTTTGCGGAGCTGTCGCAATATGCAACAGCTCCGTGGTGCGAGAAACGGGACTTGAACCCGTACGGTGTAAACCACACGCCCCTCAAACGTGCGCGTCTGCCAGTTCCGCCACTCTCGCAAATGCATCATAAAAAGTGCAACAAATATATTATACATAATTATTTTGAATTGTCAATACCTGTTTTGAAAAAAATCAAATGATTGTTATGCATTTTTTGATTTTTTTACAATATCCACACGCCGATCAAATAAAAATTATATTTTTTAAAAAGTATCCGAACCTGCAAATAAAAATTTTAATGTAAATGCGCATGAAATCTGAATATATTTATTATCAAATCCGGTGCTTTGAAAAAATGCAGCGTCGGTAATTCGTGCTTGCTAATTTTAACAGACAGTCGAAATTTGTATTTTTTTAGCTTAAAAATGCAGGATTTCAGTATAATTTTTGCGATTTGATTATAAAATTGCCATTACATACAGGATTTTTGCCTTGATTTTTTTTAGTCTGACATAGTATTAATTATATTTGATTTTTTTAACAAATTCCGAAATGTGAAAATCATTGTCATTTTGCATATGATTTTTATAAATTGTTGTCTGCTGAAATCATGGAAATTGTATTATCTGTTGAAATTTTAAAAATGGTATTGTCAAATAAACATAAGTGTGATATAATGCAAGTTATAGATTTAAATGCATACATTTTTGAAGCTTGCAATTTTAAAAGTTGCAAAATGCAAGGCTTGAAGCTCTGCCGTTTGAATCACAGATAAAGCAGGGCAGGGGAGACGCAGCTTTTAAAATCTGACGCAAAATCGTTTGGTTTCTGCAATTTGCCAAATAAGAAAATTGAATATTATTCGAAAAAAATGATTAAAAATGATTATTTGGTGATTTTTTATGTTGACATTAACGCTTTAGTATGATATAATATCGGAAAGTTTTTGAAACGGCTTCCGTTGTCGGCTGCCTTTGATCAAAAACCGAAAGGCTCATGCCGCTTTATATATAATATATAGGTACAGTTTTGTGCTTTTATATATACAAAATATTTATGGAGGAATCTGAAATGAAAAAGCTCAGAATCTTTGCACTTTTGATGGCACTTCTGATGGTTCTCCCGCTTGTTGCTGCTTGTAAGAAAACAAATAACGACAAGAAAGTAGAATATCAGCCCATCGATCCTGCAGATGCAATCGAACACAAAGACTATACTTCCGTTTATGATAAGATCGGTAATAAGGTTACAATAGACATGGTTACCGAGAATGCAGACGGAACAGCAAAAGTTACCGTTGACGGTAAAGATTACACTCTTGGTATGGACTTCCTTTCCATGGCAATGGTTTACAACACATCCGTTCCTGCCAACAGCGAAAAATACAAAACCGCTGAAGACGTTTACAACGAATGGTGGAAGCTCTACATCCAGAGATGGAACCTCCTCGTTCCCGAAATTCCGCTTTATTCCAACCAGTATTTCGATATTTACAACGCTAAAATCGAAAACTTCAAGACAACACCTTACTGGGGCACAGCTGATGCTATCGTTAACGCAAGCATCAAAGCCGGTATGGCTAACTCCGTAATTCTCGGTGATATAACCGACCTTTCGGGCGACTTCCGTAACTCCAGCTGGGGTAAATCCAACCCGGCGTCTTCCGACCTTGATATCGAAAACCTCACAACCGGTTTCTCAACAGTTATGAGCGATCCAACAGGTTCATATGTTCTGAACATGAAGGCTCTTGCTGAAGAACCTGTATCCAAGGTTAATGATGACGGCACACTCACATACACACTCAAGATCAAAAATGATCTTAAGTTCAGCGACGGTTCCGCCATCACAGCTAAGAACTATATTGCATACCTTATCGCCAACAGCACAGCAGTATCTGAAGCGGCAGGCGGTTCAGGCACATCCGGTCTTACGGTTGTAGGCTATGATGCATTCAAGGCTTATAACGGCAAAAACGACGGTGAAAAAGTAAAAGGCGAAAGCGATAACGAAGTTGTTGCTTCAAAATACTTCTCCGGCGTTAAACTTCTTGATGATTACACCTTTGAAGTAACCTTCACAGCTGACTATGCAGGCTATTACTATGCAATAACAAATGCAGTATTCTCCCCTGCACCGCTCGCTCTTTACCTCGGCAGTGCTGATATCGTTGTTGACGAAGCTACAAAGGCTTGCGGTCTTAATGACGCTTTCTATGCAACCGAAAAGGTTGACGGTGCTGACACATACAAGGTAGCAGCTGAGATCAAAGCTAACCTCGCATGGAACTCCGGACTTCCGTACTCAGGTCCTTACTATGTAGCTGACTACAATGCTTCCACACATACAGCTACTCTTAAGCTCAACCCCAACTATCCCGGCGACGCAGTTCGTAACAAAGCTTCAATCGAAACCATCACATACATTAAGATAGTTGAAGACACTCAGCTTGACCAGTTCAAGAAGGGTCAGGTAGACGTTCTTGCGGGCATCACCGGCGGCGACGCAACAAAGGCAGCTCTTAAGGTTGTTGAAGAAGACAAAACAAAATACGCAGAAACACACTACGACAGAGCAGGCTACGGTAAACTCAGTTTCCGTTGCGACTACGGCCCCACAGGCTTTGCATCCGTTCGTCGTGCAATAATCTACACTATCGACCGTCCTAAATTCGCTAAGGACTTCACAGGCGGCTACGGCAGCGTTGTTAACGGTCCGTATTACGAAGGCTTCTCTGCATTCCAGGCAGTAAAGGACAGCATCAAGCTCAACAACTACACATACAGCTCTTCAAGCGCTATCAAAGAGCTTGAAGACGGCGGCTGGATTTACAACGAAAAGGGCGAAAAGTTTGACGCTTCCAAGGACGCAGTCCGTTATAAGAAGCTCGAAGGCTATGAGCTTTCAAAGGATAACCTCAACTTCAAATCAAGCGATGACAAATATAAGACCGTCAAGATTGATGGCTCGTACTATATGCCTCTCGCTATCAACTGGTTCGGCACACAGCCTAACTCTGTAACCGAGCAGCTTGTTACAGCATGGCAGACAAATCCGGAATCAACAAAAGCAATCGGTATGTACATCACATACACATCCGCTGAATTCCAGCCCGCAGTATACGGCAAGTTTCGCCGTATGAAGAGCTACGGCTATGACGGAACTCCCGTACTCAACGCCGTTAACTTTGCAACAGGCTTCAACAGTGCTGTATATGATTTCGCGTTCAACTGGACAATCAACCAGACCGTTTACAACAGCTACAGCAGCGCGTTCCTTATGGATGAGGCTGACTTCTTCGAAAACTACAAATAATCAGTGAAAAACAATTTTAATCGGCTTTTCGCCGGTTAACTGAGTATATCGGCAGAGGCGGCAAGATAATTGCCGCTTCTGCTAAATTGGTGTATATACGTATGTGTAAATACCGGACAAAAAATATCTGGGGGAAATTCCTATGGGAAAATACATACTGAAAAGACTTCTGTATATCGTACTTGTTTTCTTTATACTGTCTTTTTTGCTGTTTTTGATTTACAATATGTTACCGGTAGACAAGGCCGCCTCAGTTGCGCAGGAAGAAGTTCAAAAAAGTCATGGTAAGCTTGACTATGACGAACGATATGCGTATTGGCAAAAAAAATACGGAACAAACGGTAATATACTTGAAAGATACGGCCGTTGGATAGGCATATATCCGTATTCCGACGGCAGATTCAACGGGCTTCTTGAGGGCAACCTCGGCGACTCCGCTCAGTACGGTAAACCCGTGGCAGAGATCCTTGTAGAGCCGATGAAAAACACAATATTTATAAACATTCTCGCAACAATACTCGCACTTGGTATTACCATTCCGCTTGGCATTTTCTGCGCGGTGAAACGCGGAAGCAAGCGTGACGTATGTGTCCAGGTCGGAACAATAATCGGCTACAGTTTGCCGACATTCATTATAGCAATTGTATTTATCTGGCTGTTCGCGGTGGTACTCGGGTGGTTCCCGGTATCCGGAATGGAAACTGCCGGAAGCGTTGACTGGTCACCGACACGTCGCTTCTGGGACAGACTTTACCATTTCGCACTTCCGCTTATAGTTATGACCTTCTGCTCGCTCGGCGGTATGACTCGTTACGTCCGCGCGTCAATGATTGAAGCACTTTCGATGGACTGCATAAAGACTGCGAGAGCAAAAGGCTTGCGTGAAAAGGTAGTTGTCTACTCTCACGCTTGGAGAAATGCGCTTATCCCGATCGTAACGCTTGTTATAGGTTGGTTCCTCGGTATTTTCTCCGGTTCATTAATGATTGAAAACATATTTGCCCTTAACGGCGTAGGAAGAATGTATTTCTCGGCACTTACCACAAACGACAATGAGGTCGTACTCGGACTTCAGATGTTCTACATTCTCCTCGGTCTTATAGGCAACCTTATCATAGATATAGCATACGGATTCGTTGACCCGCGTATCCGCGTCAATAAATAAAGGAGGATAGAGAAATGGCTGATAAATCAAATGCAAAAAAATCAAATTTCCTGTCCTCGATGGGTAAAACGCTTGGACGTTGGTTTAAACGTATGTTTATGGGCGCAAGCAAAGATATAGCAAAAGATGATATATTTGCTATCGAAAAGCTTGAAAGCCCGTCAAAGCTTGCGATTAAAGCTTTTTTCAGACGTAAGATTGCAGTTGTGGCACTTATCGTGCTTGTTTCGCTTTTCCTGCTTGTTTTCATAGGTCCGCTGTTTTGCCCGATGGATCTTTCATTTACGGATTCCAACCAGGCGAATCTGGCGCCGGTATTCAATATGAGAAGCGTGCCCTCGGCACTTAAAAAAGATATTGCGAATATAAGCGGCTTCGCAAACTTTACGGTAGGTGTAAGCAAGGATAATAACCTTTATGTTTGGGGATACAGTAAGGATGCCCTTTCAAAGAAGGATTACGCCGATTTCCCTGAAGAAATAAAAGACGGAAATGTTTATATGGCATCCTCCGGCAGCGATTTTATTATTGCGATAACCACCGACGGTAAGGTCGTCGGCTGGGGCAATAATTCCCGCGGTCAGTACGGCAAATTCAACGGTAACGCAGACGATCCCATCATCGAAATGCCGGAACAGTTTATAAACGGAAAAATCGATGATGTATCCAAAATCCAGACGCTTGTCAGCGGCTACCAGGCAACCATACTTGTTGTTGACGGTAAAGCATATATCTGGGGTAACAAAAACGCCTGCCAGAATATGGCGGATGTTGCCAAAGCCGAGCTGACTAACGTTAAAAAAGCAGTTCTTTCAAACTTCTACGCTCTTTTACTTCTTGAAGACGGCTCCGTTGCTTGCCCGGGGGGCATTCTTAACGCAGAAAGAGTTCTCAACTCCGCAGGTGATACCGTTTATCTTATGGATTACCTGAAAGGGAAGAAGGTCGTTGATATTGCGGCATCCAACGGCTGCTTTGCTTTCCTGCTTGAAAGCGGCGAGGTGCTCGTTCAGGGTGCTGCGCGCTACGGCGAAGATAAGGTTGTTGAGATTCCCGCAGGCGAAAAGCTCGTCAAGCTTGACGGCGGCGCAAATCACTTTGTGGGCGTTTCCGATGCGAATAAAGCATATGCATGGGGCTCAAACGATAAAGGTCAGTGTAAAATCAACGGAAAGTCATGCACGGATGCTTATGCCGGAGCATATCAGTCATATATAGTCGATGAAAACGGCAAGCTTATCAAGAGCGTCGGACTCAGCGGCTACCCGTTCGGAACAGACGGCTACGGTCGCGATACACTTACCCGTATCATCCACGGCGGTAAGATGACAATGACTATCGGTGCCGTTGCGGTTATAGTTTCCTCGATTATAGCAATAATCGTCGGATGCCTTTCGGGATATTTCGGTGGTTGGGTAGATATGGTTCTCATGCGTGTAACCGAAATCTTCTCTGCAATTCCGTTTTTGCCGTTCGCTATGATGCTATCTTATGTGCTTACATCAAGACCTATAAGCGAGACTATGCGAATATTTATAATCATGGTTATTCTCGGACTTTTGTCCTGGACCGGTCTTGCACGCATGATACGCGGTCAGGTTCTTGCAGAGCGCGAAAAGGAATTTGTCATGTCTGCAAAGGCGATGGGTATTAAAGAGAAGCGCATAGCCTTCAAGCATATACTTCCGAACGTAATTTCCGTTATTCTTGTAAGTATGACACTCGATTTTGCAGGCTGCCTGCTTACAGAATCCTCGCTTTCATACCTCGGATTCGGCGTTCAGCAGCCGCGTCCTACATGGGGTAATATGCTTAACGGCGCGAATAACTCAATAGTTATTCAGAATTATTGGTGGCAGTGGCTATTCCCGGCTATCTTCCTTTCAATAGCAACAATAAGCATAAACATTATCGGTGATACACTTCGTGACGTTCTTGACCCCAAGAGCAGTCAGGAAAAGTAAGACGGAGGTGAAGAACGAAAATGGCATTATTGGAAGTAAAAAATCTTCATACTTATTTTAAAACCCGCAAGGGTATAGTAAAAGCCGTCAACGACGTTTCGTACACGCTCGATGAAAAGCGCACGATCGGTATAGTCGGCGAATCAGGCTCCGGAAAAAGTGTATCCGCAATGAGCATACTCAAGTTGCTCGACAGTAACGGCTATATTGCAAGCGGGGAAGTGCTTTTTGAGGGGATGGATCTCACAAAGCTTTCCGAGCAGCAGATGTACGATATCCGCGGAAACAAGATCTCTGTTATATTCCAGGAACCTATGACGTCCCTCAACCCTGTGTTTACGGTTGAAAAGCAGTTAAGCGAACCGTTTATGATCCACCAGGGCATGAATAAAAAAGAAGCGGCAAAGCACGCGCTTCAGATGCTTTATGACGTGCAGATTCCGAACCCCGAGGCGGTTATAAAGCAGTATCCGCATCAGCTCTCCGGCGGTATGCGTCAAAGAGTAATGATAGCTATGGCACTTGCCTGCCGTCCTAAAATCCTGATTGCCGACGAGCCTACAACCGCTCTCGACGTTACGATCCAGGCGCAGATATTGAGACTTATGAACGATCTTCAAAGAGAGAACGGCACATCCATCATATTCATTACGCATGACCTTGGTGTTATCAATGAAATGGCAGATGACGTTGTCGTAATGTACTGCGGTCAGGTCGTAGAGCAGGCATCGGCAAGAGTAATATTTACGGATTGCGAAATGAGCCATCCTTATACCGAAGGACTTATGTTCAGTATACCGCGTATAGATAATATAGCGCATAAGCTTGAACCTATACCCGGAGTTGTTCCTCATCCTCTCGCTTTACCCAAAGGCTGTAAATTCGCTCCGCGTTGCAAATATGCAACACAGAAGTGTCTCGAAAGCGAGCCCGAGCTTATTGAGGTCGCGCCGGGACAAAAGATACGTTGCTTCTATCCTAAAAAGGAGGTAAGGAAAAGTGCCGAACACCAAAAAGCTCTTATCAATCACGAATCTTAAAAAGTATTTCCCAATAGCAAAGTCAAGCATTTTTCAGAAGCAACAGCTTTATGTAAGAGCAAACGAGGAAATCACACTTGATATATACGAGGGTGAAACATTGGGCATAGTCGGAGAATCCGGCTGCGGCAAATCAACTCTCGGACGCGTATTGCTTCAGCTTTATGAGCAAACCGCAGGTACTACCATGTATTACGGGGCATCCCGCGCGGATATTGCACCGAAGTATGTTCTTGACACTCTCAAGCACGCAGATAAATATATCGCAAAGCTTCATGCGGCGGAAAAGCGCGCAAAAGAGCTTTCTGATAAGGTGGACGCACTAGGCGATAAGGCTACCTTCTTTGACATTCAGAATAAAAACCTCGCAATTGCGGAATATCAGACCGCAATTGCTCATACAGGAAAGATCCTCGGCGGATTCCTTATTGAAGGAACAAAAGAAGGCGCAGCTCTGCTTTATAAAAAAGCTTTGCTTGAAGATTCGGCTGCTGAAATAGCCGAAAAAATGCACGATATTGAGCTTGAATTGGATGATACTGTGGATGATGACGATAATGTTAAGGTCCTCAGTGACAAAAAGCGTAAGGCACTTGAAGCCAAGCTTGAAAGCCTTTCAAAGGCATATGAAGCAAAGAAAAAAGAGATTGAAAATGTGTCGATCAGTATTGATGAAATAAAAAAGCCTCATCTCTCAAATCCCGAATTTGTCAAATATGAAGCTATGCTTGATGACGGTATTGACCTTGCAAGACTGAAATATTCGGAAATGCGTCATCTTCGTAAAGACCTGCAAATAGTTTTCCAGGATCCGTATTCTTCACTTAATCCCAGAATGACCGTAGGTCAGATTATTGAGGAAGGCCTTGTAGCTCATAAGTTTTATAAGCACGGCTCACCCAAAATGAAAGAACACATTCTGAATGTAATGCGTCAATGCGGGCTTCAGGATTATATGCTTCACCGTTATCCTCACCAATTTTCCGGCGGTCAGCGCCAGAGAATTTCGATAGCCCGCGCACTTGCTGTACACCCGAAGTTTGTGGTGTGCGATGAATGTGTGTCGGCATTGGACGTTTCAATACAGTCACAGATCATAAACCTTTTGCAGGAGCTTAAGGAAAAAGAGCATCTTACTTATATGTTTATATCGCATGACCTGTCGGTCGTAAGATATATTTCAGACCGTATATGCGTAATGTATCTCGGTAATGTCGTTGAACTTGCCGATGCAGCAGCTATATTCGACGATCCTCGCCATCCTTACACAGTAGCGCTTCTTTCTTCAATTCCTACAACGGATATGGAGAGCCTTAAAAAGGAACGTATAATTCTTGAAGGAAACATACCCAGCCCGATAAAGCCTCCGTCCGGATGCAAATTCCATACGAGATGCTATATGGCTTGCGACAAGTGCAAACGTGTCCCGCCTCCGCTTACCGAGATCGAGCCCGGACACTTCGTGGCTTGCCATTTCCCGGAAAGAAAAATTGATGAAAACGGCAATTATCTCTTTAAATTGCCGACTATGGAAAGGAAAACGGTTAAAAACATCGACTGATGTCATGTTTCTATGAATTTTGATCGATGAATCATAACCGTCTATGAAACGATGATTTGGAAAAGATTGAAAAAATCAACTCCCGAGGAAGAAAAGGAATTCGAGGAGAGAATGTCCGACGAGAAATTGACCTTCAAGGATAAGCTTGCTATGATCATTTCCGCAATTCTTATAATTGTTTTACCTTGCCTTGTGATTTTGCTTGCCTTGTCTTTTCTGATACTTTGGATTTTTGGTGCATTTTAAAATTTAAAACTTAAAATTTAAAATAGAATATGCCGGAACAAAAAATAGACTTTCACGCCGATGTGGAAGTCTATTTTTGTTATTTAATGATTATTATAATTAAATATGATTTTGCTCAAACCAATAATCGGCATAAGCCGCTATTTGCGGAACAATCTGCTTTATTTCGATACCTGTGGTATTTACACAAAGATGATATCCCTCCTTGGCGCCCCAGGAAGTAGCGGCAATTATGTCGTGCGTTTCGGCACGCGCCTTGTCGATTTGGCGGATCTTTTTGATAAGCTCGCGGTCGGTCAATTTTTCATCATTCGCCGCGCGCTCACGGCAACGTTTGACCTTTGAATCCATGTCCGCATAAATAAACAGCTTGAAAGGATTCATATCGGCAAGTATTGTGTCGGCATTTCGTCCGACAATAACGCAGTCCCCGCTTTCGGCAAGCGAGCGTATAACCTTGTTTTGCTCTGCAAGGAGCGTTGACACGTTGCTTTTGAATGTCGGGATAATTGCAAAGCTGTGTGAAAATGTAATCGGAAAATCTCGTACAATTCCTCTGGTGAGTACATTTTCTATATATTGCTCATCAAGGGAAGAATTTTCAGCAATTTTTGTAATGATTTCGCGGTCGTAGTAAGCAATTCCGAGCTCGTCTGCCAATCGCTTTCCGACCTCTCTGCCTCCGCTTCCGAATTCACGGCTTACTGTAATGATTTTCATTTGCTGTTACCTCCTTAATATAATATATATGATATATGTAAAATATGTCAATCTTTCAATCAAGCGTTGATTTTGTTGAAAACACGAGATTTTTTGAGTCCGAAGAGTAATGGCATACCGAGAGCATACACTGAAATGACTTCACCGATGCACACAGTCAGCATTAGATACGGGATTGTATCTTCAAGTGAATACGCGTACCTGAGAACAAAAGGTATTATCAAAGTGTTAGCCAATATTGTAGGTAACGGTACAAGCCATTTGAATTTTCTTAAAGCATATGCCAGAAGCGCACCTATAAGAGTTGCAAGGGTTCCGAAAATTATATCTCCCGGCGCACTCGCAAGAAGCAGGTTGGAAATAAGACATCCGAGTGTTACTCCCGGGACAGCAGCAAACGTGAAGTAGGGAAGTACACAAAGCGCTTCCGAAAATCTAATCTGTATTGCGCCGTTGAACAGCCCGAGCATTGCCGCAAGCTCGGATAAGGTTACATAAATCGCCGCTATAAGAGCGGCAAGACAAATATTGACGGTACTTTTGTGAATTTTGCTTTTTTTCATTTGCTTTTTTCTCCTTAGTTTTGTTTTAGGTGAGGATGGTTACGAACTCACCGCATGATACTGAATGCACAGGATTTATTGTTTATCGTCGAACGATACAGCCTCCGAATTGAATGCACATATCTGCCACGCTACAATGTTCAAGTGCATTATTCAGTATCAATATTATATCATTTTTTTTAGTTACTGTCAATATTATAATTTTAATTATACGAATAGCCCAAGAAAGCGCTTTTTATATATCGTAAACTTCAAATTCCTTTGCGGACCTTTTGTATGCTGAGAAGGTCAGAAGAACGAATACGGCTATTCCTACCGCAAACAGAATAAGTCTTGCGGCGATATGCTCTTTGCCGAATACGTTGAAATATTCCGCGACCTTTGGGATATGAATGGTAAACTCTGCGGCACCAATAAATAAAAATTCAATTATACTTGCGATTATGTATGCCTTTCCTACCTTATTGACATCTTTATAATAGTTGACAAAAAAAACATAATTGAATATGCCAAGCATCATAAGCGATAATGCAAAAAAGGTGAGATTTGCGTTGACTCCGGCTCCATTTGAAAGGAAAACAACATTCCCCGCTTCATCAGCGGATTTATATGAGAGACGTATTAAAGCAAGCGGTATGCAGATTATCATTTGAAGCAATTCCATCAAGGTTGCAAACAGAATACGGGCTTTTACTATGTCTTTTTTTGCCACGGGAAGGTTGAGCGAATACATAATGTCATGATTTTCACGTCCGTTCATACAGGTAAAAAACAACGCAAGTCCCGTATAGAAAAATGTTATGTAGTAAGGATAGTTCGGTATGAGCAAAAATGCCGCGAAGCTGAGGAAAATTATATTTGTCGGGTGCATGGCAAGCCTGAATTCCTTTGCCAATAAATTTTTAGTGCTGCTCATGATTCTGCCTCCTCCTTTTTGGCAGGTTCCTTTTCCATGTGAACCATTATTGCTTCAAGATCAGCTTCACGCACAAAAGTGAAGCTGTCTTTATATTTATCGGCTGTCTCAACTGTTACGATTGCGCTGTATCCGATTTTTTCACGTTTCAGACCTATTAGCTGATCTGAAAGTGCAGCATCGTTACACTTGGTCTCAAGTCCCACAAGCCTGTATTTTCCGACAAAATCGGTGATCGGGCTTTCGTCTATTATTTTACCGCCCTTGATATATATAACATTGTCGGCACATTTGTCAAGATCTGTCGTTATGTGAGTTGAGAAAAGGATGGTCTTACCGCTTTCGCATAGCTCAATGAAAATATCAAGAAGCTCATCGCGCGAAACAGGATCAAGCCCGCTTGTCGGTTCATCAAGGATCAGCAACTCGGCATTGTGCGAAAGAGCAAGCACAAGTGCATATTTTACCTTCATTCCCGCCGAAAGCGCGGCAGGCGTTTTGTTTTCGTCAAGCGCAAATAATTTCATGAAGTGGTTGTATGCCGAGTCATCCCATTCGCTGTAAAAACGCTTTGTAATGTCCGAAATGACCTTAAGCTTTTTTGCTGTGTAATAATCAACACCGCCGCTGACAAATCCTATCTTTTGCTTTATTCTTTCTTCGTTTCCCGAAAATTTGTATCCGAAAAATTCGACCTCGCCATTGTCCGGGTGCACAAAATTTAAAAGAGATTTTAAAGTTGTGGATTTTCCCGCACCGTTTCTTCCGATAAAACCGGTTATTTTTCCTTTTTCGAGATAAAAGCATACGTCCTTTAATTCAAATGAAGGATATTTCTTGGAAAGTCCTTTGACATCAAGTACTCCGCCTTTATTTCGTGTATCCGAGTCCATTACCGTTCCTCCTTCTCGTCTTTACCATCATTTTCCGCATTATCTGCGGCAGCATTTTCATCGTCACCATCTACTTCGTCTTCACTGTCGTCGCCGTGAAAGATCAGCCCCATCAGCTTTGAAAAAGTATTTTTTGGGGGGATAGCTATACCCTGGTGTTCGTCCGCAAGCATTATAAGAGTATCTCCCGGCTTTATGCCGAAAACCTCGCGCGCTTCCTTTGGAATGACTATCTGACCTTTTTCACCGACCTTAACCGTCCAGGCGTATTTGTTGCCTTTGGCTTTTGCTCTTTTCATTTGCGATTATCTCCGTTTCAAACAATATAATTTTAAAAATATAAAAAGTATGATTTGTATAACTAATTATACCATGGCGGTTTATAAATGTCAATAGAAAATTATAAAAAACGTATTATATCATATGTTGCAAAATGATATTGACAAGTCAACATTGATATGATATAATCAAATCAATAGATTACTTGACGAGAGGAGTTGAAGATGTTGACAATTGAAAAAATAAACGGCATGGCAGTGACAAAAAACAGTCAAGGTATAAAAATATCGTGCTTTTGCCTTGCATGGTTGCTGGCTTTGACTTGTGTATTTTCATCGTGTGCAACACAAATCAAACGCCCGGACGCCGTATTGCATACCCCGACCTCGTCCGGGTATATCCCGTGTATATCAAACGACGATTCAATCGAAATTTCCGCCGCACAGGCGTTTGTTTATGATATCTCTGCAGGAGGCTTTACATACCTGAAAGGCAACGATACGATCATGTACCCCGCAAGTACGACCAAGCTTCTCACGATACTGTATGCCCTGACCTTGCTTGACCCTTCCGAGATCGTTGCCCCCGGGGACGAGCTTGATCTTGTCGCAAAAGACGCCTCGATCGCATATATAAAGCAGTCACACAAGCTCAGCGTTGAAATGCTGATAGAGGGAATGCTGTTGCCGTCCGGTAACGACGCGGCTTATGCACTTGCGGCAACCGCCGGTAAAAAGCTATTAAGCCTGAGCAATTCCGCGACCGATGACGTTAGTGGTACGACAGCAGTCGGAAAATTTATAGAAGGAATGAATGATTACGCTGTAAGCATCGGAATGTGCGGAAGTCACTTTGAGTCTCCTGACGGATATTACAGCGACGGTCACTATTCAACGCTTGAAGATATTGCAATTGTTTCAAAGCTCGCCTATGAAAATGAAATAATCAGAAAGTATTCGGGGCTTCATGAGGACGATGTCATATACGCAAGCGGTCACACAAACCATTGGACAAACACAAACCTGATGCTTGACAAAAACAGCGAATATTACTGCCCGTATGTAAACGGACTTAAGACCGGCTCTGCAGGCAAGGGAAATTACAGCCTTATCTGCTCGCTTGAAATATCGGGAAGAGCATACATTATCGGTGTGTTTTCCGCCAAAGGCAAAAATGAGCGCTTTGCCGATATGAAGACCATTATCGACAGAATTATCGCCGTTTCCGCATAAGAGCTTAAAAGCCAAAATATAAAATATAAACATATAAAAAACAGATGTATGTAAGACCCGCAGGCCTTGATACATCTGCTTTTTACGCTTAAAAATAGCTGTGTTAAGCTTATTTCTTTACTGCGATATCGGCAAATACCGGGTTGTGATCGGAAAGATTGTGCGTATGGTTGCCGTTTACCGTCATGAATCCGAGAACCTTTACCGAATCCTTTGTTGTGAATACAAAATCTATGGAATATGCCCCTACTGCGGCTGAACCGAATATACGCGTGGAGCCGACGTTATTATACAGCTTTTCAGCCTCCAGCTTGGAGTTGTACATATTGCTTTTCTCCATAAATTCTTTATATGACGGCGAAAGCTCGCTCGCGTTGTAGTCGCCTGTTGTCATGATCGTGCAACCGTATTTTGCTTCGAGCTTATTTACCATGTCAATAAGCTCATAAAGCTGTGTGGTTCTCATTTCGACCTTTTCGGGTTCGTATCCCGCATCCCAGTGCGTTGATATAAGTCCGAAACGTACATCGTTGGTTTTGCTTTTGAATATTGCCCATTTGATATTGCGGCAAACCGGAGTGGAGTTTTTGGTATATGTCTTGAAGCCCTCTGCCTCAACGTCAAATTTTTCTGCATTGTATATCAGAGACGAGTAGTTATCGCCTCCGTCCGGACGCTTGTAGCCGAGTAATTCATAAGGCGTGCCTTCGAGATAGATCTTCAAATATCTTATCCAGTTTGAAGTAGCCTCCTGGATTCCGATTGCATCGGGCATATAGTAGAGCAGGTTGGCAACAAATATTTCAACTCTCGGAGGGATCGGTACGGCAACCTGGCTGACCTGCCATGTCGCCATTTCAGCCATGATGTTTGCACTCATTATTCTGACATCGGCGCCCTCGGTCAATGCCGGCTGTTTCGCCGTCATAAGGGTTCCTTCGAATTTGTAGCCTTCCGTCAAGGATACCTCTTTTTTTGTGAATACCTTGGTTGCAAGCTCGGTTATTGAATTTTCCGCGGTATATGCTCCACCGCAGTGTACGACGAGCTTTTTGTTCTTTACGGAAATATCGTATTTCATCGGAATGCTAATCATCGGTACGGCATCAAACGCGGCGGTCGATTCGGGTCTGTTTGTTGTTCCGATCAGAATTTCATATTCCGTCGCTTCTTCTTTGTCGGTAACTATTTCAAGCATATATCCGTATTTTTCGGCAATAACCTCACGCCATGTGTTGGAGGCTTTCTCAAAATACGCTCTTTCGCCGTAAGGATAAACTATACGGTAATTTGTCAGTTCAACACCGTCGATTTTTAAAGTATCTACGGTATAATCTGCATTTAAAGTAAAACCGTCGCCAAGCTCCAGCGATACGTATTTATCTCCCTCTTTTACCGCCTCCGGCATTATTCTGTTGATAAAATAGTTTGTCGCGCGGTTTATACCGTCTGTTGAATTGGATGCCACAACTATTTTGTTGCCTTCTTCAACTATTGCATAGTCGCTGTATTTGAGCTTGCTTAATACGGTTTCCGTTTCCGGTCGGTTGGTGTGACCGATAAGGATTTCCTTTACGGATGAATCGGGCTTGTCTTCCCAGCTTGTCATATCTACATGACAGTCGATGTCGATTCCGTATGATTTGAATTCCTCCTTCAGTCTTAACGCAAATGTTCTTTCTTCGGCATCGGCGTGTGTGTCGGCACCGTAGATAATTACATAGTCTGTTTTTCCGTCTTTAAAAACATATGTAGGATCAGACGGGGGAGCCTCGGTTTCACTGTCCTTCGGCGTGTCGGAATTACTTTCAGAATTGCTTTCTGAATCAATATTGCTGTTTCCGGGTTTACATGATGACAATACCGTCAAAAGCATTGCAAAGCACATGATAAGCAATAATATAGAAAATATTTTTGAATTTCTTTTTTTATTTTCCACTTTTGGTTTCCTTTCTTTTATACCTTTTCCTTGTGGTAAGACAATTTTATTGTCTTACGGCATCGTTATCAGGTGAGAGTTCTTTGCCGTTCAGTACCGCGCGGATCAGCAGATCACCGCAGTATTCAAGCTTTAATGAAAAGAACGGGCAATTGGTTTCCATGAGCTTAAGGAAAATCCTGTCGCCATTCCATATGGGCAGAGAGGGCACGGCTTCCTTTTCGACCCATTCCAAGGTTCCTTCGGAGCAACCGTCATATTCGGTTATATCGCCCTGCCAATCGGTGCAGTTAAAGAGATGCATATATTCGCTTTCTGTGCGGTTGAATACAAACGTGATTATGCCGCAATAGCGCCAGGACGTCACCTTTAATCCCGTTTCCTCAAAGACCTCGCGAAGCATACAGTCCTCCGGACTTTCTCCGGCTTCGAATTTTCCGCCGACGCCTATCCATTTGTCGTGATTGACATCATTCTTTTTCTTTATGCGGTGAAGCATAAGATATTTGCCGTCACGCTCAAGATAACAAAGTGTTGTATTTTTTACTGATGCCATCAGATAAATCCGGTTTCCTTTCGCATGAATTGTGAATTAATTTACTGATTTTTTGATTTTTACGATTGTTTAAAAAGTAATCAAACTTCATCGAATCGGGAAAGACTCAGTGAAATCTGATTAATTATATTTATGCGCGGGTGCTTTTATCGCAGCTTATTTTTTTACGGCGATGTCCGCAAATACCGGGTTATGGTCGGAAAGATCGACAACTCCGTTGCCTACAACCGTCATATATCCCAATACCTTTGCTCCTTCTTTGGTGGCAAATACGCAGTCAATGGAACCGGCACTTATATTGCTTAAACCGAGTGTATGGCATGAACCGAATAAATTATAGCGCTTTTTTGCCGCAAATTTTGAGTCGTACATATTGTTTATACTCATAAAGAGCGAGTATGAAGACGAGGATTCGGAGCAGTTGTAGTCGCCTGTTGTAGTTATCGTACAATCGTATTGCTTATAAAGCTTATCTACAAGCGCAGCCATTTCTTTTACCTGCGTGGTCCTGCATTCGACCTTATTGGGTTCACCTCCGAAATCCCAGTGCGTAGATACCAGCCCGAAACGTACACCTGTTGTCTTGTTTTTGAATATGCCCCATTTCATATTGCGACAAACAGCACTTGTGTGCTTTGAATATTGCTGGAAGCCCTCTGCTTCAAGATCATATTTTTCGGCGTTGTATATAAGCGACGAGTAGTTGTCGCCGCCGTCGTCTCTTTTTTCACCGAAGACCTTGTAAGGTGTATCTGCAAGATAAAATTTAAGATATTTTATCCACAGGGGCGTAGCTTCCTGAATGCCTATTGCATCAGGAGAATAGAAAAGCAGATTTGCAACGAAGATCTCAACTCTCGGCGGGATCGGTATTGTTACATTCTCTAAGTTCCATGATGCAAACTCCGCGAGTATATTTGCGCTCATTATACGGATATCCGCACCTTCGGTAAGCGGCACTGCTTTTTCCTTCATGAGTGTACCCTCAAACAGAAAGCCGTCGTCAAGCGTGACCTCTTTTTTATCAAACGCTTTGTTCATGAATTCGGTAGCCGAAGCCGATGCCGAATAGGCGCCACCGCAGTTGATTATTATTTTTTTGCCTTTTACCAATACGCGGTAGCCCATCAGCAGACTCTTTAAAGGATGACTTTCGTATTCCGATGCTGCATCTGTTCTGTTGGTCTTGCCGATGAGAATTTCGTAGTCGGTGGCTTCCTTCTTGTCACTTACTACTTCAAGCACATAACCGTATTTGTTTGCGATATCCTCGCTCCAGGATTCCGCCGCATCCTTGAAATAAACTTTGGTTGACTCAGGGTAAACTATACGGTAATTTTTAAGCTCAACGCCTGCGATCTTAACACTGTCAACACCGTATTTTGCATTGTTGACAATCGAATCTTTGAATTCAAGCTCGGTGCATTTACCGTTTTCTTCGACCTTATTTGACATAACCTTGTTTATGAAATAGTTCACGGCTTTATTGAGACCGGAAAAAGAATGAGCGGTTACAACTATTTTATTGCCTTCCTCTACGACTGCATAGTCATTATATCTCAATTCGTCCAAAACCTTCTGAGTTTCGGGACGGTTTGTATGTCCGATAAGGATCTCTTTGGTCTCGGGATCGGAGGTGTCGTCCCAGCCGTCCATATCTTCCTTGTATTCAACGGTAATTCCGAGCTTCTCAAATGCTTCTTTTATTCTGTTTGAGTAAGGTCTTTCCTCGGATACTCGTCTGTCGGCGCCGCGGATGATAGTATATTCGGTTTTACCGTCTTTGATTATGTATGTCGGCTCTTCGGGCTTTTCCGTTTCACTGTCGCTTTGTGACTCGCTTGATGTCCCGAAATCTGTATCTGTATTTGCAGGATCCCCACCGGGCTTGCACGCGGATAAAACCGCTGTCGAAAGAATCAGACAAAGCAACAGCAGAAATATCTGTGTTAATTTTGTTTTCATAAATATCTCCTCCTTGGATCATCGTTACTATTATTATACATTATTTTGAACTATAAATCAAGTCGGTTTTGTTTCCGATTTGACTGATTTGATAAATAATTAATGTCTTAAATGCTTGACAATGTTAAAAAAATATATTATACTTGCAACAAAGCATTGAACGTGCGGTCACAGAATCGATTTTGCTGAGAAATTTTGCATGAAACCGACCACGCGCGGATTTTATTAAACGGAAAACGAAAGGGAATAAAATGAACGACGACAGAGAATATTTTGCCGCCTTTGACGTTGGCGGAACAAAAACAGAGGCGGTCATAACGGATATAAAAGGTCACATTGTCGCATACGCAACGGATATCGGCGGCAACCCGCTTGAAATGGGAATGGATTTTTGCGTTGATCATTACAGCAAAATACTCGGAAGACTTTTCGGGAGCGCCGGTATCGGAAGAATAAAAACCATTTACGGATCTGTTGCCTGCAAAGAATATTTCGGTGAAGAACTGCCGGAACGCCTCGGAAAAGCCTTTCCGAATACTGATAAAATGAGGATCGAGGGCGACGGTCCCTGCCTCATTTCGGCAATGCTCGGGCATAAGGACGGCGCCTGCATGATATGCGGAACCGGCTCATCACTGTATTTCAGAATAGGCGATGACTATTTTCATACCGGCGGATGGGGACATCTCATAGACAGCTGCGGAAGCGGATATGTACTCGGCCGTCTTGCCATACAGGCAGCGGTTCGTGCACATGATGATCGCGGAGAGCAAACCGTGCTTTGCAATCTGCTTGAAGAAAAATGCGGCAGACCCATATGGGATAATTTCATTGAGATATACAAGCAGGGCAGACCATATATAGCTTCCTTTGCGGATACGGTGTTCAGGGCGCGTGATCTCGGAGATGCGGTCGCGGTAAGAATTTTCAACCATTGCGCAGGCGAGCTTGCCGAGCTCGCATATTCTGCATATCGAAAAATGGGAAAGCCCTTCGATCTTGTGCTTAACGGGGGTATATTTGCTCATTTTCCCGAATACGCCGAAGCCGTAAAGTCAGGATGCCCGAAGCAGCTGAATATAATCCGCTCGGATGCTCCGCCGATATACGGGTGCGCCGTGGAAGCTCTATACGATTACGGCGTAATCTGCGATCCGTTTTTTAAAAATAATTTTATGAAGGATTATTACGGGCTGACCGACGCGAAAAAAAGCTGATATCCGGAGAATTAAAAGGCTAAAAAACTATTGACAAAAAACAGTTTCGGTGATAGAATCATGCTTGTCGGAAACGATACGCTCCGGAGGCATAGCTCAGTTGGTCAGAGCGCACGGTTCACATCCGTGAGGTCAAGGGTTCGAGCCCCCTTGTCTCCATCCGACAATCCGAAAAAATTCCGGAAACCATGCAAAAAGGTTTCCGGAAAATTTTTGCCTTTATGTATAAAAATTTTCAAAAGCAACAAAAGCAATAAACATAAAAGCAACGAAAAAAGCAAATTATTTTGAAAAAAGCTCAAATCAGGTATTGACAATCATACATAAGTGTGGTAAAATACAACAGTAAAAAGCAAGTAGGGCGTCTCCGTCCTCACCTTACCGCAATGCGCGTATGGTTGACATATTATTTGATACAGCGTAAACTGCTGTATCAGGGTATGCACGGAGCACTCGCTCGGTGCAATATTTTTTTATTGGAGGTGCGTAGCTATCAGCGCAAACGAATTTCAAATCAACGAAGAAATCAAAGTCAAAGAAGTAAGAGTTATCGACGAAAACGGAGAGCCGCTCGGTATAATGAATTGCTCGGACGCGCTTGAATCCGCGTATGACAAGGGACTTGATCTTGTACTGATCGCGCCTCAGGGAAACCCTCCCGTATGCCGAATAATGGACTACGGAAGATTTCGTTTTGAGCGCGAAAAGAAAGAAAAAGAAGCCAAGAAGAAACAGCAGACAGTCGAGCTTAAGGAAATTCAGCTTTCGTATCGTATAGATACACATGATTTTGATACAAAAGTCAGTCATGCTTTAAGATTTTTGGGCGCAGGCAATAAAGTGCGTGTCGTTCTCAGATTCAAAGGGCGTGAAATGAGCCATTTGGCACTCGGCAAAGACGTTATGCAGAGATTTGAGGATGCTTGCAGCCCGGCAGGAACAGTAGATAAAAAGCCTGTGCTTGACGGCAGATCTCTCAGTATGGTAATTTTGCCTGCCAAAAAGTAATTCCATGGGTATCCATTGGTTTGGAAAAACGCGAGCGAAAAAAGCTGCGTAAGGGTCCGCACAATATATGCGGCGGATCCAAACATTTAATATTCAATATTGCAAGAGAAATATCACAGAATAAAGGAGTAATAACAATGGGAAAGGTTAAGACACATCGCGCATCGGCTAAAAGATTTTCCGTTACCGGAACGGGTAAGGTTAAAATGAATCATTGCCATCACCGTCACAAGCTCGGCATTAAGGACGCTAAGAGAAAGAGACATCTTCGCACAGCAACATATGTAAGCGAAGCTATGGCATCAAACATCAGATTTTTGATTCAGAAATAATCGTACAGAGTAAAAACGTAATTGAAAACGTCAAAACGTCATAGGAGGAACGAAAAATGGCAAGAGTTAAGGGCGCGCTGATGACGCGTAAAAGAAGAAATAAAGTATTAAAAGCAGCAAAAGGTTATTGGGGCGCAAAGAGTAAGCACTTCAAGATGGCTAAACAGGCCGTTATGAAAAGCGGTAACTACGCATTCACAGGTCGTAAGCTCAGAAAAAGAGATTTCCGCCGTCTGTGGATCACCCGTATTTCCGCACAGGCTAAGGTTAACGGTATGAACTATTCGACATTTATGCACGGACTTAAGAATGCAGGTATCACTCTTAACCGCAAAATGCTTTCAGAACTTGCTGTAAGCGATAAAGAAGCATTTGCTTCTCTTGCAGAGCAGGCAAAAGCCGCTCTTTAAGACTTAAGTTTTACAGATAAAACCCGAGGTGGAAAAAACAAACCACGCGGGTTTTTATCGTTTATACGGACTTTGCAAAATCACAGAATAATTCTGTTGTCATAAGGAGATCAATACTATGCTGCACGAAAATAACAACGCTGAGACAAGCCGCGGAAGCACGGTGACCGGCGGTGCGGATTTTAAAGAAAACGTGATAGCATCAAGGCAGAACCGCTCTGTCGTTATGCTTTCCAAGCTTGATGATAAAAAATATCGCGATGCCGATAAATGCTTCAGATACGACGGGATAAAGCTTTTTGCGGAAGCCTGCAGATGCGGCGTTTGCAATGTCTGCGTTTATCTTCGCGAATCAAACGCGGAAGCCGTTAGGAAAAAGCTTTCGGAACGGGGCATCACAAAAATTGAGGATTATACCGAGAAATGTCTTGTGGTAAAAGACGATGTTTTCGATAAAATATCTTCAGAAAAATCCCCCGAAGGAATAATATGTGTCGCAAAGTATATTGACAAATTCCATAAAATAATTAAAATAGATAAAAGAGCCTTTACTAATAATAAGGAAGATTTACCGGACGGAATGCTTGAAGCCGGAAGAATACTCATGCTTGAAGCGGTAAGAGATCCGGGAAATCTCGGCACAATTATACGCAGCGCATATGCACTCGGTATAGACACAGTCGTCATGAGTTCGGATTGCGCGGACATATATAATTCCAAAACTATCCGCGCGGCAATGGGCGCATTGTTCGCTATCAAAACTGTCAAAACAAATGATCTCAAAACTTTGGTCGGATATATCAGAAATAACTGTCAAAGGCGTGTGTTTGCCGCAACGCTTGCCGAAGGAGCAACACCGCTCGGAAGCTTTGAACTCAAAAAAAGCGACATAATTGTGATTGGTAATGAAGGTCACGGACTTTCGCAGAATATTCAGAACGCCTGTGACGGCGGGATCTATATTCCCATGCGCGATGGTGCGGAGTCTCTTAACGCGGCTATGGCAGCAACAGTCTGCATATGGGAAATGACGCGCGCGGAATGATAAGATGTAAATTCCGCAAACAGCTTTTCGGAACGGTGATTCAAAAAGTATTGAAAAAATGACTGTAAGACAAAAATGCAAGTAAAACAAATCGGACAAATAATATCTTGGGGAGGCGGTTCTGTGAACAGCAAAGACACAATATATAATCTTTGGCTTGCTTTAAGACTCGGAGTGGCAAGCGATGAATTCTTGCCCATCTATAATTATTTCGGAGATGTTTTTGAGATATATCAGGCAGAGGAGGATATTTACAGCAAAATTGACGGTCTCAGTGAAACGACAATATCAAAGCTTTGCGATAAAAGCCTTGATGCTGCAAGAAAATATCTTTACTACTGCAATAATTATCATATAAAGACCGTCTACTATGGCGACGATGATTATCCTGCACATCTCAAGGATATCCAGAACCCTCCCGTATTGCTGTACTATATCGGAGAGTTGCCGGACTTTGAAGATAAGCTTTCGGTCAGTATCGTCGGAACAAGGAAAATGAGTGAATACGGAAAGCAGACCGCATACAGAATCTCATATGAGCTTGCCGCCGCAGATTTAATAATCGTTAGCGGAATGGCGCTCGGAATCGACGGCGTTGCCTCCTGCGGCGCACTTGAAGGCGGCGGAAAGGTTGTGGCAGTGCTCGGAAGCGGTATTGATGTCATATATCCGAAAGAGCATAAGCGATTGATGGAAATAATAATGAATCAAGGCGCGGTAATAAGCGAATACCCGCCGGGCTCTGCTCCGGAAGCCAAGAACTTTCCGGTAAGAAACCGGATTATCAGCGGACTTACCGACGGAACAATGGTTGTCGAAGGCGACAGCCACAGCGGTTCGTTAATAACCGCACGTCATGCCTTGGCTCAGGGAAAGGCTCTGTTTGCTTTGCCCGGAAGTATCGATGAAGAAAATGCTTCGGGCACGAACGCGCTTTTGAGAGCAGGGGCGAATATCGTTCTTGATTCTGACGACGTGATCAATTATTTCCGCGGCGTCAGCTTTGACGGCAAAATTCCGATAAACGAAGTGCTGCTTCGTAAAGCAAAGCTTTTTAAAACCGATTGCGATGCCGCGCTTGCAAAAATGAAAATATGCTCGCGTATTTATGGGCGTAATTACAGAGACTATATTTCGGGAAACACCGGGAGCAGACTTGAAAATGAGCAGAAAAGGTCGTTGCTTTCAACACCCGTAGCAAAATCCAAAAAGAACGAAAACTCGGAAAAGACAGAGATACCGAAGGAAAAATTCTCATCGACAGTCAGAACCGCAAGATCCGAAAAGCCGCAGAAAAAAGCGGCGGGAAATTTGCGGGGAGAAAATGATCTCAGGAATAACCGACCGCCCGAGAGTGCGGACAGCTCCGGGGAGATCTATGCTTCGCTTGATGAAAAATATAAAAAAGTGTTTGATGCGATCCCGATAAATGATTATGTCAATGTTGATAAGCTTTCCGCAGCAACCGGTATGAATATGTCCGACGTGCTGATAGCAGTAACCATGCTTGAACTTAAGGGACTTATAGATATTCATCCCGGCGGACAGTACGGCAGAAAATAGAGATTTTTGCTTTTTGTGTTACTGACTAAATAAAAACGAATAAGACAACCGGAATAATACTATTATAGATGTAAGTCCAAACAACTGTGCGGCGTATCGCAGATGAATACGTCGCGTTGATAACGGAGGTAAATATTTAATGTCAAATCTGGTTATAGTGGAGTCTCCATCTAAAGCCAATACAATAAAATCATATCTCGGCTCGGGATATAAGGTCGTAGCCTGTTACGGACATATTCGCGACCTTCCGAAAAGCTCGCTCGGCGTCGATATAGACAACGGCTTCGCCCCTCACTATATAAATATACGCGGAAAGGGCGATCTGATAAACTCACTTCGTAAGGAAGCCAAATCCGCCGACGCTATATACCTCGCAACCGACCCTGATCGCGAGGGAGAAGCCATCTCGTGGCATCTTGCGAACGTATTCGGAATACCGGTGGATACCGTGAAGCGCGTTGCCATAAATGAGATAACAAAGGATGCAGTCAAAGCGGCTGTGAAAAAGCCGAGCCATATAGATCTTAATCTCGTTAATGCGCAGCAGACAAGACGCATTCTTGACCGTATCGTGGGCTATAAGATCAGTCCGTTTATGTGGAAATCAATAAAGAGCGGACTTTCGGCGGGACGCGTACAGTCGGTCGCAACCAAAATAATAGTTGACCGCGAGAATGAAATAAGAGCGTTTGTACCCACGGAATATTGGACGATAGACGCAATACTTGCGACAGGCGGCGGAAATACGCTTACGGCGCATTTTTACGGCACAAATGAAAAAAAGGTGCCTATCGAAAACGGTGAGCAGGCTGCGGATATCGTAAAGCGCGTAGACGGCAATCCGTTTACTGCTGTCAGTGTCAAACGTTCGCTTCGCGCAAAAATGCCCGCGCCGCCGTTTACAACCTCAACAATGCAGCAGGAGGCTTCAAAAAGGCTCGGCTTTCAGTCCGCAAGGATAATGAAAGCCGCGCAGGAGCTGTACGAAGGAATAAATGTCGGAGCGGAATTCGGCGGAACCCACGGTCTTATCACCTATATGCGTACCGACTCATTGAGAATCTCCGAAGAAGCCCAGAAAGCCGCGGCATCCTTCATACGCGAGAAATACGGCGATAAATACTGTCCCGCAAAGCCGCGCAATTATAAATCGAAAGCCAACGCACAGGACGCGCACGAAGCCATTCGTCCCGCAGATGTAAGAATAGAACCCGAAAAGGTCAAAAAATATCTGACACCGGACCAGTACAAGCTTTATAAACTTATCTGGGACAGATTTGTCGCAAGCCAGATGGAATCCGCAAAGCTCAACTCGGTCGCGATGGATTTCGAATGCTCGGGTTATATTTTCAGGTCAAGCGGATATACAATCGCATTTCCCGGGTATATGGCAATATATAATGATACCGAAGCCGATGAAAGCTCGGAAAAGCGCGACGGAAGCGAGGACGGAAAAAATGTTAAGCTTCCCGAGGTCAACGAAGGCGAGCTGCTTAAATGCAAGAGAATAGATAAAGCACAGCATTTTACCGAGCCGCCCCCGAGATATAACGAAGCGTCTCTTATCAAATCCCTTGAAGAAAAAGGGATAGGCAGACCGAGTACGATAACGCCTACTATCACCACCATTCTTTCGCGTGATTACGTTAAACGCGAGGGCAGGACCCTTGTGCCTACCGAGCTCGGCGAGATCACCGTCAGACTTATGGAGGAAAATTTCCCCGATATAGTAAACTATAAGTTTACCGCAAATATGGAGACCGAGCTTGACAGTATCGAGCAGGGGAAGGAGGACATGAACGATGTTCTGACCAGATTCTGGAAGCATTTTGAAAAAGAACTGGTAACGGCGGAATCCACAATAGGTACGGGAAAATATGCGCTCGCACCCGAGGAAACAGATATAATTTGCGATAAATGCGGAAGCAAAATGGTTATAAGAAGCGGTAAATACGGAAAATTTGCCGCCTGCCCGAATTATCCTGCCTGCAAAAACACAAAGCCGTTAACCGAGATCAATACAGGAAACACAGAGGGTAAACAGGTAAAAAGCTCAGCATTGATAAATGCAGTTGCATCGGAAAATAATATTGCCGATAACGTAAAAAAAGCAGCCGACATTACGACGACCACCGGAGAAACAGCGCTTATGAAATGCGAAAAATGCGGTGCCGATATGGTCGTGAAAAGCGGAAAGTACGGCACCTTTTACGCTTGCAGCAGATACCCGGAGTGTACGTTTACCAAGCCAAAGCCCAAGGAGATCGGAGTCGCGTGCCCGGAATGCGGTGCAAAGGTTGTGCTGAAAACAAAAGGCAAAACCGTCTTTTACAGTTGCGAAAGATATCCGGAATGCAACTTTTCCTCATGGGATGCGCCCACAAATAAAAAATGTCCGAAATGCGGCAAAATGTTATTCAGAAAAAAAGGCAAGAACGTGCTTTTCTGCCATGACAGAAGCTGCGGATATTCATGCGTGGATGATTCCGAAAATACCGATATCTGAGATAAAGGCAACCGTATACGAAAGCCGAACAAACGAACAGGATAAGATGATATAATGAATAAAGATAACGAAAAAAAGAAAGTTGCCGATATAGAGGATACCGTAAACGCCGAAGCGCAAGGCTTTTCACCGAACGTTCCGGTAATTGACGTATATGGTGCAGGGCTTGCCGGCTGCGAAGCGGCATGGCAGGCGGCAAAAGCCGGAGTGAAGGTAAGACTTTTTGAAATGAAGCCGGAAAAATATACACCGGCACACCATTCTCCGAAGTTTTCAGAGCTTGTGTGTTCAAATTCACTGCGCTCAGACAGTGTTACCAACGCGGTGGGACTTCTTAAAGAGGAAATGACGCGTCTCGGCTCATTGATAATGGAGGCGGCTCATGCAACCAGAGTCCCCGCAGGGTCGGCGCTTGCGGTCGACCGTGAAAAATTTTCGGAATATATAACGGAAAAGATAACCTCTTGTGCGGATATAGAGATCCATTACGAGGAAAAATGCAGCGTCGAAAACGAAAACGGAAGAATCACCGTAATAGCCACCGGACCGCTCACAAGCGACAAAATGGCTGATTATATTGCCGATACTCTCGGCTGTCGTGGACTTCATTTCTTTGATGCCGCCGCACCTATCGTGGATTTTTCAACAGTCGATATGAATATCGCATATTTCGCCTCACGCTACGGCAAGGGCGACGCCGATTATATCAACTGTCCGATGACAAAAGAGCAGTACGACAGCTTCTATGAAGCACTTATCGGTGCAAAGGAAGCAGAGCTTAAGGAATTTGACCGTAAGGATCAAAGCGACCTTAAGGTCTTCGAGGGGTGTATGCCGGTTGAAATAATGGCAAAGCGCGGTTATGATACCCTGCGCTTTGGTCCGCTTAAGCCGGTCGGACTTGAAGACCCGAAAACAGGCGAGGAATATTACGCCGTCGTTCAGCTGCGTAAGGAAAATGTCGAAGGAACTATGTATAATATCGTAGGCTTTCAGACACATCTGACTTTTCCCGAGCAGAGGAGGGTATTCAGAATGATACCCGGGCTTGAAAATGCGGAATTCCTGCGCTACGGTGTGATGCACCGTAATACCTATCTGGATTCTCCCGGACTTTTGTCGGATACCTATTCTATGAAGACAAGACCCGAGATATATTTTGCAGGTCAGATGACGGGTGTTGAGGGATATGTCGAATCCGCAGGCTCGGGATTTGTTGCCGGAATCAACGCCGCAAGACAGGCGCTTGGCAAGGACAGTCTTGTGTTCCCGAGGACAACAATGCTCGGTGCTATGGCGTCATATGTAAGCCTCGGCTCACAGAGCGGAAGCTTTACGCCTATGAACGCAAACTTCGGAATAATCGAACCGCTCGGTTATCGAGTAAAAGGCAGCAAGCAGGCAAAATACGAAAAATACGCAGAGCGTTCTCTTGGAGAGATAAAAAAGCTTTCCGAAATACTTTGAAAATACTTTGAAAATACTTTGAAGCCTCGGAATGCCCGAAGCATTAATTAATTATAAAAATAACAGGCAGGGGGATATATGGTTATAATAGTTGACTTAATGGGAGGCGACAACGCTCCCGCCGAAACTCTGAAAGGCGTTTATATGGCTTCGGAGGAATTCGATGCCGAATATATAGTTGTCGGCGACAAGCCGCAGATAGAAAAGATAGCTGCCGAAAACGGATACGATCTGAGCCGGTTCACCGTGGTCCATGCGGATTCGGTAATTGAAATGGACGACGATCCGATGTCTGTGGTAAGAACCAAAAAGGATTCTTCCATGAGCATAGGGCTTTCGCTTCTTGCAGAGGGAAAAGGAGATGCACTTGTAAGCACAGGCAATACCGGTGCACTGTTTACCGGCGCAACTCTTATCACACATAAAATAAAGGGCGTTCAAAGAGCGGCAATAGCAACAATAATTCCCGCTCAAAAGCCGCTTTTGCTGATAGATTCAGGAGCGAATGTTATCGTTAACGCGGAAAGTATGGAGCAGTTCGCCATAATGGGCAGTACCTATATGAAAAAAGTGTTCGGAATAGAAAATCCGAGGGTGGGATTGCTTAATAACGGTACCGAAGCCTGCAAAGGAACTCCGCTTCAGATCGAATGTTATAAGCATCTTTCGGAGCTTGATGAGATAAATTTTGTCGGCAATATTGAGGGAAATGCCATTCCTTTCGGCAAATGTGATGTACTTGTAACCGACGGATTTACAGGTAATATATTGTTGAAGTCCATTGAAGGCATGGGTAAGCTTGTTTTTGCCGAGCTGAAAAAGATCTTCGGTGCAGGTATTTTTACAAAGCTTGCATATCTTTTGGTAAAAAAACAGCTTAAAGCGTTTAAGAAATCCTTTGATTCCTCCGAGTACGGCGGAGCCGAGCTTTTGGGGATTTCAAAGCCGGTAATCAAGGCGCACGGTTCTTCAAACGCCAAAGCTTTCAAAAATGCGATAAGACAGGCAATAAATGTTTCGTCGGATAATACCATAGACGAAATAACCGAAAATATAGTTGCATATACAGAACGTCGTCGCGCTCAAAAAAAGCAGGCAGACGTTCGGACGGATGAATAAAGATGAATAAATCCGAAAATGCAGCGGAAAGGGGAAAAGACATGGAAGCTTTACCTTACAATGTTACAAAGCTTGAAGAAAAGCTCGGGTATAAATTCAAAAATATAGAATTGCTGCAAAATGCAATGACTCATTCCTCATATTCAAACGAGCTCAAAGCGAGAAGGATATATTCGGAAAGCAACGAAAGGCTTGAATTTCTCGGAGATGCCGTGCTTGAGATTGTAGTAAGCGAGTATTTATACGAAAATTATAAAGAGTTTCCCGAGGGACAGCTTACAAAACTGCGCGCAAGCGTGGTTTGCGAAAAGGCTCTTGCGTCGTATTCGGAAAGGATTGAGCTTTGCAATTACCTGAAGCTCGGTCACGGCGAGGAAATAAACAGCGGAAGAAGCAATAAATCAATGCTTGCAGACGCATTTGAGGCAACGCTTGCCGCAATGTTCCTCGATGCCGGAGAAAACGGTAAAAAAACGGTTTCCGATTTCGTCCTGCCCTTTATAAAAAAAGAGCTTTCCGAGGTGCTTTCAACAGGAAATACCGGAGATTACAAATCCCAGCTTCAACAGTTTATTCAACAGACCGAGTGCGACAATATTGATTATGTGCTTGTGAATACAAGCGGTCCGGACCATTGCCGCGAATTTACTATCGAGGCAAGACTCGGTTCAAACGTTATCGGGATCGGTACAGGTAAGCGCAAAGGAATAGCCGAACAGCTTGCGGCGAAGCAGGCACTTATCCTTTTCGGTCAGATAAGTGAAAGCGGTTCTGAAGAAAGCAAATAAAATGAATGAAAATCAAAATAAAAAAACCAAAAGCATCAGGTCTCACCATGTGAATATTCCGATATTCATACCTCATCTCGGTTGTCCGAATAATTGCGTTTTCTGCAATCAGCGCTTGATCTCCGGCAAACTTGAATTTGTAAAGGAAAGCGTGAGAGAAGAGATAGAGCGGTCGCTGTCAACAATTGATCCCGATACCTGCTTACCCGAAATTGCATTTTTCGGAGGTTCTTTTACAGGCATCGACCGTGAGCTTATGATATATCTGCTCGGTGTCGCACAGGAATATATAGATTCCGGACGCGCAGGCAGCATAAGAATGTCTACCCGCCCGGATTATATTTCCGATGAGATCATGAAAATACTGTCGGATTATACCGTCGGTACGATAGAACTCGGCATTCAGAGCATGGACGAAAATGTTCTTCGCGCCTGCAAGCGCGGACACAGCGTTGCCGATTCCGTCAATGCCTGTCGGCTGATAAAGCAAGCCGGATATTCTTTGATAGGACAGATGATGATAGGACTTCCGGGCGCAGATAACGGGTCGGAGATAAGAACCGCAGAGAATATTTGCTTGCTCGGAGCGGACGGTGCAAGGGTATATCCGACGGTCGTGTTTCGCGAGACCGAACTGTGCAATATGGCGAAAAGCGGCGAATATATACCTCTTTCAAATGAAGAAGCGACGCTGAGAACGGGGAATGTGCTTAAGGTGTTTGACCATAACGGTGTACCGTGTATCCGCGTCGGACTTTGTGCATCCGAAAATCTTTCGGATGATTCTGAGGTCTTCGGCGGTGCAAACCACAGTGCTATCGGCGAGATGGCTATGAGCCTTGTTTTCCGTGATAATATCGAAGAAGCAATAAATTCTTTGGCAGCTGTCCCGAAAAACGACTGCAGGCTGACCGTGTACGTTCCGCGCGGATGTACGTCGAAGGCTGCCGGTCAAAAGCGCAGCAATAAAAATTATTTTGCGGAAAAATACGGAATAAAAAATATAAAAATACTTGAAGATCCGGCACTTACGGGGTACAACGTACACATTGCGGTTACCGGATCGGAAAAATAATGATATAAACCAAAACAGCTTTGTCAACAGGAGGTACGATTTGTACTTAAAATCACTTGAACTGTACGGCTTCAAATCTTTTCCGGACCGTACAAAGCTTTTGTTTGAAAAAGGAACGACCATAATCGTGGGTCCGAACGGAAGCGGTAAATCAAATATTTCGGACGCTATGAAGTGGGTGCTCGGCGAGATATCCACAAAAAGCATACGCGGTTCGAAAATGGAAGATATAATTTTCAGCGGAACCGAAACAAGAAAGCCTATGGGCTTTGCCGAGGTGTCGGTAACATTTGACAATACGGATCCTGAGAACAGGCTTGACTGCGTTTACGATGAGGTAACCGTAACCAGAAGATATTACAGAGTCGGCGAGAGCGAATATTTTATAAACAGACGCGCGGTAAGACTTCGTGATATATACCAGCTCTTTATGAATACGGGAATCGGGCGCGACGGATATTCCATAATCGGTCAGGGAAAAATTGCGGAAATCATTTCAAGAAAAAGCGAGGAACGCAGAGGTATATTTGAGGATGCCTCGGGAATTGCAAAGTTTCGTTTCCAAAAGAACGAAGCCGAAAGAAATCTCGGTCAGACGGTCGATAACCTTACGCGCGTAAACGACGTGTTTGTTGAAATAGAGAACCGTGTCGGGCCCCTTGAAAAAGAAGCGGTAAAGGCAAAGCGCGCCATAGAGCTTATGGAAAGAAAAAAAGAGGCTGATATAAGACTCTGGCTTTATGATTCGGAAAGACTTCGTACAGCGGTCGAAGCGGCTGTTGCCGAGCTTGAAAAGGCTGATTTTGATTTCCGCAATATCAGTGAATCTCTTGAAAGTCTTCAGAATCAAAGCGAAACGCTGCTGCAGCGCTCCCAAAGCAATAAAGCTTCATCAGAGCAGTTGCTCGGACGCATACGGGAACAGACGCGTCTCATATATACAATACAAAGTGACCGTAACCTTACGGACAGAAACATTCAGCATACAAACGAGCTTATAAATGCCGCAGACGAAAGTACGGCAAATTATCGCAATATGCTTTCCGGTGAAAAAGAGCTGACCGAGGGCAAACAGAGACTTATTGAAGAATATAATAAAACTCTCGGAGAGCTGAACGCGGAGTATGAAAAGCTCGGAGATGAACGCGAGGCTCTCGACAACAAAGTCCGCAGACTGAAGTCCGAGTGCGACAAGGCATTTACCGACATTTCGGAGACAGAAGCACAGCTTGCCGAATTACGCACACAGCTGGCTGTCCTCAGAAACGCCAGTAGCGAAGGCTCGGATAAAAACGATTCGGTATTGCGCGAGATAGACGAATACGAAAAGGCGGTTAAAGATCTGGGGATTCAATGCGAAACAAAGGAAAAACTGCTCGGTAAATATAATTCCAATATTGCCGCGATCTCCGAAAAGCTCACCGGGCTTAACGAAAAACGTTCGGAGCTTAATGCATTGCGGGAGCAGAATATGCAGGCTCTTTCAAGACTTATTATCGCAAGAGATACCGTTTCGCAGAAAATAGATACATACAACTCGATCCAGAAAAATTTCGATGAGTATATATCAAGCGTAAGATTTGTAATGAATCAGTACGCAGAGGGAAAAATAACCGACCGGAACGGAAACCGCTGCGGAACAATATACGGTCCTCTTTCAAAGGTCATATCGGTCGATGACGAATACATAACCGCTATTGAGGTTGCTCTCGGCGCAAATATTCAGAATATAGTTGTAGACGATGCAGAAACCGCCAAAGCCGCTATGTTCGCACTGAAAAGGGCTGAAAAAGGCAGAGCAACCTTCTTCCCGATAGATTCCATGAAGGGACAGAGCGCATCGCGCGAGACCGTCGATGCGGGAAAATTCAGAGGATATATTTCGGCGGCGGACAAGCTTGTTGAATGCGAAGAAAAGTTTGCAAATATTATTTCCTCACTGCTTGCAAGAACGGTCGTTTTTGATAACATTGATAACGCAAACTACGCCGCAAAGGCTATCGGATACCGTGTAAAGATAGTAACTCTTGACGGTCAGCAGGTAAACGTCGGCGGTTCCTTTACGGGCGGCTCGACCGGACGGAATAACGGTATCCTTTCGCGTGCCGCCGAGATAAGACATATGCAGGACAGCCTTGAGGCTTACGAAAAAGAAATAGCCGATGCGAGAAACGAGCTTGATTCAACAGATGCCGCCATTGAAGATATAAATGACGAAATAAGCGAAAACGAAAATAACAAAGGACTTATGGAAGCTATGGCCGGCACAGTACTTCCTGCCGTCGAGAAGCTCAGGGCACAGATAGATGCCAACAAAACTCTTATCGAAAAGATGAATTCGGACTTCAGAACGGTCAAGCAAAGACGCGACGAATATGAGCTACGTATAACCGACCTTTCGGCAGAGCTTGCCGGGCTTGAAAATAAAGCTTCGGAGATCAAGGCATTCAGAAACGAAAGAAACATCGAAATGAACGCCGCTGAGGACGCAATGGGCGAAACCGACGCAAAAATTACCGAGCTGTATATTAAGATCTCGGGTATGAAAAAGGATATCGAGACCGAGAGCAGTCTGCTTGAAGCCTCGAAGACAAGAACCTTGGAAATACAGGCGAATATACAGTCGATGGCTGTAAAGAAGACCGAGTACACGGCAACCGTCAGGGAGCTGACCGAAAAGCTTAAGCTATCGGATATCGCAGAAAAAGAGGCAGAGGAATTGCTCACAAAGCTTAATTCCGAACGAGCTGAGATCGAAAACGAAGGCTCGGAATTTGAAAAAAGAATAAGCGAGATAAACGCGGGAACCAAAGAGCTTATGGCAAACAAGGAAATCGCGTTCAGGGCGCGTACACTTACCGAATCAAAGCTTGAAAATCTCAAAGCCGAGCAGGATAAGATAGCGCCGATGCTTATGGATGATTACGGCATGACCCGCGCCGACGCGCTGAAGCTCGGATATCTCCCTATCATAAGCGATGAAGAACGTCGCTCGTCGACGGCAATTCAGACCGAGTGCAGAAATAAACTGCGTGCTATCGGTCATGTTGACCTTGACGCGGTAGAAAAGTATAACGAACTGAAAAAGAGATATGACGAAATGCTTGTTCAGATAACTGACCTGAGAGAGTCCGAGGCAAAGATCAGAGCCGAGATCAAGGAGCTTGACAAGCAGATGGAAAAGACATTTCTTGATGCTTTCAATAAGATCAACGAGAACTTCGGTCGTGTTTTCTCAGAGCTTTTCGGCGGCGGACACGCAGAAATACTTCTCACAGAACCCGATGATGTCCTTTCAAGCGGAATAGAGATCAAGGCGGCGCCTCCCGGAAAGATCATCAAGAGCCTTATGCAGCTTTCCGGCGGCGAGCAATCCTTCGTTGCGATTGCACTGTTCTTTGCAACGCTTCAGGTAAACCCGACCCCGTTCTGTATTCTTGACGAGATAGAAGCGGCTCTTGACGACGCGAATGTTTCGCGATTTGCAAATTACATCAAACGCTATTCGGAAGAAACACAGTTTATTATTATATCGCACCGCAGAGGCACAATGGAAGCTGCGGAAAGACTTTACGGCGTTACAATGCCGGAGCGCGGAATATCCAAGGTTCTCAGCCTTGTGATAAGCGAAATTGCAGGAAAAGGAGATAAAGAACTCGATGGGCTTTTTGGATAAATTAAAAGCAGGACTTAAGAAGACAAAAAACGCTATCTTCGGAAAAATCAACGATATGCTGAAAGCATTTGTAAAGGTCGACGAGGATATGCTTGACGAGCTTGAGGAGCTGCTCATCACATCCGACATAGGAGTGAGCGCGACCGAAGAAATAATCGAAAGACTTCGCGAACAGATCAAAGAGGGAAGGCTTAAAGAAAAGGATCAGGTGGTAACGGCACTCAAGGAGACCCTTATGGATATGATACAGGACGGCGAGCCGCTCAAACTTGATACCGTACCGTCCGTTGTGTTTGTTATAGGCGTCAACGGCGCAGGAAAAACAACTTCAATAGGAAAAATATCAAACCAGCTGAGAAAAGACGGCAAAAAGGTTGTTGTTGCGGCGGCGGATACCTTCCGCGCGGCGGCGATCGATCAGCTCGCAGTCTGGTGCGAAAGATCCAAGGTGGATCTTGTGAAGCACCAGGAAGGCTCGGATCCCGCAGCAGTGGTTTATGACGCAATTGCATACGCAAAGAGTCATAATGCCGACGTTCTTATAATTGATACTGCCGGAAGACTTCATAATAAGAAAAACCTTATGAATGAGCTGGCAAAGATAAATCGCGTGATAGACCGTGAGCTTCCCGAGGCGTCAAGAGAGAACCTACTCGTGCTCGATGCGACCACAGGTCAGAACGCCATTCTCCAGGCAAAGGAATTCAGCAATGCCGCAAATATTACGGGACTTATTCTCAATAAGCTTGACGGTACCGCAAAGGGCGGAATAGTCATATCGATCAAGCATGAGCTCGGTATTCCGGTGAAATTCATCGGCGTCGGAGAGCATATCGACGATATGCAGCCGTTCAAAGCCGAAGAATTTATTGACGCACTTTTTGAAGGCTGAAAAGCTCTGCCGTCTCATAGGTCTTATAAAACGAAAGGAACGGTGACAGGTTTTGAAATTTGTTCTCGCATCATCAAACAGGCATAAGGTAGCTGAACTTGAAATACTTTTCAAAGCGTATATTTCCGAGGACATTGAGCTTTTGTCTTTGGCAGACGTCGGGATCGACGGAGATATCGAAGAAAACGGAACTACCTTTGAGGAGAATGCCATTATTAAAGCCAAAAGAGCCGCCGAAAGCGGCTATATAGGAATCGGCGACGATTCCGGACTTGTCGTTGCGGCACTTGACGGCGCTCCCGGAATTTATTCGGCACGCTATGCCGGCGAGCACGGTAACGATAAAGCAAACAACGCAAAGCTTCTTAAAGAACTTGAGCATGAACCGTACCGCGCAGCGGCATTTGTGTGCGCTCTCGCCTGCGTTTTTCCGGACGGAAGCGAGCCGATAGTTGTGACCGGCTCTGCCGCAGGTGAAATACTGACCGAGCCCCGCGGAGAAAACGGGTTCGGATACGATCCGCTTTTCTGGTACGATCAATACGGCAAGACCTTTGCGGAAATGAATTCGATAGAGAAGAACCTTGTCAGCCACAGAGCGGTGGCGACCGAAAAGCTCGGAGAAAAGCTTACCGAACGTTTCGGCGAGAAACTCACCGAAAAGCTTTCCGAAATCGTTGACAAAAAGAGCTGAATAAAGTATAATAAAATATAATTGTTTAATTTTAATTCGACAGGATAAATAAAATAATGCTGACTACAAAACAAAGAGCCGCACTTCGCTCGCTTGCATCTACCGAGGATACGATAATGCAGGTCGGCAAGAACGGCATAAATGAAAATTTAATCAAAACGGTTTCCGATGCACTTGAAGCAAGAGAGCTGATAAAGATGTCGGTGCTTGAAAACTGCGAGATCACGGTCAAGGATGCGGCATATACCCTCGCGGAACAAACGAATGCCGAAGTCGTTGCCGTTATAGGCAGGAAATTCGTGCTTTACCGCGAATCGAAAAACCGCAAAAGGATTGAATTGTGATTTTTCCATACAAAATCACGATCCGGAATTGATCACATGATAAAAACAGGAATATACGGCGGAACATTTTCTCCTATCCATCTCGGACACGTTGCCGCAGCACTTGCATTCAAAGAACAGGCGTCCCTTGACGAGCTTCTGATAATTCCGACATTTCTTCCGCCGCATAAAATGCTTAAGGGCGACGCAAATGCACAGGACAGATATAATATGTGTCGCCTGGCGTTCCGGAATTTCGGCGATTGCGGCATAAGCGTCTCCGACATGGAGATAAAACGCGGCGGGAACAGCTATACCTATTATACCGTGAAAGAACTTTCGGCTCCGGAACGCGAGCTTTATCTGCTTTGCGGAACCGATATGCTGCTTACCTTTGATGAATGGTTCAGGTTTGAGGATATACTCTCGCTTGTTACACTCGCCTATATCCGACGCGAGAATGACTGTTCGCTTGATCAAAGAATCGAGCAGACCAAGCAAGGACTTATAAACGATTTCAGGGCAAGGATTATCGAGATCAGAGTGGGAAACGATACGGCAAGATCACTCGGATTAAAAACAGACGACAACCGACCTGCCAATATCAATATTTCATCGACGGATATAAGAAAAATGGTCGCGGCGGGGACGGATATTTCCGCTTACGTTATGCCCGAGGTGGCAGATTATATCAAAGAAAAAAGACTGTATCTGAAATAAAAAACAGGAAATCCGAACAGTGAATAACGGGAAGGGGATGAGCGGCATGGATAATTATGCTATAACGGAAGATATGCTGACAATGCTTCGCAAGCGCATAGGCAGCTCGGTATCACATAAAAGATTTGAACATATTCTCGGCGTTGAGAGAATGGTTGCAAAATTGGCGGAAATATATATGCCGGATGAGATTCAGCGTCTTCGCGCGGCTGCATTGCTTCATGATGCTACAAAGGAATATTCGGTTGAAAAGAATCTGCAGATTTATAAAAGATGCGGAATACCGGGTGGGGGGCAGGATGTGCTTGCTCCTAAAATAATGCACGCAAAGACCGCTGCGGCGCTTATTCCTGAGATGTTTCCCGAATTTGACGATCCGTTTATAATCTCCGCCGTTCGCTGGCATACGACAGGTAGGGAAAATATGCAACTTCATGAAAAACTGTTGTACCTTGCGGATTATATAGACGACACGAGAAAATATAAGGATTGCGAAGAATTGCGTGATTATTTCTTTTCGTTTGATTTCGATAATGTGACAGACAATGAAAAGAGGTTGGAGCATCTTGATAAAACTCTTGTGCTGTCTTTTAAATATACGATTCAGGGCTTGCTTGAGGAAGATATTCCGCTCTGCATGGATACAGTGCTTGCAAGAAATGACCTACTGGCAAAACGTGCGGAACACGCAAAAAAATAATATTACCCGAAAGGAAAACAGATAGATGGAAGAAAACAAAAACATGACCGACGCTCAGAACAACGGCGTTGTTATTGAATCATATATGGATAAACCCATGCCCGATTTAAGAGGGGCGGATTCAAAGCAGATAGCCGAATGTATTCATTCGGTGCTGTACGATAAAAAGGGCAGAAATATCAAAACCGTAAAGGTCGAAGAAAAGACCATAATTGCGGATTATTTTGTACTCTGCACGGGTACCTCTGGGACGCAGGTCAAGGCACTTGCGGGATTGCTTGTTGATAAGATGAAAGAGGCGGGAATCAGAGCGTTGCGTACCGAAGGTGCCGACGAGAGAAGAAGCGAATGGGTGGCAGTCGATTTCGGAACCGTCATTGTTCATATTTTTACCAGAGAGGCAAGAGAATTTTATGACCTTGACAGACTCTACGGCAATTCCGGAGAGGCATTCACGATAGAGGACTTATAATTAAAGTTTTAAACATAGTTTTCAGTTAAATGAAAAAATCAGAGGGAACGGCGCTCGCGGCGCATGAACCGGGAAGGATTTAATATAATGAAATACGATTATACATCAATTGAGAAAAAATGGCAAAAACGATGGGAAGAAGCGGAGGCATTCAAGGCGGGAAATGATTTTACAAAGCCAAAATATTATGCTTTGGTTGAGTTTCCTTATCCCTCGGGACAGGGACTCCATATAGGACATCCGCGACCGTACACAGCTATGGATATTGTCGCCCGTAAAAAGAGAATGCAGGGCTATAACGTGCTGTTTCCTATGGGATGGGACGCTTTCGGACTGCCTACGGAAAACTACGCTATAAAAAATAAGGTTCAGCCTTCTTTGGTCACCGAAAAGAATATAGCTCATTTCAAAGAACAGCTTAAAATGCTCGGCTTTTCGTTCGATTGGTCAAGAGAGATAAATACTACCGATCCAAGCTATGTAAAATGGACACAGTGGATATTCCTTCAGCTCTATAAACACGGGCTCGCTTATAAAAAGGAAATGAACGTAAACTTCTGCACCTCCTGTAAATGCGTTTTGGCAAACGAGGAGGTTGTAAATGGCGTTTGCGAACGTTGCGGAAGCGAGGTTATCCATAAAGTCAAAAGTCAGTGGATGCTTAAGATTACCGCATATGCCGACAGACTTATCGACGATCTTGACGGACTTGACTTTATCGAGCGTGTAAAGACCCAGGAGATAAATTGGATAGGACGCTCGCACGGTGCCGAGGTCAGATTCGGCACGACAGCAGGTGATACCATAACTGTCTACACCACACGTCCCGACACGCTTTTCGGCGCTACTTATCTTGTTATTGCTCCGGAATACGCTCTTATCGAAAAATGGAAGGATAAGCTCGGCAACTATGCTGATGTTATCGCATACCGCGAAGAAGCGGCTAAAAAATCCGACTTTGAGCGTACCGAGCTGGTAAAGGATAAAACCGGAGTTATGCTTGACGGCGTAAAAGCCGTAAATCCCGTGAACGGAAAAGAGATCCCGATATTCGTTTCCGACTACGTTCTTGCAACATATGGTACCGGCGCCATAATGGCAGTACCGGCACACGATACAAGAGACTGGGATTTTGCCAAGAAATTCGGCCTTCCGATAGTGGAAGTCGTAGCCGGCGGAGATGTTGAAAAAGCAGCATATACCGACGTAGCTACCGGCGTACTTTGCAATTCTGATTTCCTTAACGGGCTTGAGGTCGCCGAGGCTAAAAAGAAGATCATTGATTGGCTTACAGAAAAGGGAATAGGTACAAAGAAGACCAACTTCAAGCTTCGCGATTGGGTATTCTCGCGCCAGAGATATTGGGGCGAGCCCGTTCCGCTCGTATATTGCGAGCATTGCGGCGGTTGGGTACCGATCCCCGAAGATCAGCTTCCGGTTACACTTCCGAAGGTAGAGCATTATGAGCCTACCGATACAGGAGAGTCTCCGTTGGCTCACGTTACCGATTGGGTAAATACGACCTGTCCCGTTTGCGGGGGACCCGCAAAACGTGAAACCGATACAATGCCTAACTGGGCGGGCTCGTCATGGTACTTCCTGCGTTATTGCGACCCGCACAACGACAAAGAACTTGCGTCCAAGGAAGCACTTGATTATTGGATGCCGGTCGATTGGTATAATGGCGGTATGGAACACGTTACGCTCCACCTCCTCTATTCAAGATTCTGGTCAAAGTTCCTTTATGATATCGGCGTACTCAGCTGCAAGGAGCCGTATCTCAAGAGAACCGCGCACGGCATGATACTCGGTGAGAACGGCGAAAAGATGTCAAAATCCAGAGGCAATGTAATCAATCCCGACGATATCGTAAGAGATTACGGAGCCGATTCTCTCAGACTGTACGAAATGTTCATAGGTGATTTTGAAAAATCCGCACCTTGGTCGCAGGCAAGCATAAAAGGCTGTAAGCGCTTCCTTGAAAGAGTTGCACAGCTTCCCGAGATGGTTAAAGGAGAAGGCTTTACACAGGCTCTTGAGCTTTCGCTCAATAAGACGATCAAAAAGGTAACGCTTGATATAGACGATATGAAGTTCAATACCGCTATCGCGGCAATGATGAGCTTTGTAAACGACGTTTATGATAACGGAAGCCTTACCAAAGACGAGCTTGAAATACTCATAAAGCTTCTTTGCCCGTTTGCTCCGCACCTTTGTGAGGAAATCTGGGAAACACTTGGTCATAATACCATTCTGTCACTTGAAGCATGGCCGACATACGATGAATCAAAAACAGTTGAAAACACGGTGGAAATAGCTGTCCAGGTGAACGGTAAGCTCAGAGGAACAATGAAGCTCCCGATGAATACTCCTAAAGAGGAGGCAATTGCCGCAGCAAAGGCTGACGAGCACGTGGCGGCGTTTATTGAAGGCAAAACAATAATAAAAGAAATTGCCGTGCCGAATAAAATTGTCAACTTGGTTGTAAAATAATCAAAAAATAATGGAAAAAGCTCTTGACACAAGCTTAGTAATATTGTATAATATCAGATGGAGAATTTTCTCTTGTTAACAGCGGAGGGAGGGAAAAATGAGATGACAGAGGTCAGAGTAAAAGAAGGCGAATCTTTGGATAGCGCCCTTCGTCGCTTTAAACGTCAATGCGCTAGATCAGGTATCCTTACCGAACTTCGTAAAAGAGAATGCTACGAAAAACCTAGTGTTAAACGTAAGAAGAAGTCTGAAGCCGCAAGAAAACGCAAATACAAATAATTTGTTTGTTTGAATATTTGCGGATGTTAACGGAAAAGCGGATGTGCTGAATACACATCCGCTTTTTTGTACCCGTTTTTTATTTATTTTATTCTTTTGGTATTGAAACACCGACACTTGTGTGATATAATAAAAAAAATCGTTGCTATACACACCTCGTCAAGTAATTTAAATGGGAGAATCACAGCAGATGAGAAAGAAACTCAAGGATCTTTTCAGCAAGCGGAATGCAGCAATGCTTATCGGAGCGATAATACTCATAGTTATTTATATATTGCTTCAGAATTTCAGCGATGTCAGAAAATATGTCGGCAAAGTCATAGGTTATTTTTCACCTGTTATCATCGGGCTTGTAATTGCATATCTTCTTAACCCGCTTGTGGAATTTTTCGGGAATGTTTGCTTCAAAAAAATCAAGAAAAGAAGTCTTGCAAACGGGCTTGCGGTCTTTGTGGTTGTAATTCTTGTTCTTGTAATTCTTGTATCTCTTATAGCATTTATTATACCTGAGATCATCCAGAGTGTGGAAACACTTGTTACCAATATGGATAACTACATGAATACCTTTAAGGATTTCCTTAAAGGTGTAACGGAAAAAGTTCCGATTATTGATATTGATATAGATAAACTGATAGGCGACTGGTCGGATATCTTCCAAACCGCCGTAAAATGGGTCAACGATAACAGTCAGTCAATTATCAATGCCTCCATTTCCGTCGCGGGAGCAGTTATGAATGCCATACTCGGTTTCATGATCGCCGTATATATCCTTATAGACAAACAAAGGCTGATGAACTCGGTCAAAAGACTTTTTACGGCAGTTACAAAAGAGGAAAAATACGAAAAACGCAAACAAAGGCTTGATCATGTAAACCATATAATGAGTAAATATATTTCCTGCGAAATTATCGACGCATTGATAATCTTCGTATCGAATTATATATTCATGATCATATTCGATATGCCGTATCAACTGCTTATTTCGGTCATCGTCGGAGTTACAAACCTGATTCCCAACTTCGGACCTTTTATAGGCGGTATCCCTTCATTCCTGCTTATACTTATAATCAATCCTATGGATGCCGTTATTTTCGGAATCTGGACTATCGGACTGCAGTTTATTGACGGAAACGCAATAAAGCCCTTGCTTTTCGGCGACGCACTCGGCCTTCCTTCCGCATGGGTGCTTATTTCGATAGTTGTCGGCGGACGTATGTTCGGTATAGCCGGAATGGTGCTCGGAGCGCCGGTCGCAACAATTATTTTCTATGCTATAGACGAATATCTTACAAAACGCGAAAATGAGAAAAAAGCTGCTGCTCCCGATGCAGAGATAACGGGAGAGGCGGCATTGCCGAGTGGTATTGATGTCGATACGGAATCTGTGCAGGCAGATAACGAAGCCGTAAGCTATAATGCCGAAGCGCAGGAGATCGGTGTGCTGTCGGATACCGAAGCGGAGAATATTTCGGATGTGATCAATAGCAATGAAGAAAAAACGGGAAACAGCGCATCAGATGATGCTTTGCCGGACAGTTCTGAAAACATTAAGCACAAAAAAGCTAAATTTTCAAAGAAATTCGGAAAGTCCGGAAATAAAACCAAGAGGGCAAATAAGTAGATTCGGACGTTTTGGCAATTATCCCGTGAGGATTTACCTAAAATAATATGAAAATATAAAAACGGTACGTCGATATAATCCGTCGTACCGTTTTTTATACTTGCGAGTTTTTTAATTGCGGGAAAATTGAAAGTTTTAAACGCACAAAAAGCTATACCCGAAACGGGTACAGCTTTTGCGCACAGCAGTATTATCAGATAAATAAATTACTTAAGTGTAACGGTTGCGCCTGCTTCTTCAAGCTGCTTCTTGAGGTCTTCTGCGTCAGCCTTGGAAAGACCTTCCTTAACGATCTTAGGAGCGCCTTCAACCATCTCTTTAGCTTCTTTGAGGCCGAGACCGGTAACTGTACGAACAACCTTGATAACGTCAAGCTTCTTTGCGCCGAATGATGTAAGTTCAACGTCAAATTCTGTTTTTTCTTCTGCGGGAGCAGCAGCTGCTACAGCTGCGCCTGCTGCAACAACGGGAGTTGCGGATACGCCGAATTCAGCTTCGAGCTCTTTAACGAGTTCGGAAAGTTCAAGAATAGTAAGGCCTTTGATTTCATCAAGAATGCCTGTGATTTTTTCTGATGCCATTTTATTTTCCTCCGAATATAAGAATAAAATAATTTATAAGGTTTGGGTTGTACCTCTTGCGTGGGTACTGCCGCCGGATATTCAAGCCAAAAAGGCTTGTCCGGAGATGTTCGGTGCCTGCTTTATGCCGAAGTCCGAAGACCGACAGACAAACACCTGAAAGCCAAGTCAGCGGAATTATTCTGCTGCTGCTTCGCCTTCGCCTGCCGACTTCTTGTCGACGATTGCCTGAAGTGCATATGCGAGACCGTAAAGGGAAGACTGAAGACTTCCGAGTACCTTTCCGATAAGAACTTCCTTGGGCGGAATGCTTGCGAGCTCGTTGACTGTGTTTGCGTCGATAGCCTTGCCATCGAGGTAACCTGCAAGGATCTTAAAGGACTCGATCTTCTCATCGTATTCCTTGAGTACCTTTGCGGCTGCGATAGGATCGTTTGCGCTTATAGCGATAGCGGTCATACCTTTAAGGTGTTCACCCATATCAAAACCTGCTTCTTTGCAAGCACGGTCGGTAAGGGAATTCTTTACAACGACGTATTTAACACCTGCTTCACGGAGAGCTTTACGCATTTTTGTATCATCTTCAACTGTAATACCCTGGTAGTTAACAATAACACCGGATACCGAGTTTTTGATCTGCTCTGCGAGATCTGCAACAACCTTCTGCTTCTGCAGTAAAATTGCATTGCTGGGCATTTTCTTTTTCACCTCCCGATGTGAAATGAATATATAATAAGAATCCTTCTCCCGATGGCAACAGCCGTCTGCGAAGAAGGATTCAATATAGAGACCGAAGTCAAAGCTTCGATAATATATAAAAGTGAATCAGTCCTCGGCAGGAGAGCTTGATGCCTTTACGGGAACCTGCTGTCTTAGGATAACAGAGAGATTATATCATATAATCTCTTGCTTGTCAATAGCTTTTTTAAAAATTTTTCCTTGCTTTCGGTAATCATATTGATTTTAAATCAATTATCACCGTTGTTTTTTATAACACGCTTTGCGGAATCCACAAGACGCTTTCGTAGCCATTCCGGTTCGACAATGCGTATATCGGCATTGAGAGATACGATCACGGACAGAAAAAGCTCAACGCTGTGGAAGGCACATGAATACATATGCTTTCCTTCCTTTTCTATAATAAAAGCCCGCAGATCCAGCAATGCCAGCTTGTCGCTGACTTCTATGGTTGCAAAATACGGTATTTGCATCTGTACTATCGGCTTTACCGTAGTTGCGTCTATATCGCTTTCAATCGAAGAAAGCATACCGTTCAGCTCCTCGTCGTTTGAAGATGTAAGATAGACCGGCAGATAATACGGCGATTCATAAATATACCCGTGCTTTGCCGAAACATATTTCAGCGGAGCTTCAAGCACGGTCCTAAGATATTCAACATCGCGCTTTGCCTGCGAAAGTGAAATCCCGAAATTATCCGCCAGACGCTGGGCGTTCGGATATGTACTGTCAACGATTTTCTTGTGAAGCCATTGTACTCTGTCATTGCGTGCCATAATGTTTTCTCACTTTCGGATTATTTATAAAAAGCTTTGCGGGATTCTTTCTTTAATTTTATTATAACGTTATCATAGCGGTCTTTTGTCATTCTTCGTCAGATTTGCTTTCATCTGTTCCGTCATTATTTTCATCGTTCTCGGTGCGAGTGTCGCTTCCGTCGCATTCAATATGGTCATTTTCGGGTGTGTCGCATTCTGTGGCTACATTGTCATTTTCCGATATATCCGTTTTGTCATTGTCATTGTCATTGTCATTGTCATTGTCGCCTCGTTCGACTTCGTATTTTGAGCTTGTTCGCAAATATTCGATCATCTTTACGGTTATATAAACCGCAGCAGAGAGTGAAAACAGCGCTTCAAGAAGATAGGCGCGCTCTTCAAATATATTTCCGATGCAGGCAATCAGATAAGAAACAGAGGACGTGTAAAGCAAAAACAGAGCCAGCATAGAAAAAGAAACATAAAGCACCGGACGGGCAATGTTCAGATCAAATCTGATCTCGGAGATCAGATAACACATGAAGAGAAGATAACATACGAGAAAAGATATCTTATCCGGATTGTTCATCGGAATATATCTGTTAAAGTATATGATAGCAACCGAAACGGCAAGAGCGAGTATCAGGCAGTATCCTGAGATACATCCGAATGCGGCAATGCGCTTGCTGTTTCTGAACTGATTTTCATTTTCGCTTTCAGATGATTTTTGAAGCGGTTTCGAATCAAAAAGAAAACCGCGAACAAAATAAAAACAACCGCAGCTCCATCCGAGTAGCGCAATAAGATAATATGTCTTTGATTCTTTGAAAAAAATATCTCCGAAAGCCGTAAGAGCCATAAAAAGAACTATAATGGACATCAAAAGGGATACCGACTTTGTCGATGAGGTCTTCGGCATATATGGCGCCGCTGACGAAAGTCTGTTTGCTTTGCAGGCGATGAAGTATATGATTACGATCGCGATTACTATCGCAATCAGAATATGGTAAATGGTTGAAAATATATTGTTGACCCGGAAATATCCTACATCACTGTCAAAAAAGGAAAAGTATGCCGCGGTTCTTGCTGCAGTTGATATAAGAGTAAGTAAAATGGTAAGCCCGAAGTACAGAGCACCGTACAGGGTGCCGGACTGACGCGATCCGGAGCAGCCGATCATGTCGGAATTGTCTTTTTTCATTGTTTGTAACACCTCTTTGACAGAAATAAAGTACTATGGTATATTTGTTTGGCAGGGGAAATAAATGCGGTTATATACAATTACTACTACCCATGCTATATTATATAATATAGTTATTAAATTTATTTGTCGTTTTAAGACCGATTGTGTGAATATGAGAACCATATCTCGGATGCCTTGCCGATTTTTCTTTTTGTAAAGAATTTATACGGCAAAATGACGAACAGTACATTGAACTTGACATGAAATTTCGTAAAATGTGCCGACAAAAAATCTATTGAAAAATATATACTGTTATGATATAATACTAAAGTCTGATGTGTAAAAACAATGCAATGAAGCGAGAGGTTGCCACTTGGACAAGCAAGTGGGGAATTTTCGTGGAGTATGTCCGATTGATCGGGCGAAAGCTGAGTTCTCACATCGCCGTGTGCTTTTTAAAACAGGACATAAGAAATTTTATCCGACAAATACCCCGATGGACGGATTTGACCTTGGCAGATGCTGATGCCGGTCACGATCCGATTTTTACGGGAAAAGCGAGAAACACACGGCAATGTGTAAAGGACAGCCGCCTGAAAATACCGACACGCAACCGTTACGAACGCGTCGGAAAACAAATTTAATAGGAGGCAAAAAAGTGGCAGTTAAAGAGAATCTTAAGATCAGACTTAAGAGCTATGATCACAAGCTTATTGATGCGGCAGCAGAGAAGATTATCGATTTCGCAAAGAGAAACGGCGCTGAGGTTTCAGGACCCGTTCCGCTCCCGACCGAAAAAGAGATCGTGACAATTCTCCGTGCGGTTCATAAGTACAAGGATAGCCGCGAACAGTTTGAACTTCGCACACACAAGAGACTCATTTATATTGTAAGACCGTCCAAAAAGCTTTGCGAAGGTATTACAAATATTGAGTTGCCCGCAGGCGTAGAGATCGATATCAAACTCTGAACCCGAATACAAATTCCGGAACAGAACGATCATCAGACGACATCGATCCGCTGCGAAAAACCGATATCGTGCGATGGCAATAAAAGCGCGGCGATATCAAACCGATAAAGGATCCCGCTTCCTTTATAAATAATTGCGGAACTCACACAGGTCATGTTGACGTATTCTACGGAAGCACTTTTTGAAGATTTAGGACGTAGCTTCGACGGGAAAATACAAAGCGTCAACCAATAGCCAAGGAGGCAAAATGAAACCCAAAACCCAGACAACAAAAGGGCTTATCGGTAAGAAGGTCGGAATGACTCAGATCTTCGATGAAAAGGGAAATGTAATCCCCGTAACCGTTATTGAAGCCGGACCGTGCGTAGTAGCACAGGTCAAAACAGTTGAAACCGATGGATATGAGGCTGTTCAGCTCGGTTTCAAGGACATGAAAGCAAAGCGCGTAACCAAGCCTCAGGCAGGACACTTTAAAGCAATTGAAGGCGGCGCAGTTAAGAAGTATCTTAAAGAATTCCGCATCGTTGACAGCACAAAGCATACCGTGGGCGAGATAATCACTGTCGATACCTTCGCCGCTGGCGAGAAGGTCGATGTAACCGGTGTTACAAAAGGCCGCGGATATACCGGTGCAGTTAAACGTTGGGGTCACCACATTCTTAAAATGACGCACGGCACAGGTCCTGTACACCGCGAAGTCGGTTCAATGGGTGCAAACTCAAGCCCGTCCCGCGTATATAAAAACAAAAAGATGGCAGGTCAGTACGGTAACGAACAGGTAACCGTTCTCAACCTTGCCGTAGTAAAAATCGACAGCAACAATAATCTTATCGCTATCAAGGGCGCCGTTCCCGGTGCTAAGGGCGGTATCGTATTCGTTCGCGATTCGGTTAAAGCGTAAGCGGAAGGAGGAAGTACAATGCCTACAGTTAAAGTTTATGATATGTCAGGCGCTGAAGTCGGCACCATGGATCTTGCAGCTGAGCTTTTCGGAGTAGATGTAAAAGCAGCCGTTCTCCATTCTGCGGTAAGGACATATCTTATGAATCAAAGACAGGGTACACAGTCCACTCTTACCCGTACCGAAGTTTCGGGCGGCGGTAAGAAGCCCTGGAGACAAAAAGGAACCGGCAGAGCACGTCAGGGCTCAACCCGTTCACCTCAGTGGACACACGGCGGCGTAGCACTCGGTCCCAAGCCCAGAAGCTACCGCAAAGCTATGAATAAGGATACAAAGAAGCTTGCTCTTGCAAGTGCGCTTTCCGCAAAGGTTGCAGCTGACAGCTTCGTTGTTGTTGATGATATAGCTTGCACAGAATATAAAACCAAAAACGTTGTTTCAATGCTCAAAGCACTGAATGCTGAAAAGAAGCCCCTTATCGTTCTCGGCGGTCTTAACCCCGTTTTCGTAAAGAGCGCAGCAAACATTCCCGGTGCAGTTACGACATTTGCATTTACAAATGAAGCCGGTAAGCTTTCGTCCACTATCAACGTTTATGATATTCTCAATTCCGAGAAAATCGTTATTGCCAAATCCGCAGTTCTTGCACTTCAGGGAGGATATGTAAAATGAAATTAGCTCAGGACATAATCATTAAGCCTATCATTACCGAAGCATCCATGGCAATGCTTGACGAGAAAAAATACGTTTTCAAGGTTCTTTATACTGCAACAAAGCCTGAGATCGCAGCAGCTGTCGAGGAGCTTTTCAAGGTAGAGGTTCAGGACGTAAACACAATCAAAATGAAAAGAAAACCCAAAAGACTCGGTGTTCACAGCGGTTATACATCCGCTTGGAAAAAGGCTATCGTAACACTTAAGGCTAATTCCAAGACAATCGAATTCTTTGACGGCATGAACTGAGAGTAGGAGGATTTGAAGAATGCCTACAATTAAGTATAAACCTACGACACCTGCGAGAAGAAATATGACGGTTCCGTCCTTTGACGAAATCACAAAGTTTACTCCCGAAAAAGGTTTGATCGTAATAAAGAAGAAGCACGCCGGACGCAACAGCTACGGCAGAATCACCGTTCGTCACAGAGGCGGCGGAAACAAAGTCAAGTACAGAATCATCGACTTCAAACGTCAGAATGCGTCACCCGCAACCGTTATCGGCGTTGAATACGATCCTAACAGAAGCGCATATATCGCACTTCTTGAAAATGCAGAAGGACAGAGAAGCTACATTATCGCTCCTGTCGGACTTAAAGACGGCGACGTTGTTTATTCCGGCGAGACAGCAGATATCAAACCCGGCAACACTCTCCCGATGGCAAATATCCCGATAGGTACTTTCATTCACAATATTGAACTTTACCCCGGCAAAGGCGCTCAGCTCGTTCGCAGCGCAGGCGTTGCAGCTCAGTTGATTTCCAAGGAAAACAACGTGGCTCAGGTCAGACTTCCTTCAGGCGAAGTTAGACTTATCGGCCTTGATTGCAAAGCAACAATCGGACAGGTCGGCAATATTGAACACGACACTGTCAAGGTCGGTAAAGCAGGTAAAACAAGACATAAGGGCATCCGTCCTACTGTCCGCGGTTCGGTAATGAACCCCTGCGATCACCCGCACGGTGGTGGTGAAGGTAAATCCCCGATCGGACGTCCTACACCTGTTACACCTTGGGGCAAACCCGCTCTCGGCTATAAGACGAGAAATAAGAAGGCAAGAACTGAAAAGTCCATTGTCAAACACAGAAACGCTAAATAATCCGATTATTTGGCAGAATTAAGGAGACGTAATTATGAGCAGAAGCCTTAAAAAAGCACCGTACGTTGAGGATAAGCTTTTTAACCGCATTTGCGCTATGAACGAAAAGAACGAAAAGAAGGTCATCAAAACCTGGTCGAGAGCATCGACGGTTTACCCTGAATTCGTTGGTCATACAATAGCAGTGCATGACGGCAGAAAGCACGTCCCGGTATATGTAGTTGAAGATATGGTCGGTCATAAACTCGGTGAGTTTGCTCCGACAAGAACCTTCAGAGGACATGCCGGCTCAAAAACCGCTGCGGGAGCAAAAAAATAATTTAAATAACTAACTAAAACGAAGAAAGTAGACTCGCATCACAAATAATGCGAAGGGAGGCAACATCTTAAAATGGAGGAAAAACAAGTAGCGAAAGCGCATCTCAGATACGCAAGAATTTCCCCGAGAAAAGTTAAGATAGTACTTGACCTTATCAGAGGTAAGAATGCCGGCGAGGCTCTTGGAATACTCAAAAATACCCCGAAAGCCGCGTCTGAGCTTCTCATTAAACTGTTGGGAAGTGCAATAGCAAATGCTGAAGTAAACAATCATATGGATGCTTCTAAGCTTTATGTAAAAGAATGTTTCGTATGCCCCGGTCCTACTCTCAAGAGGATCATGCCGAGAGCAAAAGGCAGCGCAGACAGAATTTTAAAGAGAACCAGCCACATTACAATTGCAGTGGCTGAAAGAGACTGATAGGAGGTATAAGAGTTCATGGGTCAGAAAGTTAATCCGCACGGACTGCGTGTCGGCGTTATCAAGAACTGGGATTCAAGATGGTTTGTAAAAGACAAAGACTTTGGCGACACTCTTGTATCCGACTATAACGTAAGAAAATATCTTAAAAAAGAGCTTTTCACAGCGGGCGTTTCAAAAATCGAAATTGAACGCGATCCCGCAAGAGTAAGAGTTTTCGTTCATTGCGCAAAACCCGGTATGGTTATCGGTCAGAAGGGCGCTAACATCGAGAAACTCAAAACAGAGCTTGAAAAAATGCTCAATAAGCCTGTTGCAATCAATGTTGACGAAATCAAAAATCCCGACCTTGATGCACAGCTCGTAGCTGAAAACATCGCGGCACAGCTCGAAAAGAGAATCGGCTTCAGAACCGCAATGAAGAAAGCTATCAGAAATACCATGCGTCTTGGCGCTAAGGGTATCAAAATTTCCTGCGGCGGTCGTCTCGGCGGCGCAGAAATCGCGAGAACCGAGCACTATCACGAGGGTACAATTCCGCTTCAGACAATCAGAGCTGACATTGAATACGGTTTCTGGGAAGCAAATACAACCTACGGTAAGATCGGTATCAAGGTATGGATCTACAAGGGCGAAATCCTTTCCGTAGTAAACAGAACCGCTTCCTATACACCTCGCGATAACAGAAATCGCAGATCCGGTAATAATGATCGCGGTGACCGCAGAAACAACGATCGCAGAAACAATAATTTCAGAGGTCGCGACGGTCAGAACAGAGGCGACAGAACACCGAGAGAAGGGGGCAGAAAAAATGTTAATGCCTAAAAGAGTAAAGTTCCGTAGAGTACAGCGCGGCAGAATGAAGGGTACAGCTTCACGCGGTAATACCATCACAAACGGCTCCTACGGACTTGTAGCACTTGAACCCGCATGGATTACAAGTAACCAGATAGAAGCAGCTCGTATCGCAATGACACGTTACATTCGCCGTGGCGGTCATGTCTGGATCAAAATATTCCCCGATAAGCCTATCACCGAAAAGCCTGCCGATACTCGAATGGGTTCAGGTAAAGGTTCACCCGAATATTGGGTAGCGGTTGTTAAGCCGGGCAGAATAATGTTCGAAATGGACGGAGTTTCCGAGGAAATTGCAAAAGAGGCTATGCGTCTTGCATCTCACAAACTTCCTATTAAGTGTAAGTTCGTCAAAAAAGAAGAAAATGCAGTTGAGGAGGTATAAGTTGTGAAAGCAAGTGAACTCAGAGCAATGACTTCCAAAGAGTTAAATGATAAACTGAAGGACCTGAAACAGGAACTTTTTAACCTCCGGTTCCAGCACGCTATCAACCAGCTGGATAATCCGCACAGAATCGTAGACGTTAAACGCGATATAGCACGCGTTCTCACAGTTCTTCAGGAAAAAGCTTCCGAAGAAAACGCCTGAATACGGAGGATAGATCATGGAAGAAACAAGAAATCTCAGAAAAACCAGAGTAGGTCACGTAGTCAGCGACAAGATGGACAAAACCATCGTAGTAGCTATCGAGGACAACGTAAAGCATCCCGTATACGGCAAGATCATCAAGAGAACCCTTAAGGTACACGCTCATGATGAGAACAATACCTGCGGTATCGGCGACAAAGTTGAAATCATGGAAACAAGACCTCTTTCCAAAACAAAGAGATGGCGCCTTGTCGAAATCATTGAGAAGGCAAAATAATTCACAGAATCACAAGTAAAAATCAGTAAATACGTCGAAGCGTATTGAAATTTACAGGAGGAAAACAAAGTGATACAGCAACAGACACTGCTGAAAGTTGCCGACAACACGGGCGCAAAGGAACTTATGTGCATCAGAGTTCTTGGCGGTACAGGTCGCAGATATGGTAATATCGGTGATATCATTGTCGCATCCGTTAAGAAAGCGGTTCCCGGCGGACTTGTTAAAAAAGGCGATGTTGTAAAAGCAGTTATCGTAAGAAGCAGACACGGCGTCAGAAGACTTGACGGAACATACGTTAAGTTCGACGAAAACTCTGCTGTAATTATAAAAGAAGACAACACTCCTAAAGGTACTCGTATCTTTGGCCCTGTTGCAAGAGAGCTCAGAGAGAAGGATTTCGTAAAGATCCTTTCACTCGCTCCCGAAGTTATATGATCGGAGGTAACTGAAATGGCAAATCTTCATATTAAAAAAGGTGACACCGTAGTAGTTCTCTCCGGTGACGACAAAGGCACCAAGGGCGAGGTTATTGCAGTCTCCCCCAAGGAAGGCAAAATAATGGTAAAAGGCGCTAATGTTGTTCATAAGCACGTAAAACCCCGCAAGCAGGGCGAGCAGGGCGGCATCGTTGAAACCGAAGGCGCAATTTACGCAAGCAAGGTAGCTCTTTACTGCACTAACTGCAAAGCAGGTCGCAGAACAAAAACAGCAGTTACCACAGACGAAAAAACGGGCAAGAGCATTAAAACCCGCGTTTGTGCTAAATGCGGCAAGAAAATATGACAGGGAGGGAATGAACAATGTCAAGACTCAGAGATTTATATACAGAGACAGTGGTTCCTGCTCTCCAGAATAAGTACAACTACTCCAGCCCGATGCAGATTCCGAAATTCGATAAGATCGTTATCAACGTCGGCGCAGGCGATGCAAAAGACAACGCTAAGGAAATCGAAAGCATTATCAACGACATCACTCTTATCTCCGGTCAGAAGGCTGTTCCGACATATGCAAAGAAATCGGTTGCAAACTTCAAGCTTCGTGAGGGAATGAAGGTCGGCGTTAAGGTTACACTCCGCGGCGAGAGAATGTATGAGTTTATGGACAGACTCTTCAACTTCTCACTCCCCCGCGTTCGTGACTTTAAGGGTATCAACCCCAATGCTTTTGACGGCAGAGGCAACTACTCACTCGGATTGCGCGAGCAGCTCATCTTCCCGGAAATCGAGTACGACAAGGTCGAAAAGATTCGCGGTATGGATATCTGCTTCGTAACAACAGCACAGACCGATGAGGAAGCAAGAGAGCTTCTCAAACTTATGGGCGCTCCCTTCGCTAAAGAATAAGGAGGATAGAAAATGGCAAAGAAGGCTATGATTCTTAAACAGCAGAGAAAGCAGAAATTCTCAACAAGAGAATACAACAGATGCAAGATCTGCGGTCGTCCTCACGCTTACCTCCGTAAATTCGGTATTTGCCGTATTTGCTTCCGCAACCTCGCTTATAAAGGCGAGATTCCGGGCGTAAAGAAAGCAAGCTGGTAATTCGGATCAGGTACTCAGAGGAATTAAAATAGTAAAAGCGTAAAGCTCCAACATATCGGCAGGAAATTAAGCGTCAACTGTCTTATAAAGACCGTGACTTGCCGGATTTTACCACCGATACGCCGCCGTAGAGATAATACGGCAGCAAGATTAAAAATAACTTGCATAATAGGAGGACAAATAATATGCAAATGTCAGACGTAATTGCTGATATGCTCACACGAATCAGAAATGCTAGCAACGCTAAGCACGCAACTGTTGACATACCGGCATCAAAAATGAAAGAAGCTATCGCAGATATACTCGTTAACGAAGGTTATGTTAAAGAGTATGAAAAGATCGAAGACAGCAAATACGGTAATCAGGGACTCATCCGTATCACTCTTAAATACGCTCAGGGCAAACAGAAGGTTATTCACGGTATCCGCCGCGTTTCCAAGCCCGGTCTCCGTATTTACGCAGGATATGAGGATATGCCTAAGGTTATGAACGGACTCGGAATCGCGATCGTATCAACTTCCAAGGGCGTTATAACCGATAAAAAGGCTCGTCAGCTCAAAGTCGGCGGCGAAGTTCTCGCATTTGTATGGTAATGAAAGTGGGAGGTACAGAGAATGTCAAGAATAGGTAGAATGCCTGTTGCAATTCCCGCAGGAGTTACAGTAACAATAGGCGCAGAAAACGTTATCACGGTAAAGGGCCCCAAGGGTACTCTCACCGAGCAGTTTCCCGCAGTTATCACCTTCACACAGGAAGGTAACGAAGTACACGTAAAGCGTCCCGATGACGAAAAAGAAACAAGATCGCTTCACGGTCTTTCAAGAGCGCTTCTCCACAATATGGTAGTAGGCGTAACCGAAGGCTTCAGCAAAACACTTGAGATAGTCGGTGTTGGTTACAAGGTAGTAAAACAGGGCAAGAGTATTCAGCTTTTCCTCGGCTACTCACTTACATCAGCCGGCATTCCTCAGGCAAAATACATCATTGATGAGCCGGAAGGAATCACATTCGAGGTTCCTAACTCAAATATGGTCGTTGTTAAAGGCGCAGATAAGCAGAAGGTCGGTCAGGTGGCAGCCGAGATCAGAGGCAAGAGACCTCCGGAACCGTACCTTGGCAAAGGCGTTAAGTATTCAGGTGAAGTTATTCGCCGTAAAGCCGGTAAAACCGGTAAGAAATAATAAGGAGGGTGTGACATGGTTTCCAAAAAGGACAGAAATGTTGCCCGTATTAAAAGGCACACAAGAGTCAGAAGTAAAATATCGGGTACAACCGCACGTCCCCGTCTGGCTGTTTACCGTTCAAACGCTAATATCAGCGCACAAATCATTGACGACACAACCGGCGTAACTCTCGTAGCAGCAAGCACCTATGGCGCAGGCTTCGAAGGAAACGGCGGAAATAAGGCAGCAGCAAGAGCCGTCGGCAAAGCAATTGCCGAAAAAGCTGTAGCACAGGGAATCACCGACGTCGTATTCGACAGAGGCGGCTATCTCTATCACGGACGTGTATCGGAATTGGCAGAAGGCGCTCGCGAGGGCGGCCTGAAGTTCTGAGTCGTAAGACTTCCGGTTTGTACACTGTTCAAACAATATTGAACAAATTTTAGGAGAAAAACAATGGCAGAAAGATTAAATCCCAATGAGCTCGACCTCAGCGAACAGCTCGTTGCTCTTAACCGTGTATCCAAGACCGTTAAAGGTGGCCGTATCGCTCGTTTCGCTGCTATCATGGTAGTAGGCGACAGAAACGGACACGTTGGTGTAGGACTTGGTAAAGCTGCTGAAGTTCCCGAAGCAATTCGCAAGGGAATTGAAGACGCTAAAAAGAATATGATCACAGTATCCCTTAAGGGCACAACTATTCCGCACGAAGTTATCGGCGTATATGGCGCAGGCAAGGTTCTTCTTAAGCCCGCTGCCCCCGGTACAGGTATTATCGCAGGTAGTAAAGTTAGATTTGTACTTGAGCTTGCAGGTATTACAAACATCCGTGCAAAATGTCTGCGCACAAACAACCCGACAAACGTTGTAAAAGCAACAATCGAAGGTTTGAAATCACTCCGTTCACTCGAGGAAATTGCTAAACTCCGTGGCATAAGTGAAGCACAGATCAAAGGTTAAGGAGGCACTGAAATGAAAAAAGTAACACTCACTAAGAGCCTCATATGCAGCAAGCCCAATCAAAGAGCAACCGCAGCATCGCTCGGACTCAAAAAGATAGGCGACAGCATAATTCATGAGGACAACGCAGTTCTCGCAGGCAAAATTAAAGTTTTGTCTCATCTCGTAACGGTAGAAACCGTAGACAATAAATAAGGAGGTAAGACAAGATGAAACTTCATGAACTTTCACCCGCGTTCGGTTCAACAAAAGCAAACTGGCGCAAAGGCAGAGGTCCCGGCTCAGGCAACGGTAAAACCGCAGGCAAAGGCCACAAAGGACAGAATGCTCGTTCAGGCGGCGGCGTAAGACCGGGCTTTGAAGGCGGTCAGATCCCGCTTTACAGAAAGCTTCCGAAGAGAGGCTTCAAAAACTTCCCGTTCAAGAAGGTTTACGCTATTGTTAACGTAAGCGATCTGAACAAGTTTGAAGACGGAGCAGTTGTTGATACAGCACTCCTTCTTGAAAACAAAATAATAAGAAAAGAGCTTGACGGACTCAAGATTCTTGGTAAAGGCGAGCTTACAAAAAAATTAACCGTTAAAGCGGCAGTCTTTTCAGCGACCGCTAAGGAAAAGATAGAAGCAGCAGGTGGAAAGACAGAGGAGGTATAAGGATGTTTCAGACTATCAAAAATGCTTGGAAAGTTCCGGATCTCAGAAATCGTATGCTCTTTGTGATCATCGCAATTGTAGTATATAGACTTGGCGCAAGCATTCCTGTACCTTATGTCAATCCCGAGGCTATCAAATCATTTACAACAGCATCAGGCGGCTCAATATTCGCATATATGAACCTCCTCTCAGGACAGGCATTCGGTAATGCGACACTCTTTGCACTCTCTGTTTCGCCTTATATCACGGCGTCTATCGTTGTTCAGCTCCTCACAATCGCTATTCCGAAACTCGAAAGTTGGGCTAAAGAAGGCGGTGATGAGGGCAAGAAAAAAATCGATCTTCTTACAAGAATAATTACTGTTGCACTTGCAGTTCTTACGGCTGTCGGTTACACAATTCTTATTACAAGTAAGAGCTACTCAGGTATGACTTCCGTTGACAGAATCACAAACGGCCTTACAGGTAAAGCGTTCTTCCAGTGCACCGTCATGGTACTCTGCTACTGCGCAGGCGCATCTATCATCATGTGGATTTCACAGCTGATAGACAACAAAGGTATCGGTAACGGTATCTCAATAATCCTTTTTGCTAACATCGTTGCAGGCTTCTCAACACTTGCAGGTTCGATCGAAAACATGATCACAGGTGATACCTTCCCGACATGGCTTGGTATTATGATCGCAGTGGTTTGCGTTGTCGTAGCTCTCGCAGTCCTCGTGTTCATCGTATGGTTCACGGATTCCGAAAGAAGAATTCCGATCCAGTATGCAAAACAGGTCAAAGGTCGTAAAATGTACGGCGGGCAGAAAACCAATCTTCCGATAAAGCTCAATATGTCAGGCGTTATGCCGATAATCTTTGCAAGCTCTATCGTTTCACTTCCGGCAACCATCGCGGGCTTCTTCCCGGGTAACAAGGTTCTCAGCTGGATAGCAAAACATTTCAATCCGTATACATGGGCTTACCTCGTTGTATTCCTGGTACTCCTCGTACTGTTCGCTTTCTTCTATATTCAGATCTCCTTCAACCCTGTTGAAGTTGCAAACAATATCAGAACAAACGGCGGTTCGATTCCCGGCTTTAGCGCAGGCAAAGCTACATCGGATCAGATCAAAAAAATACTCAATAGAATTACATTTATCGGCGCGCTCTTCCTTTGCATAATCGCAGGTGTACCGATGCTGGTAGCTGTTATCTATAATACCGCAACAGGCGGCGGTCTCGTAAACGGAACCGCTGATGCAAGCCTTGTAAACTTTGCTCAGATCGCATTCGGCGGCTCATCGCTCCTTATCGTAGTCGGTGTTGCAATTGAAACCGTTCGCGAACTTGAGGCTCAGCTCAGCTTGCGTAACTACAAAGGCTTCCTTGATTGATTTCCAAATGAACAACAGCAAAAAATGCTGATCGGAGGAACTATGAACTTAATTCTTATGGGCGCCCCCGGCGCCGGAAAAGGTACACAGTCAGATAAGATCTCAGCTGAGTGGAATATCCCGGCAATTTCTACCGGTGACATTCTCCGCGCGGCTATGAAAGCGGGTACACCTCTCGGAAAAGAGGCAAAGCAGTACGTTGATAACGGAAAGCTTGTTCCCAATGAGGTCATGATCGGAATCATTAAAGAAAGACTTAAAGATGATGATTGCAAAAACGGGTTTATCCTTGACGGTTTTCCTCGCTCAATTCCTCAGGCTGAAGCGCTTGACGCAATGGGCGTGAAGATCGACGCAGCTCTTTCGATCGACGTTGATGATGATGTCATCATAGAAAGAATGAGCGGCAGAAGGATTTGCTCGGAATGCGGATCGTCATACCACGTTTTGTACAATGCTCCTGCGACTGAAAACACTTGTGATAAGTGCTCCTCACAGCTCTTTATCAGACCGGACGATGCCGCAGAAACCGTAAAAGTACGCCTAGACACCTACCATAAGCAGACAGAACCCATAAAAGAGTATTACGCTGCTAAAGGAATTCTGATCGAAGTTAAAGGTCAGGATAAAGTTGAGGATACAACAAAACTCGTGTTTGAAGCACTTGCTCCTTACGCAAAAGCGTGAGCGCTAAGTGCCAAAAACGAAAACGGATAAACGGACCGGTGATATTAAAGTATGATACAAATTAAAAATTCAGTTCAGATTGCCGAAATGAAGGTAGCGGGTAGAATTACGGGCGAAGCTTTGCTTGTCGCCCGTGAGAATATCCGTGAGGGAATAAGCACCTATGACCTTGATAAAAAAATAAGACATTTTATTGAGAAATCTGGTGCGGTTCCTTCCTTCCTCGGCTATGCCGGATTTCCCGGTAGTGCGTGCATAAGCATAAACGACGAGGTCATCCATGGTATTCCGTCTAAAAGCAGAATACTTAAAGAGGGGGACATCGTTAAGGTTGATGTCGGCGCACGTTGGCACGGCTATCACGGCGATAGCGCAAGAACTTTCCCTGTCGGAAATGTCAGCGAAGAGGCAATGACGCTTATTAAAGCGACAAGACAAAGTTTCTTTGAAGGCATTGCGGCTGTAAAGACAGGCGCAAGACTCGGCGATGTCGGATATGCTATTGAATCTTATGTAAAACAGTATGGTTTCAGTGTCGTTAAGAAATACGTCGGTCATGGCGTCGGTCATGAGCTGCACGAGGACCCCAATGTGCCGAACTTCGGTACTCCGGGACACGGCATCCGTATCTGCAAAAACATGACCCTTGCAATCGAGCCTATGATAAATATAGGAACGGGCGCGGTAAATGAATCCGCAGACGGTTGGACGGTAACAACTGCAGACGGAAAGCTTTCGGCACATTATGAAAACACAATACTGATAACCGATGAAGGCGTGCAAATACTGACGGAAGTTGAAAAAGGCTTTTAATCCGATTCCAAAATTCAAAGTTCAATCAGAACTAAATAGTTAATTAAATCATCAAATCAATGAGTGGACAGGAGGGATTATTCTGCCGAAGGATGATGTTGTAGAATTTGAAGGCGTTGTAATTGAGTCATTGCCCAATGCAACCTTCAAAGTAAGACTTCCCAATGATCACATAGTGACCGCATATATATCGGGAAAGCTTAAAATGAATTTTATCAAAATACTGCCAGGCGACAAGGTTACAATTGAGGTTTCTGTTTATGACCTGACCAAAGGTCGTATAACCTGGCGCGCAAAGTAAGCAATAAACAGATATTTCAAATACGAAGAAAGGCATGGTATAATATACAATGAAAGTTAAACCATCCGTTAAGAAGATCTGCGAAAAGTGCAAGATAATCAAAAGAAAAGGCCGTATAATGGTCATCTGCGAAAATCCGAAACATAAGCAGAGACAAGGTTAACTGCATATGGCAGCTAACAAACAAATTTACCAGAAATTAAGAGGTGAAAAAACAGAATGGCTCGTATAGCAGGTGTTGATATTCCGAATAACAAGCGCATCGAGATCGCCCTTACCTACATTTACGGTATAGGCCGCACAAGTGCGAATAAAATTCTTGCCACAACAGGTATCAATCCCGATACCCGTGCTAAGGACCTTACTGAAGAACAAATTGCAAATCTGCGTGATGTAATTGAGAATCATTATCAGGTTGAAGGTGATCTTCGCAGAGAAGTCGCTCTTAACATAAAGAGAATGGTTGAAATCAACTGCTACCGCGGAATCAGACACAGAAGAGGTCTGCCGGTAAGAGGACAGAGAACCCAGACAAATGCCAGAACACGTAAAGGTCCCGTAAAGACCATAGCAAACAAAAAGAAATAAAGGAGTGGCATAGAACATGGCAAAAGTTACTAAAAAAGTTGTCAAAAGACGCCGCGAACGTAAAAATATTGAAGAGGGAGCAGTTCATATCCGCGCTTCATTCAATAATACAATCGTAACCATCACGGATACAGCCGGAAATGCGATTTCATGGGCATCCGCAGGCGAACTGGGCTATAAAGGTTCAAGAAAATCTACTCCTTTCGCAGCTCAGATGGCTTCCGAAGCAGCAGCAAAAGCAGCTTTGGAGCACGGTCTCAAAAAGGTTGAAGTATATGTGAGAGGTCCCGGATCAGGACGTGAATCCGCAATTCGCGCACTTGAAACCGTAGGTCTTCAGATCACAATGATCAAAGACGTAACTCCCATACCTCACAACGGATGCAGACCGCCTAAACGCAGACGCGTTTAATGATTATCAAATAAATCAGGAGGAATCACAAAAATGGCTAGATATACAGGTGCTGTATGCAGACTTTGCCGCAGAGAAGGCGTTAAGCTTTATCTTAAGGGCGACCGTTGCAAGAGCAGCAAATGTTCGGTAGACCGCAGATCGACCGTACCGGGACAGCACGGCGCAGCTTCAAAGAAGCCGAGAGAATACGGTATTCAGCTTCGTGAAAAGCAGAAAACAAGAAGATATTACGGCGTTCTTGAACGTCAGTTTGTAAACTATTTCGAGGAAGCAGACCGCAAGCCCGGAATGACAGGCGAAAACCTTCTCGGACTTATCGAGCGCAGACTTGATAACGCTGTTTACCTTATGGGATTTGCAAACAGCCGCAAGGAAGCCCGTCAGCTCGTTCTCCACGGTCACTTTACGCTTAACGGCAAGAAGGCAAACATTCCTTCAATGCTTATTAAAGCAGGCGATGTAGTTGCAGTAAAAGAAAGCAGCCGCTCATCCGCAAAGTTTGTAGCGCTTGCAGACGAACTCGCAACAAAGATCGTTCCGAAGTGGATCGAGGTAAATGCAGAGAGCTTCTCAGGTAAGATCGTAGCACTTCCTACAAGAGAAGACGTAGAATTCCCGTTCAACGAACAGCTCATCGTCGAGTTGTATTCCAAGTAATACTGAAACATGGTATGGCAGTGCTTTTATGCGTAGCCTGTCACCGTGTAAAATGGACTGATGACTGAAAGTGAAAACACAGGATGTTTAAGATTAAAAAGCCACAGTCGACGCAGTAGTAACCAATAAAAATATATATTTTCAAGGAGGTTTATTTGGAATGATCGAAAAACCCAATATTACGACCGTTGAACTCAGTGAAGACGGAACAAAGGGTACCTTTGTAGTTGAACCTCTCGAACCGGGATACGGAACAACACTGGGGAATTCACTTCGCCGTGTATTGCTCAGCTCGCTCCCGGGCGTTGCCGTAACAAACATTAAACTTGATGGCGTGTACCATGAATTCTCGACTATTCCCGGAGTAATTGAGGACGTAACAGAAATCGTTCTTAACGTAAAGGGGATAACCGCAGCACTTCATGGCACGGGACCGAAGACCGTCATAATCGACGTCACCGGAGAATGTGATGTTAAAGCCGGCGATATAAAAGTGGATACCGATATAGAAATTCTTAATCCCGATCACTATATAGCACACGTCAATGAGAATGCACGTTTCTATATGGAGCTTACATTCAACAAGGACCGCGGATATGTATCACAGGATAAAAATAAGCAGCTGCACGCTAAATCACTTGGCGTGAACACATCTGCTCCACTCGGAACCATTTATACCGACTCAATTTATACTCCCGTTTACACTGTAAGCTATACAGTAGATAACACGAGATTCGGTGATAATACCGAATATGATAAGCTAACACTCAATGTTCTTACAAACGGAACAATTTCAGCGAAAGAAGCGATTTCACTCGGTGCCAAGATTCTCAACGAGCATCTCAACCTTTTTGTTGCTTTGTCTGATGAAGCAAGCAAAGTGGTGGTTATGGAAGATCGAGTAGAGTCAGTAAAAGAAACCATACTGGGGATGACCATTGAGGAACTTGACATGTCCGTGCGTAGCTTTAACTGCTTGAAACGCGCAGGCATAGATACAGTAGAAGATCTTACTAACCGTACCGAGGAAGATATGATAAAAGTCAGAAACCTTGGTAAAAAATCGCTTGATGAAGTAATAGCAAAGCTTCATTCATTAGGACTTGATCTGAAAAAAGAAGAAGACTGATCACAGCATACAACAAATAAGGAGGGAATAGAAATGCCCGGAACCAGAAAACTTGGCAGAACCACTGACCACAGAATTGCAATGATTCGCGGTATGGTTACTCTCTTGCTCAAGAACGGCTCTGTTGAAACAACAGTTACAAGAGCTAAAGAAGTTCGTTCAGTAGCAGAGAAGATGATTACGCTTGGTAAAAAAGCAAATAAATGTATGGCACTCGGCACAGCCGAAGGCAAGGCGCGCGCTCTTGCTTATCGCCGTCAGGCAATAGCATTCATCACAGAGGCTGAGGTTGTGGAGAAACTCTTTGGCGAAATCGCACTCAAATATGAGAACCGTAACGGTGGATATACACAGATATTCAAAACCGGTTACAGACGCGGTGACGCTGCTGAGATGGCAATCATCAAGCTTGTTGATGACGATAAAGCTGAAGCAGCAGATAAGAAATAATCAAACAACTATAATAACCTGAAAAGGCGCAGACCCGGATTTTTCCGGGTCTGATTTTTGTATATTTTTATGTATGACCGTAAATATAATCGTATCATATATTAAATCGTGTCAAATGCAACAAAACATATACACTGTAATTAGTCAATATAAACAAGCATATAAATTAAATTAATAAATTAATTGTCTAAAAATGCAAAAACTATTGACAATACAATTGCTTTAATGTATAATAAGCCTACCGTAAGGTAATGCCGTATGGTAATAAAAAACACGGAGGAATTTATGAGAAAATCAATCAAGCTTTTAATTTGCATAGCTCTTTCAGCGATTATTTTAACCGCGGTGTTTGCGATATGCGCAAGTGCCGAGGACGCAACTCCTATCTCGACCGCAGAAGACTTTGAAAAGATCATCGGCGGAAAAGAATACTACCTGACACAGGACATTGACTTTGCCGGAAAAGAATATACGGATTATATCGTAGCTAACTTCTTCGGAAAGATCGACGGAAAAGGTCACTCTATCTATAACTTCAAAATTGTTACCAGTGGTACTAGTGATGCAGGTATAATACAGCGCGCCTGCCGCTATATCGACGAAAACAAAGCCGAAAAAACCGGTAACCTTGAAATAGTTGATCTAAATATCGGTAAAGAGGATTTACCGGCAGTTCTTACCGGAACTATGACAGCCAACAGTAAGAGCATCGGTATGCTCGCAGGCTCAATGAACAGCGGTCCCTCGCTTAATCTTAATAACGTTAATCTGTATTATGATATCAATATCGATGGCGACGTTAAAGTCAATATCGGCGGCGTAGTCGGTTATTCAAGAACATTTATCTTCACAAACTGCAAAACTTACGGAAAAATCCAGAACGGCGGTGGTATGAACTCAGTATACACGACATATCATAACGCAGGCGGTTACATCGGAAGCGGTAACGCCGATGCTCAGTTCATTGAATGTGAAAACCACGCGGAAATAATTACATATTGCTCTACTAAAGAAGCACGTGCTGCCGGATTTGTTGCATACAGCGCAAGTTCAATATATTTTGATTTTTGCGTAAACTACGGCAACGTAACGGTTTATGACTCTGCGGATCAGAAGGCTGACGGATATGCAGCGGGCTTTATAGCTCATGCAAATAAAGCCTCAGGCTTCCTTCTTGAAGATTGCTACAACTGCGGTGATGTTACAGCCTCAAACTACTGCTCCGGATTCGCTGCAAACGTAAATAAGGGTTGTATGTTTGAAAACTGCAAAAACTACGGACTCAATAACAAGGACGCAATAAAATACGGTGCATTTTATGCAAGCACAGATGATGAAACAGGTATCGAAGAGGTTGATTGCGTTGACGCTCCCGGTCAGACTTCCGTTATTGAGCGTACAACCGATCCTGCAGATGATGATACAGACCCCTCAACACCCGTGGAGTCAAAAACAGAGACAGCTTCTGAAACAACTAAAGAGACAGAAAAAGAGCCCGCTTCCGAATCAAGGAGCGAAACACAAAAAACTCCCGAGGAATCCAAGACAGAACCGAATTCCAATCCGACTGATGACAACAAAGGCTGCAAATCAAGCGTTGTCGGAATTATCCCGGCAATGATAGTTACACTTCTCGGCAGTGCCCTAATTAAAAAGAAAATAGAAGACTAAAATCTAAACCTCAAACGTCGGATATTTTTTGATCCGACCGCCATATAAAAATCGGGAGACCGGCAAAATTTGCCAGTCTCCTTTTTATACGAAAATACTAATTTCCGCTCCGGTACTAACCGAATTTATAATATAACGATTGTCTTTGCCTGCCGACATAACAAACATTACCGGTCAGGTAATATATCGGTTACCATGGTGACCGAATATTTATCATGTCATTCAGACAAAATATGCGGTTAATAAATTTACTTTTAAACTTATTTTGTGCCCTTAATATCGTTTTCGTACTTTTCGATCATTTTCTTAACCATCTGGCCACCGATGCTGCCGGCCTGACGAGCTGTGAGATCGCCGTTGTAACCATTGTTAAGAGAAACTCCTACTTCGCTTGCTGCCTGCATCTTGAACTGATCAAGTGCCTGTTTTGCTTCGGGAACAAGTGCTTTGTTGCTTGCCATAATAATAATCTCCTTGTTATTCATCGAAAAACCGCACGCGGCTTTACCGATATTTTTGAAATTAAATTGTGAATTTATACCGCATTTCAGACTCATATATATCGGAATCTAAGCCGCGGTGCCAGCATACTATGAACCGATTGCTTGAATCGGCTGCTTGGCTTTGAGCTTTTTTCGCTCTGCTATTATTGTTGTCATATGAATTGTAATTATGATTGGTATTTTATTCTATCGGATTATCCACGTTCCGATTTTAAGTCAAATTATATATATAAAGCAGTTTTTTGCAAGAATATTTCCGTTACATTTCAATATTAATGATGTATGCCTGAAGTACATACGAATTGATGTGTATATTCGGTGCAAATCGAAAATATTAATTCAGATGCACTATATTATATATTTGTTAATTTATAACAAATATAGGTTTTAAAATTGTGATTATAGAACAAAATTTGAAATTGAAATATATATTTTTAAAAATCGCTTGACTTTGAATCCGATATATAGTATAATCATTGCATTATTAATATGCGAGACTTGGTTTTTAACTTAAATGAAAATTTGCCTGTGTAAACTTGCAAAATTCATATGTTTAATCAAATTAAAGTGATACGCATTTTAAGAAATCAAAATACCGGAAGGGTAAGACAATGGACAATAAAAATGTTCTTCATAAGAAATACGGTCTTTTGACCGCAATATGCGCCGTCGTAGGCATAATAATCGGCTCGGGCGTATTTTTCAAAGCGCAAAACGTGATAGTGGCGGCAAACGGAAAAATGAGCGTTGCAATCGGAATTGTGGTCGCAATGGGTGTCATTATGTTTGTATGCGCATTTACGTTTTCGACGCTTGCCGGACAATATGAAAAGGTAAACGGGCTTGTTGACTATGCTGAATGTACGGTCGGTACCAAATACGCATATCTTGTCAACTGGTTTACCACAATGGTATATACCCCAATAATAACGGGCGTGCTTGCATGGGTGTCCGCAAGATATTTTTGCATTCTGATCGGTAAAGCTCCTTTCGGAAAGCTGCATATCATTCTTTCATTTGTGTTTTTAACTGCAATATTTGTTATGAATTTGCTTTCACCTAAGCTTGCGGGTAAATTCCAGGTATCAACAACATTTATAAAGCTTATTCCGCTTTTTGTGATGGGCGTTGTCGGTACGGTATCCGGACTGATTAACGGTACTACGATTGAGACTTTTAAAAATGCTGCAAATACCGGCGGAATTGTCGAAACCTCGTTTTTCTCAGGAATCGCTTCCTTTGCTTTTGCATATGAGGGATGGATAGTTATTACAGCACTCAACTCGGAAATCAAGAATTCAAAAAGGAACCTCCCGTTGGCACTTGTAATAGGATGCGCTATCGCCATCGGAATCTACGTTCTTTATTATGTAGGAATTGCGAGTGTACTCACACCTGACCAGATATATAATTCAGAGGATATACCCAAGCAGGCTTTTACAACTCTTTTTAAAAGTGAAATATTCGGTTCGGTAATATATGCCTTTATAGTGGTATCGTGTCTCGGAACTACAAACGCGCTTATGATGGGATGCACACGCGGCGTATATAGTATGGCAGTACGCGGCGAGGGAATTGCTCCTTCAAAATTTGCCAAGGTCAATAAAAAGACAGATATGCCGACCGCTTCGGCATTTGCCGGCTTTCTCCTTGCGGCATTTTGGGCAACCCATTTTATAGTCTGTTTCCAGCTTCCTATAATTAACGGTGTTGAAACGGTTCCTCCGTCATTCAGATGGGAGTCTGACGAAATAGTAATATTGACCATGTACGTTACATATATACCTATATTTATCGCATTTATGCGTAAAGCCGGAAAGGATATAGGCGTTGTCCGCCGTTTCGTTACCCCGTCTCTTGCGATACTTGCGTGCCTGTTCTGCGCATATTCCGCATACAGAGCTTATAACGCAAACGGAATGGTGTATAACTATCTTGTGACCTTTGCTTTAATTTTGCTTGTCGGTATCTTTCTTTACAACGGCAAACCCGGTTTTTCATTTTTCAAAAAGTCTGAAAGCAAATAAGCAAACAACACCAATAATAATTTTATAATATCGGCGGAATTCTGTAATTTCTGACAGAATTCCGCTTTTTATCCGACTTTAACCGAAATTTTAAAAAATATATGTTAAATTATCCTGTTTTGTGCTATAATATTGCTGTAACAGAATTTTTCGGATCAATTATTTTTTGATTTTTCATAAAATATAAAGGAGAATAAAAAATGCGTGAATCTGTACTTAAAAAATATGCAAAGCTTATTGCGGTTATGGGCGGAAATGTTCGCAAAGGACAAGAAGTAATAATCAACGCCGAGCTCGATCAGCCTAAATTTGTTGAATATGTCGTTGAAGAATGTTATAAAGCGGGCGCTTCAAAGGTTACTGTTGAATGGACACACCAGCCCGTTTCGCTTCTCAACGTAAATTATCGCTCACTTGAAACTCTTTCAACCGTTGAAAAATGGGAAGAAGAAAAAATGCGCCATAAGGTAGAGACGCTGCCGGTGATGATTTATATTATGTCCGAGGATCCCGACGGGCTCAACGGGATGGATCAGGAAAAAAATGCCAAAGCGCGCAATGCACGCTATAAGGTGCTTAAATCATACAGAGACCAGATGGAAAGCAAATATCAATGGTGCATTGCCGCAGTACCCGGAGCCGCATGGGCAAAGAAGGTATTTCCCGGCGTTTCGGAAAAAGCAGCAGTCGAAAAGCTTTGGAAAGCAATTCTTTATACTTCGCGTGTGATAGACGAAAACGGAAAATCACTCAATCCTATTACCGAATGGAAAAAACATAATGCAGATCTTGCCGCAAGATGCGAATATCTCAATAGCCTCGGAATATCGACGCTTGAATATTCAGCCTCAAACGGTACAAGCTTCAAGGTCGGACTTATACCGAACGGCGTTTTTGCCGGCGGCAGAGAAAAGGTTGCGGGTAAGAAGAACGTGTGGTTCAATCCGAATATTCCTTCGGAGGAAGTATTTACTTCTCCTATGAAAGGAAAGGCAGAGGGAATCGTATATTCGTCAAAGCCGCTGTCCTATTGCGGTCAGACCATTGAAAATTTCAATATCCGCTTTGAAGACGGAAAGGCAGTTGAGGTTCATGCCGAAAAGAACGAAGAACTGCTGAAAAAAATGATTTCGATGGACGAGGGCGCAGCATATCTTGGAGAATGTGCACTTGTACCATTTGATTCACCTATTTGCAGAAGCGGAATAACATTTATAAATACACTTTTTGATGAAAATGCCGCCTGCCACCTCGCTCTCGGAATGGGCTTCAATAATTGCATACGCGATTATGAAAAATATACACTTGAACAATGCCGCGAGATGGGAATAAATGATTCCGTAATTCACGTTGACTTTATGATCGGAACCGAGGATCTTGATATCGTTGCGGTTACTTCGGACGGTAAAAGAGTGCGGATATTCAAAAACGGCAATTGGGCATTCTGAGCATTTCGGCACAGATAACGGCTCGGCTTATAAATTCTCAGCTTTTATTTTTCAATCTAAATTTAAACTTTAAACCTAAGGGGAAAACTCATGGAAGCTAACAAAAGCGGTTTCAGATCCGTTGTAAAAAAACTTGCCAAAAGATATTTTATTGATGCTATGGGCTCAATGGCGGCAGGACTGTTTGCATCTCTTTTGATAGGAACGATTTTCAAGGCTCTCGGTATGATACCTAAGCTTGGATTCATGGCAGAAATAGGCGGCTACGCCCAGGCAATGGCGGGACCGGCAATGGCTGCGGCGATTGCATATTCACTCGGCGGTCATCCGCTTGTGATTTTCTCATCCGCGGCAGTCGGATATGCGGCAAATTCGCTCGGCGGTGCAGGCGGACCGCTTGCGGTATTCTTTATTGCCATTGTTGCCGTGGAGATCGGTATGCTGGTGTCAAAGAAGACCAAGGTAGATATAATCGTAACCCCGTTTGTGACCGTGTTTGTCGGCGGAGTTCTGTCACTGACCATTGCACCGTACATAGGTAAGCTTGTCGGATATATAAGCACATTTATCGGATGGGCTGCTTTGCAGGCTCCTCTTGTAACGGGAATAATCGTCTCGGTGGTTATCGGCGTTTGTCTGACATTGCCGATATCAAGCGCGGCAATATGCGCAGGTCTTGTACTCACAGGCAGCGCAGCAGCGCAGGGAAGCTCTGAGGGGCTTGCTATCGCAGGTGCAGCCGCCGTTGCGGGATGTTGCGCTCAGATGGTAGGCTTTGCCGTAATAAGCTTCAGAGAGAACAAATGGGGCGGGCTTCTTTCGCAGGGTATAGGCACAAGTATGCTTCAGATGCCGAACATCATAATACATCCCCAGATATGGATAGCCCCCACACTCGCCTCGGCAATAACCGGCCCGCTCGCCGTTTGCGTTTTTGATCTTAAAATGTACGGCGCCGCAATCAACTCAGGTATGGGTACCTGCGGACTTCTCGGACCTATCGGACTTATTCTCGGCTGGTATTCCCCCGAGAACGGATATCCGGGCGAAGTTTCGGCACTTAATTGGATAGGTCTTGCACTTATCTGCTTTGTGCTTCCGGCAGTGCTTTCACTTGCTTTCAACGAGATACTACGTAAGCTCGGTTGGGTAAAAGACGGATATATGAAGCTCGAAAACTAAAACAAGAACATTTAATAATAATTATCAAGAGACACTGATCGTTTCAAAGACGATACGGTGTCTCTTGTTTTTTGTGTATTTTAACCGGTTTAAACCGGATTAATTGCTGTAAATTAACTACATCTCCGAAAATTAATTTGTACAGCAAATTATTTCAAATAATGCTTGACAAACAGCCGAGTGTATGGTATCATTATAACACTTTAACAAGATAAAGTGTTAAAGCAATAAAGTAACAGATATACAGAGGTAAAGAATATGAAAAAGATATTGACATTGACACTTACAATAATTATGTGTGCTATCAGCATACTTGCTTTTGCGTCCTGCAAGCAGAACGAGAAGGTAATTACAGTGGGCTATACGTTGGTTGAACCGCTCAATTATCTTAATGATAAAAACGAGCTTGTCGGATTTGACACAGAGCTTGCACAGAAGGTCTTCGGTAATCTCGGATATAAGGTTATATTCAAAGAGATAAAATGGGAAAACAAATATAACGAGCTTGCTTCCGGAAGCATTGATTGCATCTGGAACGGATTCACGGCAAACTGCGCCGATGACGACGGAGTTGAGAGAAGCGCCAAGGTCGATTTTTCATATAACTATATGGAAAACCGTCAGGTTATAGTGACAAAGAAAAACGAGGTTGAAAAGATAACCTCCTTCGATGCACTTAAAGATAAAATAGGATACGTCGAAGTAAATTCGGCAGGCGCTACATATGCCGAAGGAATTACCGGAGCAATAATCAAGGAAAGCACAAAACAGACAGACGCCATTATGCAGGTCAAGGCAGGCTCGGCATATTTTGCGATAGTTGATGCCCAGCTTGCACGCAGTATGGCAGGCAAAGGCGATTACAGCGACCTCGCATTGGTTGAAGCAATATCAAGCGACGTGGAATATTACGCAATAGGCTTTAAAAAGGGAAGTGACCTTACCGCTAAGGTCAACGAACAGCTCGACAAGCTCGCAAAAGACGGCACAATAGCCGACCTTGCAAAAAAATACGGCGTAGAAAATACAACCATAACCGATTTTTCCGATCAGAAGAAATAAAGAAAAAATAACAGATCAGAAATAATTTTTACGGAGTTAAACTAAATGACATTTCTTGACGTAACGTTATATCTGCTTGACGGCTTTAAAATAACGTTTTTCCTGTTTTTGCTGACACTTATATTTTCTCTCCCCCTCGGACTTCTTATATCGTTTTGCTCCATGAGCCGCTTCAGACCTCTCAAAGCCATAACCAAAGTGTTCGTCTGGATAATAAGAGGCGTGCCGCTGATGCTCCAGATATTTATTATATACTACGTCCCGGGATTTATAGGATTCAATATATTTGCGCCTGTTGATATATATTTTGTGCTTAATTTCGGAATCGAAGATATGGGACGCTTTCTCGCCGCTCTTATAGCATTCAGCATAAATTATGCGTGCTATTTTTCTGAGATCTTCCGCGGTGGTATTGAAAGTATATCCCGCGGACAGTACGAGGCAGGGCAGGTACTCGGGCTCACCAAAAAGCAGATATTCAAAAAGATAGTGCTTGTTCAGGTAATAAAACGCATAGTTCCGCCGATGAGCAATGAGATAATCACACTTGTCAAGGATACGGCGCTTGCGAATGCAATCCTTGTTTCGGAAATAATTATGCAGGCGAATAAGCTTGCCGCCAAAGCTATGATATGGCCACTGTTTTACGCCGGCGTATTTTATCTGGTGTTTGTAGGCGTTCTGACGGTTTTGCTGGGTAAGCTTGAAAAAAGGCTTTCGTATTTTAAATCTTAAAGGAGAAACAATATGCCTGTACTTGAAGTCAGAGATCTGTATAAAAAATATGATAAAGCCGACGTTCTCAAGGGTATCAACTTTACTCTTGAAAAAGGCGAGGTGCTGGTCATAATCGGCTCCTCCGGAAGCGGAAAAACCACACTTCTTCGCTGCCTTAATTTTCTTGAGACTCCGGACAAAGGAAAGATTTTGCTTGACGGCAAAGAGATTTTCAATGCAGAAAAGGAAAGCAGGGAATACGAAAAAGAATTAAGACAAAAAAGACTGCACTTCGGACTTGTATTCCAGCAGTTCAATCTTTTTCCTCAATATAATATATTCGATAATATCTGTCTTGCGCCTCTTCTTCTTGCAAAGGAAAGACCGGATTATAAAGTCAACAAAAAAGAAATTAAAGCTTCAATAGAAAAACGCGCCCTCGAATTGCTTGAGCGCGTCGGACTTGCCGACAGAAAGGACGCTTATCCGTGCGAGCTTTCGGGCGGACAGCAGCAGCGGGTGGCGATCGCGCGCGCACTCGCACTCAGCCCTGATATTCTCTGCTTTGACGAGCCAACCTCGGCGCTTGATCCCGAGCTTACCGGCGAAGTACTTAAAGTTATAAAAAGTTTGAAATCCTCGGACAGTACAATGATTGTCGTAACACATGAAATGGAATTTGCCAGAAATGTTGCCGATAAGGTAATATTTATGGCTGACGGGATAATCGAAGAGGTCGGGACCCCCGATGAGGTGTTCGGAAATCCGAAAAGTCCCAAAACGAAAAATTTTCTTTCAAACGCATTTAATAACTGAAATGTCATAATATTTGATTGTCATGACGGTATGTTCACGCATATAACGCGGAATAATATAAATTGTCAGGTCGCGGACGGCGGTCAAGTCCGTAGCGTGGCAAATGCTTTTGCCGAGCGGAAAAGCATACAAAACTTCATAAAGAAGCCGACTCGGTATCTGAAATGATTCTGCGTCGGCTTCTGACTTTTTGAAAATCTGTACGGCAGAGTGACAAAAACAATCCCGCATCAGCTTCCGAAGAAAAAGATACGGGATTATTTAAATATATGGGGCATCAGGGACTCGAACCCCGGACCGACCGGTTATGAGCCGGAAGCTCTAACCAACTGAGCTAATGCCCCGCTCAATCAGCACTTGCATATTATATATCATTTTATCCGCGTTGTCAACCCCCTTTTAAGAAATTTTTTCGGAAATCCAAAGAAAAAATATAAAAATCTTGACAGTAATGTAATGATATGATAAAATAATATATTGCCCGATTTTTGATAATTACCTGAATTACAGGTGTATTGAAGGTCAAAAGGATTAAATTAACAGATAAAGAATCACGAACGCAGGGGGAGAAAAATGTCAGAAAACGATAAAAAAAGCCGCGATGCCGAGCTTGACGATTTTTGGAATCTTGAAAATCTGACTCCGAAAAAAAGTCCGTATTCTCCGTCAAAATACATTGATACGGACAGCAGGCTTGCGGATGTAGTGTGCCCGGCATCAAAGACTGTCGGAAAAACCGATATTCCCCTCACAGAAAAAAGCACTGTAATAAAGCATTTTATCCCGCCATACACAGGAGATGAGGAAGCGAACAAGCCGAAGCCGATCTTTGAATACGCTCCGGAAAATTCACTGATTCATAAGGTAGAGATATTTTCGTTCCCGACGCGATATAATAATTATACTCAGATGTTTGACCGCATGGCACATGAAAATTACGGATATATCCCGAAAGAAATTCCCGAAAACGTCAGCTTTTTTTCCTACGTTCCGCATTATATCCATATGAACCGCATGCAGAGCGAGTGGTATTCGTATTGGCGCGAACAGACAAGACACGGAATTTACCACGAAACCGATTATTCATATGTGCTGCTGTATATATACGAGCTTCTGTCTCTCTATGATGTTTACAGTCCTTGCGATATACAGCAAAAAATGTGTGGAATATGGGTGGCATACAGGAAAAAATATCCTCAGCTTGACAGATTCCTCGGCGACTGGATATGCGATTTTTCGCTTATAAACAAGCTTCCGTCACCGGAGCTGTCCGAAGAGCTGTTCGGAACGGTAATGAAATGCTGCACGGTCAAGGAATATTTTATTCGTCGAACTGAAAACGATTACTCGCTTTATGCCGACGTGATCGCAAAATATTGCTCGTCATACGATTACAGAAAAAGCAAATTCTATCCGGGATACGCGGCTCTTTACGATAAGCATATTCCCGCCGCACTTGAATATGTGATGACGCGATATTCCGATTCCGGCAAGCTTTTCTCGGGAATAGGACTTACAGACAGTCATATAGTCAAGGATACATTTGTCGGCGCGCCGTTCGCAAACAGAATAAAAAGAAAGCTCGAAGCCGATTTTTGCTCGTTCTCGCGAACAAATGACCTCAGATATACAGTCGGAGATATAATCAAATACTGTGAAAATTGCCTGCGGGCAATACTCGGTATAAAATCAAGATTCAGCTCGATAGGAATGCACGCGGGCGTCAGAACGTGTGTCGATGAGTATTTCTCAACCGTTGCACGCTCATATACTCCCAAAAAGACGGTAACTAAAGAGGACACTGCCGAAAGCGATCCGAGATACAACATTCCTGATACACCGTTCTCGCTTGAAAAGGCAATGAATATCGAAAACGCATCGTGGCAGACGACCGAGATACTGACCGCGGCATTTGAAAACGGTATTGAAGTATCCCCGGAAGGCAGATCTGATGAAGTATCTGCATCCGAAACCACGGATACTCAAAGCAACGAAACGGCAGCGGAGAATAATGATACCGGAGATGACCTTTCGGCTTTACCCGAAACGCTTTTGAAGTTTATCGGGCTCTGCCTTGACGGTGACCTCCGCGGGCAGACCGAATATGCCAGAAGTCTCGGGAAAATGCCTGACGCCATGGCAGATGAGATAAATGAAAGAGCACTTGATATCATAGGCGATATTCTGCTTGAATCCGAAGACGGAGGATATTCCGTAATATCCGATTATACCGATCTGCTCGGATTTCTGAAATAAGCCGGTGACTGAACCCGATAACATTGATACTAACAGAAAGGAAATTTTCGCAAAGCGAAAGTCGTGACGGAAATTATGAATGAAGAAGTAAAAAAAGTTCCGAAAAGAGTTCTTACATCATTGCTTGCATCGGTGTCCGCGGGAGTTGTACCCCGTGAGGGAGCACCGTATATCGCCATAGGACGCCGGGACGAGATTGCAGCACTTTTGTCCGATCTTGAGATTGTAAACGACGGCGGCGGAACTATGAGGTTCCTTATCGGCAGGTACGGAAGCGGTAAAAGCTTTCTGATACAGCTTATCCGGGGCTATGCTTTGGAAAGGGGCTTTATAACGCTTGACGCCGATTTGTCACCCGAAAGAAGACTGTACGGATCGGGCGGAAACGGAGTTGCCACCTATCGTGAGCTTATAAAAAATATGGCGTCAAAATCTTCTCCGGACGGCGGAGCCCTGCCGAAAATAATTGCGAAATGGATAACCTCGGTCCAGACGGATATAGCTTCTTCGGGAATTGACACGGACAGCCGGGAGTTCAGAGAAAAGCTCAATGCACGTATTTTTTCCGAATTGCGTGATATGGAAACCTTTGTAGGCGGATTTGACTTTGCCAAAGTGATAACCGAGTATTATCGTGCATATGCTGACGGAGACGACGAGCATAAAAGCGCCTGCCTGCGTTGGCTTCGCGGGGAATTTTCGACCAAGACCGAGGCAAGACAGACTCTCGGCTTTGGCGTCTCCGTGATAATCGACGATGAAAATTGGTATGATTTTCTTAAGCTCTGGGCAACACTTGTAAGACGAATGGGATATCGCGGACTTGTGGTTTTCATTGATGAATGTGTCAACCTGTATAAAATAACGCACCGTGTCAGCAGAGAAAATAATTATGAAAAAATACTTGCCATGTTCAACGATACGCTCCAGGGACGCGCACCCGGGCTCGGAATCGTATTCGGCGGAACGCCGCAGTTCCTTGAAGATACAAGACGCGGACTTTTCAGCTACGAAGCGCTTAAAAGCCGTCTTTGCGACAGCAGATTCTCGATTGAGAGCTATAAAAACCTTATCGGACCTGTCATAAGACTGCGCCGACTCTCAAACGAGGAATTATATGCTTTAATCTGCCGCGTTACCATTCTCCATGAACAGAATTATTCATGGACGGCAAGAATAAGCGATGAGGAAAAAATGCAGTTTCTCAATATCTGTCTTGAACGTGCGGGCGCCGATATGATGATAACTCCGCGCGAAATGCTGAGAGATTATATGACGGTGTTAAACATACTTTTGCAGAACCCTAATGTAAAGTTCGCAGATATAGTCGGAAGCGTTGTGACGCTGAAAACCGATAAAAACGATGGTAATGACGATGACGCGCCTGACGTTAAGACTGTGACGGGGTATAATACCCCGAAAGCACCGGAGAACACAAAAAAAACAGATTCAAGACCGACGTTCAAGCTTGAGGACCTGAAATTCTGATCGGATTGATTGGAAATTTATAAAAGAGGAGTGAAAATTATGACCGAGGCAGACAGAATATTTGAAAGATTCCCGGATTTTATAAGAGAATTCATATATTCACATTCATGGGACAGCCTGCGTGCTGTTCAGATTGCCGCCGCCAAAACAATATTTGAAACGGATCATAATCTTTTGCTTACCTCATCAACGGCGAGCGGAAAAACCGAAGCGGCGTTTTTTCCCGTGCTTGCCGATATATACGATGATATGCCGCAGAGCGTCGCGGTCATCTATATAGCACCGCTTAAGAGTCTGATAAACGATCAGTTTGAGCGCATAGATGACCTGCTCCGAGAAAGCGGTATTCCCGTAACGCATTGGCACGGCGATGTTGCCGCATCACATAAGAAAAAATTGCTTGATAAGCCACGCGGAATACTTCAGATAACCCCTGAATCTCTCGAATCCATGCTTATCAATCGTTCAAACGACATAGTGCGCCTTTTTTACGATCTGAGATATATTATCATAGATGAAATACACACGCTGACAGGCTCCGACCGCGGCAATCAGATAATATGTCAGCTCGCAAGGCTTGACAGAATAATCGGGCATTCTCCGCGTAGGATCGGGCTCTCTGCAACCATCGGCAATCCGGAACTTGCGGCAAAATGGCTATCGGCAGGAAGCGGAAGACAAACGGATATCCCGGATATCCCGCAGCCTGAGATCCATTGGCGCCTTGGACTTGAGCATTTTTATATTCAGAATGAAAATACAGAGCAATCGTCGGACGATACTGCCGCATCCGAGTCAAAGCCAAAGCGCTCACAGATAGATGCAGGCTATGAATTTATGTATGACTGTGTCCGTGATAAAAAAGCGCTTGTCTTTTCAAATTCGCGCGAGGAAACCGAGTATGTTACGGCGACATTGCGCCAGATTGCGCGAAACCGTAAAGAACCTGATATTTTTCTGATACATCACGGAAACCTTTCTGCATCTCTGCGCGAAGAAGCAGAGGCTAAAATGAAGGACGAGAGCATACACGCCGTTACCTGCGCAACCGTAACAATGGAGCTTGGCATTGATATAGGCAGACTTGAAAGGATACTTCAGAATGATTCGCCGAATTCCGTTTCAAGCTTTTTGCAGCGCCTCGGAAGATCGGGAAGACGCGGACAGCCGCCCGAGATGATGATGGTATTCAGAGAAGAGGATCCGCTTCCCAATACACCCCTCCCACAGCTTATTCCCTGGAGCCTTATACGCGCTATCGCGATAATACAGCTGTATATAGAGGAAAGATTCATAGAGCCGCCTACGGTCAAAAAAATGCCATTCAGCCTGATGTTTCATCAGATGCTCAGCATCCTTGCGGCTTCCGGAGAGCTTTCTCCCAAAGCGCTCGGCACACGCATACTTTCACTTTCTCCGTTTGAAAATACATCGCGCGAGGATTGCAAAGCCCTTATGGTATCAATGCTCAATAACGATTATATTGAAATGACCGAGGAGGGCGGACTTATCGTCGGCATTGCAGGCGAAAGACTTCTTAAAAGCTTCAAGTTTTATGCCGTGTTCAAGGATACCGAGGATTTTACCGTAAGATGCGATTCTGAGGAGATAGGTACAATAACAACTCCTCCGCCCGTCGGGGACAGGTTCGCACTTGCCGGACGCGTCTGGGAGGTTGAAGAGCTTGACATTTCCAGAAAGCTCGTTTATGTTAAAAGCATAGACGGTAAAATGGAGGTCTCATGGCCCGGTGACTACGGCGAGATCCATACAAAGATACTGAAGCGTATGCGCAAAGTGCTTCAGGAGGACACCGTATATCCGTATCTTCTTCCGAATGCCGCACACAGGCTCGACGTCGCAAGACGCCTTGCAAAAAATACCGGATTTACCGAAAGATCTGTGGTGCATCTCGGGGGATTTTCGTACTGTATCTTCCCATGGCTCGGAACACGTTCCTTCAGAACCTTGAGAAAATATATAAGATCTCCGGAGATCGCTTCGGAATTCAAAATAAGCAACGTGGAATTCGAGGGCTGTTGCTATATTATTTTCCGAATGGAACGGGCAAACGAAAAAGCTTTTATACGAAGACTTGCCGATAGAGTAATATCCGAGGGCATAGATCCCTTTGCACTTGTTGCTGGCGGAGAGATCCCTATATTTGAAAAATATGACCCGTATATTCCCGTAGATCTGCTGCGTCGCGCATATGCGACCGATAAACTGTCCCCGGATGAAGCAGCAGACAGAATAATTGAGATGGCAAACGAATATAACTGATATAAGGACAGAATATCTTTATTTTCTCATATCGTTTCTCATATTTATTATGTCGATAAAAAGCGCGGAGCATATGCAGACGGCAAAGGACGAGAGAATGATTTCCATGTCTTCTCTGTAATCAAGCACAGCGCCGAGCGCATCGACCGCAAAATCTCTTTTAAAACCTGCGGCGAAAAAAATAAGCGAAACAATTATCAACGGGAGTCCGCAGTTGAGAATTATGTATGATTGTACAGGCATTTTCTCAAGTCGGCTTATTATCCTGTTCGGTTTACCGCTTTTTGCTTTTAAATATGAAAATTCAACAGGGAAAAAGTATTTTTCCTTCAAAGCCTTAAAAAATTTTCCGATGGCACCTGTTTTCGGTTTTGTCTCTGATCTCATAAGATACACCTCCGTTTTTCATGATTTTTTCTTGATCCGGATGATTACAGCCTGTAATCGGCTTTAAAATGACGTTTTGGTGTCATCCGGAATAATTTTTACCGTATTTAGTATTGTTTGTCAATGCCGGTATTTATTTTACTTTTTATATATCTGAACAAATATATACCGAAACGGTATAATTTGCGGCATGAATCTGTCAAAATGTATATTAATTATATCATATTTGTTTCCGAACTGATACAAGCAAATTGTGGAAAGCTGAATGTCGGATTCAATAAAATACGAAATAATAGCGGTTGAATGAAGAATCACACTAAATATAGCGGATATGCAATCCGATTATGTGTTTTTGTAAAACATGAAATATGGTCGTCCCCCAAAAAAGTGATATAATGCACAAGGATGTAAATAACAGTACAAGCAAATTGCACAAAAATCGCGGGTTAAGCCTTGAATCGCACTTTTGAAAAAATCACAAAAGTGTGATATCATATTATAAAGATAAATTGTGGCAGTTACCATTAGGAGGAAAAATGTACAGTTTTACAGAACCGGAAGAATCAATCGGAGAATTATCATTGGAATGTATAGCATATGGTGAAACGGGAATAGTGGGTTACCTTGTTTATTATAAGCTTTTAATGAGCACAGCTTTCGGAAACGATACCGGATACAAAATGGCGATAAGAAGCATCGGAGCGACCGGCGAGGAAAACAGGATCCTTGCCTTGGGCGCAAACCGCGAGTACGCCTTCCGCGTATTCGGACTTATGCTTGAAAACAGCGTTTTGCCATCAACCGCCGATGACATTTTATATGAGATCAACTCTTATGAAACGTTAATTGCCACAGAAAAAAATTAAAATCTGAATTTAATACTTTACAACGATTGCTTATTGTGCTATAATTGTCAATGTAAACGATGCGTTGCACAAACGCATTGGCAATTTGTATGGTAGCGGAGGAAGAACATGAAGTGTCCAAGTTGCGGTCATCCCGATACAAAGGTTATTGATACAAGAGTGGTATCTGACGGATGTAACATCCGCAGAAAAAGAGAGTGCCTTGCGTGCCAAAGAAGATTCATAACCTTTGAGGCGGTTGACACAGCTCAGATAGTTGTTATAAAGCGTGACGGTTCACGCGAGCTTTTTGACAGAGACAAGCTTCGCAACGGTCTGATCAAGGCGTGCTTTAAGAGACCGATTAATGTTGATGAGCTGGTCAATGCCATCGAAACCCATCTTGTCGATTCGCTTATTCTTGAAATATCTTCAAAGGATATCGGCGAAATGGTTCTTGAGGAACTCAAAAAGATGGACGAGGTTTCATATATAAGATTTGTTTCGGTTTTCAGAGAGTTCAAGGATATGGAATCGTTTCTTGAAGTGCTGAACAGTCTCAGAGATGCCGAACCCGCAGATAGGGAGTTATCGGCAGCACTTAATGAAAACGCAAGAAGCGAAAAAAAATGAGTGTTACATGGAATCCGTGGCACGGATGCCATAAATACAGCGAGGGGTGCGCTCATTGCTATGTTTACAGAATAGATTCGAGGTATGACCGCGAAAGCATGAAGGTGAAAAAGAACGATACATTCGATCTTCCTGTAAAAAAAGGGCGCTCTGCGTGCGGATATAAGATCCCGTCCGGAGAAACCGTATATACCTGCTTTACCTCTGATTTTTTGCTTGAGGCCGCGGACGTTTGGCGTCCCGAGGCATGGCGCATGATAAAAACGCGGCAGGATCTTGATTTTATTTTCATTACAAAGCGCATAGTGCGCCTCGCGGAATGTCTGCCCGATGACTGGGGAGACGGCTATGATAATGTCAGCATAGGGTGTACCTGCGAGAATCAGAAACGGGCGGACGAAAGACTGCCGGTCTTTCTTGAATTCCCGATAAAACACAGATTTGTCATCTGCGAGCCCTTGCTTGAGGCGATAGACCTTGAGAGATATCTTGACGGTCGTATTGAATTTGTATCGGTAGGAGGCGAGTCCGGAAATGAGGCAAGAGTATGCGACTATGATTGGGTGCTGGGAATCCGCGACGCGTGTATTGCGGCTAAGACCGAATTTGTTTTCAGACAAACAGGAGCGCGTTTGAAAAAGGACGGCAGAATATATGAAATACCGCGCAAATACCAGTTTGAGCAGGCAAGACGTGCCGCAATATATTACACACCGGGGATTTCACACAGCTTAAAATCCGATTATCCGGATTAATACGGAAAAATACTCCGAATTTAAAAGGCGGTGTTAAAAAACTCAAAACGAGTTTTTTAACACCGCTTTATTTGTTGTATATTTTCGAATCGTTTCTATAGGAATCAGAACAATCCGGTTATTTTTCCGTTATCATCAATATCGATCCGTTCTGCTGCGGGTGACTTTGGTAATCCTGGCATTGTCATGATATCCCCGGTCAGAACAACAATAAATCCCGCACCGGCGGCTATTTTTACGTTGCGTACCGTAACCTCAAAATTCTCAGGAGCCCCGAGCTTTTTCGGGTCGTCCGAAAAGCTGTACTGCGTTTTTGCTATGCAGACAGGACATTCTCCGAATCCGAGAAGGCGTAATCTGTCTATCTGCTTTTGCGCTTGCGGGAGTATTACCGCTCTGTTTCCGCCATATACCTTTCTCACCACCGCATTAATCTTTTCTTCAATTGACAGATCGTTTTCATATGAAAATGTAAACGCTGAGCGCTCGTTCCTGTCGCATAAACGGACGACCTCTTTTGCAAGCGCGGCTCCGCCTGCTCCTCCGTCACTCCAAACGGTTGAAAGTACGGCTTGAATCCCGAGTTCTGCGCACTTCTTTATTACCGTATGGATCTCATTTTCCGTATCTGTGGGAAAACGGTTTACGGCAACAACGCAGGGAAGATGATATACATTTTTAATATTTGATACATGACGCAAAAGGTTCGGAAGCCCTTTTTCAAGCGCTTCGGTATTTTCTTCCGAAAGCGCGGATTTTTCGACCCCGCCGTGCATTTTTAACGCCCGCACCGTGCAGACTATAACGACGGCATCCGGCACAAGACCTGCCATACGGCATTTTATATCAAGGAATTTTTCCGCACCGAGATCAGCCCCGAATCCGGCTTCGGTCACGGTGTAATCAGCCGTTTTAAGAGCTACCCGTGTTGCCATCACCGAGTTGCAGCCATGCGCTATGTTTGCAAAAGGACCTCCGTGAACGATAGCGGGCGTGCCTTCAAGCGTCTGAACAAGATTCGGCTTTATTGCGTCTTTTAAAAGCGCCGCCATGGCGCCGGCTGCCTGCAACTGCCCGGCGGTTACGGGTTCATCGGAATATGTGTAGCCTACTATTATGCGCGAAAGCCTGTTTTTCAGATCACTTACGGATTCTGAAAGACAAAGCACCGCCATGATTTCGGAGGCTACCGTAATATCGAATCCGTCCTCACGCGGCACACCGTTGACCTTTCCTCCGAGACCGTCTACAATGTTGCGAAGCTGACGGTCATTCATGTCGACGCAACGTCTCCATGTGATCTTTCCAGGATCAATGCCAAGGGAGTTGCCCTGATGTATGTGATTGTCAAGCATTGCCGCAAGGAGATTGTTTGCAGCTCCTATGGCGTGGAAATCTCCGGTGAAATGCAGGTTTATATCCTCCATCGGAACGACCTGTGCATATCCTCCTCCTGCGGCACCGCCCTTGATGCCGAAGACCGGACCGAGGGAAGGCTCCCGAAGCGCAACATTTGCTTTTTTGCCGATCCTTCTTAAACCGTCCGCAAGTCCTATTGTTGTCGTTGTTTTCCCTTCGCCCGCCGGCGTCGGCGTAATTGCGGTAACAAGTATGAGTTTGCCGTCCTTCTGATTTGATTCCTTCAAAATAACAGGATCTATCTTTGCTTTGTATTTGCCGTATTGTTCAATATATTTTTCATCTATGCCAGTCGTGCGTGCTGTTTCCGCTATCGGTTTTATATCGCACGCCTGAGCAATTTCTATATCGCTTAAATATTTCATGTGTTTCCCCCGTTTGCTATATGTAAAGCTATATTTATTATACTATTTTACCCATCTTATGTCAACTGTAAATGCAAAGCATTTTGAAAACAGCTTTTTTTCGACAGCATATAACCTTAAACTTGACAAAAAGCAGTTTGTATGATAAAATACTAAATTGGTATATTATTTAAAATATGAAAATGCCGAAGCGGGTGTGCAAGAGTAACACCGGCATCAAAATTCAGAAACTACGGAGTCTGCTACGATAATGATAAACAGGAGCTTTTCACAGGCTGAATCGGAAAATCAGAAAAAATACACCGAGCTTGTAAAGAAACATACCGAAGAATTGAAAAAAGAGGCGGGAAGGGAGCTTTATGCGTTTGTACTCACTCTCGGGTGCCAGCAAAATGAGTCCGACAGCGAAAAAATTATGGGTATGGCGATTGCAATGGGTTATAAAAAGACCAATAAGCCGGAAAAAGCCGATCTTATCATGGTAAACACCTGTGCTATAAGAGAACACGCCGAACAGCGTGCGCTGTCGTTTATAGGCAGCTACAAAAAGCTGAAAGCCGAAAATCCGTACCTTATCATAGGTGTATGCGGGTGTATGGTAACACAGGCGCATCGCTCCGAAGAGCTTAAACACAGCTATCCGTATGTGGATTTCGTTTTCGGTACATCATCATTACACAGATTCCCCGAGCTTTTGTATGAAAAAATCAAGGAAAACAAGCGCATATTCTTTGAGACGACCGACGCCGAATACCTTGTCGCCGAGGGACTTCCGGTCTGCCGCGAGGACAACAGACACGCCTGGGTCAGCATAATGTACGGCTGCAATAATTTCTGCTCATATTGCATAGTTCCGTATGTGCGCGGCAGAGAACGCAGTCGCGAAAAAGAGGAAATAATCAAAGAGGTTAGGGAGCTTGTAGCCGCAGGCTACAAAGATATAACGCTTCTCGGTCAGAACGTAAATTCATACGGTAAGGACGGAGAGTACGGCTACGACTTTGCCGACCTGCTTGATGAGATTGCGGATATCGACGGCGACTACCTTATAAGATTTATGACAAGCCATCCGAAGGACGCAACTCATAAGCTTATCGACGTTATGGCAAAGCACAAAAATATTGCCCCCCATTTTCACCTTCCGCTTCAATCCGGGAGCGATCGCATATTAAAGCTGATGAACAGACATTACGACAACGCAAGGTATATTTCGACCGTTGAATATCTACGTGAAAAGATCCCTGATATAGTTATAACATCCGATATAATAGTCGGTTTCCCGGGTGAAACAGAGGAAGAATTTGAAGAAACTCTCGATATGCTGAAAAAGATACGCTTCGATATGATCTATTCGTTTATTTTTTCACCGCGAAAAGGTACTCCGGCATATACAATGGACGGACAGATCCCGCAGGATATCAAAAGCCGCAGATATAACGAGCTTCTGAAGGTTCAGGGAGATATATCATTATCAAAAAATATACCGATGACAGGCACGACCGTCCGCGTACTGTGCGACGGAATAAGCAAGACCGACCGGGAAATGTACAGCGGCAGAACTGCCGGAAACAAGATAGTTTTCTTTGAAGGCAATGAAAATGACACGGGTAATTTCGTCAATGTGAGAATTGACCGTGCCGAAGCGTTTTCGCTGTTCGGAACGAAGGTATCGCAATAAAATAATAAAATACAAACAGTAATCAATTTGAAAGGAAAAATATAAAATGAACGAAAAAGAATTCAACACACTTAACGAAAGCGCAGAAGAGATCTGCGAATATACCGCAAACGAGCTTGCGGCACTTCTCGGAAAAACACTCAGATCCGACGACAGATATGTGGCTCTTGAGGCAGCTCAGGCAGCATATGAAAAAGCTCCTCAGCTTCACACCTGCATGACAGAATATAATGTTCAGCAGCACGCTTACGAAGCAGAATGTGCGAAAGAAACGCCTGATACGCTTCTTATCGCGTCTATTGAACGCAGAATCGAAGAGCTTTACAATATGATAACCGCCGACCCGGTTTTTGCCGCTCTCAATAAAGCGCAGGAGGATTTCAACGCTCTGATGGAAGAGATCAACGGCACACTTATGTATAACCTTACAGGTCAGATGCCCTGCACACACGACTGCTCAAGCTGCGGCGGCGGTTGCGAGCACCACCATCACTGATAACTATTAAAAACAAAAAAAACGGACGCCGGGCTCGATATCCGACCCGGCGCCCTGTACCACAGCTCAAAGCTATTTATTCTGCGGACAATACAGATCAATAGACTAAGAATCAAGAGAAGAAAGGAAGCTTTTGTAAAGCAAAGGTTTGCTTTTGAAAAGCAAAAGTATGCTTTTACTTATAAAAGTCAGGGCAACTATAAATGACGCCGATGATGCTTCAGTATTTTGAAGTGAAAAATCAGTATAAAGATCATATCCTTTTTTACCGTCTAGGAGATTTTTACGAGATGTTTTTCGATGATGCAATAACAGCGTCAAGAGAGCTCGATCTCACTCTTACGGGGAGGGATTGCGGTGAACCGGAGCGTGCGCCTATGTGTGGCGTGCCGTTTCACAGTGCCGAGGTCTATATCGGAAAGCTGATAGAAAAGGGCTATAAGGTTGCCATTTGCGAGCAGACGGAAGATCCCTCACAGGCTGTTGGACTTGTAAAGCGTGAGGTCATAAGAGTGGTGACCCCGGGAACTCTCATAGAAACCGGTCTGCTGAATGAAACCAAAAACAACTATCTCTGCGCTGTCTATATAAGCGAGCTTGAATTCGGACTCGCCTTTGCGGACATTTCGACCTCTCAGATGTACGCAACCGTTATAGACGGTAGCAATATGGACGCAAGACTCCGCAACGAGATAGGTACATATCAGCCGCGAGAGGTTATAATCAATGTCGGCAAGGAAAAGATCCCTGAGCTTGCCGAGTTTATAACCGGCAGGATCGGCGCCATGCTCAACGATAATCAATCGGCAAGATTTGATTATCAAAGCTCATATGAGAATCTGAAATCAAACTTTGAGAACGTGTTGCATGACGGAGAGCTTGAAAACAGACCGCTTGTCATGGCAGCGGGAGCGCTCCTCAATTATATTTACGACGTTCAGAAAAACGATTCCGCCCATATAGCCGAATTGAATGTCTATACCGACGGTCAGTATCTCGATATGGATATCAATACGCGTCGCAACCTTGAGCTGACCGAGACAATGCGTTCAAAGGAAAAGAAGGGCTCGTTGCTTTGGGTGCTTGATAAGACAAAGACCGCAGCAGGCGCAAGACTTATCCGAGGCTGGATAGAGCACCCGCTTTTAAGCACTTCAAAGATTGCTCTGCGCCAGGGAGCGGTCGGGGAATTGTTCGGTGACTATATGCTGCGGGAAGAGCTCTCCGAGCTTCTTTCGGGTGTTTTCGACCTTGAAAGACTTATAACAAAAATAATTTACGGAACCGCAAACGGCAAGGATCTTCGGGCAGTATCCGCAACGGCAGCCTGCCTGCCGGATATCAGAAATAATCTGGAGAAATGCAGATCCGAACGTCTTTCGGGTATATATGCCGAATTTGATATGCTCGCGGATATCTGTAAGCTGATAAACGAATCGATAAATGAAGACGCCCCGTTTTCAATACGCGACGGAGATATCATCAGACAGGGGTACAGCAAGGACGTCGATTATCTCCGCTCGGTAATGAAGGACGGCAAGAGCTGGATAGAAAAAATTGCAATCGAAGAGCGCGAGAAGACCGGAATAAAGACGCTGAAGATCGGCTACAACAAGGTTTTCGGTTATTATATAGAAGTAACCAAGTCACTTGTAAATCTTGTCCCGGACAGATATATCAGAAAGCAGACGCTTGTCAATTGCGAAAGATACATCACCGATGAGCTTAAGGATATGGAAGCGACCATACTCGGTGCCGCAGATAAGGTGCGCTCTCTTGAATACGATATTTTCTGCGATATAAGAAACAAGGTAGCAGGACAGTCCGAAAGAATACGGAAAACAGCCGCACTGCTTGCAGAGCTTGACGTTTATGTGAGCCTTGCTACGGTGGCAAGCCGCAACAAATATGTAAGACCGGAAGTGGATATGAGCGATGTTATCGACATAAAGGACGGCAGACACCCGGTAGTCGAGCAGTTTGTAAAGGATACATATTTTGTACCCAATGATACCATGCTTGACACCTTCCATAACAGGATAATGCTTATCACCGGTCCGAATATGGCGGGAAAATCCACATATATGAGACAGACCGCACTCATAGTGCTGATGGCTCAGATAGGCTCGTTTGTGCCTGCAAAGGATGCAAGAATAGGCATAGTGGATAAGCTGTTCACAAGAGTAGGCGCTTCCGACGACCTTGCCTCAGGACAGTCGACCTTTATGCTTGAGATGAACGAGGTCTCATATATACTCAAAAATGCTACAAGACGCAGCTTCATAATTTATGATGAGGTCGGGCGCGGTACGAGTACCTTTGACGGTATGAGCATAGCGCGCGCAATAGTAGAATATACATACAGCCGCCGTATAGGCGCAAAAACTATGTTTGCAACGCACTATCATGAGCTGACCGTGCTTGAAAACGAGTTCGACGGTATAGTCAACTATAATATTGCCGCAAAAAAGCGCGGAGATAACATAACCTTCCTTCGCAAGATTGTCAGAGGCTCTACCGACGACAGCTACGGAATCGAAGTCGCAAAGCTTGCAGGGCTTCCGAACGAAGTGATAAAGCGTGCAAAGGAGATACTTTCCGAGGTTGAAAAAACATCAAGGGCAATTAAAGACAGTGAAACCGATCAATCTGCAAAGCCCCCGAAAGATGATACACTTATCTCAATGGATGACTGCCTGCGTGAGCAGGCAATCGAGGAGTTGAAAGCGGTCGATATAAATACGCTTTCGCCTTATGAGGCAATGGCATTTCTGTTTGAACTTCAGAAGAAAGTAAAGTAACCGAAAATATCAATAAAAAACACGGAAAGGAGACGTCATGGGAAAGATAAATGTGCTTTCATTCGCAGTTGCGAATCTTATAGCCGCAGGCGAGGTCGTGGACAGACCGTCGTCCGTTATAAAAGAATTGCTTGAAAATTCAATAGATTCCGGAGCGACGAGAATAACGGTTGAAATACAGAACGGCGGAGTTACGCTTATGCGCGTTTCCGACGACGGCTGCGGTATGAGTCCTGACGACCTTCCGGTTGCAATAAGACGCCACGCAACAAGTAAGATCAAAAATGCCGATGATCTTGACGGTATAATGACTCTCGGATTCCGCGGAGAAGCGCTTGCGGCAATAGCCGCAGTTTCGGATCTCCGGATAATTTCAAAAACACATGACGCCGAATTCGGAGCTATGCTTTCGGCAAGCGGCGGGGATATTCTCGGAGTAAACGAACGCGGTTGCCCCGACGGTACGACGGTTATAGTCGAAAATCTTTTTAAGAATGTTCCCGCGAGACGTAAATTTCTCAAGCGTGATGTGACCGAGGCAATGGCGGTAACTGCAGTGGTGGAAAAAATAGCACTCTCGCACCCCGAAATCGCTTTTAAATTTATATGCGACGGAAATGTAAAAATTGAGACCGCGGGCGACGGTAAGCTGAAAAATACCATATATTCCGTGTTCGGACGCGAATATGTGTCAAAAATGATAGAGGTCGTAGGTGACGCCGAGGGCATAAGCGTCAGCGGATATATAGGAAGATCAGATAATGTCAGGGCGAACCGTAACTATCAGAATGTATTTATAAACGGCAGATACATAAAGAGCAAAACGGTTTCCGCCGCACTTGAACAGGCATATACATCGTATGTTCCGCCCGAAAAATTTCCTTGCTGCGTGCTGTTCCTGAATATCAATCCGCAGGCTGTGGACGTAAACGTACATCCGGCAAAGCTTGAGGTGAAGTTTTCAAACGAAAAGCCCGTTTTCGAAGCGGTATATTATACCGTTCGGACGGCGCTTGAAAACAATATATCAAGACCGGATATAAAATTCGGCAGGCAGACCCCGTCGGCAGTCAACGCGTTTGTTCCGATCGAGACCGAAAAAAACACATCGGTGAAAAAGCGCCAGCTGAGCTGCGATGATATAAAGCCGTTTGATCCTGAAAAAAACCTTACAGCGCAATTTCCGGAAAGCTTCAATAACGACGAAAGACCTTCTTCCGGCTCGGAAACGGATAATGACGACAGAATAGGCGTCGGTGTTGTAAGCGCGGCCGAAACACTGTATATCCCGAATCGCGACAGATATGAGAATCAGCAGCCGACCGAAGAAAATGTTACAAAGAATGTTGAAGACAATCAGTCGCCGGCAAGCATCGAAAATATCGAAGCCAATAAAGGCGCAGAAGAACCTCCGCTGCCCGAGCCTCCACCGGGATATCCGGACAGACCGATAAGTTACATGGAGGATCTTTTACCTGCTTCCGATCGGGCGTATGTTGAGTCAATTCCCCGTGCCGAAGACATTCCGCACGAGAGTATGACCTCGCCTGCCGAAAATATGCAGGATGCCGACAATGTTTTGAAGACTTCGCATAAGGATATCGAAAAACCGGAAAGCAGTATTGCGTATATTCCCGAAGCTCCCGGTACCGGAATTACCGCCGGCTCCGACGACAATGCCGACGCACAGAGCGAGAGTTCCGATCCTCCGTATCGGATGATAGGCGAGGTGTTTCATACATATGTGCTGGTCGAAAAGGGAGACGTACTTTTACTTATTGATAAGCACGCAGCACATGAAAGAATCATATTCGAGGGACTAAAAGCGTCGCTTCATAAAGCCGAGCATACGTCACAGATACTTATGCTTCCGATCGAGGTCATGCTTGCGTCTGACGAGGTAATGGTGATAGATCAATACCGTGCCGAGCTCGGAGCGATCGGCTTTGAAGTGTCTTGCGGAAAATATACCGTCAGCGTGTTTGCGATCCCGGCGGGAATTGATGCGGCGGCGGTTCCGGATATGATAACCGTAATAGCCGACAGACTTAAAAATGCTACGGGAAATGCAAAGCTTACAAGAGATATAGCATTTGAAAAGGCGCTCTATCAGGCTTCATGCAAAGCGGCAATCAAAGCCGGGATAGATTATCCGGAGCAACATCTTCAGTGGATAGTTGACAGACTTATGGAAATTCCCGATATCACGGTGTGCCCGCATGGCAGACCGGTGGCTATGCAACTTTCAAAGAAGTCGCTTGACCGACAGTTTGAAAGAACCTGATATGCCGGAACATCGAATTTTAGAAATATAAAGAATATAAAAATATAAATATATAAATATTTAAGGCCGCCTTACTTTGGTTGTATCCGCGGTCAAAAGGAGTCAGAGTTATGTTTGAACTTATGGCAACGGAGGGACGCGCCAGACGCGGCGTTTTCCATACCGTTCACGGGGATATCCAGACCCCGGTATTCATGAATGTAGGTACCTGCGCCGCAATCAAAGGCGGAGTGTCTACAAAGGAGCTGGTGGAGATCGGCTGTCAGGTCGAGCTGTCAAATACCTATCATCTGCATATCAGACCGGGCGACCGTTTGATACACGATATGGGCGGTATCCGTAAATTTTTCAATTGGGACGGTCCCGTGCTTACTGACAGCGGCGGATTTCAGGTGTTTTCGCTGGCACAGCTCAGAAAGATAACCGAGGATGGCGTTAGATTTGCCTCTCATATCGACGGCAGACGGATTTTCATGGGTCCAGAGGAAAGTATGCAGATCCAGTCAAACCTTGCTTCAACAATAGCAATGGCGTTCGACGAATGTATCGAAAATCCCGCACCGTACGATTACGTCAAAAATTCATGCGATCGCACCGCGCGCTGGCTTGTAAGATGCAAGAACGAAATGGCGCGCCTTAATTCGCTTGATGATACGATAAACAAGCATCAGATGCTTTTCGGCATCAACCAGGGAAGCACATATGAGGATCTGCGAATAGAGCATATGCATAAGATCGCAGAGCTTGACCTTGACGGTTACGCTATCGGCGGACTTGCCGTCGGTGAGGAAGCCGAGGAAATGTACCGCATAATAGACGCAGTGGAGCCTCATATGCCGTCAAATAAACCGAGATATCTGATGGGAGTTGGAACCCCCGTCAATATTCTTGAAGCAGTACATCTCGGTGTTGACTTTTTCGACTGCGTTATGCCGAGCAGAAACGCACGCCACGGCAATCTTTTCACTTGGCACGGCAAGATGAACCTGCTTAACGAAAAATACGCGCGGGATCCGAGACCCTTCGATGAGACCTGCAATTGCCCCGCCTGCCGCAATTACAGCCGTTCATATGTAAGACATCTTATAAAAGCTAAGGAATCCCTCGGAATGAGACTTGCAGTTACCCATAACCTTTATTTCTATAATTCACTTATGGCTGAGATACGCAAGGCAATAGAGGGCGGATATTTTGAAAGCTTCTATCAGAAATACCGCGTGCTTCTTGCAGAAAGAGTTGCGGACTGAATAATCGTAACAACCGTATATTTATAATTTAAATTTAAAATAAAATACAGAAAGGAAGATGACAATGATTTCAAGATCACTTGCTGAGGAGCTTATTTCCGTAGCCAAGAGTACAGGGGCGGATTTTGCTGAAGTGTATGAAGAAAATACGCGCTCAAATTCAATCCGCATACTTGACGGAAAAATCGACCGTATTTCCGATAATCTGCTTTCGGGCGTCGGAATACGCATATTCTCAGGAACGAAAACCGTTTATGCATCAACCTCCGATACAAGCAGAGACGGGCTTCTCCGTTGCGCCGCATCCGTTGCCGCCGCACTCGGGGATACAGTAAAAAAAGAAAATATCCACCTTACGGAAAGAGTATTTTCGAATATCCACCCGATAAAAATCTGTCCTTCAAGCGCAGAAATGAAGATAAAGACCGATCTTCTCAAAGAGGGCGCATTCGCCGCAAAGGAATACAGCGAAAAAATATCGCAGGTTCAGGGAACGCTTATAGACGTCGACCATTCTATTCTTGTCGCAAACAGCGACGGGCTTTATACACAGAACCGCTCCGTGCGTACAAGAATGGCGATAAACGCCGTTGCTTCCGAAAACGGAGAAAATCAGTCCGGCTCCTGCTCCCCCGGAAAATGTATGGGACTTGAAGTTTTCGATCTGTTTAAGCCCGCGGATATAGGAAGACACGCTGCAGAACAGGCAATAACGAACCTCGGTGCGGTGTATTGTCCCGCAGGTCAGATGACCGTCGCTATCGAAAACGGCTTCGGCGGTGTTATCTTCCACGAAGCCTGCGGACACTCGCTTGAAGCAACCTCTGTCGCGATCGGACGTTCGCAGATGGCGGGCAAGCTCGGTCAGCAGATAGCCAACCCCAAGGTTACTGCGATTGACGACGGTACTATTCCGAACGCATGGGGCTCGATAAATATTGATGACGAAGGAAACCCGTCGCAGAAAAACGTGCTTATCAGAAACGGCATACTTGAAAGCTATATGATAGACCGCCTCGGCTCAAGAAGAATGGGACTTCCGATGACAGGAAACAGCCGCAGACAGGGATATACTTTTGAACCGACCTCAAGAATGACAAACACTTATATAGATAACGGTCCGGATAAAAACGAAGATATCATCGCTTCGATCGAATACGGACTTTACGCAAAAGAAATGGGCGGCGGCTCCGTAAACCCGCTCACAGGCGCATTCAACTTTGCGGTACGCGAGGGCTATATAGTAAGAAACGGTAAAATATGCGAAGCCGTAAGAGGGGCATCGCTTATAGGTACCGGATCACAGATACTTCAGGATATTGATATGGTAGGACAGAATCTTGCAACCGGGCAGGGAATGTGCGGCTCAGCAAGCGGATCTATCCCGACCGATGTAGGTCAACCGCTTATCCGTGTATCCAAAATTACAGTTGGCGGAAGATAAGGAGGGCATTATGAATATTTCGGATTTTGAAAAAATAAAGCTTTCGGTCAAAAGTGCCGCTGAAAAGGCAGGACTTAAGGAATATGAACTCTACTTTTCAACAGAAGAAAGTATGGGAACCGAAGCTCTCAAGGATGAGATAAGCAGCTTTTCGTTCAATACCTCCGGCGGACTCTCCTTCCGTTGCGTTGTCGACGGCAAAATGGGAAGCGCTTCAAGCGAGCTTGTAACAGATGAAGCAATTGAGGAAATGGTTTTGCGTGCCCGCGATAATGCAAAGGTTATCGAAAGCGACGATGTGGCAATCATTTTCAAGGGCTCGGAAAAATATGCTGAGCTTCCTCCCGTATCCGACGAGCTTCCGGATGCATCCGCAGCGCGTGCCGCGACGCTCGAGACACAGAAAAAGATGTACGCCGCATCGGATATGGTTACAGACGGAACCCAGAGCGGTGTGTCATCGTTTGTCGCGAATATATACCTTTACAATTCATACGGCCTCGAGCTTTCAAACAAGGTATCAAATACCTACACAGTGGTTGCACCCGTAATCAGCGACGGAAAAGAATCCGTTGAGGGCTTTGAGCTTGCCAAGGGAATAGGCGGGGAAGCCGCAGACGAGGCAGTCAGAAAAGCATTTGAAAATACAGCCGCTAAGCTCGGAGCGGGCAAAATAAAGACGGGAAAATATAATGTGGTTTTTTCCGCAGAACAGATGCGCGCAATACTTTCGACATTCTCACCCGTGTTCTCGGCAAAAAATGCCATGCTCGGACTTTCACTGCTTGCCGGTAAAGAGGGCAAAACGGTTGCCTCGGAGATTGTTAATATTACAGACGACGCTATAAGATCCGATGCGCCGCTTAAAACACCGTTCGACGGAGAGGGCGTCGCAACCTACCGTAAGGATGTTATCAAAAACGGTAAGCTTGAAACGCTTCTCTATGACCTTGCAACGGCTGATAAAGCCGGCAAAAAAACAACCGCAAACGGACACCGCGCCGGAGGTTCGATTTCAATAGCGCCGTATTGCTTCTGCCTTGAAGCCGGAGAATATACGCTTGACGGACTTTTTGAGCTTGCAGGAAACGGGATATATATCACAGAGATGAAGGGCTTCCACGCAGGCGCAGATGCGGTTACGGGTGACTTTTCCATCGAATGTGAGGGCTTTAAGATTGAGAACGGCAAAAAGACCGCGCCGATCAAAACCTTCACCGTGGCAGGTAACTTCTTTGAATTCCTTAAAAATATCAGCGCATTGTCCGATAAGACCGAACTGCCGGTTTCCGCAGGCTTTACCGTCTTCGGCTCTCCTGCGGCTCTTATAAGAGATATGAGCGTAGCCGGCGAGTAAACCGGATTATAAGTATCAATATAGATAAAATTCAACGTCAGTCTCAAAAAAGTGTAAACAAATTGTTATTTTGATCGGTTGGTATTGACAATTTCAAAAAAAACAATATAATAGTTATCAGTAAAAGGGAGTAGCTGCATCGAAAAATTTATTTTTCGGCGCATCGGAAGTCAACACCCGCCGAAAGGCTGGCTTTCGAAACTTTCGGATAATCGGAAAGTATAGCAAGACTTTTACAGTACGCGTTAAAGAGTGTGCTGTAAAGGTCTTTTTTATAAATCTATTTAATATAAAACTAAATTGGAGGATGAAATGAAATTCTACAATAATACTTCCGAAGAAGTATTAAAGGAACTAGGTACGTCAGCCGAAGGCTTAAGCAGTGCCGAAGCGTCATCAAGGCTTGAAAAAAACGGCAAAAACAAGCTTGCCGAAGCTAAAAAAGTCTCAAACTTCAGACGCTTTCTGAATCAGCTTGCCGACCCCATGCTTATCATTCTTATGATCGCTGCCGCTGTATCACTCGGCATAGCTATCATCGAAAAGTCAAATGGCGGAGACGGCGGCTTTGCGGATGTTATAATAATAATCGGCGTCGTTCTTCTCAATGCCGTTCTCGGCGTTGTTCAGGAATCCAAAGCCGAGGCGGCACTTGAGGCTCTGAAGCAGATGACCGCGGCAACATCCAAGGTGCTAAGAGACGGTGAAGTCGTTCATATAAAGAGCGAGGACATAGTCAAAGGCGATATCATTATACTTGAAGCCGGCGATTCGGTTCCGGCGGACTGCCGTATTATTGAATGCGCATCGATCAAGTGCGAGGAAGCCGCATTGACCGGTGAATCAGTCCCTGTTGAAAAGCAGGCGGGAGTCATAACCGAAAAAGACGGTAAGGATACCCCTCTCGGAGACCGTAAAAATATGCTTTATATGGGCAGTACAGTGGTTTACGGCCGCGGTGCGGCTGTCGTATGCGCAACCGGTATGGAAACCGAAATGGGAAAGATTGCCGACGTGCTTACGGCTACGGAAAACGAGGAAACTCCGCTTCAGGTAAAATTAAGCCAGCTCAGCAAAATACTTACATGGGCAGTGCTTGGAATTTGCGTGTTTATTTTCGGATTTCAGGTGATCAAAAACGGTATTTCAGGCGGTTTCGGAGACGTTTCCCTCTATCTTGATACATTTATAGTTGCAGTCAGCCTTGCGGTTGCGGCTATCCCGGAGGGACTTGCAACGGTCGTTACAATAGTTCTCTCTATCGGTGTAACCAAAATGTCAAAGCACAATGCGGTTATCCGTAAGCTCAGTGCCGTCGAAACGCTCGGATGCACACAGATAATCTGCTCCGATAAGACAGGCACACTTACACAAAACAAAATGACCGTTGTCGACAGCTATTCACCAGACAATGAACTTCTCGCCCGTGCTATGGCGCTTGCAAGCGACGCAGAGCTTAATTCCTCCGATCAGGCAGTCGGCGAGCCTACCGAATGCGCACTTGTAAATTATGCTTTCAGCTGCGGAATTTCCAAAAATGACCTTAAAAAGGAATACCCCAGAGTAAATGAATTGCCGTTCGACTCCGAACGTAAACTCATGTCTACCGTTCATGATCATAACGGAAAGCTTGTTCAGTACACAAAGGGTGCTCCTGACGAGTTGCTCCGCAGATGCAAATACATTCTGGTTGACGGCGGAAAAGTCGTTCCTATGACACCCGAATTCGACAAGAGCGTGCTTGCCGAAAACAAGAAAATGGCAGACAAGGCTCTTCGCGTTCTTGCCGCTGCTTATCGCGAATACGATAAGCTCCCGGATACGATAAACTCCGAAACTCTTGAAAACGAGCTTGTGTTTATAGGTCTTACAGGTATGATAGACCCTGTGCGTCCTGAGGTCGCAGATGCAATAAAACTTTGCAGAAGCGCGGGTATCAGACCGATAATGATTACAGGCGACCATAAGGATACCGCGGTTGCCATCGCGACAGAGCTCGGTATAATCAATGATGAATCAGGCGCTCTTTCCGGTACCGAAATAAATCAGATGGGCGAAGAAGAGCTGATGAAAAACATCGACAAATACTCGGTATATGCAAGAGTACAGCCCGAGCATAAGGTCATGATAGTAAAGGCCTGGAAGGCACGCGGAAATATCGTTGCCATGACAGGCGACGGCGTAAACGACGCTCCGTCTATCAAATCGGCAGATATCGGCGTCGGAATGGGTATAACCGGCACCGACGTTACAAAGAACGTTGCGGATATGATACTTGGAGACGATAACTTTGCAACCATAGTTGACGCAGTTGAAGAGGGAAGACGTATTTACGATAATATCAGAAAAGCAATACAGTTCCTGCTTTCATCCAACTTAAGCGAGGTCGTTTCGGTATTTGTTGCTACCGTTCTTGGATTCTCGATACTTAAACCCGTTCATATTCTTTGGATAAACCTTATCACAGACTGCCTGCCCGCGCTTGCACTCGGCATGGAAAACGCTGAGCCGGATATAATGAAGCGCAAGCCGAGAGACAAGAGCGAAGGTATATTTGCCGGAGGCATGGGCTCGAGCGCAATATTCGAAGGCATTATGATATCGGTACTCACTCTTGCAGCATATTTCATCGGCGAATACAGCGAAGCGCTCGCCGCAAATACCGTAACAAGTTTTGGTGAATTTATTAAAAATACATCGCTTTGGGCAGTAACCGATCAGAAGATCAACATGGGTATGACAATGGCATTTGTAACAATGTCCTTTGCCGAGACCTTCCATGCGTTCAATATGCGTTCACCGCACAAATCAATATTCACACTTAAATCTGTAAACTGGTGGATGATGGGTGCTATGGCAGTATCGTTTATACTTACCGTCGGCGTTGTCGAAATACCGTTTATCGCAGGACTTTTCGACTTTGCACCGCTTGATTTCAGTCACTTCTTTATCGCATTCGGACTCGGACTCGCTACAATTCCGATAGTCGAGATCATGAAACTGATAAAACGCCTTTGCACAAAAAAGAAATAAAAATTAAAAAATAAAGGGCAGTTAAAAAGCCTTATACAAAAAAGCATCCGGGGGAGTATCTCTCGGATGTTTTTGTATAAAACAAAAGCGCGTTTTTTCTGATACAGACGCCGATTTTTTGTCATTATATTTACATATTTAAAAATCAGAGACGGTCACCATAGTGGGCTTTCGTCTCTGATTCCTTTTTGAACTTAATTTAGAATTTCACGGTATGGGAATAACCGTTCCGGATTCGTTATATTCACCCATATACACATTGCGTTCTCCCACGGTATTCACCAAGTCATCTCTGGAAATATCCTTGGCTGTTCCTGCCGATAAATCGTACAGAACATAAGCATCATCATAATACTGAAGAAAATAATCATCCTTTTCGCGGTATCTCCAAACTGTTTTGATCACGCCATATAATTTGTTATCTGCTTTGACATACCACGCATACAGATTTAGGCACAGAAGCGTCTTTCCGTCGGGAACGATGTGAGGCGGAGTCGGTAATTGCTTCGTATATTTGTTTGCTTTTTTGGAAAGATGTGCGGCTATATTCTCGATTCGCTCCATATCCTCTTTGGTATAGCGTATCTCTGAATAAGTCACTTCCTCTGTGAGAAGATCAATCTGTACCGTTTCTTCGGTTTGACAGCCGTTGATATAGCGTCTGAATAAAAGCTTTTTTTCTCCGTTATAGCTTTGAGAAAAAACACCGTTGACAAAAGGTTTAACATATTCGATTGCAGCTTTGGCTTCCTGCGTCTTAAAATCGAGAGCTATCACAGATGGCTCTTCATAGCTGACGGGATACCATTCTTTTATTTGTTCTTTGATTGCGGATATGACCGTGCTCTCGGAATCCCCGCGATAAACCACAAGATTTCCCGCCCCGGGATCATCAAGATATAGCTTTGCAAATTGATAGCCGTATATCCAATTATTGCTTTGCCACAGACCCTCGTCAAATATACCATCGGAAACGGCAATAATATTGCCAAGCTCGGGGTGATTCTGCCCGTCACCAAATACAGGCAATTCAAAAGCCTCCATTCGATTTTGCGTTCCGTTCTTCAAAACATAATTCTCGGCTCCAACCTGAGACATTGATATCAACAGAGAATCATACACCGACATATCAACATAAACATACTCGGGAATCAGATAAAGAAAATACTGCGGAACATTTTTACCGATAATGACCTCAACAGTTTCCATCTGTATCAATCTGTATGCGACAGGGCGATATTCCGAGCTTACGTCAAGCTTATAGTAACTATCGGGATGATTCCTGATGACCTTTGCTTTTACTGTAATCCCTACACTGAATTGAAACGCAGGTGGGGAAGTGCTTGTGTCATTATCACTTGTTGAAGCTCCTATTATGAATTCCAGACTGCTTCCGCTTATTTTTTCAGGCGATACGGTGGCGTCAAAAATTATCGGAATATGATCCGGGGGATCATTAATCCCCGCATTGCCTGTGCCGCTTGCAGTCTCCGATCCCGGAATAATTCCCGGATCATTTCCCCGCCGCAGCAACGGAACAGCAATGACCGCGCTTAGGATCAAAACGAAGCAAGCCGCAATTGCTCCGAAGCGAAGCAGGATTCCTTTGCGCTTTTTGTTCTTCCTCCTGAGCCATTCCTTCTTTTCAACATATTTTTCAACAAGGTCGGGCTCAAGGTGATTCATACCTTCATTCCATTCTTCCTTTTTCATATCGAATAACCCTCACTTTCAAGCTTTTCTTTCAAGGCACTTCTTATGGTGGCAAGCTCCTTGTTTACCATTGAACGGCTTAGACGAAGATTGCTTGCAATCGTATCAATGGAATCGGATACATAGTACCTACTCATAAATATGAATTGCCTGCGTTCGGAAAGCGAGCGAACAAAGACGCTGATGGCACGTCCGAGCCTTTCCGCGTCGAATTCCGGATCGACATCATCGTCGCCTGTTATGAAAGCTTCAAGTTCAGACAGCGAGAGCGTCATTTCTGAAGGTATTTCGCGTTGCTTCAGATTACTGTGATAGCGTTTGATGGCAATTCTTCGCGTGATCGTCGTAAGAAAAGCTATTAATACGTTCGGCTTTGTCGGAGGTATAGCTTTCCACACGCCGAGGTATGTATCATTCAGACATTCCTCGGAGTCAAGTCTGTCATGAACTATATTGTAAGCAATGGAAAACAGATACTTTTTATATTTGAAGTCGGTCTCCTCGATTGCCCTTTCGTTTCGATTCCAATATAATTCAACAATTTCTTCGTCGTCCATAGGTGTTTTCACGGACCGTTTACTTTGAAGCTTCATAATTTTCCTCCTTTCTCGTGCATTTGAAAGTACCTTCATAAATAGTAGTACAAAAAAATCCGAAAGTGTGTAATTATTTCCGAAACTTTTTATTATTATAACATTTTTTTGGGGAAATGTGTGAACTGATATAAAAATATGCGACATCCGAAAAGCTCACTTGCAAAAATATCCGAGTAAAGGACATTTAGGATGTTTTTTTGCATAAAAACAAAGCACATTTTTTCAGATGTAGCTACCATATCTTTGTCATCATATTAAAAATCAGAGACGATTGCCGTCGTGGCTTTCGTCTCTGAATATTTTGTGCTTTAAAATTCTTTGTCCGATCAGAATTTAATCTTTTCCGAAATGTAGGATTTAAGCTCGGAAACCGGAATTCTTACCTGTTGCATTGTGTCGCGGTCACGAACGGTTACGCAACCGTCGTTCTCCGATTCGAAGTCATAGGTAATGCAAAGCGGTGTGCCAATCTCGTCCTGGCGACGGTATCTCTTGCCGATCGACTGTGTTTCGTCATAATCAACCGAGAAGTCCTTTGCAAGCTCAGCATAGATCTTTCCTGCAGGCTCAGCCAGCTTCTTGGAGAGCGGAAGAACTGCAGCTTTGTAAGGCGCGAGTGCCGGGTGGAGATGGAGAACAACGCGTGTTGATTCAGCACCTTTTTCGTCGGTAAGCGTTTCTTCGTCATATGCATCGATAAGAAATGCAAGCGCAACGCGGTCTGCACCAAGCGACGGCTCAACAACGTAAGGAATGAATTTTTTGCCGGATTCCTGATCAAAGAATTCCATCGACTGACCGCTGTAATTCTGGTGCTGTGTGAGGTCATAGTCTGTTCTGTCTGCAATGCCCCAAAGCTCGCCCCAACCGAACGGGAAAAGGAACTCAAAGTCGGTCGTAGCCTTTGAATAAAAGCAAAGCTCCTCGGGACTGTGGTCGCGCAGACGGAGATGCTCGGGATTCATGCCGAGATCATAGAGGAACTGCTCGCAGTATTTGCGCCAATACGCAAACCATTCAAGGTCTGTTCCGGGCTCGCAGAAGAATTCAAGCTCCATCTGTTCAAATTCGCGTGTGCGGAATGTGAAGTTGCCGGGAGTGATCTCGTTTCTGAAGGATTTTCCTATCTGGCAAACGCCGAACGGCAACTTGCGGCAGTTTGTTCTGACAACATTCTGGAAGTTTACGAAAATACCCTGGGCTGTTTCCGGACGCAGATAAAGCTCGGAGGAGCTGTCCTCGGTAACGCCCTGATATGTTTTGAACATAAGATTGAACTTGCGTATGTCGGTGAAATCAGATGCGCCGCAGTCGGGGCAGGTTATATGATGATCTTTGATGTATGCTGCCATTTCGTCAAGCGTCATAGCGGCAGGATTGTCGTCAAGACCGTGCTCTGCAACATAATCTTCAATAAGCTTATCGGCGCGGTGACGTGTTTTGCAGGCTTTGCAGTCCATAAGCGGGTCGGAAAATCCGCCGACGTGTCCTGAAGCCACCCATGTCTGCGGGTTCATGATTATCGCGCAATCAAGTCCGACATTGTAACGGCATTCCTGAACGAATTTTTTCCACCAGGCAGCCTTGACATTGTTTTTGAAAAGCACGCCGAGAGGGCCGTAATCCCATGAATTGGCAAGTCCGCCGTATATCTCGGAGCCGGGATATATAAAACCGCGTCCTTTGCAAAGGGCAACGATTTTCGCCATTGTTTTATCTGCGTTGTTCATTTTATACCTCTTTGATTTTATAATGATTTTTTAGAATTGAAACAAGTTTGATTAATATTATATAACACTTTTTCAGCCTTTTCAAGGGCTCAAACGATATTTGATTGAAAATATAAGCAAAATAATTCAGAATGATTCAAAATATAAGCAAAAAAACGGAAAACCGCGTATATTTGCCTGCAAATTCGTGACGCTCAGAGCTTGCTCTGTATATAATCATCTATTGCCGCGGCGGCGGTCTTTCCCGCGCCCATCGCAAGAATTACGGTAGCCGCACCGGTCACGGCGTCGCCCCCGGCGAATACGCCTTCCTTTGTGGTCGCACCGGTCTCTTCATTTACGATTATTCCACCGCGTCTGTTGACTTCAAGATCTGCGGTCGTTGATTTTATAAGCGGGTTCGGAGATGTACCGATAGAAATTATGACACTGTCAACCTCAATTGTGAACTCGCTTCCCGGGATTTCGACAGGACTGCGTCTTCCGCTCGCATCAGGCTCGCCGAGCTGCATTTTTATGCACTCAATGGATGTAACGCTTCCGTTTTTGGGATCACGTCTGTCGTCGGGATTTTCATATCCGTGGATCTTTACGGGATTGCAGAGAAGCCTGAATTCTATGCCTTCCTCCATTGCGTGTTCGACCTCCTCGCGGCGCGCGGGAAGCTCATCAAGCGAGCGGCGGTAAACAATGTAAACGTGTTCGGCACCGAGACGCTTTGCGGTTCTCGCCGCATCCATTGCAACATTTCCGCCACCGACAACGGCAACACGCTTTGCCCTGAGAATCGGCGTCGCGCTTCCGTCTCTGTATGCTTTCATAAGGTTGTTTCTTGTAAGAAATTCATTTGCGGAATAAACGCCGTTCAGAGATTCGCCGGGAATACCCATGAATCTCGGCAGACCTGCGCCGGAGCCGATAAATACCGCCTCGTAGCCCATACCGAACAGCTCATCGACTGAAAAAGTCTTGCCGATGACAGTATTGGTTTTTATCTCAACTCCGAGCGCGCGAAGCGTTTCGACCTCTTTTGCGACAATTGCTTTCGGAAGTCTGAATTCGGGAATGCCGTAAACAAGCACCCCTCCGGCAAGATGCAAAGCCTCAAATACCGTGACCCCATAGCCTTTTTTTGCAAGATCGCCCGCGCAGGTAAGACCTGAGGGACCGGAGCCTATGACTGCAACCCTGTGACCGTTGGATTCGGGTCGGACTACTGCGCCGGATGAATGCTCATTGTGCCAATCCGCAACGAAACGCTCAAGCCTTCCGATACCAACAGGCTCGCCCTTTATTCCTCTGACGCATTTTGATTCGCATTGGCTCTCCTGCGGACAGACTCTTCCGCATACCGCCGGCAGGGAAGACGATTCGGATATAATCTGATATGCGCCTTCAAAATCCCCCTCACGTACCTTTTCAATAAAAGCGGGGATATGTATTCTTACCGGACATCCGGAAACACAGGGCATATTTTTGCAATTCAGACATCTTGCGGCTTCATCCATTGCGGTATCATTATCATAACCGAGCGCAACCTCAAGAAAGTTGCCTGAGCGTATTTCGGGGGCCTGTGAAGGCATTGGATTTTTCTTCGGACTCATATTAGCTTTTGACATCATATTTGTCCTCCTTTTTTGAAAAGATTGCAGGCATTGTCATATGCGTGACGTTCAAAATCACGGTACATCGAGCCACGGCGCATAGCCTCATCAAAATCTACCTCATATCCGTCGAAATCCGGACCGTCGACGCAGGCAAATCTGACTTTTCTTCCGACCGTAAGTCGGCATCCTCCGCACATTCCCGTACCGTCTATCATTATCGGGTTCATTGAGACGGTTGTCTTGATGGTGTAAGGCCTTGCTGTCGCAACAACAAATTTCATCATGACAAGAGGACCGATGGTGATTATTTCATCAAAGCGCTCTCCCGATGCAAGCATTTCTCCGAGCGGCTGTGTAACAAGCCCTTTTGTGCCGTATGAGCCGTCGTCCGTCATGACAGTCAGCTTATCCGAAGCCTCCGAAAATTCTTTTTCAAGTATTATAAGCCCACGTTCTCTGAAGCCTATTATCGAATGAACATAGCACCCGAGCGAATGAAGCTTTTCGGCAATCGGTAAAGCAATAGCGCATCCGACTCCGCCGCCGACTATGCAGACACGTTTAAGCCCTTCGGTTTCGGTTGCTTTTCCGAGCGGACCGACAAAGTCCTCGATATATTCCCCTGCATTCTTTTGATTGAGCGCAAATGTAGTTGCGCCGACTATCTGAAAAATAATTTTTATGCTTCCGCGCACACGGTCATATCCCGCAACCGTGAGCGGAATACGTTCTCCGTCCGAATCAACGCGGAGAATTATAAATTGTCCCGGCTCTGCCTTTGCGGCAACCTCGGGCGCCTCAATTTCCATCATCGTAACCGTATCGTTAAGAGGCTTTTTGCTTATTATTCTGTACATATAAGGTATCATCCCTTCGGATAAATAATAGTATATTTCAGTATATCACGAAAACGGATTTTTTGCAAGTCTGCAAATGTATTTTTTGCATTTTTGAATTATCAGCCGTATAAATTTTTTATCTGATGTTTGACATATATGCCGCGAAAGTGTATAATAAAAGCAGAAGAATAACGGAACGGAGGAATGGAAAATATGTTTAAAGAAAATACGGACTACAATATTTATGAGATTGCACGCGCGATAAAAGAAAGTAAAAGCACGGTCTTTTTCGGCGGCGCAGGTGTTTCGACCGAAAGCGGAATACCGGATTTCAGAAGCGCACGCGGGATATACAATGAAAACTATCACGGGCTTTCGGCAGAGGATATCGTGAGTGCGGGATTCTTTGCAAAACACACGGATAAATTCTATCGGTTTTACAGAGAAAAAATGGTTTTTGCAGACGCACAGCCTAACAAAGCTCATATCGCACTTGCGGAGCTTGAAGCCATGGGACTGCTTGATTGCGTCATTACTCAGAACATCGACGGACTTCATCAGAAAGCCGGCAGCAAAAACGTAACCGAGCTTCACGGAACCATACATAAAAATACCTGCCTTGACTGCGGCAGAAAATTTGATTTGAGCATAATAACCGATACCGACGGCGTTCCGCATTGCCCATATTGCCACGGCATTATCAAACCGGACGTCGTGCTGTACGGCGAGGCTCTTCCCGCCGATGCGGTGGATTCGGCGCTTGAAGCCATATATAACGCAGATGTGCTTATAATAGGCGGTACATCTCTTTCGGTGTATCCCGCGGCATCTTATATACATGAATTTCACGGCGAAAAACTGATCCTTATCAACTATTCAAAGACCGCGGCTGATTCATTGGCTGATATAGTCGCCCATGATTCGGTTGGAAAAGTGCTGTCGGATGCCGTGGAAATAATAAAAAACGGCGAGGTCTGACCTTACATTCCGTCTTGCCGAATTTTTCGCCATCAAAACAAAAAACGGATAATGACTTCATAAACCGGGATACCGAACGTCATTTATCCGTTTTTTCTTTATTTCGATATACAATACCTGTGAATTTTTATAAAATGCTTTCCGCCTGCGGGTTTCTACCGAATATACGGGGGACTGACATACCCTCGATCGGCTTCAGCGCATTTATTTCTGATCAGTTGCAAAGCCTGATATTCTCAACATTCCAGCGTTCATTTCTGCAGACAAGATTGACCGTATATTTTTCCTGTCCGATCTCGCAGGTTATTTCGGCAGCTCCATGCCCCGAGTGCTTTTTCGGAATAAGCGATATATCAAGAAATCTTACCTCGAATCCGTTTCCATGGCGCTTTGTCAGTTCGTCATTTCTTATCAGATATTCATACGCGGCGTTCTGAACTTCGGACGGAGTATTTTTTTTGACATATACAGCTTTTGCAATACCGATAATGCCCATAAGCATGCCTATCGAGCATACAATAAATAATATCGTGAATACTTTTTTACTGAGCTTGTTCCGATTGTCTGAATGCGTCATAGCTTTCTCCTCCTTGGTTTTTGCTTGTCCGTCAGTGTCTCTGATCAGATTATATACTTAATGTTTTCCCGGTATTCAATCAATCTGCCTTTGAAGCATTTTTTATTAATTATATGCGGCGGTAAATAAATATGTACCGCTTTATATGCTTTTTACTTTCTTTTCGGCTTATTGATCAAATGTCCTTTCACTAATAATAACGCATTTTACGCCGTAGAAATTTCGCATATTTTAATAATTTTTTGTAAATAAATTGAAAACGATGCACAATAATGCAAAAAAATGATAATTAAAAACGAAACGCAAAGCAGAACCGAGCCGTCTTACGTTTCGTTGATATATTTAATGTTTTTATTGCCTGATGTTTAAGGTGTAGCCGTTGTCGTCAAGCTTGATGACCGTTTCATAAACTGCCTTTGCCGCATTTACAAGGTGCAGAGCATCGGCACTTCCGGCTGTTTCGTATGCAGAGTGCATGGCAAGCTGTGCAAGTCCGATATCGACGGTGTTGAGTGAGACCTTTGTGTTTGAAATGCTTCCGAGGGTGGAGCCGCCCGGCATATCGGAACGGTTATTGTATCTTTGAAGGGGAACGCGCGCGTTCTCACAAATCTCGGTAAATATTGCCGCTGAAAGCGCGTCGGTAGTGTATCTTTGGCTTGCATTGTATTTTATTACCACGCCGCCGTTCATTGCGGGCGCGTTCATTCCGTCTGAAAGCTCCGGATGATTCGGATGCTTTGCATGCCCGTTGTCGGCAGATACCATAAACGACGAGGGAAGCATGACCGAAAGCTTTTTACCGAGCTTTTCACATACAGCCGAAAGCGTTCCGTAAAGAAAATCTGATGCCGCCCCCTGCTTTGACTCGCTTCCGGTCTCCTCATTATCAAAAGAGCACCAGACGGGAATCGAAGCACAGTCGGATGATGAAATAAATCCCATGAGTGTTGAGTATGCACACATAAGGTTGTCTATTCTCGGGGCAGAGAAGAACTCATTGTCGGCACCCATTATAGAACCCTTTGTACGGTTGTAGAGATAGAGGTCTGCACCGAGCAGGTCCTTTCGGTTAACGCCGACAGCCGCCGCCGCAAGATCATATATGCCTTTTGAGGCTTTGGAATCGCTCCTGCACTTGAAAAGAGGAAGTGTGTCAACGGCAGGATTGAACTTGAAGCCTTCGTTCACCGCGCGGTTCATGTGTATCGCAACATTCGGTATCACCAGAAGGTCGCGGTCGATATTTACGCTGACGGGAATTATATGCCCCTCTTTTTTTATTATGGCGCGTCCCGCAACGGATAACGGACGGTCAAACCAGGATGAGATTATCATACCACCGTATTTTTCGGTATTCAGTCTTGTGTAGTCTCCGCTGACTGTCTCGCATTCGCTTTTCAGCTTGAAGGTCGGCGAGTCGGTGTGGCTTGCGCATATCATAAAGCCCGGCAGTACGGCTTCCTTCGGTATTCTGAAGGCTATTATGCTTGACATATTGCGCGTGACAAAATATTTGCCGCCGTTAACAAGCTCCCATTCGCGGTTTTCGTCAAGCTTAGTATATCCGTTTTCCGAAAGTAATTTTTCCGCATTTTCGACTGCCTGAAATGCCGTCGGGGATTTTTCTATAAAGGAAATAAGATTTTTGGTAGTTTTCAGGGCTTCTTTATTCATTTTTCTGGTCCGCTTCTTTCTTATATTTTTTTATATTTTGCGTTGCTATTATATCATTAATTATTTTATCACAAGCGTTCGCTTTTTTCAATACCGGATTTGCAGATGCTGTATATTTTATAAATCATAAAAGTCCCCGGCGATCCTTTACGAGCACCGGGGAGAAGACCTGTCTTTTACTTATGCGAGAATCCTGAAAAAATTCAGGTGAATTTATGAAAATCTATGAAATTTTATGAAATTGGAAGATAGATTCTCAAATGGCAGGCTGCCTGCGCATATATGTCCGAAATATCGCTTTTGGGCTTGCTTGAGACATTCCATGCAAGGAAATTGCAGTTGTTAAGGAAATCTTCCGTAAGAACAAACATATTTGAAGTTATCATAGACGGGCGTGTGCCGGTGTACTTTTTGTTTTCTTCCTCGTATATTTCCAATCTGAACTGCCAGCCTTCGTCGCAGACAAATATCGTTCCGACGGGAATGTCGGCTATGCTGAACTTTGAATCCGAGCATATGTTCTGATGATATGTTGATTTTCCGGAGGCGGGAGTTGTGGTCGTTGCACTGCTTGTGCAGTTCCAATATGAATTTTCCTTATAATCCCATACATAAAGGCGGTATTTGGAAAGATCCATGCCGTTTGATGCGGCAAGCGCCTTGTCGGCTTCATAAAAGTCCGAAGGGTTGAGAATGAGCGAGGGGTCTCTCGGGGGAACACCGTCGCCGCGCTTTCCGTCGGTGATTTTCGATTTTGTTACGCCACCCGGAGCTTTGATTGCATTGGCAACCGCCTCGCGGGCAACCGCTATCATATCGTCGGATATCATGACTTTCGACGGATTGTATGTGACCTTTTCGGGAGAAATACCTGTCAGTGCGCTGAACCATGTGAGACCTGCAATGTATCTGCCGATATAGTTGTCAAGATGGTAGCCGTCGCGTGTGAGAGTATCGCCGAGGAATGAGGTGCGGGCATTCTGAATCGATGTCATGCAGGGGATTATGCAGACAAATCTTTTTTCGGGCTTTATGCATTTCTCGACGCAGTTAAGTATCATATCATACATTTTCTGTTGGCTGTTGCCGTAATTCGGGAAGGAGCTGTGCGTGCTGTCCTGCTGATATGCCCAGGTCATATTCCAGACAAACTTTGCATCCGGCGCCTGCTTTTCGACAATGTCAAGCAGGTCGGTGAGCGTTTTTCCGTAGGTAGCGGCGAGACCGCAGGTCTTTGACGTCTGCTGGAAGCTGATGTAGTCCCAATTCTCGTCTTTTACCGCCTTCGCGAGAGTATAATTGGCAGCGGTAGTCCATGAACCAGATTTGTTTTTGTAGTATGTATATACATTCTTATCGTTTTTTGCAAAGTCAAGATGCTGCGCAAGACTGCATCCTCCGTAATAGAGATTGCCGAGAACTATTTCCTCAACGCCACCGCTTTTCATAATGCCGTAAAGATATTCCATGCAGTCTGTCGAAAAGCTGTTGCCTATAGCAAGTATGCGTATCGATTTAGGAGCGGTGGGCTCCGGCTTGTCACCGTTTTCGGTATCCGAGCCCGGGAGAGATGCACTGTCGGAGCTCTCCGTTACGCTCTCTGATGCGGAATCGCTGTCATCCGGCTGCTCGCTGCTTCCTTTAGGAGGCTCTGTGACCTTGCCTGTTTCGTGAGGCTCGGAGGTATGGCTTGAATCGTTGTCTTTTGAATCCTGACCGTTCGGATCGCTGTTTGCGCATGATACGAAAACCGTCAGACACGATGCCGCAATCAGGACTATAGCACACAGCGCCCGGAATCTTTTTCTGAACATGATTTCTGTTTCAATCCTTTCGATAATTTTGTTAATGCTTATGAATACAGGCAATGGTTTTAATGCAAAATATACAAACCTTTGGCGGTATTTGCAATATTTATTATATATTGTTTGACGACAAATGTCAATAGCTATTTAATTATATGATAAAAAAGCCCTGTAATTGTTAGGTTTCTATTGAATTTTGTGTCCGGATGTGTTATACTAAGATTGGTAAAATATATATTTACGTTTTTATTACACGGAGGTTATGAAAGGAAAACAGCACTTAATATGTCACAGAATAACAGCAGCGACAAAAAATTTGCAATACTTATAGACGCAGACAATATCGGTTCGAAATATATAAAAATAATTCTCGATGAAATATCCAAAGAAGGCATAGCGACCTATAAAAGAATATACGGAGATTGGACCTCGCCGAACCTTGCGCCGTGGAAGCAGGTGCTTCTTGAATATTCCGTTACCCCGATGCAGCAGTATAGCTATACCACGGGAAAAAATTCAACCGATTCGGCAATGATAATCGACGCTATGGATATACTTTATTCGGGAAAGGTCGACGGATTCTGCATAGCTACATCCGACAGCGATTTTACAAGGCTTTCTTCAAGACTGAGAGAATCCGGAATGAAGGTCATCGGCATGGGAGAGCAGAAGACGCCGCGTCCGTTCGTATCCGCCTGCGACCGGTTTATTTACATTGATAATATTCTCAAGGCTTCCGCCGAATTGCAAAGACAGAAATCGGCTGACAGCCGCACAAATCGTGACCAGAAGAACGATCGCGGGCAGAGTGCGCAAAAGGCGGACAGAAATTCAAAGCAGGATAATAAGTCTGCGCAGAAAGCCGCACAGAAAAATCAACCCGAGCAGAAGCAGTCGGTCAAAAATACCGAAAACCAGATCTCGATTTCGGTTTCCGATGCGATCGACGCGCTTGTGGCTGACGCTTCCTCCGACGATGAAACCTCGGTCACCGATATAGACACAATAATCGAGGCGATAAGCACAATAGTCGATGAGTTGACAGAGGATGACGATGACGGATGGATCTTGTTAAGCGACGTCGGAAACGTTTTGAGAAAGAGATATCCGGATTTTGACCAGCGCAACTATGGCTTCTCAAAAATGACGACATTTATTACAACGCTCGACAGATTTGAATCAAAAAAGGTGACTGAGGATCCGCAGAACCCAAAGTCGGCAGTAATATATATAAGAAATAAAGAAAGCGAATAAAAATATACAGATACCGAGGTATAATTATGAAAACAGGTTTATTGATTAAAAAAATATGCTCAGTAATATCGCTTGTGCTTGTATTTTCAATGCTTTTGTGCGCCTGCAATAAGCAGGAACCCGCAGGACCCGAGAATTCGGATACGGAAAGCAATACCGTGATCGACCCGGAAAGCAAAACGGATGAGGAGACTGATACCGATACCGAACAGTCTACCGAACGTCCGGATTACGGAAAAATGCAGTTGAAAGGCAAAGAAAAAATATCAAACAAGAATCTTGGCTTGAGATTTTTTGAAATTACCAACTCAAATCCGTGGGTCGCAGATATCGAGATCAACAAAAACAATGTAACCGCTTATATTTATAATTCCGGTACAACCACAATAAGCGGCAGAGATTGCTTCGGTCATACCGCATCATTTACACTGAATGTTGACGAAAATTACAATTGCGTGACGGACATTGTTAGATGCGAAAAATTCATCGAGGTTTCGCAGTTCGGAAGCGTTGCAATGGGCGGAGACGACACCGCTGTCATACAGAAGGCTATCGACGCCGCAAAGCCGGGCGAGACCGTATATATTTATCCGGGCATATATAACGTAAAATACCTTTTCATCAGAGAAGGCGTCACGGTTAAAATGTATAACGAAATGGAAAATGCTGCTGACGGCTATACAGCCAAGATAGCTCGGAGCGTAAATAAAGGAACATCAACCGTTCTTGTCGGTGCACGCTTTATGAATAATACGCAGAGCGCACACGGCTCCGAGGGAAGCAGTAATTTTACAATATCCGGCGGCGTGCTTGACATGAACTGCACCACATTCGGTTCGATAATCTTCGGATGCGCAGAAAATGTCAGACTTGAAAATGTCATATTTAAAGACATAAAAGGAAATCATACCATTCAGCTCACCGGATGCCGGAATGTTTCGGTGGTCAACTGTATGTTCGCAGGATATGTTGTCGGCGATACCTTTACAAGAGAGGTACTTCAGATAGAGCCGTCAACTCCGGGTGCTACCGGTGCCGGCGACAATCCTCCGCTCAAATTCTTTGCCGGAGAATATAATATGCCGGAGAATATAACGATCGATAAATGCTATTTCGGAAAAAGCGATGAAGCCGGAGCGCCGCTTATGGCGATAGGGCATCATTCACAGGTCGGACAACCGAATGTTACGGGACTTAAGATTACAAACACAGTGTTTGACGAATGCCTTTATGCGGCAATCAGATTCAATAATATCGTGGACGTAGAGATAACCGGTAATACATTTATCTCTACCGCCGAATACAAGAACGCCACATCATTTACACAGGCTGTAAATCCGGCATTCATAACCTTCTATCACTATACAAATGCCTCCACCTATAACAACATAGTGGACAACAGAAAGATCACCAAAGCCACCGAGTATGAGCAGGCGGGAATACATAATGTAAAAATCGAGAATAACTCATTTACTCTCGGCAAAGGCTCCGATAAACGTATAATATATTACGCAGGGATTTCAACATATAAGCCGGGGGCTACATACGTCGAGAATCTTTTGCGCCAGGATAAATATAATGAAAAGCCGTACAGCTACTCCGGATACATACTCAACAATAACTACGGCAGCGATATAACCTTTAAAAACAATACAATTGACATTCAGGGACAGACAACATATGAGGATAACTTCATATTCCTTTCAAAGATCACTGGACTTGATTTTTCGGATAACAAGATCACCCTTGCCACAGGCGTAAAATATACAAGCAGATCCGCGGGAATTTCCGGAGTGCTGCTTAAAGATACCACTGATATCAACGCGGAACGCAAGCTTACATTGGTATCTTCAAAAACCAACACAAAACATATCAGACTTTCCGGAACGAACGGAAGCGTATTGGTCACCGTGAACGGAAACGGAAGCATAGTTATCAATGTAACTGCGGGCGGAACGTGTGAACTGAAAACCGACAGAGCCGGTACCGTCACGATAACACCTGTCTGCAAGCCGGGCTATAAATTTGCGGGCTTTAAGGACGCATCGGGAAATTTTGTTTCCGACGCTCATTCGGTAGAGGGAAGCGCAGTATATACCGCTCAATTTGTCAAAGAATAATAAAGAAGAATACCAAACAGTATATCCGTATTTGATTCACTCAATAATTGATAGAAAAAGGAATATAAAATCATGATGCCGATTTCAGAACTCAGATACGCGGAAGCAGTTGATAAATTTGCTTTCATAATGGAAAAGTATATACTTCGACTGCTTCCGGTAAAAATCACCGGGGCGGTCCTTATGAGCTCGTTTAAAAGGCTTTATGATGAGTCTCAGTATAACAGGCTGATCGACTATAACGAGGAAACGGGTGCGCTTACAGTCGTTCCTCAAAAAAAGGCTCCGGCTTTCGTAGTTGAATTGGCACTTCCGGCGGGAAGAAGCTACGCCTTCCGCGCTGCCGAGTCAATACTTGCGGAAATATCCTCGGCGATGCCTACTATGGGAATATATGAATCGTTTGATGACGATTCCGTACAGGATGCCGTAAACCAGGAGCATCAATTTGTAAAAAAGCTGTTCGACGGCAACTCTGTGTATTTTGAAGCTATAACGGACATAGCGTTTGAAAGAGGGCTTGCAAATTGGCTCGGTGGCACGGGGGTATGCGGCGCGACAATTTTCAGATTGCTTCATAAGCTTGAATCCTGGACGCGCAAAACATACGAGGGAAAACACGTCTCCTTCGGAATAATTGTAGATAAGGACAGCGAGAGCGGAACGATGGATTATATCGAATTCCTTGATAACCGCAGCAGTGCATTGGTCTCTGACGGGATCTTTTCCGCAGTTTATCTTGACCGAAACGGCGGACTTATCAAGAGCGTTTCCTCGCTTTGCGGTGATGACCTTCCGGCAAGCTCCGATGATACGGCAAAGGATATAAGCGAAATATACGCACCGTATGAATTTGCCGGCTTTGCGGGAATGTGCTGCAATAACCGTATCGGATTGATAACGCTTTCCTCGGGAGATATTCTGATAATCAAGGACAGCAAGCTGATCTTCAGCAAAAGGAACGACGATTGGAGCGTTTTTGACCATGAAAGCATAATAAACGAAATAGTTTCTTTTGTCTCTGAGGACGATAAAGATGCCGACAGAACGCGTATGTGGAAATACGGCGTGCTTGCACGCGAGATCTATAAAACAATGATCGACGTTTCCTTCTCATATTCCGGCGGCTGTATAGGCATACTGAAAAAATCCTCCAACGCCGAGAATCTGATAGGAAATAATACAATAACCTACCGCGATTATATGGCGGGCAAGTACGACGATCTGCCGACTGAGGAATTCAGGCGCCGCGACGCACAGCGTCGGCGTGTTATCGCGGGGCTTATCTGGTACGACGGCGCTCCGAGGACCTTTGACGAAACAAGCAGAAAGCTCAGAATGGAGTGTGCTCTTTTTGACGGTGCCGTTCTTGTCGATACCGACGGCGAATATATTACCGTAGGTTCGATCGTAAAAGTCAACGGCGGCGGTACAGGCGGAAGAACTCTTGCCGCACGCTCACTCGCAAAAAGCGGCATGGGAATAAAAATATCCTCTGACGGCGGTATAACCGCCTATATAGGAAAAGGCGAGATTCCTGTCTTTTCAATAGGGTAAAATGTTTGCATAAAATTATAATTTATAAATATAACACAGGAGTAAAAACAAATGAAGAGAACATCGGAACGCTTCAGAGAAGAAAGCTACGAGGTCGTTGTCGTAGGCGGGGGCATGGCGGGGCTTTGCGCCGCTATGTCGTCGGCGAGACACGGTGCCAAAACCGCACTTGTACACGCCCGACCCGTGCTCGGCGGAAACGCGTCAAGTGAAATCAGAATACATATTTCGGGCGCCTGCCAGAGCCTGAAACAGCCGGACTACGAAGAGACCGGACTTCTTTACGAGCTCATGCTTGAAAATAAAGCCCAAAACGACTTTTTCAACTATTCAATATGGGATATGGTCCTTCATCAGAAGGCAAAGGAAGAAAAAAATCTTACCTTATATTTAAATACATCAATGTACGATTGCGAGACCGACGGAAACAGAATAACCGCCATAGACTGCTTCCAGGAAACGACCGAAATGCGCTATAAGATCAAAGCGGATATTTTTGTCGATGCAACCGGCAACGGAACGCTCGGATATTACGCCGGCGCCGAATTCAGACAGGGAAGTGAGTCCAAAGCCGAGACCGGCGAACCGCACGCACCTGAAAAAGCAAATAACGAAAGAATGGGTAATACGATACTCATGAAAGCGGTAAATGAAGGTCACCCGGTCAAATTTACCCCCCCGTCCTTTGCCAAACACCTTACAGAAGAACAACTCAGGTACAGAGTCCACTCAAAAACCATGAAGGTGGATTCGAGCATGGCTCCGGATCCTCAGGAATGGCTCAGACTTTCGGCATTCAGCTGCGCCGCAGTCGATTACGGATATTGGTGGCTTGAGCTCATGGGAGACGGCGACGATATTATCCCGGATTTTGAAAGCATACGCGATGACCTCATGGCATATGCTTACGGTATATGGGATCATATCAAAAACGGCGGCGACCACGGCGCCGAAAATTACCGTCTCGAATGGGTGGGCGCACTGCCCGGAATGCGCGAAAGCCGCAGACTTATGGGTGATTATATACTGACCGAATCCGATATACTTGACCATAAAATTTTCGATGACGCCGTCTGCTACGGCGGATGGTGCGTCGATCTCCATGCTCCGCACGGACTTCTTGACTTCGACATCCTGCCGAGCGATTGTCATCACTTCACAGGCGTTTATACCATTCCGTACCGTTCATATTATTCAAAGAATATTGACAACCTCATGATGGCGGGCAGAGATATAAGCACCACAAAGCTCGGACTCGCAAGCACAAGAATAATCGGTTGCTGCGCTATCGGCGGCCAGGCTGTCGGAACAGCTGCCGCTCTCTGCCGTAAATACGATTGCGACCCGAGAACTCTTGCACCGCATATAAAAGAATTGCAGCAGCTTATAATGAAGGACGACGGCTTCCTTCCGGGCTTTAAAAATGAAGATAAAAACGATAAAGCGCTCGGCGCCGAATTCTGCGCAAGCTCAAATATCGAAGGCGGCGAGCCGACCAATGTCTCAAACGGTATTTCAAGAAAGCTCGGAGCTTCTCTGAATGCATGGGTTTCCGACGGGATTTCCGAAAACGGCGAGACCCTGACAATGAAATTTGCAGAGCCTGAAACAATAAAACAGCTTCGCCTTACCTTCGATTCCGACTTCCGTTATCCGATAAGAATAACAATGTCAGCAAACCGTCAGGGACAGCAGAGAATAGGTATCCCCGCAGAGCTTGTCAAAGATTATACAGTAGAACTTGTAAAAGACGGAAAAACAGTAAAAACCATTGAAGTAAAGAATAATCACCAACGCCTGAACGTCCTTGATTTCGAGCCCACCGTGTGCGACAGCGTTAAAGTGAACGTGATAGCGACCAACGGTGCAGATCGTGTGACCGTATATGAGGTCAGAGCATACTGAAAATGCGATTTTTAGCCAAAAATATTCAATTATTCATTATAATTGAGAATAAATGGCAATTTATTCGCATAATTAACCACCTTTTGAATTATATGCCATAACCAAAAAGTGCATTTTTGTGCAATTTGTATATTGCATAATTGCACACTATATGATATAATATGCGAGAATAGAACGAAAGACGTATCGGAGAGGTCATATGTTCAGAATAGCAATATGTGATGATTCCGTGAGTGCTTCTGCGGAGCTTACGAACTGCATAAGAGAACTTGCGGAGGAGATATCACTTGAAGCTAATGTCGATGTCTATCGCAGCTTTAAAACACTGTACCGCGCTATCCAGAATGAAGAGTATCAGCTGCTGATACTTGAAACTGTTGTCGCAGGCTGCAGTGGAATAGAATTTGCGAAAATGCTCAGAGGGTCCGGCAGTGAAGTGGAGATAGTTTTCAATACAAACACCGCCGAATATGCACTTGAAGCATACGGCTGTTATCCTGCGGGATATATGCTTAAGCCACCGGCAAAGAAGAAAATGCGCGACCTGTTCCGTCATGTAACCGGAAAATATATGAAAAAGCCGGCTGTTGTATTAAAAACAAGGGACGGCGAAAAGATATCTGTTAATGTCGAGCAGATAAGATATATTGAGGTTTTCCGCACAGAGCTTGACGTTCATTGCGAAGACGACGTAAAGTCATGTGTAGGATCGCTGACAGAAGTTTTTTCGGCGCTCCCACCGTCGCAGTTCTATCGTTCTCACCGTAGTTACATAGTGAATCTCGGGTATGTTACCAAGATGAGCAAATACTCTTTTACAATGCAAAACGGTGATAAGGTTACCATAGCAAAGAATCGATATGCTGAAGCCAGAGCAAAGTTCGAGGACTTTGTGGGTAGTGTTTGAAAGGAGGGCTAAACCGACAGACAATATCCTGCCGCGATATTAATCTTGTTGACAGAAGAACAAATAACCATGAAAGACATAATTTTTATTTGCGGCAAAAATAACGGTGCCTTGAAAGTCTGGACGGGGCTGACTTATTGACCGCAGACATCCTGAGCTGACAAAAAGACACCAAATCAAGACAGCAAAAGGAAATGAGGTCGGATATCGGTGCCGCACGGTTTTTGACGAAAAAACACGTCACAAATCGTCCCATTGGTATGAAATATGACCCGTTCATACAAAAGTATGGAAAAACAAAAAGAAATAGTGTACAATAATAACACAAATCTTATTGAGGAGGCAAAAAATGCTTAACTTAAACAAAAACAAAAGAATTAAAGGCATTGCTGTAGTTCTGGCGCTCGTAACAGTTCTTGCACTGTGCCTTACCGGCTGTAAAGACCAGCAGGCTCGTGACGACGCAGCAGCAGCTAAAGAAGCAGCTGCAGCAGCAGTTACAAAGACTGCTCTTACAGAAGAAATCAACAAAGCTCTTGCTGACTATGTAAAATCAGCAGACGCTGTTACAGCTGAATCTGTACAGACCGCTATAACAACAGCTCTCGCAGACTATGCAAAGAAGTCTGAAATCACCGCCGGTGTTGATGAAGCTGCAGTTAAATCCCTTATCGCAACAGCTCTCAAAGACTACCAGAAAACAGCTAACGCTCTTACCGAAGCTCAGGTAAAAGCAATCGCTGACAAAGCAGCTGCAGACGTTTCCAAGACTGTTGCTGACCAGGCAAAACTTCTCAACGACAAAGTTGACGGCGCAGTTGGCAAGATCGACGGCGCTATTAACAAGGCTGAATGGAACAAAACAACTGACAAAGTTGTTGAAGAATGCATCAAAGTTGACGCTAAAGAGCGTGAACTTACAGCTGTAAAAGCTAACTACACAGATGCTAACTGGCAGAAGGTTCTTGATATCTTCTACGGTGCAAAGATCAGACTCTACAGAGCAACTGATATCGCTTCACTTGAAGAAATCACAAAGAAGATAAACGATGACCTCGCTGATATCCCGACAGTCCTCACAGAGGGTGCAGAAGTTCAGAAACTCATCGCTGCTATCAATTTCCCCGTAACAACAAACGATGAAGAAGCTATCAAGGCTGCTAAGACAGCATTTGATAAATGGGTTGCTGATTATAAACTCGATGCAGCAGACTTCGACCTTATCATCAAAAAAGGCGTTGAAGTTGGTATGCTTGATTACGCTGTAGCTAAGAACACTGCTCTTCAGGCTGAACGTAAGGACGTTAATGACAAGATTATTAAGTTCTTCCAGGAAGAACTCAAAGCAGTTGCAGTTACTAAAACAGTAAAAGATTCTGCAGGCAAAGAGACCACTACAACTACATATCCGCTTGATATTGCTAACACAGCTGAAAACCTTGCAAAGGCTAAGAGCGACGCTGCCCTCAAACTCGTAGTTGCAGGTCACGATGCTAACCTTGACCCGATTGAAAATGCTTACAGAGCATTTGTAGGAACCGAAGCAAAAATTGACGAAGCTGTACTTAAGACACTTCCCGGTAAAACCGCTGCTGAACTCAAAACACTTGACGTTCAGTACAAGAACAATGGCGTAACCAAGGCTGGCGATGATGATGTAGTATTCTACTTCTCCGCTGTTGATCTTTACCTCGATAAATGCTATGAAAAGAAATTTGACACTCTCAAAGCTAAAACCGATGCTCAGATTGCTGACAAATTTGCAAAACTCAACGAAGCTCTTGATGCAGCAGCAGGCGTTGTTGCTCCTAACCACCATGAATATTACCAGGTAATCACCAATGTTGGTAAGGCTTTCTACGAAGGTATGGAAGCTTCACTCGCTTGGAAATACCTCGGCTCCGAGCTCAAAGACGGCGAGTATGCACTTGGCTTCTATCTCAAAGAGAAAGATCTTGATGCTTATGAAGGCAAAACAAGAAAAGAAAAATTTACTGCAGCTGAAAATCACCTTGCTCTCTGCTTGAATGCAGTAATTGACCCGAGCAAACAGCAGTTCAATGGTTTCATTGCACTTCTCGATGAGCTCAGCGAAAAACTTAATGACACAGCACTCAAAGCTGAAGATAAAACAGCGCATGTTGCTAAGATAACTGATGTTGAAGCTATCAAGGATGTAATCCGTAACGCATATGATGCGATGGATCCCGCTGTTTCTGCTGATGATGCTACATTCAATGAATACAAATACTGGGCTATGAACCAGGTTGCTAAGACCGCAGGTGCATATGTTGATGCTGCTACTGTTGCAAGACAGAAAGAAGTTGGTAACAACCTCCTCGCAGCTTACCTCCAGGCTATCGCTTCCATGAAGTTTGCTGATTATGATTATGTTGCTCAGACAACTGCTGAATCACTCACAAAGATTGAAAACCACTTCAAAGCAATCGTTGAAACATTCAACACTAATGTTATCGGCAAGATTCCTGCTGGTGACGATGTAGTTGCTCTTGTAGAGTTTGAAACAACCGAGCTCAACAAAGTTGCTAAGAACATTAAAGACGCTAACAAATAATTAGTTTAACTGATTACTAAGCTTAACATTTGATGTTGGTTTGGGCTACCGCTTCGGCGGTAGCCCTTTTTTGCGTCTTTAATTTTTTTAAATTCCATATTGTTTTTTAGTAAGTCTGAATTTGCATACGGCGCCAAATATTTTAATATCATATTATAAAATACATTTAATAATATTTGCGACTTTTTGAAAGGATATATAATGGATAAAAAGAATATGATCCGAAAACCGCAAGCTGAATTTAAAATTCAAAGCCTGCCGCCATGCTCTGTAAAATACGGCGGCAGGGAAGTGCTGCGCTGTTATTTGAGCTTTGTCACCTCCTCCGGTTGTGTAAAGCTCGATCCCTTTTTTGAAAAACTCTCTAAGTCTGTCGAAACTTTTCTGACAAACAAATTGGAACCGTATGTTTGTAATATTTGCTCGCGCGAAAGGTACAGGAGATTCAGATATAAATTCATATCGGAGCTTGATAATCTTACGGATAACCTGCGCACCGTAACTATGCGTGCTGAACTGTCAGATTCTTACGGTGAAATTGTCGATTCCTTTGCTTTTACTCTTGTAATAGATCCTGCAACCGGTACCCTTGTACCCGTATCGTATTTTATAAAAAATTATTGTACACTTGACTACGGCGTAAGCTCAAACAAGCGTTTTATGCGGAAATTGTCCGATCCTAAAGCATTGATCTATATAAGAAGCGACAGCGTTTATTTGCTTTTGTTAACTGAATTTAAATTCGTTGACATCGGGACTACCGAACCGGATAATAAAAGGCTGTCCGACAGTTTACCCCCGAATTGCATTTGTTTAGGAAAAGTCACAAAATATTACAGTCAATCTTAAATATATTATTACTGTGTTAATTAATCGTCGATTAAATGTGAAAGATAAGGAATATTGCTTGAATTTAAGAATGATTTGTGCTATAATTTAAGTATTGGATGTCGCCTGACAAGCAGGTGAGGTCTGATTATTAACGGATCAATGTGCTATTGCTCTCCGTGTACATATCATAGTTGAACACAGCTTGATAAACATAAATAAGGACGGTGATAATATTGTCTGATAACGCAATAGTAAAAATTAAAGCTGCCGAATCCCAAGCGGCGCAGATTCGCGAAAACGCAACGGCAGAAGCTCGCCAAAAAGTAGCCGCGGCTGAAACTTCGGCTGCCGAAACTGTCAATGATAGGCTTGAAGCTGCCGAAAAGAGCGCCGATGAGCAGCTCGCGACCATAGCCGCAAAAGCTGAACAGATCGCGGAAAAAAGCCGTCGCGAAGCAATTGCCGAAGCTGTCAAACTCAAAAGCGAAGCCGAACCTCGCATCCGTACTGCCGTAAAACGCATTATTTGGGGGATACTTGAACAATGTCAATAAGCGCAATGAAAAAGCTGTCCGTTTTCGCCTATACCGGCGATACTGACAGTATTATTAAACGGCTTGTAAAGCTCCGGTGCGTTGGCTTTGAATCGGCAATCTCCGATGAGAACACTCTTCAGCCCCTTATCAGCACGGCAGACAGCCGTGTCGCCGAGCTTTCAACACGTCTTGCCGATATTGATAAGGTATTGCTTATGCTGGCAAAGTATGGCAAACGCAAAAAAAGTTTGCTTTCGCCTAGGATTAAAGCCGATCTTGACGCATTTGAATCTGACGGCAGACTGACGATTGCCGCGTCCGCTGTCGATAAAACATTGGAGCTTGCTGACTTTAAAAAATCTTTGGACGCTGAAGAATCGTCTCTTGGCTCAAAAATTGATGCTCTCCTGCCGTGGGAAACATACGGCGAGAACGTGAATTGCCCTGGAACTGAATGTACAACTCTTATGCTCGGCTCTTTTCCCCTTGCCATCGACCTTGACACCGTGAATGACGCCGTCGATTCCGAAGGGCTTCTTACGACCATGCAGCCCATAAGCCTTGATTCCTCAAGACAGTACGTTAGAGTTATCGCTTATAATTCGGCAACCGAAAGCACACTAAAGCTTTTAACCACCTTCGGCTTTGTCAAAGCCTCTTTCGCCGACCTTGACGGTACGGCGTCATCGATGCTTACAGGTTTCAGAAAACGTCTTGTTTCTATTGAAGGCGAACGCCTGAGAACCGAGGAGCAGCTTGATAAGCTTGCCGATGAGCTTGACAATATTGAAATATACTATGACTATATTGCCACCTGCCTTGAGTCGGAAAATGTAAAATTAAAGCTTGCCAAGACAAGCAACTGTGCATATATGAGCGGTTGGGTACCTGCGGATACCGAAGAAAAGGTCGTAAAGGTTTTGGGAAACTATGAATGCGCATACGATTTTGCAGAACCGGATGAAAATGATGACGTTCCGATTCATCTTGAGAATAACGCCTACGCGGAAAATTTCGAGTGGGTGCTCGGAATGTATTCTTATCCGAAATACGGCAAATTTGACCCGACCTTTATTATGAGTATATTCTTCTTTATAATATTCGGTCTCATGTTTGCGGATGTTTGCTACGGACTGCTTATTTCCGTCGCCTGCTTTGTGGCGGTAAAGCTTATGAAGCCCGCAGGGGGAAAACGGCATTTTCTCATGATGTTCGGCTATTGCGGTCTGTCGTCTTTGATAATGGGCATACTGTTCGGCGGTTATTTCGGTGACCTTCCGCAGCAGATTGCGAGCGGTTGGTTCGGAAAAGAGTTGCCAAGCTTCGCGCTTGTGCTCGATCCCTTGACCGATCCGGTAATGTTCCTTGCAATTTCGATCGGCGTCGGATTTATCCACATAGTAACCGGCATGGCAATCAAATTTTATATGCTCTGTAAATCCGGCGACGTCTTTGCCGCAATATTCGATGTCGCGTCATGGTGGGTCATATTCGCGGGTATCGGGCTTTATATCCTTATAGGTGCTCCGGGAGCGATCGTTGCCATTGTAGGTGTTCTGATGATACTTTGCACCGCCGGACGCGAAAAGAAAGGAATATTCGGTAAAATAATCGGCGGCTTCAGCGGACTTTACAGTATAATCAGTTACGCCTCCGATTTGCTCTCGTACTCAAGAATACTTGCCCTCGGGCTTTCTTCGATAGTTATTGCTCAGGTCGTAAATATGCTCGGAACAATGGCGGGACCTACCGTCGGAGGTTTTATACTCTTTATAATTGCATTTCTTATAGGACACGCAATAAATATCGCACTGAACATTCTCGGCGCATTTGTTCATACGAGCAGATTGCAGTACGTCGAGTTTTTCAATAAGTTCTACGAAGACGGCGGCAGAGAATTCAAGCCCTCAATGCCATCCGAAAAATATACAATGGAATAATTGAATAATTGAATTAAGAAATAAACGGAAGATTTATATTTTCCGTAATAATAATAGCATCATAATAAAAACAAAAATTAAATTTAACAGGAGAAACAAAATGAATAGCATCGTCGAATTATTCGAACTAATTTCAGGTCAGGTATTTGCAGTCATGGGTGCTGCAGCAGCAATGATTTTTGCCGGCATGGGAAGTGCTAAAGGCGTAGGACTTGTCGGTGAATGCGTTTCCGGATTGATCACGGAAGATCCCGCAAAGGGCTCAAAGGCAACTATACTCCAGCTTCTCCCGGGTACTCAGGGTCTTTACGGCTTTATTACAGCATTCCTTATCATGATCAAAACCCAGCTTCTCAGCAATCCTCTCCCTCTGACAACCGCACAGGGGCTTTACTTCCTCTTCGCTGCTCTCCCGATAGCAGTTGTCGGATATCAGTCGGCAATCAAACAGGGTAGAGTTGCAGCAACAGGTATAAATGTACTTGCAAAGCGTCCCGAAGCAATGGGTAAAGCGATCATGTCAGCCAGCCTTGTTGAAACATACGCAATCCTTGCGCTCCTTGTTTCCGTACTTCTCATTCTCCGTGCTCCTGTATAATCGCCGAACAATTTAAAATTAAGACTTAATAATTATCCCAAAAACATCAAACAATCTTGTTGGTTAGGAGTATGTCTGATGACAGGACTTGAAAGAATAACGGCTAAGATAATAGCGGAAGCTGAATCCGATGCCGCAAAAATACTTGAAGCAGCCGACGATAGGTGCGCCGTCATATCAAAAGAAGCGGACGAAAAGGCAACGGCTGCAGAAAAAAAGATAGCCGAGCAGACCGAAAAAAAATGTGAAGACATCATTTCACGCGCAAAATCTTCGGCAAATATGACCAAACGAAATATTCTGCTTGAAGCCGAAAGCGAAATGATTGACCGCGCATTTGAAACTGCCCGACGCGAAATATTGAATTTTCCGAAAGAAAAATACTGTGAAATTCTTGTTACATTTATTTCGGGTTCACTTACCGGACTTATCGAAACCGAACGCGTCAACCGTGAGATCTACGGTGATACCGAGGAGCTTCCGGAAGAAGAACAGCCTTATGAAATACTCCTGAATGTTGATGATAAAGCCGCATACGGTAATATTATTCTTGAGGAGCTGCGCCGTAAGGTTGTCGGAAAGATCGATTCGTCCGTGCTTAAAAAAGTGAAAATATCGGATGAGACGGCAAACATAGACGGCGGTATTATTCTCAGATACGGAAATATCGAATTGAACTGTTCGATTTCAAAAATGATAAACGGATTGAGAGCTACACTTGAAGGGGAGATAGCAAAGGTAATTTTCGAATCGGAAAATTAAGCCTTGCTTTCAGCCGCAAAGGTGTTATGACACAAAATAAATTAAAGGAATTGTTTGTATATGCCGACACAATATAAAGAAAACGAATATTTGTATAGCTCGGCGCGTGTTCGTGCTCTTGAGCTTTCCGTAATCGATGAGAGCGATACAGAGCATATGCTGAACGCTGCAGATACAAATGAAATAGTAAGGATCGTAGCCGATAAAGTCGGCATTGATTCGCGCGGACTTGAAAGCTTGGGGACGGAACATGACGTTGGCGAAAACGTCGTTAACATCATGCTTCACAAAGTGCTTGATAATGTCAGAGATATGAGTCCGGACGATAATTTGTTTAAAGTCTTTACCTGTGCATATGACTGCAATAATATAAAAGCAGCTGTTAAAGGTTATATCGCAAATCTTGATGAGCATACGATCGCATCAATGATGATAGACCTCGGCTCGGTTCATGTCGGTGATGTTATGGTCATGCCGGTAGATAAAAATTATGATCTGCTACCCGATAAGCTTGCGAAAGCGGCACCCGAGGCACTCAGCGCATATAATGCCGGAAAAGATCCGCGGGTTATCGATTTTATACTTGACCGCGCCTGCTATAATGATATGCTTTCTGCAGCCTACGGATTGGGGTGTGGCGATATCATCGAATATGTTAAAACACGCATAGACCTTACGAATTTCCTTATCTCTGTCAGGGTGTCAAGGATCGACAAAACCCCTGTCGGCAAAGCATTGCTGTACCAAGGGCTGATAGGCGGCGGTAAAATAAATCCCGATAAATTCGTCAAAGCAGTCGATGACTATTCAAAAAAGTCACGTGACGCATTTGCCGAATTCCTTGACGTCATGCGTAAAAGCGGGTATGACCCATTTGCGGAAGCGGTGGCGTCAGACGCGAACGATCTTTCGGCAATCGAGAAGCAGGTTGATAACTTCCTTGTAGAAATACTCAGGGACTGCCGCAAGGTTCCGTTTGGCGCGCAACCGTTGTTTGCGTATATAGCGGCATCGGAATTTACCGCCAAAAATATCAGAATTATTCTGGCAGGAAAGAAAGCCGGACTTGATCGTTCGGTCATTGCCGAAAGGGTAAGGGGAAGCTATGTATAAGATCGGAATAATCGGAGAAAGAGACAGCGTTTTGTGCTTTATGGCGCTCGGATTTTCGGTTTTCCCGACCGAAAGCTCTGAAGAGGCAGGAAAAATACTTCATAAGCTTGCCAAGGGCGGAGAATATGCCGCGATATTTATTGTGGAAAATTATGCAGTGGAGCTTGAGGACGAGATCGCACGTTACAAGGATTCTCCTCTGCCGGCTGTAATTTGCATTCCGGGGCGTGAAGGAACGACCGGCTACGGAATGGCAAATGTAAAAAGCGCGGTTGAACGCGCGGTCGGAGCGGATATCCTGTTTAAGGATAATTAAAGCAATCGGAAGGCTTGATTAAGGTCAATTATTGCTTTCACGGAAAATTATTTTCTGCGAAAAATCAGTTTTCAGATATTTGTAACTAAAATAATCAGAAAGGCAAACACAAGGAAATGGTAGAAGGAAGAATTCTGAAGGTTTCGGGACCGTTGGTAGTTGCCGAAGGTATGCGTAATGTCAATATGTTTGACGTTGTGCGAGTAGGAGATTCAAAGCTTATCGGCGAAGTAATAGAAATGCACGGCGACCGTGCGTCAATACAGGTGTACGAGGAAACAGCGGGCATAGGCAGAGGCGATAAGGTAGTTTCAACCGGTTCACCTCTTTCGGTAGAGCTTGGTCCGGGTTTGCTTAAAAGTATATATGACGGTATTCAGAGACCACTTGAAGCGATACGCGAAAAGGTCGGCTCAAATATCCCGAAGGGAATTGACGAACCGGCACTTGAGCGCAATAAAACATGGCACTTTGAAGCCGCACTTAAATTCGGCGACAGGGTTTCGGCGGGCGACGTCTACGGAACCGTCAAGGAAACCGAAGTTATTACACATAAAATAATGGTACCTCCGAACAAGAGCGGAACAATAGTCGAGCTTCGCTCCGGAGACTATACGGTTACCGACCGTATAGGAAAGATTAAATACGACGACGGCACCATTGAGGATATAACACTTATTCAGAAATGGCCTGTGCGTGTTGCCAGACCGTATTCCGAAAAGCTCCCGCCGGTCGAGCCTATGATTACAGGTCAGCGCAGTATAGACGCACTTTTCCCGATAGCAAAGGGCGGAACTGCCTGCGTTCCGGGACCTTTCGGAAGCGGCAAAACCGTCGTTCAGCATCAGCTCGCTAAATGGAGCGACGTTGATATAGTTATTTATATCGGCTGCGGCGAGCGTGGTAATGAGATGACCGACGTTCTCCGTGAATTCCCGGAGCTTATTGACCCTAAAACAGGCAAATCCCTTATGGAAAGAACCGTTCTTATTGCGAATACATCCGATATGCCCGTTGCGGCAAGAGAGGCTTCTATTTATACGGGTATCACTATTGCGGAATATTACAGAGATATGGGATATTCCGTTGCGGTAATAGCCGACTCAACCTCAAGATGGGCTGAAGCTCTCCGTGAAATGTCCGGAAGACTTGAAGAAATGCCGGGTGAAGAGGGCTATCCCGCATATCTGACCTCACGTCTTGCACAGTTCTATGAGCGTGCAGGTAAGGTCGTTTGCCTCGGCGATGATAAACGTGTCGGAACACTTTCGGCAATCGGTGCGGTATCTCCTCAGGGCGGTGATACCTCCGAGCCTGTTACTCAGGCAACACTGCGTATAGTCAAGGTCTTCTGGGGACTCGATTCCTCGCTTGCATACCGCAGACATTTTCCCGCAATAAATTGGCTCAACTCATATTCGCTTTATCGCGACCGTCTTAACGATTGGTTCCTTTCAAACGTATCAAAGAGTTGGTCGGAAAAAACAGGAAAATGCCTGAAAATACTTCAGGAAGAAGCAGAGCTTGACGAAATAGTAAAGCTTGTCGGCGTTGACGCTTTGTCTGCCGACGACAGACTGACACTTGAAGTCGCAAGATCTATCCGCGAGGATTTTCTGCAACAGTTTGCTTTTGATGATGTAGACTGTTATACACCGCTTGATAAACAGAATTCAATGCTTGAGCTTATCTTCTCATTTATGGATAAAGCAAAGCAGGCAATAGCCAAGGGCGCAGACGTTCAGGCAATTTCCGAGCTTCCTGTAAGGGAACGTATAGGACGTGCAAAAGCTGTTCCCACGGATAAATACAAATCGGAATTTGCCGCAATCGACGCGCAGATAACGGAAGAGCTTGATAAGCTTGTGGAACTCAGCAAAGACTGATAAAATTCGCTGTGATCTACACAAAACACTCAGATTACGGAAGGAAATAAAATTGTTATGATTAGAGAATACAGAACAATTGAAGAAGTTGCCGGACCGCTTATGCTTGTAAAGCAGGTCGATGGTGTTAAATATGATGAATTGGGTGAGATTGAGCTTCCGGACGGCAGTGTACGTCGTTGCAGAGTGCTTGAAGTAAACGGCAGAAATGTTCTGGTACAGCTTTTTGAAAGCTCGGCGGGAATCAACCTTGAAAGCAGTAAGGTAAGATTTACCGGCCACAGCGTACAACTGCCTGTTTCTCAGAATATGCTCGGCCGTGTTTTCAACGGAATGGGCGAGCCGATAGACGGCGGCGCAAAGATAATACCCGAAAAATCCCTTGATATAAACGGTACGCCTATAAATCCCGCGGCAAGATATTATCCGTCCGAATTTATTCAGACAGGTATTTCATCGATAGACGGACTGAATACCCTCGTAAGAGGTCAGAAGCTTCCGATTTTCTCGGGCTCAGGACTTCCGCACACTTATCTTGCGGCTCAGATCGCAAGACAGGCAAAGGTCAGAGGCTCCGATTCAAAATTCGCCGTTGTTTTTGCAGCGGTCGGAATTACATTTGAAGAAGCTGATTTCTTTATTTCGGATTTCAAACGTACGGGAGCAATAGACAGAACCGTTCTGTTTATCAACCTTGCTTCCGATGCCGCAATCGAACGTATTTCAACTCCGCGTATGGCACTCACTGCTGCGGAATACCTCGCATTCGATTGCAATATGCACGTTCTTGTAATTATTACAGATATTACAAACTACGCAGAAGCACTTCGTGAAGTTTCCGCTGCCCGTAAGGAGGTTCCCGGACGCCGTGGCTATCCAGGATATCTTTATACCGACCTTGCAACAATGTATGAACGTGCGGGCAGAAAAATGGGTTCCGATGGCTCAATAACAATGATCCCGATACTGACAATGCCCGAAGATGATAAAACCCATCCTATCCCCGACCTTACCGGTTATATCACGGAGGGACAAATAATTCTTTCAAGAGAAATGTACCGTAAGGGCTACCTCCCGCCGGTAGATGTATTGCCGTCGCTTTCACGTCTTAAGGATAAAGGCATCGGTGAGGGCAAGACACGCGAGGATCATTCCGGAACAATGAACCAGCTGTTCTCAAGCTACGCAAGAGGCAAGGAAGCAAAGGAGCTTATGGTCGTCCTCGGTGAAGCGGCGCTTACGCCTATTGACAGACTCTATGCAAAATTTGCCGATGAGTTTGAAAAGCAATATATCAATCAGGGTTTCAACGAAAACCGTACAATAGAGGAAACACTTGACCTCGGCTGGAAGCTTCTTTCGATCCTTCCGAAGAGCGAAATGAAGAGGATCAAGCCCGAATTGGTTGAAAAATATTGGGTAGAGAACAAATAATAAAAGAACAAAGCACACAATGCGGATAAGCAAAGTGCTTAACATAATCATGGAGGCATAAGCAATGGCTGAGATACGTGTTAATCCGACACGAATGGAACTGAAAAAACTTCAGGCACGGTACAATACTGCGCGCAGAGGTCATAAGCTGCTTAAGGATAAGCGTGATGAGCTTATGCGTCAGTTTTTGGAAGTCGTCCGTGAGAATAAAGCTTTGAGAGAGAGAGTCGAGACAAGCCTTGTCGCGGCACATAAAAGCTTTACTGTTGCGAGCGCAGTCACAAATCCCGCAATGCTGACCGAAGCATTGATACTTCCGAAGCGAGAGGGAAGACTTGATGTTTATTTTAAAAACACCATGAGCGTTACCGTTCCGAAATTTGAGCTTGAGGTGCTCGGTGAAGGCTATTCCGATTGCTATAACTATGGTCTGGCTTTTACATCGGGAGAACTTGATTCCGCACTTTCGGAATTCGGCGGATTGCTTGAAGATATGATAAAGCTTGCCGAGATGGAAAAAACATCACAGCTTCTTGCGCAGGAGATTGAAAGAACACGCCGCCGTGTCAACGCACTTGAATATATAATGATGCCGAGATATCTTGAAGCAATAAAGTCAATAAAGATGAAGCTTGACGAAAACGAGAGAGGAAATACCACAAGACTTATGAAGATAAAGGACATGATGCTTGAGGAGCAACGCAGCAAGAAGGATGATGACGAGGATAAATTCGGCGAAGAATATTTCAGCTATTACGATGAAAATGCGGAGGATAACTGATAGTTCCGTCTCAAAATGACAAAATAAAATGTAAATAAAGCGGAAGCGCACGATGTTAACCGATAAGCGCTTCCGCTTTAGTATATAATATTGAAATTAGCAGATCATTGCGTTTTGTTTGGTTTTTTAGCCGTCGCCGGAAGCTGTACCGGATTATTCTGATCTTCCGTCGACTTTTTCTTTGGCTCAAAAATGGCTTTCAAAGGCGTCAGTATAGGCTGTGTACGCTCCTTGACTTCTTTTCCTTCTTTTGTTTCACCGATCCGTTTTTGCTCTTTTGCTTCCTTTGCTTCTTTTACTTCAACAAGTCGTCTCTGCTCCTTCGGCGCCGAAAGCGCCGCTCTCTTTTTGACTTTTTCCCGATCGGACTTCTTTTTTTCGGTATCTGATTTTGATTTGACCGTCGATATCCATACATGACCGCTTTCACCGATAATCTTCATAATCGTGCGCATAACTATGTCGCGCGATTCGGCAGGGACGCTCCTGAGAGCCTTTATAAATGCGTTTTTGTTTTTCATTATGTCAGTGAGCGTCTGTGCATTGGATGCTCCGAGTACCTCAAACATGGCATTGACAAAACGTCTGCTTTCCTCTTCGTCCATTTGCGACACTATCGAACGGATACTCTTGTCTATTATGATACTGTCCTTTGTAAGCGAATCGAACGGGACAAATTTGTTTCCGAAGACCTCCCAGGAATATCCGTTGTGCTGAAGTATCCCATTATAGGTGCTTTTTACTATAAAATATGTGCTTTCATGCTCGAAAAGCATTCCGACAACAGATGCTTGCGGTATTATCATTGTAATTCTGTCGCGGATAGCCAGATATCCCTTTGAAGAAAGCATTCCGTGACCGAAACCGGGACCATCATTGTTATAAACGCGGATGATACGGTCCTGATATTCCGGAGCGCATGAAGCGGCTGCATACAAAGAAAGGTTTCCGCCCTTGCTGTGACCGCCTATCCGTATATTTCCATCAAAAACATCAAGAAGTCTTGTTACATAGTCGAGCGAGCAGGTCTGCGCAGGTACCGGGAAAGTAAACATCATGTTGAAATTCTCACGCCAACCGACAATTGTATCATCTGTGCCGCGGAAGGATACATATGCACTGCCGTCGGGGAGTAGGATAGTGAGCGCGCAGAATTGAAGTTGCTTTTCAGTGTCTGTTATATTGACAAACGCAGTAAGCCTGAGGTCTTTAAAACGCTCTGCAACCGCCATTTTTTTTGCCATGACCTTGATATCGTCCGGGATAATATATCCGAGACTCCGCGCTTCGTCCACCGTGGTTTCAAAATATTTGTTTACCGCATCCTCAAGCCTTACCGAGCCCTCCATATAATCGGAGGGGACTATTCCTTCAAAATCAAGAAAGCAAAGCTCTGCAAGTATAAGGTTGTCCGGATCGCAGAACGGCGCGTTTTCAAAAGTAATATCGCCGCGCCAATCGATATAATCATTGACATTTGCCATTTATATTCTCCGTTTTATGCTGATTTAACCTTTATATAATTATAAAATCAAGGTTTTGATATTTTATTTAAAGAATAGAACAAAAAATAAGTAAATAATTTAAAAATCAATGAAATACTGAAAGAATTATTGTTCGTCAAGAATTTTCAGTCTGACCTCAAAAAGCGAGCCCTTCCCGACACTGCTTCTGACATCTATTTTACCGCCGTACATATCAACTATCCTGCTGACAATTGAAAGTCCGAGCCCGTTTCCGTCCATTTTTCTTGAAGAATCAGCCTGATAGAATTTATCGAAAATGTGGGATAACTGCTCCTGATTCATACCGCAGCCGTGGTCACGTATGGAAACGACAACCATGTCATTTTCTTTTCTGCATAACATATCAATGTCTCCGTCACAGTTTGAAAATTTAATGGCATTTGAAAGAAGATTTATCCATATGTGCGAGGTTATCTCGGCATTTGCAAAAACCTCTATCGGCTCAAAATTTATATTGAAGCTTATATTTTTTGCTTCCCATTGCTTTTCAAGCAGGAGTACAGTCTGGCGCAGCTGTTCATCAAGTGAATATTTGGTCCTGTCGGTAATTATATTCTGATTTTCAAGCTTGGAAAGCAACAGCACATTGGTCGCCATTCTTGTAAGCCTGTCGGATTCGGATACTATTATATCTATATATTCTTTTCGCTGCTCGGGGGTAAGCTCATCGTTTTTCAGCTGCTTTGCAAATCCCCTTATTGAGACGATCGGAGTTTTGAACTCATGAGAAAAGGTGTTTATAAAATCATTACGAAGCATTTCGATGCTTCCGAGCTCTTCAACCATCCTGTTGAAGGATTGCATAAGCTCGGACATTTCGCTGTCGGAATCATCTCTGACATTTACCCTTATCTTGAAGTTTCCTTTCGCGACCTCCTCGGTAGCGTGAATAAGCTCCTTTGTAGGGCGAAGATAAAATGTGCTCATGACAGAGGCTATTGCGGCACCGAAGAGCATTGTAAATACAAGCGAGGTAAGAAGCAATCGCGAGGGCTCAAATTGTGGTATAACGTCAAAGCTCCTCAGAAGCAAGATGGCGGCGACTGATATCGAGCCCGCAGCCATCATGATAAAGAGAACAAACATTATAAGAATGAACCGAAGCGATTTCAGCGATTTCGGAGATCTCATCTTTTTGGCACCGCCTTGTATCCGAGACCGCGAACGGTCATAATGTCAAAGTCCGGATTGTTGCGGAAGCGTTCGCGCAGCCTGCTTACATGAACGTCTACGGTTCTTTCGTCAGATTCGCTGTCCATATCCCATATCTCATCCATAAGCTGCCTGCGGGTGAAAATCTTGTTTTGATATGACAGCAATTTATAAAGCAACAGAAATTCCTTTTGAGGAAGCTCGACCGAAGAATCGGGAGTGGTAACGCAGAAGGAATCGTAATAAAGCGTGGTCTGTCCGATAACGAGCTTATGCTCGTTTGCTATTTTTGAACGCCTGAGCAGAGCGGCAATCCTGAGCACCATCTCCTCCTCGTCGACAGGCTTTGTCATATAATCGTCCGTGCCGATAAGAAATCCGCGATGCTTGTCCGACGGCGTTTCGCGTGCCGTAACCATAAGTATCGGAATATTGCATCCGGCAGTTCTCAGCGTGTTGGTAAATTCATAGCCGTCCATTCTCGGCATCATGATATCAAGAACAATAAGATCGACATGAGAATGCTCCATAATTTCAAGAGCTTCAACCCCGTCGCACGCCGTTATCGGGCGATAGCCGTATCTTACAAGTACGGTTTCCATAAGCTTGCGGGCATTGACATCGTCCTCTACCACAAGAATACTGAACATAAAAATTTCCTCCGTTTAAACAAATGAAGTCTGAATTTAAATCAAAAATATTATATAAAATCAATATTAAGTCAATTTCAAGTATGTCGGAAATAATATGAATATACAGTAAATGATAATAGCAAAAATGGTAAATTGTTTGTAATTACACCGGAATACGATTTTACAGGTACATTTTATACACAAAAATCAGCTGTGCCGTATCCCGTTTTTGTAAATTTGGTGGGCATATCTTAAAAACTGTTTACAGAAATGCGGAGAATGCCGACCGACGAAAAATGTCCCGGACGGCGTATGTGTGTCGTTTTCAGGGGCATTTTTTCTAATTCCTTCCTTAAGTGCCCGATATTACATATTACTATTTACCTTTGCATACTTTACAAACATATGACAAATGTGCTATACTATTGCTGTGATATATAAAGCATTTTGCATAATTACTCAGCTTTATGAAAAACTGATTCAAAACAGAATGCGCGGAAAGGAAAGGTAATGATATGAATAAAAAAAGGTCTGCGATCAGAGCGGGAACGGCTTTGTTGCTTGTTGCGGTTATTGTATCGGCAATATTTACAACGCCGCTTGCCGCGCTGACACCTACATCGAGAATGAGCGACGTTTATAAGAAAAGCAAATACTATGGCAATCTTACGGCGCTTGAGTTGACAGGGGATCAGAGGACAGATGTTATAATGGTCGCAATGTCACAGCTCGGATATCATGAAGGAGACAGCGAATCGGATTTTGACGGTATGAATACCTCGGGAAGCGGTAATTATGTGGAATATAATTATCTTTACGGTAAGGTCGATAACGGCTCCGGCAAGGTCTGCTACGGATACGCGTGGTGTGCGGCATTTGTTTCATGGTGCCAAAGACAGGCGGGTATCCCGACCGGAACCGTAAAATCATATGTCAGCTGTACGAATTGGGTGACATGGTTTAAAAATTATTCTACATATAAAACCAGAGCAAGCGGATACACGCCTGAACCGGGCGATGTAATATTTTTCAAGGACGCTTCGGCAACGCGTGCATCGACTCATGTAGGCATAGTAATCTATATAGACAGCGGCAAGGTATATACGATAGAAGGCAACAGCGGAGGCATTGTCGGAATACATAATTACGCGTTGACAAATACATATATAGTCGGATACGGCGTTCCGAAATACACCGAAAAAACCGATGTCCGTGTGGATTATTCAAGAACTTCGTTCCCCACGGGAAGATATATAACAAGTGCTTCAAGTCTGAATATACGCTCAAAGGCAAGCACCTCCGGCAGTATTCTTGGCACGCTTCCGATCGGAACATATACCGACATTTCCGAAGTGAGCGGAAATTGGGGAAAAATATCGTATAACGGCAAGGATGGCTGGATATCTCTTTCTTATGCTTATCTTGTTTTCCCGAAAAAGGTCGCCGCAAAAACATATACCGTAAAGTTTGATGCAAACGGCGGAAACGGCGCACCGGGTACGCTTGAAAAAACCGAGAAAACGGCTCTGACCTTGCCGATCACGCTCCCGTATTCATCAGGAAAGACCTTTAAAGGCTGGTCGACAGTGAAGGGCGGAGCCGTAAAATATGCTGCCGGCGCAAAATACGATGTGGACTCCGATATCACTCTTTATGCCGTATGGGAAGACAATATATATAAAATCAGTTTTTATGATTACGACGGAAAGCTTATAAGAACGGATGAATATAAATATCTTGATAAAATAGTTTTCCCCGAGTCTCCCAAAAGACCGCCGGACGGAAAATATGAATATACATTCAAGGGATGGGATAATCAGAAAAAGACCGTAACCATGAACGATAAATATTATGCGGTATATGAAAAAGCACCTGTAAAGCAGGAAACCTCAAAGGATACCGAGTCTGCGACAGATAAAAATACCGCAACAAACCCGATAACCGACGTCATAACCGATCCGGCAACAAATCCGATAACCTCAAAGGTCAGTGAGACAATTACCGGAAAGCCCTCGGAGCCGCAGGACACCTTTACAGAGCCGACGGAAAATACGGTAGGTAAAACCGACGGAGAAAGCGACGGCGAGACTGTCGCAGAAACGCCTGAGGAAAGCCGCACCGAGTCGGAGGCAGGAATGACCGACGACACCGAAAGTGCGACTCCGGGAAGCGAAACAGCCAAAAACGAATATAGCGGTGGCTGTGCTTCAACGATAAACGGAATAATTTCGGTCGTTGCGATACTGTCGGTTGCAGGAATCATGTTTGAAAAGAAACGCGGGATCCGCTGAAAATATTATATATAAAACGGCACCGTTTCACGGGTAAAAGAGTGAAACGGTACCGCTTTTTTTATAATTACAGTTAATCTTACTGCTTGTCATCCGAAGCATCCTTGTTGCTTTCGGATTTTTCATCTTCGTCTGACTTTTTTGCTTCGGCTTCAGCTTTATCCGGAATATACGGTGTGTAGCCGTCGTAATAGTCGTCCTCCTCGTCGTCTCTATCCTCGTTGTCAATTTCAGGATAGTCGTCATATTCTTCATCATCTGATGCCTTTTTCTTTTCATTTACAGGTGTAGGCGTGACTATCTCAAAGCCTATTTTGTCAACGCTGAACTCGCCCTTTATATGCTCGTAGTCGCTCAGAACCGCGACTGCGCGTCCGGTGTTCGGATCGAATCCGAAAAATGCCGCAAAGCAACCGGTCGAGCCATTGTGCCATACGAGCCCATTGGTAGCTCGTACAATAAATCCGTATCCGAAGTCGTCCGTATCATCATATTCCGAATGAGATTCAAGGCAGACATTGAACCAGCTGTTCTTTCCTGACATACCGAGCTTTGCATACTGTATAAGATCGTATGTGCAGGAGGTCAGACAGTCCGAACCAGCCATCGCGTCGTTTTCGTTCCATTCCCAGCACGGAATTTTTTCGTTTTTTGAGGAATATCCGCCGTCGCAGGCTCCCGCCGGCATACCGAAGTATGTGTTTTCAAGTCTGAGATCGTTTCTGATGAGATCGGTTACGGCTGCCTTGTAGCCTCTGCCGTCGATCTTCCCGAGAACATAACCGAGCGCACCGAAGCCGTAATGCGTATATTGCGTGGGATAATCCGTGGGGACAAGTGTAGTTTCCCTGAGCTTTTTCTCCATGGTCTTGCCGTCAAAGCCCGAGTAAATATTTGAAAGTCTGCCCTTGCCGAAGAAAGCGCGGAATATAAGCTTCATTTCGGGGAGCGGCGCTCTGCCGAGTCCTGAGGTGTGACACGCCAATCTTTCGAGCGTCGGATAATATTTTTTCTGATTGCGCTCACCGATGTAGGGACCTATTGACGCTTTGAAATCCGTTTTGCCGTCATATACCATTTTTGAGAGTAGCAGAGCAGTGAAGGTTTTGGTCACGGAACCGATCTCGTAAAGCTTTTTACCGTTGTCGTCAGAGCTTGTGAGCACTCCGTTTCCGTTGTATGTGAAATAACCTTCTTCGCCGTTTTCGAGAACGCCGATTGAGAGCGTCAGCTCCGGCTTGCCGTTGCAGTATTTTTTTATCAGCTCATTTACCTTTTCGGTCAGCGTAATAGACATATTTTAAACCTCTGTTTCGGAATTTATTTTGCTTAAGTTATTTGAAATATTATAAAACTCATACTATTGTATCATAACTCATAGAATTAATCAACAGAAAAGTGCAATTTTTTCTGATTTGTTGTTTGTAGTGAGGCGGATACATGAAATTTATTCTGATAGGAAACCCTGATTGCGGCAAAACAACGCTTTATAATCGCCTTTGCGGCAAGCATCGCAAGGTCGGCAGCTTTCCCGGGGTAACGGTAGACGCCGAAACGGGCGTTTTCTTCTTCGGAAATGAAAGGCATACGGTCACGGATCTTCCGGGGACATACTCATTCAAAGCGTTCTCCGCCGAAGAAAAGTGCGCGATCGACTATATAAAGAACGGAAAATTTGACTGTATTATAAACGTGGTGGACGCTTCAAGCATTGAGCGGGGAATATTCCTGACGCTTGAAATACTTGAAGCCTTTCCGGATATTCCGACAGTGGTCGGACTTTCAAGGGCAGACCGCGCGGCAAAAAAAGGTATAAAAATAAACACCGACGAGCTTTCGGCACGCCTCGGCGTGCCTGTTACCGAATTCAGTGCGGCAACCGAAAACGATAAAGGCACCGAAAAGCTGACATTCTCGGCCGTGTCGGCTGCAAGACAAAGCTCACCTGTCTGTGGGCGTAAAACCTCGGATATCAGGTCGGAAAAGCTTTTGGACGGAATCGTAGCTTCAGATGTACATGGAATGACATTGTCTCGGAAGATCGACCGTATAGTTACAAATAAGTATCTGGCGATACCTGTGTTTGTGACCGTAATGCTTACAATATTTGTGCTGACGTTTTTTGTTATCGCTCCGCCTTTTCAACGGATGATAGCATCATTTTGCGGTACGGCTCAGAAATGGCTTTCGGATGCACTTGCCGATATCGGCGTATGCGATACGGTGCGTGAACTTATAGTTGAAGGCTTTTTCGGGGGCATTTGCGGCGTGCTTGGATTTTTACCTGTAATCACCGTGCTTTTTTTGCTTCTTTCGATACCAGAGGATTGCGGATACATGGCTCGTGTGGCATATATATTCGATCTTCCGATGAGGCACGTCGGACTTTCCGGAAAATGTACCGTTCCGTTTCTGCTCGGATTAGGATGCAGCGTTCCGGCTGTTATGGCTACGAGAATAATACCGTCGGAAAAGGAGCGCAGGCTTTGCATAACCTGCATACCGTTTATAAGCTGCCCTGCAAAGCTGCCGACCTATGCGCTTATAATAGGGACTTATTTTGCGCGCGGAGGATATCCGCTTATAATCGTGCTTTACGCCGTCGGAATACTTACCGCACTCATCTGCTCGTTTATACTCGGAAAAACCGTATTAAAAACCGGGAACACACCGTTTATAATGGAATTGCCGGATTATTGTATGCCGAGACCGGGGTATATGCTTTCGCAGGCGCTGGGACGTTCAAGGGATTTTTTAATGAAAGCCATAACCGTCGTACCGGTCATTACGGCGATACTTTGGCTGTTGTCCGAATTCGGCACCGACCTCAAACCTGTTGCATCGGTTGACTTGAGCATACTTTCGGCAGTGGGCGGAATAATCGGAAAGCTTATGATCCCGCTCGGACTCTCGGATTACAGAATCGTGACGGCATTGCTTGCCGGAATAGGTGCAAAAGAAGCAGTCGCCGGCGCACTTTGCGTGCTTTTCGGTACTGCTTCGGATCCTGTTTCATTTTTATACGGAAAAATTCAGAGTGCTTCGCTTCCCGAAGGTGCTAACGTCGTCAGCGAAATCGTGACGGCGCAGCTTTTCGCGGCTATGTCGCCTGCGGGCGCTGCGGCGTTTCTGATTTTCTTTGCTTTATGCCCGCCGTGTATTGCCTCACTTGCGGCTATGCGCCGCGAGCTTGGCTCGGGACTTAAAGCGCTTGCGGCATTTGCTTTTCAACTGCTTGTTGCCTGGAGCCTCGGAGCCATGACCTACGGAATTGCGGAGCTTTTGTCGATCCTGCATGCCTGACAATAACCTTTGTCGAAGAAATACTGTCTGCCGCAGGAGTGCTTTAACCGAATACCGTGGTTGCCTGAATGTATTTTTCGATTCCTTTTAGAATACCCTCGGCGGCGTTTTTCTTGAATTCGGCTGTTGCCATCATTCTGTCCTCATCGGGATTGCTCATAAATCCCATTTCAACTATCGTTGCGGGTACCGCGCACCAATTTATACCTGTCATTTCATCTGTCAAAGATACACCGCGGTTGCGCAGACCTGTTGATGAGCAGAATTCGTCGATAACGTACTGCGAGAGCATATTCGATTCCGTGTACAGATAGCCATTGTATTTGTTGGAGGAGGATTGACACATGGTCAGAGCTCCTCTGACGGTCGAATTGTCCGTAACAGAGTTTGCGTGTATGCGTATGAATGCGTCGGCACGGTATTTGTTGGCTATCTGTGCGCGTTCTGCATTGCTTATAGTGACATTTCCGGTTTCGCGTATCATAACAACGGTGTATCCTCTTTCAAGCAAAAGATCACGGAGCATGAGAGCGACCTCAAGATTCAGCTCGTGCTCCCATACGCCTGTTGCTACTCCGACCGTTCCGGATGAAAGCTTGAACTTCATTACATTTGAACCGGGGCCGTTAGGCTCGGTATCGTTCATGGCGTAATTCTGATGTCCCGCATCAATTACTATAATCTTTGAAGCATACTGACCGTGACCGGGATAATATATTCCCGTCGGATCGTTCTGCGGAACATTAAGTGTAAGATATCTGGACGAAAGGTAACAGACAACTTCACCCTCAAAAACAACACGGCTCCAGCCATCGCTGTAACCTATTCGTCTCAAAACGGTTTTTGCAGGCACCGCAGTATATTTTGTGTGCTCACCTGAAAGTGACGGTTCGGTCCTGAGCCATATCGCACCGCGCGTTATAACCTCTTCATCGGTCGTTATGAAATCGACTCCGAGCTCCTTTTCGCGTTCAATATTTACCTTGAAGCCATGTATGTATCCGGGACGCTCGGTTTCCGAAGCGGTTTCGGATTCGGTCGGCTGAGTTTCTGATTCGGTTGGCTTAGGCTCGGATTCCGTTTCGCTTTCCGTGGGTGCTTCGGTTGGCGACTGCTCGCTTTCGCTTTCCTTATCTGTGACAGATTCCGAGGCACGGTCGCTTATGTCGGGCGATGTGGGAGCCTCCGTACTCTCGGAGCGACTGCCAGATTCGGTACCGTCATCAAAAAGTCCGCATGATGAAAGACTTATGACGGTAAGCGTAATGGCAAGCAGAGCGGAAAGTATTTTCTTTGTTAAACCTGAAATTCTATTTATACGGGCATATCCCGGTTGTTTATTGCTTGACGGCATGGCAATTGTATTATCCTTTCGGTGGCAGTTATATTTTCAGACAAAAAATGCGTGCCGTATATGATTGGAATGTCGGATTATAATACGGACACATCTTTAAGACAATATTTATTTTAACATATAAAAAGCAGTAATTCAATATCAATATATTGAGTTTTTTGTGTATTTTCAGTGTGTGACAAAAATAATGGACTTAAATTGACTTGACCGCCGCGTATATTTTTTCTGCGGTTTCGTTTATTGTACCGTCGGCGCCGACGGTTACAATATTGTCCGTGTCTTTAAGCAATTCAAATACTTCAAAATACTGTTTTCTGAAACGGGTGAGCTTTTCTTCCTTTTCATATATTTCGGTTACCGCTCTGTCCTTGCCGATCCTTTTGACACATTCGCGCGGTGAAATATCAAGAAATATACATATATCCGGGCGCATGATCTCGGGACAGTCAAGATTCATTCCGCGGACCCATGAAAAATCTGTTTCACTGCCTTGGTACGCAAGCGATGAATAATAGTACCTGTCGCAGATCACATCATATCCGTCGTTAAGCATTTTCATAATACCGCTTTTATGGTTGACATTATGGAATATGCGGTCGATGACAAACAAAGCCGCCATCTCACAGGCGGAACGCTTGGATATCCCTCCGAGAGCGTCGCGAAGCAGTCCGCCTGTGACCGATTCGGTAGGCTCGGCTGTTTTGTATATTTTTCTTCCCTCGGAGCGCAAACGTTCCGAAAGTATATCTATCTGCGTTGTTTTCCCGGAACCGTCAAGTCCTTCAAATACAATGAAACGTCCCTTTTTGTCAGCTATATTTTCCATTTTTCGTAAGATTTCCTTTTGACACGATGTTTTCTGTTTACTGTTGTTATAGGTGGTACGGCACTGATACTTGACATGATATCTGCCGTATGATAAAATATAACAGATTAATTATATATGCTTTTCTGACTTTTGTCAAGCAGTAAAGTTTACCGCTTTGACAAGTCAGGCGGAAAAAGCGAAAGGATCATTGCTATGAGTAAAATAAAATGGCGCGGCGGCGCACTGATAGCGCCTCTGCCGCCCGTGATGGTCAGCTGTGGAGATATGGAAAAATCAAATATCATAACCGTAGCGTGGACGGGCATTATAAATACCATCCCTCCCAAAACATATATCTCCGTAAGACCCAAACGGTATTCTTACGATATAATAAAAGAGAGCGGGAAATTCGTGATTAATCTTACGACGGATACTCTGGTCAGATCGGCGGATTTCTGCGGAATGTTTACCGGACGCAAGGTAGATAAATTTTCAAAATGCGGGCTGACCAAGGAGCCCGGCGACGAGACCGGCTGTCCGATGATAGCGGAAAGCCCGATCTCAATAGAATGTCGCGTCTGTGAAATAACCCCTCTCGGAACACATGATATGTTCATTGCGGATATTCTTGCCGTTCATGTCGATGAAAGTCTGATCAATGCCAAGGGAAAGCTCTGTATCGAAAAAGCGCACCTCGCCGCCTATGCACACGGTGAATATTATGCTCTCGGTAAAAAGCTCGGCAGCTTCGGATTTGCGGCAGCAAAAAAGTCAAAAAACAAAAAATCGAAAAACAAGTCCAATACATCAAAGGAAAAGCAGTAAAATATATGCACAATCCCTAAAAATGCGGAATAAAATTTGTGCTTGCCGTAGAAAATGACAGTAGGTCGAATTCTTGTATTGACTTGTACGGACGGTTTTGTTATAATAATATCAGTGTTCATCTACGGAGCGGTATTTTGCCGAAAATACGGCTCTGTTTGCTTTTGATTTTTGCTGAATGCTGTAATTTATTAAGGAGAAAATAATATGACAAAGCTATTTTCAAGAGTATTATCTCTGATTCTTGTGCTCACATTTTGCTTTACTATCGTTGCCTGCACGAAAAATCCGGATGATACTACGAGTTCCGGCAGTGAGACCGAAAGCTCAACAACTGCAACCCCGGGTCCCAGTTCCAATGATCCCACCGACACAAAGAACGACAATCTGGACGCATCCGGATATCTTAAAGACGATCTTCCCGATGATCTGAATACCAAATTCAAAGGCAAAACCGTTACCTTCCTTTATTGGGAAGACGTTGAAAAAACCGAATTCGAGCCTGTCGGCGATATGAGCGATGACCTCGATAAAAACCTTTTGGCGAGAAACCAGGCAGTCTCCGACCGCCTTGGCATTACTATCGAATTCAGAAAAACAAAAGGCAATAACAATAACGTTGACAACTTCCTTCAGGAAGTCAAGGTAGACTACGAAAACAACCGCGAGCTTGATATAATCGGTACATACAGCCGTTCCGCAGGTAAGTGCGCTTCAAGAGGATACTTCAGAGACCTTAACGGCGTCAACTATATCGATACATCAAAGCCCTGGTATCCCGACCAGCTTCTTAAATCCCTTGATATAGGCGGCAAGCTTTATTTCATCTCCGGCGACGCATCCGTCAATACTCTTTACCTTATGTACACCGTATATTTCAATAAAGAGCTTATTGAAGAATACAGACTTGAAAATCCGCAGGATCTTGTTGCCAATAAACAGTGGACGATCGATAAGCTTATAGAAATGACAAAAAATACATATCAGAACCTTGACGGTGACGGCGATCTCGGCGGCTCCTATGATACCGATGACTTCTACGGCTTCTGCACCATTTATTACGGTGTTGACGCTTTCTATACCGGCTCGGGTCTTAAGCTTGTTGATAATACAGATAAAACCAAAATAATGAAGATTTCCGAAGATTTTACATCCGAGAAATCAAACAACCTTCTTGAGAAGCTCGGGGTATGGCTGACCTCTGCAGACTGCAATGTTTACACCGGCAGTAAAGGAAAAAACAGTGATTATCGTGTTCCTTTTGTAAAAGGAAACGCACTCTTCTGTCAGGAGCGTTGCTATCTTGCGGAAAACTATCTTATCGGTAAGGAAGGCAGAGAAGGCGTTGACTTCAACTACGGCGTTCTTCCCACACCTCTCTTTGATGAAAAACAGGAAAATTACATTACCTGCCTCGGTAACCCCTTCTCACTTTACAGCATCTCAAGAGGCTGCAAGGACGATGAAGTCGATATGCTCGGCGCATTTATCGAATGTTGGTCAAGCGAAAGCTACCGTAAAACCACACCTGCTCTCTTTGAAGTAAATATGCAGCTCAAATATGCTCAGGACAGCGTAGACGCACAGATGTTTGATATCTGCAAAAACACGATTACTACCGACCTCGGCAGAGTATTCTCAAAAGACCTCAACATGATGAGCGAGCTTTGGTCAAGAGCTGCAAGCACCAATGCAAACTGGGCTTCACAGGGTAAAACATATAAGACCGTTCTTAATAATCAGCTTAAGGCTATTTTGAAGGGCTTCCAAAATAACTGATTATAATTATCATAATAATTTAATATTGTTGCGGCAGGCAGCTGCTTTGTATGAGGTCTGACCGTATTCCGGGATCACTTTGCGTAAGCGTCGGTGATTCCGGATTTTTATTTTGCCTGTATAGTGGGCAATCAAATAAAAATCTTGCATCCGAATGGAAAAAAATTTGCGATGGCACTTGAAATATACAGATATGTGTGGTAAAATAATAACAATTAATGTAAATGATTTTATATATGATTATGACGTATAATAATTTTTATCCGGATTTTTGCATATGATATTTTATATCCGCAATCTTGCGGAAAAATATATCCTAATGAGATAAAAACGGAGGAGCTGATTTTCATGTATAATGATAATGATCTGAATAATTTGTTTGAAGAATACGATCCGGTAAAGAACGGAGCGACCGAGGTCTCGCCGTATGAGCTTTCCCTCAGACCGTTTGAAAGTATAGGAAGAAATTGGATGCTTATAACCTCAGCCGATAAAAGCGGAAAAATCAACGCAATGACGGCAAGCTGGGGCGGCGTCGGCGTTCTTTGGAATAAGCCCGTGGCATTTTGCTTTATAAGACCGCAGAGATATACATTCGAGCTGCTTGAATCACAGCCCGACGCAAAATTTTCACTTTGCTTTGTCGGCAACCGATACAGAAGCGCGCTTAATATCTGCGGACGGGAGAGCGGCAGAAATCAGGATAAGATAGCCCTTGCCGGACTTTCGGCGGGAGGGGCAGGCGGCGTTCCGGTCATAAAGGAATCGGAGATGATCATTACCTGTAAAAGACTTTATACTGATTTTATCAAAGAGGAAAAATTCGCCGCAAGGGATCTGATAGACAAAAATTATCCCGCAAGAGATTTTCATAAAATGTATATCTGCGAAATAGATAAGATATATGTCAAAAACCAATAATTAAAAAGTAAAAAACGGAGGAATAAAAAAATGGCACTTTCGTACCCGACCCCACATATCGTCTCAACACCCGAACAGATAGCAAAAACCGTTCTCATGCCGGGAGATCCTTTAAGATCAAAGTTCATAGCGGAAAATTTCCTTGAAAACGCAGTTCTCTTCAATAATGTCAGAGGCGTTCAGGGCTATACCGGAACATATAAAGGCACAAAGGTGTCGGTTATGGCGAGCGGCATGGGAATGCCCTCAATAGGCATATACAGCTACGAGCTTTACAGCACCTTCGGAGTTGAAAATATAATGCGAATCGGCTCTGCGGGTGCAATGCAGGAAAATATCAAGGTGCGCGATATAGTTTTCGGTATGGGCGCATCGACAAATTCCGCATTTGCCAAGCAATACGGTCTGCCCGGAACATTTTCCGCAATTGCGGATTTCAGCCTGCTTCGTGAGGCTGTCGGCGTTGCCGAGGAAATGGGAGCCGCATATCATGTCGGAAACATTCTTTCTTCCGATACTTTTTATGATGATGACCCTACCGCAAGCGGCAAATGGATGAAGATGGGCGTTATGGCGGTCGAAATGGAAGCGGCGGCACTCTATATGAATGCTGCAAGACTCGGAAAACGCGCCCTCGCAATGTGTACTATCTCGGATCATCTGCTTACACACGAGTTGACGACCGCAGAAGAACGCCAGAATTCGTTTACGCAAATGATGGAGCTTGCGCTTGAAGTAGCAGTCAGAGCAGAGAAGCTCTGAGTGTGTCTGCCTCTGCTTGAGTTACCCGAAAAAGAAAGGTGAAGTCGGAAAATGAAGAAGATAAAAAGAGTGTTCCTGATAGTCCTTGACAGCGTCGGCGCCGGCGAAATGCCCGATGCCGCCGATTACGGGGACGCAGGGAGCAATACAATAAGATCGATCTCGCGCTCGGATAAATTCAGCGCGGTAAATATGAAAAAGCTCGGCTACGGTAACATAGACGGACTTGACTTTCTCGGTACGACCGAAAACCAGCTCGGAGCCGTTGCAAGACTTGCGGAAAGATCACGCGGCAAGGACACAACGATAGGACATTGGGAGATAAGCGGCATAATTTCAGAAAGCCCCCTCCCGACATATCCGCACGGCTTCCCGCAGGAGGTTCTTGACGAATTTTCAAAACAAACAGGTCGGGACGTGCTTTGCAACCTGCCGTATTCCGGAACGGAGGTCATACGCGACTATGGCAGAGAGCATATGGAGACAGGTAAGCTTATCGTATATACATCGGCTGACAGTGTGTTCCAGATTGCCGCTCACGAAGATGTTGTGGACGTTCAGACGCTTTATGAGTATTGCCGCATCGCAAGAAAGATTCTTGTGGGCAAGAACGCTGTCGGCAGAGTCATAGCCAGACCGTTCAAAGGCAGCTATCCGGATTTTGTCAGAACCGCCAACAGACACGACTTTTCGCTTGAGCCGCCCAAGACCACAATACTTGACGAGCTGAAAGCAAACGGCCTTGATGTCATAGCCGTCGGCAAAATAAACGATATTTTTGCGGGCAGAGGAATAACCGAATTTATCTATACACATTCAAACACCGAGGGAATGAAGGTGACCGACGGAATAGCAGAAAAAGCTTTCAATGGCTTGTGCTTTGTCAACCTTGTCGATTTCGATATGCTGTACGGACACCGCAACAATGTTGAAGGATATGCCGCGGCATTTGCGGAATTTGACAGCTGGCTCGGCGGATTTTTACTGAAGCTCGGAGATGATGATCTGCTAATGATTACGGCAGACCACGGCTGCGACCCTGCAACCGAAAGTACTGACCATTCAAGAGAATATACACCGCTTGTCATGTATTCCAAAGACATAAAGCCGGTCAATCTCGGTACAAGAAGCTCGTTTTCCGATATAGCCGCAACGCTTGCGGAGATCTTTGGCATAAAGACCGTTACCCCGGGCGAAAGCTTTGCAAAAAATATTTTATAATTTATAATATAAAAGACATAAATACAAATTTGAAAGGACTTGAAAAAATGAAAGCAGTAATGTACGGCGCCGGTAATATCGGACGCGGTTTTATAGGGCAGAGATTTTATGTGTCCGGGTATCATACAACATTTATTGATGTGAACGCGGCGGTTGTAGACGCCCTGAACAAAGAGGGAAAATATCCGATATATGTAACACACGGAACCGAGTATGTTCCGGAATGGGTAGAAAATCTTGATGCCGTAAACGGACGCGACGAGGACGCAGTAGTCAAAGCAATATCCGAAACGGATATAATGGCAACGGCACTCGGCGTAAATATTCTCCCGTTTGTGGCTCCGCTTATAGCTAAAGCGATAGCCGAAAGAATGAAAAAAGACGCAAGACCGCTCAATATTCTTATTTGCGAGAACCTTATAGGCTCCAATACATATCTTCACGGACTCGTTGAAAAATACATTACGGACGATGTAAGGAATTATTTTGATACTAAAATAGGCTTTGTATGCGTATCGGTCGGAAGAACGGTTCCGCCGACGCCCGCAAAATTCCTTGAGAAATACCCACTTGCAGTCTGCGCCGAACCATACAGCGAACTGCCGGTTGATCTCGCAGGCTTCCGTCCGCTTCCCGAGAACGGTCAGAGCGTTGAGCTTCCGAAGATCGAAGGACTGGTCGCATTTACCCCCTTCAGCTTCTTTATTGAAAGAAAGCTGCTCATACATAACATGGGACACGCGCTCATGGCGTATCTTGCATATCAGAAGCACTACGGATATATTTTTGAAGCAGCCTGCGACGGCGAGATAAAATATATTCTTACAAGAGCCCTGATAGAATCCGCAAGAGCGCTCTCAAAACGCCACGGCGCACCGCTTGACGACACACTTCAGTTTGTCGAGGATCTTATGGTGAGATTTGAAAACAAGCTTCTTGTCGATACACTTGTAAGAGTAGGCAAGGATACCAAGAGAAAGCTCGGTCCCAATGACCGCCTTGTCGGAGCATTCAAGTGTGTAAGAGAGCAGGGAGGAGTGCCGGCTCATATAGCTGTCGGAATTGCCGCAGGCTATCTCTTTGACGATCCGCAGGATTCTATCGCAGTCGAAGTATCGACGTTTGCAAAGCAGAATGGTATAGAAGCTGCTCTTGCAAAATACAGCGAGATAACCGATGCCGCAGATGTTGCAATGATAAAGACATTTTACGATATGTTTGTAAGAAAGGCGCCTTTCCCGGAGTTCGTTGAAACGCTCGCCGCTATGAAAAGCACTCACTGACAGTCGGCTTTGAATTTTGAATTAAAATAATTTGGATACGGTCGCCGTGTCCGGTGACCGTATTTTTATTTTGATAATTCATGTAAAGCTATTGAAATAAATATCAAAGAATGATATAATTATTACAATATTATATTTGAATAAAAAGGAGTTGTACCGTCATGACCGATATGCTTCAAAATAATAAACAGATTCCACGCCCGGAGTATCCGCGTCCGCAGATGCAGCGTGAAAAATGGGAAAACCTTAACGGCGAGTGGGAATACGCTACCGACCGCGCGATCAGCGGAAAGGAAAGAGAACTTTACAAAGCAGACTCGCTGTCCGAAAGAATTATCGTGCCCTTCTGCCGCGAGAGCGTGCTTTCCGGTATAGGCGATGTGGATTTCTGCGAATGCTGCTGGTATCTGAAGAAGATCGATATAAGCCGCAATCAGCTTGCAGGACGAGTCATTCTGAATGTCGGAGCCTGCGATTATAAGACCGAGCTTTGGGTAAACGGAAGCTACGTCGGCAATCATATAGGCGGATATGTTTCCTTTGCCTTTGATATAACCGATAAGCTGAATGAGGGCGGAAATACCGTAGTTTTCAGAGTTACAGACAGACTTCGTTCGGGCAACCAACCCGGAGGAAAACAATCAAACAGATATGAATCATACGGATGCTCGTATACCCGTACCACCGGTATGTGGCAGACCGTCTGGCTTGAATTTGTACCGAACGCTTATATAAAGAATTTCAGACTTTATCCTGATGTTGACAATAAACGCATAATCGTCGACGCCGAATGTATAAATGCCGATGGAATGACGCTTGAAGTTCAAACTGCATTTGACGGAAAAGTCGAGGGAAAAACGGAGGTTAAGGTCGGCGTCGGACGCGCATACGCGGTAGTTGACCTTGAAGATCTGCACCTGTGGGAAATCGGTAACGGAAGACTTTACGACCTTTTGCTCACGCTCGGTGACGATAAAATTTCAAGCTATTTCGGCATGAGAAAGATTGAATGTAAAGACGGCGCATTGATTCTTAATGGCAAGAAGGTGTTTCAACGCCTTGTGCTCGACCAGGGCTTTTATCCGGACGGTATATATACTGCTCCGAGCGATAAAGAGCTTGTGGCTGATATTGAACGTTCACTCGCTATGGGCTTCAACGGTGCAAGACTTCACCAAAAGGTGTTTGAGCCGCGTTTTCTGTATCATTGCGACAGGCTCGGATACATAGTGTGGGGAGAGCACGCAAATTGGGGACTTGATATTTCAAGGCACGAGGCATGGCAGGGCTTCATACCCGAATGGACGGAAGTGGTTGAGCGCGATTTCAATCACCCGGCAATAATAGGCTGGTGTCCTCTTAACGAAACACAGTCAAACCAGAATCCGGAATTTGTCAGATATCTTGCTAAGCTTACCAAGACACTCGACAATACAAGGCTTTATATAGACGCTTCCGGGTGGACGCATATAGACGGTGTGACCGATATAATGGATATGCATTGGTACGAGCAGAATCCGGAGAAATTTGCCGAACGCTTAAAGCCGCTTGAAAAAGGCGAAAGCATAGATATTCACAGAGGCTGCAAAGCATCTCCTACATTTATAAGTGAATACGGCGGTATCCGCTGGTCAGACAGTGAAAAGGGCTGGGGATACGGAGAGGCGCCGAAAACAGAAGAAGAATTCTGTGCACGCTTTAAGGCACTTACCGAAGCATTGCTGTTCAATAAAGCAATATCCGCACTCTGCTATACTCAGCTTACCGACGTAGAGCAGGAGGTCAACGGACTTTATACATATGACCGTAAAGCAAAATTTGATCCGAAATTTTTCCATGATGTGCTCTCTCAGAAGGCATATAACGAGGACTGAGCAAAGAAGATTAATAAAACGACTGTGAGGATAATTAATTATGGCGGAGATACTTTCTGTCAGAAACCTGAAAAAAACATTCAAGCTTTCGGCAAAGCAGCAAAAGCTTGAAAAAAGCACTTCCGGATTAAAAACAGCGGTTGACGGTATTTCATTCGATGCACATGAGGGTGAAATATTCGGACTTCTTGGCCCGAACGGCGCGGGAAAAACCACAACGCTTCGTATGATAGCTACACTTATCCGACCGGACAGCGGAGACATATTTGTCAAAGGCTTCAGCGCCGTTAAAGAACCCGAAAAGGTAAGAGCTGAGATCGGGTTTCTGACAAGCGAGCTAAAGCTTGAGGACTTCTTTACTCCGAATTATCTGTTTGACTTTTTTTCCGAGCTGCGCGGAATACCCGCGAATATACGCGAAAAAAGAAAAGCCGAGCTTTTCGGACGCTTCGGCATTAACGAATTTGCCGAGGTAAAGGTGGCAAATCTTTCAACGGGTATGAAACAGAAGGCTTCGCTTGCGATATCGCTTGCACACGATCCGGATATCATTATTTTCGATGAACCTACCAATGGACTTGATGTCATAACCTCAAAGCTTGTGACCGAATTTCTGCTTGATCTTCGTAAAGAGGGAAAAACACTGATAATCTCGACCCATATATTCTCACTTGTGGAAAAGCTCTGCGATCGCGTGGGCATCATAATTAACGGAAGGATGACTGTGTGCGATACTCTTGAAAATGTCTGCGACGGTAAAAATATCGAGGACAGATTCTTCGAAATATATGCGCGGGAGGGAGGTACACTTTCATGAAGGCTTCAAATGCCCGAAAAAACAACGTGTTTACAATAATGCGCAAGGAATTTGCCCGCTTTTTCGGCGACAAACGCCTTGTCATAACCACAATAATACTTCCCGGGTTTCTCATATATGTGCTTTACAGCTTTATGGGAACGGGAATGAGCTCAATGTTCAAGCCGTCCGAGGGCAAGCCGTCAAGAATATATGCGGTAAATATGCCGGAAAGCGTGCGGGATTCACTTTTGATGAACAATACCGAAATAACCGATACCGATAAGCTTGACCACGAGACCGTAAGCTCATTACTCAGGGATAAAAACGCAGAGCTTTACGCGGAGTTTCCGGTAGACTTCGACAAAACTGTCGAGGATTATAAAAACGGCAACAGAACTTCCGAGGTAATGAATATTGCAATATATTATACAAGCACCGAGACCGACTCGACCGCCGCATACGAGAAGCTGTACGGTTGCCTTAATGCGATAGAAACATCGGTCGCTAATGTGTTTGATGTTAACGCCGGAAGCGACATATATGACGTGGCAACAAAGGAAGATACAACGGGAATGCTTTTTGCAAGCCTTCTGCCGCTTTTGTTGATAACATTTGTGTTCAGCGGATGTATGGCGGTCGCTCCGGAATCGATCGCGGGCGAAAAGGAGCGCGGCACAATTGCGGCATTGCTTGTGACGCCTGTAAAGCGCAGCGAGATTGCGATAGGCAAGATTATAGCACTCAGCTGCATAGCGCTTTTGAGCGGAATTTCGAGCTTTGCAGGTACCGTACTTTCATTGCCGAAGCTTATCAACTCGGACGCTCCCGATATCGGCATAAGCGCCAATGTTTATAAATTATCCGATTATTTCACTTTGCTTGTCGTACTGCTTTCGACGGTCCTCCTTATGATATCATTGATATCGATTATTTCCGCGTTTGCCAAAAGCGTTAAGGAGGCGACCACATTTGTAACCCCTTTGATGATAGTTGTGCTCCTGCTCGGTGTTACATCAATGTTCGGAGGAAAAACGTCTGGATCTGTGTTAACGTTTTTGATACCGATATACAACAGCGTGCAGTGTATGACTGCCGTGTTCTCATTCAGCGGCTCGCTTGCATTTACCCTTACTACCGTGCTTTCGAATATTGCTTACACCTGCGTTGCGGTATTTGTACTCAAAAAAATGTTTGATAATGAAAATATAATGTTCGGCAGATAATCTGCCGCAAATCAAAATCCGTAAGTATATCACTTTTTAAACCCAGAGATCCGGGCTGGTTATTAATTTCTTTATGGATATCCAATGAAAGGGAATAATTATGAACGACACATTTGAAAACAAAACGACAATGAAAGCGGCAGTGCTTCATGCCGTAGGTGATCTCAGATACGAGGACGTCCCCATGCCCAAGGCAGACGCGGGTGAGGTGCTGTTGAAGATCATGGCTTGCGGAGTGTGTGGCTCCGACATTCCGCGCGTTTACGAGAAGGGAACGTATCATTTCCCCACAATACCCGGCCATGAGTTTGCGGGATTGATAGTCGATGCCGAGGATAAAGCACTTGTAGGCAAAAAGGCAGCGGTATTCCCGCTTTTGCCCTGCCGTAAGTGTCCTCCGTGCGAGGTCGGAGAATATGTAAACTGTCTGCATTACGATTATTACGGCTCGCGCCGCGACGGTGGATTTGCCGAGTGCATCCCCCGCTGTGGCGAAGGCGG
>ERZ824600.58-NODE-58-length-161864-cov-30.418846_pt1 | contig 161864 bp, 159 predicted proteins | sample MGYA00519933_ERZ824600 | MGnify/ENA primary metagenome ERZ824600 (study PRJEB31778, sample SAMEA3449178) | human gut metagenome | biome: human gut; feature: human-associated habitat; material: faeces | place: United Kingdom | collected 2010/2012 ...
TTATTATGACGATGATACAAATATGTATTATTGTAAATCAAGATTTTATGTACCAAAGTGGAGAAGATGGCTAAATAGTGATAGTATTGACTATCTTGAGCCTCAAAATATTACTTGTTTGAATTTATTTGCATATTGTAATAATAATCCCGTAATGTATGTGGATGAAAATGGAAATATGCCTAAATGGCTAAAAATCACGTTGATTGCGTCTATTGCAGCTATCGCAATTGCATCTATGGTGGCAACGTGTGGTATGGCTGCATCTGGTGCTGGTTTTCTTGCTTCTATGACTGCAACTTATATGGGAGCTAGTGCAGCTGTATCTGCGACGGCAGCAACACCTGCAAGTATAGGTGTGTATGCAACAGCTGCATTATCGTCTATTGCTATAACTTCTTTTGCTGGCGCTGAAATTCAACAAACAATTAGTGGTAATAATTATATGAGTTGGCTTGGAGATTCGTATGATTCAGTTAAAGGAGTTGCATATAGCATAGCTTTCACAATGCCTATGCTTGCAGAGTATGCTCCAATACCATCATCATCTAATACTGGATGTTATTTGATAAAACGTGGAAATAAGGTTGTTTATGTTGGCAAAGGAACAATGGATAGAATGTATACTAGTATGAGAAATCATTGTGGCACATCGTGGGTTTATTATCCATGTACCAATGAAAAAATGGCATTTGCTAATGAAGCCTTTTTTATGCAACATTATGGTGGGACAATAAGTATGAATGGTATATTAGAAAATAAAATAAATAGTCCAGGATTAAAATTGCTATTCGAATGGTTTTTAAAAAAAAAGTGAAGCTATGTTAGGTTATTTATCAATTGTATGGTTAAATATTGACTATTAATTACAATATGGTTACAAGGAGGGGAGAATATGGAAATAAAAGAAATATATGAGCCTTTTTTTCAAGAAAATGCAGAAATAATTATTGACGATGCATATGATATCCATAAAAGATTAGTTTATGATAAATATATCACTTCAAATAAAATAGAATATATATATGCACAAGATAATGATATTTCAAATTTTTCTTTTTTATCTAAAGTCAAGTATATATCTTTAAACAAAGATTGTGAAAATTATGTTTTTTTAAATAAATATACTAATATTGAAGGTATTAGCTTATATGCGAGTACATTTAATAAAATGAATTCATATGATTTTAAAAGATTGGAAAAGCTTTACATTATATTTGATGAAGAAATAAAAATGACATTGCCTAATATTAAAGCTTTAAAATTTAATGCTTGCATGTATGAACCTAAGCAACTAGATTTCAAAAACTTGACTTATGTTAAAGAACTTGTTTTAATGGGATTTAAAAAAATTAATAACTTAGAATTTTTGCCTTTAAATATTTCAAATTTAATAATTGATTATTGTCCTAAATTATCAGATATAAACTATCTTGTCAACTTAAAAAATCTTGTTTCTTTACAACTAGTGGATTGCAATAAAATAAACAATGTGGATAAAATTGTTTTTGATTTGAAAAAACTTGATACTTTTTCTATCTATAGTGATGAAACTTTTAAATCTGGACATTTTAGTGATTTAAACTTTATAAATGACATGCCTAATTTAAAAAAACTTAAAACTGATTATATGGTTGATAATAATAATTTAAAGCCACTATTAAAACTTGAAGATGTTACATTGTTAAAATGGAAGAAATACTATAATTTAAGGGATAAAGATTTACCACATAAATTTGTTTTGGTAAAAAAGGGGGAAAATGAAGTAGCTTTTGAAAATGTTGAAAAATTAGAAAATGGAATTAATAATCAGAATATAATTTGGAATGACAAACTATAGATATCAAATAAAATTTTTTTATAGATAATGTGAACTTTAGGAATCTTTTTTGTGTTAATTGTGATGGATATTTTGAAAATAAATGTTTAGATGTGATTAGACAATTTCTTGGTAATATAAAATTAAGATTTATTTATAAATTTTTGATTATCAAGATAAACTAATTAAAAAAAATTGATTATAACATATATTTTTCAGATACATAAAATTCAAACGGAATTGAATGTGACAATTTGTTTACATTAGAAAAAACTTAAAAAAAATTATCGTTTTCTAATAAAGGAAACAAGTATTTAAAGAGAAAGTATTGCCATTAACAATACTTATAATATATTGGTATATGGAGGAAACTTCATATACCATTTTTCATAATAATTGGCTATTTTAGGAATGGTTGACCAAAATGGTAAACTTGTTGTAAAATATAAGTATGATGCATATTGTAATAATAATTTAGTAATGTATGTGAATCCAACAGGTGACATTGCATTTTTAGCTTTGGTTATTGGAAAAATTATTGGAGCTTGTATTGACTTTGGAACATCTGCTTATATTGTTCCTAAAGATGGATCAATGTTTAATGGTGATGTTAAATGGTATGATTATTTGGGAGCAACAGCAGGTGTTACGTTTGCTGTTGAATTGACAATTAATGGGGTTCAAATTATAGGAGTAGCGAGAATTGTTGGATTAATAGTTATGATGGTCAAAACAGATGGCAAGTCAGGTGAATATACAGTGAAGCATATCTATTCTAATGACTAGTATCTTACTCATTTTCATATTTATGGTAATGATATTATCAAGAACTTCACATCATCAGGGTTGGATTAGATGGTAATTCATTAAAAGGATAGACAAATTTACCATATGGAGTAGGAAAAGCAATAAAGAAGTTATGGAAAGAAATAATTAATGCACTTGAACAATGGATGAGGTAATATATGATTTATGATAAAATAATGAAGTTTGGATATCATGATACTGATGCTACAGGAATTTCTTATGATGAATCAAGGATTATACTGGATTTTGAAAAAGGCATTTATAATCTCGATGAAAGTGGTAGAGAAAAAGATTTAACATCTTGTGCGAAAATAATTATTACAGTTGATACTAGATATGATAAAATAACTAATTGTGTGGAATTTTTTGAGATTGGTTCCAAATTTAAAACTATTAGTCTTGAAACATTTTGTAATCTTGTTAAAAAAAGTACGTGGTATTAATAATGTATATTATAGTAGATTTAATAGTACTATTTTATTTGAATGTGGAATTAAAGATAAAATATATATGTTTCATATTGATGGTTGTACTAATTTTGAAGTGTTTTTTCTCGATAAATAGCATATTGGTGAATTTTAAGACGCTAAATTCAGATAAGGATACATTAATTCATTATAGTTTACGGGAAGGAGAAGAGCAATTATGAAAAAAGTCTTTAGACCTAACAGTGGATATTATATATTTTGTTGCATTTTAATGTGTTTAGTTTTGGCTCCAATTATTATTATGGGTTGGATTGAATATTATAAAAATTTTTATGTTAGATGTATGATTTATACTTTGATCTTAATATTTGTATTGATTATATCTATTTTAGTTGTAACAAGACTTAAATTTGTTTTCTATGATGATTATTTTATTATTCAAAATGGAACGTATGGTGACCATTTAAAAAAGAAGGATAAAATTATTTATTACAATAAACTAAAAGATATTTGTTATATTGATACAAGTATAGGAGTACCACATATTATATTAAGGGTTGGCAGTAAAAAAATATTGGTAAATACTATTTTATTTTCAAATAAAAAAGCTTTAGAAATGTTAGAGCTAATTAAATCTAAAATAGGCATTAGAAATAACTAATATCAATTATTGAAAGCGTATAGAGATGACTTCTTTATACGTTTTTTCATTATATAATATTTGAAAAATATAAAATTCTTTAAATTAGTAAAAAATCTATTATTTTTTTGTCAAATATTGTATAATGATGTTATAAACTAGTTATTGTTTTAGAGAAAATATGTTTTTTATTGGGCTTGAAACAATAATTTATTATTTAATTATATATAAAGGGGGAGAATTATATTGAGTCATAAAGGTATAAATAAATATGTGCAAGATAATTTTAAAGATAAAATAGTTAAAGAATGTGAAAATTTTTTTGAAAGTCATAGATATATGGTAAGAGAAGAACTTGGATTTAAATGCTATAGTGGCAATTTAATTTGTGGTGATTCTAATATAAATTCCTGTATAGCTTATGATAAAAATGATAAAATTGGTTTTGATATTATTGTAATAATTAAAATATTTGGAACAATTCGTAAGGGTCAGAATAATTACGTTGGAAAAGACTTATGGTTGAATTTACTTTGTGAAGGTACTATTGAAACGGAATTTAAAGATTTTAATATCATTAATGTAAGAATATATGATAAAATAAGGGTTAAACATGAAAGAAGTTTAAATGAAATGCTAGTCCCATATATTAAGAAAAATGAACTAGATTTTATTGCAGAAGAATTTTTAAGGAAGTATTATCCAAAAGCATTGTTAAGTCCAATAAATGTTGATTCAAGATTAGTGGCTGAAAAAATGGGACTTAAAGTATGTAAGCATAATATTGTAAAGGATAAGTCTATTTTTGGAAGAATTTTTTTTGAAGATACATTGGCTCCTTTTTATGATGCTAGTTGTGATTCTATTACAAAACTTTATGTTGATGCTAACACAATTGTTTATGATCCAAATTCTTATTTTATGAGTAATATTGAAAAGGAAAATAATAATACTATTATTCATGAGTGTGTACATTTTTATTTACATAGATATGCTATAAAGTTTCAAAAGATTTTTGATAAAAAATATAAATGGTTTGATTGTGATATTAATGGCAGAGCTAATATGAATTTAGGAATGGATATAAATATAATGGAGTGGCAAGCAAATGCTTTAACACCAAGAATCTTGATGCCATATAAGGCTTTTAGTGAAGAAGCTTTTAAGCTAATTAAAGAATTTAGACTTAAAAATAATAGTGATACAATAGATATTCTTCCTAATGTCATTGAGACTTTATCAAATTTATATCACGTATCTAAATTGTCTGTTAAAATTAGATTGTGTGATATTGGCGTTACAGAAGCATATGGCTGTGATATATGATGTGATGATTACAAAGTTCCTGATTTTTCATTTGAACCAGGTACTTGTGAGTATAATGAAACATTTGTTATTCCTGCAATTGATGCAATTGCATTATCTTCAAATCCTATAATATCAAAAATGATGGAAGAACAAAAATTAGTCTATTTAGAATCTCATTTATGCTTGAATTCTGAAAAATATATTGGAAAAGATTTGTATGGGAAGAAATATATAAAGTATGAAGCAAGAAAAAAACTAAATAAATTTTGTATAAAAATGAAAATGACGATTGTAAATTTTGATTCGTGTTATGAAAGAGAATGCCTCTTAAATCGCAATAGAAATTCAAAGTTTCATACAAAGTTATGTTTTGAAGGTAAAGAAAAAGATATATTTACTGAAGCAAATATAATGAAAATTTTAGAAGAAGAGCGAAAATTTAATAATGCATTTTTTGATTTAAATAATGATTATGTTACATGTATGAAAATGTTAAAGGAAAAAAGTGGCTTAATGTATGAACAAATAGAAGCTGAAACAGAAATAGAGCTTTCTTCTGTTAAAAATATTATTGCTGGTAAAAGGAATGGCTCATTATTAAGATTGACTCTTATTTTGATGGCTATAGGAGCAGAACCGGATTCTGCGTATCATGTTATTGATAAGTCAGGTGTTAGATTAGATAGAGATAATGCAGAGCATCAATTATGTAGATTCATAATAAATACTATGCACGCTGATACTATGGAAAATATTATTAAGTGTGTTAATAATGCAAACTTTAAAATTTGATTTTATTAAAACAATTATATAGAAATAAAAAAGAACCGAAGCTTAATTCGATTCTTTTACATTTTATTTAGCTAAGATCTTATTTAATTTAGCAAATCTTGGAAGACCATCTTCAATTGGTGCGGCCATTTCACCCTGAATAAGAGGAAGCGCATATTCGATAAATTTTTCATTAACGTTATTTTGCTCGTCATTTAACCAATCAAGAGGCACTTTTTTCTCATCATTTGCAACAATACTTAAATCTACAAGATTATATTGGCAAGTATATTTACCATCCTTATATACACGATTAAAAGCTACCATTTTATCAGTAACACCATTAACAGCTTGTTTAACAGCTTCTTTTCCAGCACCAAAGGCTTCAAGAATATCTGTTTTAGATGCTAAATGCTGTGCACATCTTTGCATTAAATTAAATTCAATTGCACGAACCTTACATTTAAAATGCTCTTTTATTTTTTGCGCAAGGATTTGAGCAGTACCACCAAGCTGAGCATGTCCAAATGAATCTGTAGACATTTCACCTAAAGCCTCAGGAATATATTTGCCATCCTTTGTTTTAATTCCTTCAGATACAGCAATAAGAACGTGATTATCCTTTTGGTAGCATTTTTCAACATCTTTAATAAATTTATCAAAGTCAAATGTTACTTCAGGTAAATAAATAAGACTTGGTCCATGTCCTTTATATGATGCAAGTGAAGAAGCGGCAGTAAGCCAACCTGCATTACGACCCATAATTTCACATACGCAAATCATTGGTGTATCATATACACAAGCATCCTCATAAATTTCCATCATTGTTGTGGCAATATATTTGGCAGCTGAACCATAGCCAGGAGTATGATCTGTGGCTACTAAATCATTATCAATCGTTTTAGGAACACCGATGCAATTACATTCATAGCCTGATTTAGCCATATATTTAGAAATTTTATTACAAGTGTCCATTGAGTCATTTCCACCATTATAGAAAAAATAACGGATATTGTATTTTTTAAATACTTCTAAAATTCGTTTGTAGTCTTTATCATCAACCTCTGGATTAGCAAGCTTATATCTTACTGAACCGATTGAAGAAGATGGCGTTGTTTTTAACAACTCAAGCTCTTTAATATCTTCTTTACCAATATCATAAAGCTCTTCATTTAAAATACCACGAATACCATGCTTAGCACCGTATACTGCAGTAATGCACTCTTGATTAAGCGCTTCTAAAAATACACCAGCTGCACTCGCATTTATAACTGATGTTGGTCCACCTGATTGTCCAAGAACACAGGCACCCTTTAAATTCTTCATATTAACTTTTCTCCTATTTTCAAAGATAATTCTATTATATCTATTTAAATTAATAATTCAAGTCTAAGGTAATTAAAAGAATTCATATTTTGAAAAAATATTACATTTTATGGTTATTTTTTTAGCATTTGTAAACAAATAATTTAAAAAAATCAAAAAAATTGTTAAAAATTAAGATTAAAAATATTGTCTAAAGCAAAAACTATGATATAATAAAAAAGGGTATAAATTTTACACCTGAAATTATTTTTTAGGTTTTGCCTAAAAATTAATGATAAATTAAACAAGAATAAAAGGAGAAATACTATGAAAAAGACAAAAATGGTATGTACAATTGGACCAGCTTCTGAACAAAAGGACCAATTAGAGGCACTTATCAATGCTGGAATGAACGTTATGCGTATGAACTTCTCTCATGGTGACCATGTTGAGCAAGGCTTCCGTATTAAGAACGTTAAGGCTTTAAATGCTGAAAAGGGCTGGAATATTGGTATCATGCTTGATACAAAGGGACCAGAAATTCGTACTGGTTATTTAAAGAATGACGAGCCTGTTATGCTAACTGAGGGTAACACTATCCGTATTACTATGGATTATTCTTATCTTGGAGATGCAAACAAGGTTGCTATTTCTTATCCAGGTCTTTATGACGATATTTCTGTAGGTGGAAGAATCCTTATTGAGGATGGTAACTTAACTTTAACAGTTACTGAAAAGGATGAAGCTAATCATGAATTAGTTTGCCGTATTGAAAATTCTCGTAAGCTAAAGAACAAGAGAAACTGTAATGTTCCAGGAGTAATTCTTAATATGGATTATATCGCTCCAAAGGACAAGGACGATATCGAATTTGGTTGTGATGAGGATGTAGATTTCATTTCTGCTTCATTCATTCGTCGTCCACAAGATATTAAGGATATTCGTGATATCTTAGCAGCTAAGAAGAATGACCACATCAAGATTATTTCTAAGATTGAAAACCAAGAGGGTGTTTCAAACATGGAAGAAATCATTGCTCTTTCTGATGGTGTAATGGTTGCTCGTGGAGACTTAGGTGTTGACGTTGATGCTTGGGATCTTCCAGCTATTCAAAAGGAAATGATTTATCTTGCTCAAGCTTCTGGTAAGATTGTTGTTACTGCAACTCAAATGCTAGATTCTATGCAACAAAATCCAAGACCTACACGTGCTGAGGTTTCAGACGTTCATAATGCTGTCCTTGATGGTACATCAGCTACAATGCTTTCAGGTGAGTCTGCTCAAGGAGATTATCCTCTTGAGGCTGTAACTTACATGGCTAAGATTGATGAAAGAGCTGAAGATGATATTGATCATGAATTAATGATTGATAATGTTCTTTCTTATCCAAATGAGAAGAATGAAATTGACGCTATTGGTTTAGCTGTTGCTCAAGTTGCAAATAATTTCGAAGTTGCTGCTGTTGTTGCTGAAGGTGATCAAGAGCTTGCATTCAAGATTTCTCAATATCGTCCAGCTGCTGACGTATTCTTTGCTACAAAGGAAAGAAGCGATTGCCGTTCTTTACAATTAGCATGGGGTGTTCAACCAGTTTGTGGTAAGCTTGAGGATGCTTATAAGGCTGCTGTTGCGTCTTTAAATCTTGAAAAGGGTGACTCTATTCTTGAAGTTACAAGAGATGGAGTTAAGTTTACTCAAGTTAAGTAATTTCTCATTAAATAAATAAGAGCTTTGCTTATATATAGCAGGCTCTTTTTTTTAGGAGGTTTAAAATGAATCAAGAATTTTTAAAATATTTAGAAGAAACATTAACTAAAAAAGAATATGAATTAATGCTTGAAGAATATCAAAAGAAGCCTGTAAGAAGTATTCGTTTAAATAAAATTACTTATGATACTTTTCATAAAAATCTAAATATGCCCCTTGAACCTATTAAATATGATCCCGAGGGCTATTATTTAAATGATGAGGAAAAATATGGAACTCATCCATATCATCATTTAGGTGCCTTCTATTTTCAAGAGCCTTCTGCGATGGGACCTGTTAATATGTATCAGTTTAAGGGCGATGAGACGGTTCTTGATTTATGTGCAGCTCCTGGAGGAAAGTCAACACAAATCTTATCAAGAATTCCTAAAGGTATATTATATTCAAATGATCCTTCAAAAAAGAGAAGTCAAATTTTATTTAGTAATATTGAACGCCTAGGCTATCAAAATTGTGTTGTTTTAAATGAAACACCTTCTCGTTTAGCATCAACATTTCCTGGCTTTTTTGATGTAATTTTAGTTGATGCACCTTGCTCAGGTGAGGGTATGATGCGAAAAGACGAGGAAGCTATGGCACAGTGGACAAGAGAGCTTCCATTGGCTTGTGCTAAAATGGATTATGAAATATTAAAATCAGCCGATAAAATGCTTAAAGAAAATGGTATTCTTATTTATTCAACCTGTACATTTTCAAAAGAAGAGGATGAAGATATTGTTTCTTTTCTTGTAAATGAACTTGATTATGAGGTGTTACCAGCTAATCCTTTGTTAAAGGAATTTACGAAGGAAGCTAGTATTAAAGAAACTTTAAAATTTTATCCTTTTACTGGTAAAGGAGAGGGTCAATACATGGCTCTTTTAAGGAAAAAAAGAGCTGAGGTATCACGTGTAAGATATGATAAGTCAAAACAAAGTGATGAATTGAAAATTGTTATAAAGTTTATGAAGGATAATCTTAAAGAAATACCTAAGGGTGATATTAAAAAAATAGGAAACCGGTATTATCTTACTGTATCAAATATTGATATGTCAAAGCTTAATGTTAACACTAATGGTGTTGAGCTTGGTGAGGTAATTAAGGGCCGTTTTGAACCATATCACCATTTTTATAAAGCTTTAGGTAAATATTTTAAAAATATATTAAAGCTTGATGTTAATGATCCTAGAGTTTTAAAGTATTTAGTTGGTGAAGAGATAGAAGCGCCACTTCCTAATGGTTACGGTGTAATTGAAACAGATGGATTATATCTTGGTGGCTTTAAAGCGACTAATGGACATTTAAAAAATCATTATCCTAAAGGACTTCGCAATTTAAAGTAGGAGAATTGTTATATATTAATTTGACAAAAAAATATATTTTGTTAAAATACATTTAGTAGAAAGGAAAAGAGGAGTAATGATGAAGTATATTAAAGATATTATTTTAATTTTGGTCTCAATAGTATTTATTGTTTTGTTTTTTGTATCTCAAAATGATATTGATACAACAATTGATCTTATTGGACTTTATGTTGCTATCGTAGTTATAATAAAAGCATTTGCTAGTTTGATTGAAAAAACTAGTAAAAATAATGTAAATAACAATTTAAAATAATAGTTAATTTTAAGCAAGAGTTGCCTAATTGATAAAAAGCTCTTGCTTAATTTTTTTAAATTGGGTATAATTAACTCGTTGATAAAAATATGATGATAAAGACTAGTAGAGTTATTTAATCTATAAGAGAGGAAGCGGAAGGTGGAAAGCTTCTTAGATTTTTAATTTGAATTCACTTTTGAATGGCTCTAATCAAGCCCGTTTTCTGCGTTAAAGAATTTGAGTGCAGTATTTTATACTGAACTAAGGTGGTACCGCGATAATGTCGTCCTTGGATTTAGGGCGACTTTTTTTATTGCTTAAGTAAAAAAAGTGAGTCTTAATATAAAATATTTAAAAGAAAGGAGCCAATATTTATGGCAATCAAAGAAGAACTTGAGGCTTTAAGAGATAAGGTAAAGGCTAATCTTAAAGAAATTAAGAACAAAATTGAATTAACAAATGAAAAGGCAAATGTATTAGGTAAAAAAGGTCCTTTTGCGCAAATTATGGCTAATATGCGTAATTTAACAGTAGAAGAACGTAAAGAGATTGGTATGATTTCTAACCAATATAAGACTGAGCTTTCAGAAGCATTTGATGCAAAGCTTGCAGAGCTTAATGATGCAGAAATCAATGCTCGTCTTTTAAATGAAACAGTTGATGTTACCCTTCCTGGGCTAAAGGCTAATGTAGGATCTATTCATCCTTTAAATCAAACAATAATGGAACTTGAGGATTTATTTATCGGTATGGGATATGAAATAGCTGAAGGACCAGAAATTGAAACCGATGAATACTGCTTCGAAAAATTAAATTTACCTAAGGGACACCCTGCTCGTGATATGCAGGATACCTTCTATATTGATCCTGAACACTTACTTCGTAGTCAAACATCTCCTGTACAAGCTCGTACAATGGAGAAAAATGATGGAGCTCCAATTAAAATTGTATGTCCTGGTAAGGTATATAGACGTGATGCGGATGACGCAACTCACTCTCATCAATTTATGCAATTTGAGGGTTTAGTTTTAGGCGAGGATATTTCTCTTGCTAATTTAAAAGGTGCATTACTTGAAATTGCGAAAAAGATGTTTGGTCAAAACAATAAAATTCGTCTTCGTCCATCATTTTTCCCATTTACTGAGCCATCTGTTGAGGTAGATGTTTCATGTAGCCGCTGTGGTGGTAAGGGATGTCCAACATGTAAGGGTGTTGGTTGGATTGAGGTTCTAGGTGCAGGTATGGTTAATGATAATGTACTTAGAATGTCAGGTTATGACCCAGAGCATATTCAAGGATTTGCCTTTGGGGTTGGTATTGAACGTGTTGCTATGCTTAAGTATGGTATTGATGATATTCGTAATTTCTATACGAATGATCTTCGCTTTTTACATCAATTTAAGGAGGTAAAGTAAGATGAAGGTTTCTACAAACTGGTTAAAGGATTATATTAATCTAGATGGATATACAAATGAAGAATTATTTAATCAAATTTCCTTCCATATGACGGAAATTGAAGAGGCATATCCTCTTACTACGAATACTAATTTGACAATTGGTTATGTAAAGGAATGTGTAAATCATCCTGATAGTGACCACCTACATGTTTGTCAAATTGAAATTCAACCAGGTGTTGTTTCACAAATCGTTTGTGGAGCACCAAATATGAAGCAAGGAGCTAAGGTTATCGTGGCTCTTCCTGGTGCTGTATTACCTGGCGATTTCAAGATTAAGCCATCTAAGATTCGTGGTGTTGAATCTAATGGTATGTGCTGCTCACTTCAAGAGCTTGGTATTAAGGAAATGTTTGTTGAGGAAGCCTATAAGGATGGTATTTATCTACTCCCTGAGGATGCTCCTGTTGGTGAAAATCCTCTTCATTACCTTGGACTTGATGATTATGTTTATGATCTTGAATTAACTTCAAATCGTTCAGATTTACTTTCAATCGAGGGTGTTGCCTATGATCTAGCAGCTACTTTAAATAAGAAGGTAGAGCCAAAGAAGTTTAGTCTTGAGGAATCTTCAAAGGAAAATGATGTTAAGGTTAGTGTTTTAACATCAAAGTGCCCTAAATATTTAACAAGAAAGATAGAAAATGTTGAAATTAAATCTTCACCTGAATTTATTAAGGCTCGTCTTATTGCATCAGGAATTCGTCCTATTAATAATGTAGTTGATATTACAAACTATGTTTTAATGGAGCTTGGTCAACCACTTCACAGCTTTGATGCTGATAAGCTTGGTACAAGCATTGTTGTCCGTGAGGCTAAGGAAGGCGAAGTAATTAAGACCTTAGATGATGTTGAGCGTAAGCTTAGTAAGGGCGATATCGTTATTACTAATGGTAATGAGGCTTTATGTGTTGCCGGTGTAATGGGTGGTGCTTCAACTGAAATCACTTCTGAAACTAAGAATGTTGTCCTAGAGGCTGCTTATTTTGAGCCACTTTCAATCAGAAAGACTTCACAACGCTTAGGTCTTAAGAGTGAATCTTCAACTCGTTTTGAAAGAACAATTGATTATCAAAGAGTAAATCGTGCTCTTGATTATGCGGCTTATTTACTTGAAAAATATGCTAATGGTACGGTTCTTGCCGGAGTTAATGGTATTGAGGATCCTTATAAGGAACGTCATACAAGCGTCACAACTGCTAAGATTAATAAGGTATTAGGTACATCTTTAGATAATAAAGGAGTAGAAGCTATTTTTGATCGTTTAGGTTATGATTATGAGGGCTCAGGTTCTTATGAGATTAATATTCCTTCTCGTCGTATGGATCTACTTCCTAGCTATCAGGATATTATTGAGGATGTAGCAAGAATGTATGGATATGATAATATTCCAACTGTTTTAGCTTCAACAAATGATAAAGGTGCTTTAACTCCTTATCAAAAGCTTGTAAGAAATTGCCGTATCATTTTATCTAATATGACAATTAATGAGGCAGTAACTTATTCATTAACAAACGAAAATGACCTTTATGACTTTGTTGAGAGGGAAGAAGAGCCAATTAAGCTTTTAATGCCAATGACGGAAGATCGTGCTTATATGCGTCAAAGCCTAATTCCATCTCTTTTAAATACAATTATTTATAATAAATCACGTAAAATGAATGATTTATCATTCTTTGAAATAGGTAAGGTTTATACATCATCTAGTGAGGTTATGCATCTTGCTGGTGCCTTTAATGGTTTATTTGCTTCTTCAAAATGGCAAGGATATAAAACCCCAGTTGATTTTTTCCTTGTTAAGGGAATCCTTGAAATTCTATTTGAAAAGCTAAATTTATCCCCAGTATTTGAAGCATATCCTGATCTAAAGAATATGCATCCTGGTCGTACAGCTAAGATTATTGTCGACGGAAAAATGGTAGGCTTTGTAGGAGAGGTTCATCCACGATATGCTCATGAGCATAGCTGCGATAATACATATGTATTTGAATTAAATCTTGATGAAATCTATGCATGTAATCATCAGACATTTAAGTATCAAACTATTTGTAAGTTCCCATCTGTATCAAGAGACCTTGCAATTGTAGTTGACAAGAATGTTACTTGTAAGGAAATTTGTGATGTAATCAAGATGACAAGTAAAAAGTATTTAACTAACCTTGAGGTATTTGACTTATATGAGGGTGAAAATGTTAAAGAAAACGAGAAGTCTCTTGCAATATCTTTAACCTTTGAGGATAAAGAAAAAACGCTTGAAACGGCTGATGTAGATAAGATTATTAATTCGATTTTAAATCGCCTTGATGCCCTTCTTCACGCGCATTTAAGATAATAAAGAATAAAAGATAGCGAGTATTTATGCTCGTTATTTTTTATATCATACTAGCGTTTTTTAATTTGTTATGGTAAAATAGGATGAATTGAATGAGGTGTTAAAGTGAAAAATATCTATGATTTAACCTTAGATGACCTTAAAAAATATTTTATTTCAATTGGCTTAAAGCCTTTTAGAGCTATTCAAGTATATGAATGGCTATATCGCTTTCATGTTCGAAGCTTTGATTTAATGACTAATATTAAAAAAGAAGTTATTGAGCATTTGAAACATGATTTTGAAATTAAACTATACGAGGTTGTAGATCATCAAAAATCAGCTGACGGAACTGAAAAGTTTTTATTTAGACTTCAGGATGGAAATTTAATTGAATCGGTTTTAATGAGACATAATTATGGTACATCAATATGTGTTACATCTGAGGTTGGCTGTAATATGGGCTGTGCCTTTTGTGCTTCTGGTATGAAAAAGAAACTAAGAAATTTATCAGCAGGAGAGATGGTTTTACAGCTTGAATCTGTATATGAGGTAATTAAAGAAAAAATAAGTCATATTGTAGTAATGGGAATTGGTGAGCCTTTTGATAATTATCAAAATGTTATTAATTTCTTACATATTGTGAATGAACCTCATGGCCTTGAAATTGGCTCCCGTCATATATCTGTTTCAACATGTGGTTTAGTTCCGATGATTTATGAATATGCTAAGGAGGATTTACAATCTAATTTAGCGATATCTCTTCACGCTCCTAATAACGAAATTCGCGATCAAATTATGCCGATTAACAAGGCTTATAGGATTGAAGAGCTTGTAAAGGCCATTTCGGATTATATTATAGCTACTAATCGTCGGGTTACAATTGAGTATATTTTAATAGATGGCTTAAACGATTCAATAAAATGTGCAAATGAGCTTGCGGATTTACTTCACGGCTTAAATGTTTATATTAATTTAATTCCTTATAATGAGGTTAAAGAAAAGCCATTTAAACGTTCTAAAAAGGAACAAATGCGCAAATTTTATGATACTTTAAAAAAACGCTCAATGAATGTTACATTGCGTCTTGAGCAGGGCGCTGATATTGATGCGGCTTGCGGACAGTTAAGAAGTAAGCATATGAATAATAATTAATAATTACATCCAAACTATGTTTGGGTGTTTTTTATGCTAAAAAAATTAATTATGATTATTTTTACTTTATCAACGATGCTTCTTATTTTCTTTTTAGGAATTTATCCTTTTATTAAACATGAAAATGTTATAGCTATTCCGCAAATTTGCAATTTAACAGAAATTGAGGGAAAAGAGATTTTAGATTCTAAAAAAATAAAATATGAAATTATTTATGTTGATGGTATAGGTGATAAAATTAAAAAAACGGTACCAGAGGCTAATTCTTTGATTAAACAATCCCAAACTATTACAGTTTATGTTGAACAAAAAAAATCGGAAAAAGTAAAAAATATGGTTAATATGACCAAAGATGATGCCAAAATTATCCTAGAAGATTATCTAAATAGATATAATATTCAATATGAAATTGTTACAAGGGAGGTTTCGGATGGAATTAATGATGTCGTATTAGAGCAAAGTATATATGATACTAATTTAGATGAAATTTCTAAAATTATTATTACAATTTCTAAGTGTGAATACTATATTACAATGCCTAACTTTGTTGGTGAAAATTATAAAAAAGCATTTGAATTTTGTAAAGAGAATGGCTTTTTATTTGAAGGAATATATGTTAATTCAATTTTGGATACAGATACAATTATTTATCAAGAGACAGATGATGGTTCAAATTTACGGAAAAATAGTAATAATAAGTTATTATTTTATATCGCTAAATAAGAAAAATATGGTATAATCAAGGTAAATGGAAGGAATATGTTATGGCAATTGGACGCGTTATTAGCCTTGATTCAGGCGTATATAAAATACTTGGTGAAAATAATGAAGAAATATTATTAAAAGCTAGGGGAAGCCTAAGACACAAAGAAGTTTCTAAGGATTCAAGCTTTAATAAAAGTACAAATAAGTATTCCAAAAAGGTTGAAACAAAAAGAATTAAGCTTTCTCCTAAGGTGGGAGATCTTGTTTTATATGAGTGCAGTCTTGATACATACTTTTTAGATGATGTTTTACCAAGAAAAAATGAGCTTATAAGACCAGATATTGCAAATGTCGATCAAATTATGCTTATTTTTTCAGCTAAAAGACCGGATTTAAGTTATTTTCTTTTAGATACATTTATCTCGAATTTAGAGCTTCATAGTATTAAGCCATTAATTGTTATTACAAAAATTGATTTGTTAAGTAATGAAGAACTTATAAAATTAAAAGAAGGAATGAGTTATTATAATAAAATTGGTTATCCTGTTTTTTATGTTAATTCGAAAGAAGGAGTACCAGAAGAAATTAAACTTTATTTGAAAGATAAAATTACGGTTTTATCTGGTCAAACGGGGGCAGGCAAATCAACATTTATTAACGCTTTGATTCCCGGCTTTAAGCTTGAAACTAATGATATTTCCGATGCTTTAAATAGAGGTAAACATACAACAAGAAGAAGTCATCTTTATCCATATTTTGGTGGATTAATTGGTGATACACCAGGATTTTCAAAACTTGAAAGTTTCTCATCTAAGGATGTATTAAGAGATACCTTTATTGAATTTAAAAATTATCCTTGTGCCTTTAGAGATTGCCTCCACATAAAGGGAACAAAAGGCTGTGGTGTTATTTTAGAGGTTGGAAGAGAAATAAAGGAAACAAGATATAATAATTATTTAAAGATGTTAGAAGGAGTAGGAAAGAAATATGATAATTAGTCCATCAATTTTAAGCGCAGATTTTAAAAAACTTGAAAGCTCAATTAATGAGGTTAAAAATGCACCATTCTTACATATTGATATTATGGATGGGGAATTTGTCCCAAATATAAGCTTTGGTCCTATGGTACAATCACAAATTAGACCGTCATTTAAGGAACAAGTGTTCGATACACATCTAATGATTGAGCATCCTCAAAATTATATTGATGCCTTTGCGAAGGCAGGTTCTGATTATATAACCTTCCATATTGAGGCTGATTGTGATGCTAAAGAGGTTATTGATAAAATTCATTCACTAAATATTAAGGCTGGTCTTTCAATTAAGCCTGGTACTAGTGTTGATGTGATAAAGCCTTATTTACCTTATCTTGATATGGTTTTGGTTATGAGCGTTGAGCCTGGTTTTGGTGGTCAGAGCTTTATGGATAATTCTATTCCTAAAATTAGTGAATTAAAAAGACTTAGAGAAGAAAATGATTACAACTATTTAATTTCTGTTGATGGAGGAATCAATGATAAGACAATTAAGCTTGTAGCAAATGCTGGAGTTGACGTTGCTGTTGTAGGATCCTATTTATTTAAACAAACTAATAAAGAAGAAGAAATTGAAAAATTAAGTCTAAATTAAAAAAACACCTCATATATTGTGGTGAGGTGCTAATATGCGATTTTATGTTGTTAAAATACCAAGCATTTTTAGTAGGATAATTAATTTTTTTAGAAATTTATTTAAAAGAAAGGCTGAATAAAGAAAGCCTTTTTTTGCTTATAAAACGCAAAAAATTGGCCAAAAGCCAATTCAATATCTGCGGTTATTTAATTAAGCTCTGTTTAGCTTTCCACTCTTTAATGCTCTAGCAGAAACCTTTACCTTTTTAACTGAGCCATCTTCCATAACAAGACGAACAGTTTGAAGGTTTGACTTCCAAGTACGGCGAGTTGCATTTAAAGCGTGTGATCTTTGGTTACCAAAAACAGTACTCTTTCCAGTTACATAACATTTAGCCATAAATTTTACCTCCTTGATAACAAGTATTTTTTCAAGCCCTATTATTTTAACTTAATATATATTAAAAATCAAGTCTTTTTTGAAAAAAAATAAAACTTATGGCTTTTATGTGATAAACAAGTGAAAAAAACTAGTATTTTTAAAAAAATCGACTACATTTTAAGCATAAATATAAAAAAACATTTGCCTTTTTAATAATGTATGGTATAATTTACATAGCCAAGCAATTGGTTGTTTATTTTTGAATTTTATGTGGATACACATTTTATATATTATTTTAAGAACTTAATTATTGAAAGATATACTAACTAGATTATACCTTTTGATTTGAATATAGGAGGGTTTATAACCATGATAAGTTCAGTCAATGGCAAATTATTTAAAAGAATGATGATGAATGGTGCAATTAATTTAAGCAACCATCATAAAGAAATAGATCAATTAAACGTATTCCCTGTCCCTGATGGTGACACAGGAACTAATATGAAAATGACAATGATGACAGGTGTTAAGGAAATGACTGCCTGTGAGTCATCATCAATCATTGATATAGCAAAAAAATTACAACGTGGATTATTAATGGGTGCAAGAGGTAACTCCGGTGTTATCTTATCCCAATTTTTCCGTGGAATTTATGTAGGTTTAAAGGAAATGACAGAAAATGAAATTTCTGTTGATGCTTTTATTGATTGCCTATGTTTAGGAAAAGATGTTGCTTATAAAGCTGTTATGGAGCCAATAGAAGGTACAATTTTAACCGTTGTTCGTGAGGCTGCAGAAGTTGTTGCTGCTAAAAAAGGACAAATTAAATCTTATGAAGAATTATTTGAGCTTTATTTGACGCAAGCTAGAAAATCTTTATCTAATACACCTAATTTACTTCCTGTCTTAAAAGAAGCAGGTGTCGTTGATAGCGGCGGTGCTGGTTTCATTAAGGTCATTGAAGGAATGGAAATGGCTATTCATGGAGTTATGCTTGAATCGAATGATTCACAAGCAACAGGAGTTGAATCAGCTCAAGCAAAGGTTTCTGGTGATATCAAGTATGGCTATTGTACAGAATTTATCATTGAACTTAAAAATGATGCAAATTTCCAAGAGTCTGATTTAAGAAGCCCACTATCTATGATGGGTGATTCCTTAGTTCTTGTTCATGATGATGGACTTGTTAAAGTACACGTTCATGTTAATAAGCCTGGTCAGGTTTTAGAGCTTGCTCAAAATTTTGGTGAATTTGTTAAGATTAAGGTTGAAAATATGCGCCTTCAACATTCAGAGCTTATAAATGCTAAGCCTGAAGAGACAAAACCTCAAGAAAAAAAGAAGTTTGCACTTGTAGCTGTATGCTTTGGTGATGGTATTAAACAAACATTTACGGACTTAGGTGTTGATTACATTATTGATGGTGGTCAAACAATGAATCCATCTACAGAAGAATTTGTAAAGGCAGTTAAGGCTTGTAATGCTGAAAATATTATTATTATTCCAAATAATGGAAATGTAATACTAAGTGCTGAACAATCTACAAAGCTTTGTGATGATGCTAATATTAGAGTTTTAAAGGCAAAAACAATTGCTCAAGGCTATGCTTCATTAATGGCATTTGATTCTTCAAATGATTTGGATACAAATTATGAAGATATGACAGAAGCTATTTCAAATGTTCAAACAGGCGAGGTTACTTATGCCGTTAGAGACACAGAAATTAAAGGTGTTAAAATTAAAGCTGGCGATTATATGGGTATTTGTAATGGCGAAATTGTCGTTTCTGTTAAGGAAAGACTTGATGCAACAAAGATTCTATTGGACAAATGTGTTAACGAAGATTCTTCAATTGTAACTATTTTCCGTGGTGTTGGTACACCAGATGAGGAAATTGAAGAACTTAAAGAACATTGCACAGAGCTTAATGAGGATGTTGAGGTTGAGGTTATTGATGGCAACCAAGATATTTACTCATATATTATTGCAGTTGAGGCGTAAATAAAGAAGTTTAATATTGGTTGGAGAAAATCCAACCATTATTTATTTTAGGAGGTACCAAGTGATTGATATTAAAGATAATATTAATATTTTAAAAGGTGTTGGTGAAAAAACACTAGCAAAATTTAATGACGCTAATATATTTTTAATTAAAGATTTATTACTATACTCTCCTAAAAAATATGATATTTTAGACGTATTAGAACCAAATCTTCAAACGGATGGACTTGATTTTGTCATCGATGGTTATATTTCATCACAAATTATTTCAAGAAAAATTCGTAATTCTGTTGATAATATCATTTTCTATTTTCAAACTAAAACAACGAATGTTAAAGTGCTAGCCTATGGAAGAGGCTATCTACGTTTTTCTTTGAAAAAAGGGATGCCTCTTAAAATTTTTGGTACGTATAAAGCTTCAAATAATAGCTTTACGCTTAAAGAAATTATTTCTGATGATAAAAAAAGTATAAATCCCGTTTATGGAATTAAAGGGATTAATGATAATTTAATAACTAAACTTTTAGAGGATGTATTTAAAGATATTCCTAATTTTAAAGAAACTTTACCAGAAAAATTAATTTCTAAATATCATTTTTTAGGTATAAACCTATTTTTGAAAAAAATGCATTTTCCTGATGGTAAAGAAGATATAACAAATGTTTTTAGAAGAAAAAAATATGTAACTTATTTTAATCATTCAATTCAAATGGAAGCATTATCGCTTTTGGTTTTAGAAAATAATAAAGAACCAAAGGATGGAGTAAAGGATAAAATTATTGAATTTACAAATAGTCTTCCTTATGAATTAACCAAAAGTCAAAAATATGCGATTAATCAGATTGTTTTAGACTCAAAAAAAACATATGTGATGAACCGTTTGATTCAAGGTGATGTTGGAAGTGGTAAAACCTTAGTTGCTATGGTAGCTATATTGATTAATATGCTTAATAATTATCAATCAATTTTAATGGCACCAACCGAAATTTTAGCATCCCAACATTTTAAAAATATTGAAGAAACCCTAAAACAATTTAATCCAAATGTTTCATTATTAACATCATCTTTGCCTATGGCAAAGAAAAATGAAATAATTCGAAATCTCGAGATTGGAAGAATTAATATTTTGGTTACAACGCAAGCAGCACTATATCATAATATTCATTACAAAAATTTAGGTCTTTTAGTTATTGATGAACAACATCGATTTGGTGTAAAAGATAGACAAAAACTTCTATTAGAATATCCTCATACAGATGCCCTTTATTTATCTGCAACTCCGATTCCAAGAACTTTAGGTCTTGTTAAATTTGCGGATATGGATATTTCCTCCATGCATGAAAAGCCTCATAATCGCAAAAAAATTATTACTAAATTATATAGTCTAGTAAATATTAGTGAAGTTTATCACGACATCGAAAATAGAATTAATCGTGGTGAACAAGCATTTTGTGTAGGTGCATTAATTGAAGGGGACAATTATCTTGATTTAAAAGCAATTAAAGAAATGATTGAAAAAAATGTAGAAAATGCTAAAATTCAAATAATTCATGGTGCTTTAAGTCCTGAAGATAAGCAAAAGATAATGATTGATTTTATTAATAAAAAATATAATATTTTGGTTTCTACAACCGTAATAGAAGTAGGTATTGATGTAAAAAATGCAACAGGTATTTATATTTTTAATGCTGAACGATTTGGTATATCAACGCTTCATCAGTTAAGAGGTCGGGTTGGAAGAAATGATAAGGAAGCATTTTGTGCACTTATTAGTAATGATATTAGTAATGAAAGATTAAAAATATTAGAAAAAACTGATGATTGTTTCAGTTTAGCTGATTATGACTTGAAATTAAGAGGTCCAGGGGAATTTTTAGGAGAAGCACAAAGCGGTTTTTTAAATCTTGATTTTGAAACTGATTATAAGATCTATACTCAAGCATTAGAAGATGCAACAAATTACTTATCTGATTATAAAATGGGAAAAGAGGTAACATCTCATGTTTTGAATTTGATTGAGAAAGCCATTAATAAAAAAGCGAAATTAAACTAGGAAAAAAACAATAATAATGCTATAATTGTAGTAAAATGAAAGGCAGTGATTCTATGATCAAAATTGCAATAGACGCTATGGGTGGCGATTATCTATGCCAAACTACTGTACCAGCATGCATGGAGGCAGTTAAGGAATATAAGGATTTAGAGCTTGTATTATATGGTGATGAGAAACAAATAAAGCCCCTTTTAACTAATAGCGAAAGAATAACAATTGTTCATACTGAAAAGTATGTTGATATGGGTGAACATAATCCTGTAAGTTATATAAGAAGAAATAAGGATGCATCATTATGTATGGCGATGCAATCAGCTCATGATGGGGTAGCGCAAGCAGTTGTTAGTGCAGGTCCTACCCAATGTGTTGTTTGTGGAGCACATTTAATTATTCGTAAGCTCCATCAAATTGGAAGAGTTGGTCTTTGTCCTATTGTTCCATCTTATGATAAAAGAGGAAGATTAATGCTTGATGTTGGGGCTAATGTAGAATTAAGACCTGAACATATTAGGGATTTAGCTTATTTTGCAACAACTATTTCTCGTGAAATATTACATGTGCCAAATCCTCGTGTTGGTCTACTTAATATTGGCACTGAACCAGGTAAGGGACGTGAGGTTGACCAAGAAACCTATAAAATGCTTGATGAAGATCCTTTAATTAATTTTTATGGTAATGTCGAAACAAAGGATATTTTAACGAGTCCTTGTGATATATTTGTGACTGATGGATTTACAGGTAATATGGTAATGAAAACGGTTGAAGGAACTGCTAAAACAATGGGAGACATGCTTAAACAAGAGATTAAGTCAAGCCTTGGAGGTATTATTGGCTATTTATTTATGCATAAGGCTTTAAAACGCTTCAAAAAACGTCTTGATTCTTCTGAGGTTGGCGGTGCGATGATTGTTGGTGTTCCTGTACCAGTTGTAAAGGCTCATGGAAGCTCTAATGCTTATGCATTTAAAAATGCTATTGGTCAAGCTAGAATGATGGTTGAAACTGATTTAATTAATAAAGTAATTGCAAAATTGCCAAAGAAGGATGAAGAGAATGAAGCATTATAGTGAACTTGAAAAAAAACTTGGTGTTGATTTTAAGGATAAATCTGTTTTGATCGAAGCCTTAACCCATAGCTCTTATGGAAATGAACACAACTGTCCCTTTAATGAACGTCTTGAGTTTCTAGGTGATGCGGTTTTAGAACTTTCAATGTCTAAATATTTGATTTCAAAATATCAAATGGCAGAAGGAGATATGACCAAAAGAAGAGCTCAAGCTGTTAGAGAAGAGGCTTTAGATATTTATGCTGCTCATCTTGATCTTCCTAGCTATTTGTATCTTGGCCGTGGTGAGGAACTTACAGGTGGAAGAACGAGAAAGGCTGTTATTGCGGATGCTTTTGAGGCTGTTTTAGGAGCGGTATTTAAAGAATTTGGCTTTGATAAGGCTTATGAGGTTTTCTCTAAAATAGTAATTCCTTATATTGATGAGGTTGTATCAATTAAAGATTTTAAAACTATTTTACAAGAAGAGGTTCAGGCTGATAAAAGAAGCTTATCATATCGTATTATAAAAGAAGAGGGACCAGCACATGATAAGGTGTTTACGGCTGAGGTTTTAATGGATGGTAATTTAATTATGGGCTGTGGGGTAGGAAAAACAAAGAAGGATGCTGAGCAGGAGGCTGCAAGACAGGCCCTTCTTAAAAAGGCCTATACAAAATGATATTTTTATCATAAAATACTAAGGGTGATATTATAAATATTTTATTACTTGGTATTGATGGTAAAATGGGTAAAAAAATATATCAAAGTCTTAAAGAATATGATTATAATATTACAGGCTTTGATATTTTTGCTAAAAATAGAAAAAATGTTATTACAAAAATAGAGGATATAAATATTGAAAATTATGATTGGCTTGTTGACTTTTCAGAGGCTAATATTTCAAAAAAAATTACAAAGCTATTTCTTTCAAATAGTAAAAATGTAATTTCAGGGACGACAGGTCTTACCTTTGATGAACTTAATGATTTTTGTATTCTTGCAAAAAATAATGATGCTAAATATATCCATCGGGTTAATTTTGCTAAAAGCTTTTGTGAATTTGAAGCTATTGCTAAAAAAATTGCTCAAAAAATGGATCATAATATATTGATTGAGTCACATGACTTTAAAAAATTAGATAAGCCATCAGGATCTGCCTTACGTCTTATGCACGTTTTGAAACTTAAAAGTAGCGATATTTTAGCAATTAGAGGTGATGAGACAACTCCGTATCATTCCCTAATTTCCTCTAATAAAAATGAAAGAATAATAATTACGCATCAAATACTTGATAAAAATGCCTTTGTAGAGGGTTTTTTAGAAGTTTTTTTGAAGGAAGCTGGTGTTTAATATGCTTGAAAAATTATATAATATGGGATGCTTAGATTATCAAAAGCTAATTAGAATTTTTTCTTCTAAATTAGGACTTTCTTTAAATGCATCCTTTATTCTAATGGCTATTTTGGACAACTACCGTTTGAATCCCAATATTAATTCTAGTAATTTAGCTAGTTATACGGGGAAATCTAAAAGCGAAGTTGAAGAATCAATTGTTGAACTTCTAAATCTAGATTATATTCAAATCCAATTAGTTATGAAAAATGGTAAATCAACTGAGTCATATCGGTTATCTCCTTTTTTTATTAAATGTGAACGACTTCTATCAGAAATAAGAAATGAAGAAGAAGAAAATGATATAAAAGCGATTAATTCTGTACTTGAGGAAAATTTGAAAAGAGCATTAGCACGGCAAGAACTTGAGCAAATAAGTGATTGGCTTTCTGATGGTAAAACTAAAGAAGAAATACTTGAGGCTGTTGACGTAGTAAAAAAGACTAAAAATGCCTTTAGAATGGCATCAGTTAATAAGGAATTGTACAGCAGTCAAAAAACTTCGCAGTCAAAGGGCAATGATATGATTTCTAGTGTATTTGCCCAAATGGTTAAAAACTAATGGAAAATAAGGAAATCTTAGATTTAATTTATAAGATGTTTCCAAATCCTCATTGTGAATTGGAATATTTTGATGACTTTAGTTTTTTATGTGCTGTTGTTTTAAGTGCTCAAACAACAGATAAAGCTGTTAATTTAGTTACTAAGCCGTTATTTTTAAAGTATCCTACCGTATTTGATATTGCTTCTTCAAGCGAGGATGAGCTAATACCTATTTTAAGACCAATCGGTTTAATGAAAAATAAAAGTCACTATTTAATAAAAATATCAAAAGCGATTGTTGAAGATTATGGAGGAAAGGTTCCTCATGATTTTGATGAGCTTATTAAGCTTCCGGGTGTTGGCAGAAAAACCGCTAATGTTTTCTTAGCTGAGATTGATAAAAGACCTGCTATTGCGGTTGATACGCATGTTAATCGCGTAAGCTATCGTTTAGGTCTTAGCTCAAGTATAGATAATGTTTTAAAAACCGAACATGAGCTTGAAGCTGGTTTTGATGAAAAAGATTGGATTAAGGTTCATTATGGTTTACTTTTTATGGGGCGTTATAAATGCTTAAGTAAAAATCCTAAATGTAGTGATTGCAATCTTAAGTCTATATGTAGATATGAAAAGAGAGATTAATATGATAAAAGAAAAATTTACAAAAATAATAGAAAAAGAATTGCCAAGATTATTTGATATTACTAAAAGCTTATATGAAAATCCGGAAATTGGCACTTTAGAATATAAATCTTCTAAAATGCTTGTGGATACACTAAAGGATTATGGTTTTGATATAACCTATCCCTATATTATGGAAACAGGGTATTTAGCAGTATATGATAGTAAGAAAAAAGGACCTAAAATTGGTTTCTTATGCGAATATGATGCCTTGCCTGTTGTTGGACATGGCTGTGGACATAACCTGATTTGTACAATGTCTATAGCAGGTGCAGTGGCACTTAAATCAGTAATTGATGAAATTGGTGGGGCAATTTATGTATATGGTACACCAGCAGAAGAAAATTTTGGCGGAAAAGTGCAAATGGCTAAGGCTCATGCTTTTGATATGCTTGATGTAGCTTTAATGATTCATCCAGGGACTAAAAACGGGCTCGGGGGAAGATCACAGGCTCTTATTCCTGTTAAATTCAAATTTTATGGTAAAAGTGCTCATGCTTCAAGACCATATAATGGTGCCTCAGCCCTTGATGCTGCTGTTACAACCTATCAAGGAATTAATATGCTAAGACAATTTATGAAACAACCAAGCTTTATTCATGGTATTATAAAGGATGGAGGTAGTGCTGCAAATGTTATTCCGGAATTTGCATCATTAGAATATTATTTCCGTTCCGAGACTTCAAGTTATGCATCTTATTTAGCAACGAGAGCTAAGGAAATTGCCTCTTCAGCTGCTAAAATGAATAATTGCACAGTTGAATTTGAACAATATGAGGAAGCATATGATGATACTAAAATAAATTATGCTTTAGCAGAAGGCCTTAAGGAAGCTTATTTAGCGGTTGGACTTAGTGATATAAAGGATGTTGATGAAAATCCGTCCGGCTCTACTGATATAGGTGCGGTATCAAAGATTGTGCCAACAATTCAGGGAAATATCAAAATTGCCCCTCCTGAGGTTAATGGTCATTCTAAAGAACTTGCGAGTGCTACTGTAACAGAAGAAGGTAGGCTTGCGATAAAAAATGGTGGCTTATCGCTTGCTCTTCTAGCATACAAATATATTACTGATTATGATTATCAAAAGAAGATATGGGAGGAATTTAAGCTTGAGGCTTCATCAGTTTCTAAAGGATCAATTTAGATTATGTAAAAGTGAGGTACAATCATTTAATCATGATCATAACGTAATGGTCAATGGTATTCCAGATAAATGGCTCTCCTATATAATAAAGCCTAATGATGTTATTAGTGTTGATGGAAAAATATATGAGATAAAGAAAGAAGAAAATGTTTATTTGCTTTTAAATAAGCCGGTTGGTATTACCTGTACAAATGACCGGAATGTAGATAATAATTTAAGAGATTATGTTAATTTTGATAAAAGAATATTTCCTGTAGGTCGTCTTGATAAAGACTCTTGTGGAATTATAATTCTAACTAATGATGGTAAAATATTTAATCAAATTCTTGATCAAAATAATCACATTGAAAAAGAATACCTTTTACATGTTGATCATCCAATTAATAATATTTTTCTTGATTTAATGTCAAGAGGCGTTCCTATTTTAAACAGGGTAACAAAGCCTTGCAAAATGGAATATGTTTCACCTTGCGAATTTAAAATTACCTTGCAAGAAGGAATGAATCGTCAAATAAGAAGAATGTGTAAATTCTTTGGATATCGTGTAATAAGCCTTCAAAGAATTAGAATTGGTCATCTTGTAATTGATAATTTAGCAGAAGGACAATTTCGCTATTTAACGAGTGATGAAATTGCTAAATTGTTAGAATTTAACCAAAAAAGATGAAATATTTGTGAAATCAACCGAAAAAATTCAAAAAAATCGTAAAAATCGCCTCTTTATTATAATGAGGTGATTTTTTATGCAAAAAAAATATAAGTTATATTTATTGGCATTAATTCCTATTGCGATAATTATTACGCTAGTATTGATGCCCCAAAGTAAAAGAAAGGATGATGAAATAATATATGCTGACGCTAATCCTTATGAATGTACAATAACCGTAAATGTTGAAGGTGAAGTTTTAAAAAAAGGAAGCTATGTAATGTATAAGGATCAAACCATTAAGGATTTACTTGAAAAATGCGGTACAACGGATTATACTAATTTATCAAATAGTAAACTTCAAGAACATCTTCAAGATGGTGCGACCTATATTCTTGAATATAAGGATGGTAAAAATATTAGTATTGAGGTTAAATCGGCTAATTTAACCATTTTACCAAGTCAAACAGCTAAGAGTGATAAAATAAATATTAATACGGCATCTAAGGATAAACTTTGTGAACTTGATATGATAGGTCCTGAAAAAGCACAAGCAATTATTGATTATCGCAGTGAGCATTTATTTAAAAGCATTGAAGAATTAAAAAATGTTACAGGAATTTCGGATAAAATATATGATGCTAACAAAGATAAAATCACTGTCTAATACTTGGCACTTTTATGCTATTTTAGTGGCTCTTATAGGATTATCTTTAATATCATTATGGTATACAATTGTTTTAATAATATACTTAATTTATTTATATCGAATTAAATTTATTAATAAAGAAATTATAATATTAAGTCTTTATATAATAATTTCCCTTTTATTTTTAAGTCTTTATAATGTTGTGTCCGATAAAAAAGAAATTGCTGGAGTTGTTATTAGTATAACTAAGCATGATGATTATTGTTCGATAGTCGTTTTGAAAGGATTAAGGAAGTTAAGAGTAATTTCTGGTGTAAATATTATTCCGCAAATAGGAGATAGAATTAAGCTTGAGGGATCATTTAAGAAATTAGGATTTGATAGTTTTAGTATGTATCTTAAAGGAAATGGTATTTTTTCATCCTTTAGTGCATCAAAGCTAGAAGTTGAGGGAAAAAGTATTTTCTCATTTAAAGGTAAAATAATTGAGTTTTATCAAAGTCATTTAGATGAAAAAGCCTTTACATATTTTAAAAGCTTAATTTTGGGAATAAATGATTTTGATATCGAATATAAAGAGGCTATTAATAGTATTGGAATTTCCTATTTGTTTTGTATTTCGGGATTTCATATTAGCATGATTGCACTTATATTTGACAAGCTTCTTAAAAAAATATTTCCTTTATCATATAAAAGAGATTATATTGTAATTATTTTACTTTTCAGTTATGTTATATTAACTAATTTTTCTTATGGTGTTTTAAGAGCTGTCTTAATGTATACCTTAACCAAATTGAATTTATATAAACGGCTTGGAATGTCAAAACTTGATATTTGTTCTTTTTCATTCATTATTATCGTAATTTTAAATCCTATGTCTTTGTATTCAATGAGCTTAAGACTTAGTTATATAATGGTGCTAATGATTATTTTGAGTGAGGATTTATTAAAAAATAAAGAAGGATTGACCAAAAGTTATCTAATGGCTTTAATAGCTTTTTTAGTTACAATACCACTTGTAATTACAATAAATCACGAAATTAATTTAATTACTTTAATTATTTCACCAATTTTTTTAGCATTATTTTCTTTTTTATTTCTACCAATTACATATATTATGATTATTTTACCAGTGTTGTCTCCTTTTATGTCTAGTGTTTATACTCTTTTTGAAGATATAGTTTATTTTTTTAATAGTATTGAGTTATTAAAAATATCTATTAGAAATTTAAGAGCTTATGAGATTATTTTATATTATTTTATTTATTATTTAGTTTTAAAATATTTTGAAAATCATGGTGTAAGTTACTTTAAATTAATGGTAATGCTTCTTGTAATATTACTTATGGATGGCTTTGATTATATTATTATTTATGATCAAGTAATTATGTTAGATGTTGGTCAAGGAGATTCAATTCTTTTAAAGAAGAGTCATAATGAAGGAAATATTTTAATTGATTCATATAATAATTTAGATAATTTAAAGTCTTTAGGAGTAAAAAAAATTGATACGCTTATAATTACTCACTCAGATAATGATCATTATGAAACGGCAAATGATATTATTTTAAGGTATGATGTTAAAACTGTTATAACCTCTTATTATGATACTAAGGCAAATGATGATATATCAAAGCTTAAGGTAGAACATATAAAAGCATTAGGTGGTGATTCATACAGTACTTTAGGTATTTCCTTTGATTTTTTTGGCCCAATTAATATGTCAAGTACTATTAATAATATATCACTTGTATTTATGATGAATGTAAATAAGACTAAAATATTATTTACAGGTGATATGGAAAAAGAAGAAGAAAAGGACTTGATTACAAATGGAAAGCTAAGTTTTGATATTTTAAAGGTTCCACATCATGGTTCTTCAACAAGCCTGTCTGATGAATTTTATCAAAATTTAAATTTTAAAGAAGCTATTATAAGTGTTGGATATGATAATAAATTTGGTCATCCTAAGGAAGAAACAATTAATAAATTAAAGCCTCATAAATGCTACCGAACAGACTTAGATGGTCAAATATATATAAAAATATATAAGAGTAGCTATAAAATTAAAGTTAATTTAGATTATAATTTGTTGCAAATGATTAATAAAGTGCTATAATAGGAAAACATATAATTGAAAGGAGTTAGTTATGAGACGTAAGTTTTATGGTTTAATACTTCCGGGCTTTATTTTATCATTCTTAGCCGGAGTTGTTGTTGGCTTTGTAATTTTTTTCTTTAAGCTTGCAATCGATTATATTTTAAAGCTCAATAATTTAATTTATCATTTTTTAAATAATTATATTTATTTTATACCTGTAACAATTATAATTCTTTTAATGGTTTCAATTATGCAAGGTAAAATTGTTAAGAAAATCCCGATTGTAAAAGGTGGAGGAATTCCTACAAGTGAGGGAATTGTAAGAGGTTCAATTAATTTTAATCCTCTTTTAAGTGGAATTTTTACGGCTATATTTAGTTTTTTATCGTATATTATTGGTATGCCACTTGGAAGTGAGGGACCAAGTGTAGCGATTGGTACATCATTATCAAGAATGGTTAGTAAAATATGTCCATCCTACGATGAGGCTTATAAAGGCTATATTATGACATCTGGTGCAGCTGCAGCCTTTGCTGTTGCAACTGGAACAATTATTTCCGGAGTTATTTTTGCTCTTGAGGAAATTCATAGACGCTTTTCACCTATGATAATTTTAGTAAGCTTTCAAGCTGTAATTGCGGGGTCAATTGTCGCAAAATTACTATCAAATTTTTTTGGCGTAAGTTATAAAATGTTTAACCTTATAAGCTATAATGATTTAGAAATATATCATTATTTGATATTTATTCCTTTTAGTATCATAATCGGTATTTTAGCATGGAGCTTTAATCATCTTGTAAAATATGTTGAAAGATTATTAGATACTAAAATGAAGAAGGTTAAGACTTGGCAAAAAATATTTGTTGCCTATTTATGTGTTATTATTGTTGGATTATTTTTGCCTACAATTCTTAATGGAGGTCATGCTTTAATCGACGGATTATTTGAAAATAAATATAGCATAATAATTATTTTATTAACCTTTATTTTAAAAATTATAATGCTTGCCTATATTTCTCAATCAGGTGTAACAGGTGGAATGTATATTCCTATTCTTACGATTGGAGCTTTAGCAGGAGCTTTATTTGTTAAAATTTTTAAGTTAGATGATTCCTTAGTATTGTTTATTTGTCTTGGTATGTCGGCTTTTATGGGAACGGCAATTGGGTGTCCTTTATCAGCTCTAGTTTTTGCGTGTGAGGCCCTAAGTGGAATTGACCATATTTTAGCTTTTGCGATTGTTATTATTGTTTCTTATTTTATAGGAAGATTACTTAACATTTCTCACTTATATGATATTGTTCTTGAAAGAAAACTTCATAATGATTATGCTAAGAAGGATTTTATGGTTATTCAAACATCGGTAATTGTATCAGAAAAGTCATTTGCGGTTGGCAAGCAAACGCGTGATTTATTGTTTAATGCAAATGTTATTTTAACACAGATAAGAAGAAGTGATAAGGATTATGCTAAAATGGATAATTTTGGTGACAAAATTATTAAACCTGGTGATGAAATAACTTTTATAATTCAAACCTATAATATTTGTGATACGAAAACACATCTTGAGGCCTTTGTAGGTAAACAAAAAGATTTTTCATATGATATCTTGCAACAATGATAAAATATCTCTTTTAAAATATCTCTTTTTAAGTTATAATTTAGATGAGGTGGAAAAGAAAATGAAATTAATTTACGGTGATTGTGGTTCAGGAAAAACTAAACAAATATTAGAACTATCTTGTAAAACTAAAACTCCTATTTTATGTGAATCAGACCAAAGAAAACAAAGGCTACTTGAAAAAGCTAAGGGATATGGCATAAATATTCCCATTCCAATCGTTTATACGGAAGGCTGTGAGGGACGAGACGTACTTGTTGATGATCCTAAACGTCTTTTAGAAGCAATGCTTCATGCTAATCTTGTAGGATTAACAGTTAATGTTCCTACAGATGATGTTACTAAATTATAATAAAACACTTGACAAAAGCGCTTACATCGCATAAAATAAAGATAGAAAGAGATGGTGGAGTTACAAGTAGACTTGGATACTTGTGAGGAGCCAAACATGATGGTTGACGTTAAGCCATTCCAAGAAAAAAACGGATGAGGCCAAGTAAGGCCTCTTTTTTTTAATAAAATTATTGGATGTGATATTATGGATAAAAATTATGTTATTTGTGGTGATTCTAATATAAAAAACAATGATGTTTTAAATGAATTAATAAAAAAATGTGATTATGAATATGATGTTGACGTTCATGATTTAGATGAAGAATCATTAGCAATGCTTGTAGAATCACTTAATACAATTCCTTTTTTAACATCTCATAAAATTGTTGTATGTAAATTCCCTAAATTTTTATATAAACCTGATGCTTATGATTCTAAAATTATTGAGGCCTTTAAAAAGTATCTTCTTAATCCAATTGATACAACAACCTTCATTATTTTAATTAATACATTTAAGGATATGGATCAATCCTTAAAGCAACTTCTTGAAAAAACTTGTACGCTTATTAATTCAGATAAAGAAGAGTCGAAAGATTTAAAAACAAATGTCATTGAAATTTTAAAAAGAGAAGGATATAAATACGAGGAAGAGGCTATTAATGAGCTTTTAGCTCGTTGTGAGAAAAATAGTGATCGCATAGAAATGGAACTTGATAAGTTAATGCTTTATAAGGCATCTGATCATAATTTAAAACTTATTGATGTTAAAGAGCTTGTAAGTAAGGACTTAGAGGATAATATTTTTGATTTGGTTAATGCAGTTGTTGAATCAGATAGAAGGAGAGCTATTGAAATATATAATGATCTTATGGTTTTAAATGAAGATGAATCTAAAATTATTGCTTTACTGATTAATAAATTTAACGAAATGTATCAAACTAAAAGTTTGCTTGCAAAAGGATATAGTAAAAATGATATTGCACAGATTTTTGATGTAAAGCCAGGTCGTGCTTATTATATGGTTAAGGCTTGTCAAACCATAAGTCTTGAACGAATTAAACGTAATATTAACAGTCTATTAGATATTGATTATAGAATAAAAAGTGGGCAGCTTGATAAGAGTATAGCTCTTGAATTGTTTTTACTTAAATAGATAAATAAAAAAAACACCTTTTGGTGTTTTTTTATCTCTTATAGGCTATTTACATGAGCAGCTAATTGAGCTTTATGTCTTGCAACGAAGTTCTTATGAACGATTCCCTTTGCTTGAGCCTTATCTAGTTTCTTGTAAGCTAGAGCTAAAGCAGCAGTTGCATTTTCCTTATTCTCAGCTGTTAATACGGCCTTAATTGCAGTTTTCATACTAGACTTGAAAGAAGCGTTAGCTAACTTAGCCTTTTCATTTGTCTTAACACGTTTGATTTGTTGCTTAATATTTGCCATAAAATTCACCTCCGCGCGTTTATATGCTCTATAATTATATCAAAAGATTAAATCAAATGCAACTATTATTTAAAAAATCATAGCATAATATGAAAAAATATTACAACTTAAAATTTTGATTATAAAAAAATTAAAACAAGATAATAATAAAGTTATAAGGATGATGAAATGAAAAAAACAGATTTAATTTGTGAGGATTTTGGTCTTGATAATGGCCTTGTTAAAAAAACAAAATATGAAACGGTTGATTTATCGAAAATAGTGTTAGATTCGGAGAATGCTAAAAAAATTAAAAGAGATGAAGGTATTTATTATACCCTTTTTTCAGACGCAATTGTTGATCTTGATAAAAAGAAGTATGATGATTTAATTATGGCATTTTCAAATGTTATAAAAGAATATTTAAATTTATATGAAATAAAAAAAGATGATTTGATTTTTGTTGTGGGCTTAGGAAATGCTTGTGTTACACCTGATTCTTTAGGACCTAAGGTTGTCCAGATGATTGATGTAACATCTCATTTATTTAAAATGAATCATGAACATGGTCATATGCAAAATGTAATGGCCTTAGCTCCAGGAGTTATGAGTCAAACGGGTCTTGAAACAGTTGATTTGATTAAAAGTATTACCTCTAAGCTTCATCCTAAGCTTGTAATTGTAATTGATGCATTAGCTTCAATTAGTCTTAAAAGGTTAAATCATACTATACAAATTAATAATGCATCAATTAGTCCTGGAGCCGGAATTGGTAATTTTAGAAAGAAATTTAGTCAAAAGACCTTAGGCTGTCCAATGCTTGCAATAGGTGTTCCTACAGTTGTTGATATAAAAGCATTATTTGAGGAAGCATTTAAAAATATAGATTTAAATTTAGATGAGGTAATGCCATTTGCCACTGAGGATGATATGATTCAATTTATGGTAACCCCTAAGGAAATTGATATGAATATAGATGATTTAGCAAATATTATCTCTAGAGGATTAAATAAAGCATTTCATAATTTAAATTATTATTAATTAACAATTTTTTGGTTAATATGACAATTAATTAAGTTAAAATAAAGTTGGTGATATCTTGAAAAAAGGACATGTTATTATTGTAATAGTTTTTTTACTTTTAATTTTGGTGTTAAGTTTTAATAAAAAAAATGATCAAACAACCGATGTAAATGGTAATGTTATCGAATATGAGGAGCCTATTTATGTAGATGGAACATCTAATTTGATTACAAAAGCTGGCCATTATTTATCAATTTTAGTTGAAACTACTTTTGAATATGTTTTTATTATTATAAATAAGATTATTAGCTTTCTTTTAGGAATATAAATTGAAAATATTATAACAAAATGCTATAATACCAGTAAAATTTAAGAGGTATTTTATGCGATTTATTGAATATTTAAAAAAAAGCTTTTATTTACCAATATTAGCTTTGATAATGATTATCTTAGCCTTTATTTTTAATACTCCTAAAGAAATTTTTGTTGGATATAAAAACATTTTACTATCAAGTAGTATTCTTACAACCGATTATATTGCAATTGGAACTTTAGGAGGAGCACTAGTTAATGCCGCATCTATTCTTATTTTAAATTTAGTGATTTTAAGACTTTTGAATTTAAGAATGTCAGGTTTAATATATGCAGCATTGTATATGATATTAGGTTTTTCTTTTTTTGGAAAAAATATATTAAATTCATTGCCTATATATATTGGTATTTATTTATATGCTTTTCTAAATAAAATTCCAGTTAAGAATTTGGTGATTTCACTATTGTTTTCAAGTGGTATATCTCCACTTGTAAGTTATTTGATTTTTGGCTTTGATCTTGCTTACTACATTTCTATTCCTTTAGGTATAGGAGCAGGTATTGTTGCAGGGCTAATGGTACCTGCTATTTCAAGTCATACAATTAAATTTCATCAAGGATATAATTTATTTAATGTTGGGTTTTCCCTTGGTATCATTTCTTTAGCTTTTAATGGCGTTTTACGGGCATTTAATTTACGAGCATCAGAAATTTCTATTTTAAGTAACGATCATAATTTGTTTTTATATTTATTTGTTGCAATTTTGGCTTTAGTTTTATTAATTGCAGAAATTATCTTAAATCCTAAATCATTTAAAATGATTCCTGATTTATATAAAAGATCAGGACGACTTGTAAGTGATTATATAAGAGATTATGGGGTTTCAATTGTAATGATAAACCAAGCGTCATTATTAACGTTTGAAATTTTAATTTGTTTAATATTTAAAATTGAGCTTAATGGCGCTATATTTGGAACTATTCTAGCAGTTAGTGGTTTTGCGGGCGCAGGACTTCATCTAAAAAATACCTCATTTGTAATGCTTGGTGCTATTTTAATGTGCTTAATTACAAAAACGAATATTACATCAACCTCAATCATCATTGGTATTTTGTTTTCAGCCGGTGTAGCTCCTATTGCTGGAAGATATGGAATAGTTGCTGGTATAATTGCGGGGATGCTACATATTGCTATTTTACCATTATGTCGGTCATTTCAAGGCGGATATGATTTATATAACAATGGCTTTTGTGCAGGTTTTGTAGCGTGTATTTTAATTGCTATAATTGAAGCGTTTAAAAAGGAGGATTAATCTATATGAGTTTTCATGAAATAAAAAAAGATGCTAAAATTGTCGATGAAATTTTATTATATTTACTAAAAAATGATCATGATGAAGTGTCAATTAATATTAAAAGAGAACAAGATGAGGTATTTATTACCTTTAAATGCACAAAACTTAGTGATGATATAATAAAAAGTATGGACAAGTATATTAATAAAGAAAGAGAACTTGAAATGGAAGAATATGGATGGGAACTTATGGGAGAATCTGATGGGCAATCAGATCTAAGCATGGTAGGTCTTTTAATTGATAAGCTAACAATTGATAATTCAAATCCTGATTATACAGTTTTAAAACTGACTCGACATTATAAAAAAATAAGATAAATAGCAATTATATTATTCTTATATCTTTAATTAGATGAAAAAATATGATATCATTATTACATGTATGTGAGTGATTAATACTTGGAGGTTATCTTATGACTTTACCTAATAAATTGACAATTGGCCGAATAGCTGCGGTTCCTGCAATGATTGTAGTAGAATGTATTCCTTATTTAAGAGATACTGCAATGTTTGCGACAGGTTATGGCTTTATGTCTATTGCAAATTTTATTAATATTATTATTTTTGTTCTGGCAGCTTTTACTGATTTTTTGGATGGAAAGATTGCAAGAAAAAGAAATTTAGTTACAACATTTGGAAAATTTGCAGATCCATTGGCTGATAAAATGCTTGTTTTAATCAGCTTAATGATTTTGATGAATCAAGGAAAGATTGTAACTGTTGGAATTGATTTTAGACTTGTACCAATGTGGGGACTTGCAATTATATTGATTCGTGAGCTTACTATTTCAGGTATAAGATTAGTTGCTGCTCAAAGAGGCGAGGTTATTGCAGCAGGTTGGGCTGGAAAGGTTAAAACCTTTGTTACAATGATTGCAATTTTTGTGCTATTCTTTGGTGGACTTTGGAAGATTGTTGATTTCATTGGAGTTATTCTAATGTATGTTTCAATTTTTCTTACAGTTTATTCTGGTGCTATCTATATGTATAATAGTCGTCACTTGTTATTTGAATCAATGTAAGCCTCATAGTGGTTAAATGGAGGTAAATTAATGAACGAAAGAGAAGAAGCTTTAAATCAAGCTTTAAAATTAATTGAAAAGGAATATGGAAAGGGCTCTGTAATGAAATTAGGTGCAGAACCAGAAAAGATTGAAGTTATTTCATCTGGTTCCATATCTTTAGATAAAGCCTTAGGTGTTGGTGGCTATCCTAAGGGGCGTATTATTGAAATATATGGGCCTGAGTCATCAGGTAAAACAACGTTTGCACTTCATGCAATTGCAAACGCACAAAAAAATGGTGGTTTTGCTGCATTTATTGATGCGGAGCATGCTCTTGATCCAACATATGCTCACGCTCTTGGCGTTGATATTGAAAACTTAGTATTATCACAACCTGATAATGGTGAACAAGCTCTTGAAATAGCGGAAGCCTTAATAAAGTCTGGTTCAATTGATGTGCTTGTTGTTGACTCTGTTGCAGCATTAGTACCAGAAGCAGAATTAAATGGTGATATGGGTGATTCGCATGTTGGTTTACATGCAAGATTAATGTCACAGGCAATGCGTAAGCTTTCTGGAATTATTTCTAAAACAAAGTGTGTTGCGATTTTTATTAACCAAATTCGTGAAAAAGTCGGTGTAATGTTTGGTAACCCCGAAACTACAACTGGTGGTAGAGCTTTAAAATTTTATTCATCAGTGAGACTTGAAATTCGTCGAGGCGAACAAATAAAGGATGGTACATCTGCAATAGGTAATCGTACGACAATTAAGGTTGTAAAAAATAAGGTTGCTCCTCCTTTTAGAACCTGTGAGGTTGAAATTATTTATGGTCAAGGTATATCACATTTAGGGGAAATTGTTGATCTTGCAACTGAAATGGGACTCATTGAAAAATCAGGCTCATGGTTTAGTTATAATGGCGAAAAAATTGGTCAAGGTCGCGAGAAGGTTAAGGATTATCTTAAAAATCATGAAGATATTTGTAATGAAATAGAAGCTAAGATTCGTGAAGCTTAATTAATAATTTGTTGATTTTTATGATTGAAAAATTTGAATTTATAAATTGATATAAAAAAAGTATTTAAAAAAATAATTTAAATACTTTTTTTATGCTATTAAAAGAAATATAATATAAATATAATAAATAAGCGGTGGTATTATATGAAGAATTTATTTTTATTGTTTTGGGAATTTTTTAAATTAGGATTATTTACTTTTGGCGGTGGCTATGCAATGATACCGCAGCTCAAGGACATAGTGATTACGAAATATCATTGGATATCCGATGATGAGCTTTTAGATGTAATTGCGGTTGCTGAATCAACTCCTGGTCCGATTGCGATTAATCTTGCAACCTATATAGGATATAAAAAGAATAAAATTTTGGGGAGTATTTTTGCAACATTGGGAGTAGTAATTCCTTCTTTGGTAATAATTTTTATCATTTCTTTATTTTTTAAACAATTTATGGCTTTAAAATATGTAAAATATGCTTTTGTTGGAATAAAATGTGCTGTTGCAATTTTAATAATTAAAGCTGCAATTAATATGCTTAAATCTACAACTAAAAACATTTTTTCGATTTCTTGTTTTATTGTTGTTTTTGTTTTGATGATTTTATTTGAATTGTTTAATATTAATTTTTCTTCCATTTATTTTATAATTATAGGAGGAATACTTGGAATTGTTATTTATTCACTTATAGAAAGAAGGAAGGATTTATGATTTGGTTTCGATTATTTTTTGAATTCTTTAAAATAGGTCTTTTTACTTTTGGCGGCGGTTATGCTATGATCCCTCTTATTAAAGAAGCCGTTTTAAAATATGGTTGGCTAAGTGAAGATCTGTTCTATGATTTTATAGGTGTTTGTGAATCAACTCCTGGTCCAATTGCCGTTAATTTTGCAACATTTGTTGGTGCATCTCAAAAAGGATTTTTAGGGGCTGTAGTTGCTACATTAGGTGTTATAATAGCTCCCTTTTTTATCATTGTGTTAATTTCATCTATTTTAAATCATTTTATGGAGAATAAATATGTCGCAAGATTTTTAAAAGGATTAAAGCCTGTTATAATTGCACTTATATTATCTTCAGGATGTATTTTATTATTTAAAGCATTAGGATATCAAAGTATTAAGGCTTTTAAATTTAGCTTTGAGGCGTTAATTATCATTATTTCCCTTTATTTAATTAGTTTTATTTATAAGTTTATATTTAAGCATAGTATGAATTCCATCGCTTTTATTCTTATCTCAGCGGGTCTTGGTATTTTAGTATGTTCTTTATTTAATATGGCATAGGATTTAATCCTATGCTTTTTTACATTTTCTTTACATTCTTTTACATTTAGATGGTAGTTTGATAATTTATTCTTATTTATAATATGGTTGTACAAAAACAAAGGAGTTAATAAAAAATGAAAAAAGGAATTAAAACATTATTAGCAGTAGGTTTAAGTGTTGGTGCAATAGCATCTTTAGCAGCATGTAAGGATAAAAATGAAGGATCAACTAATACTTCTAAAATTACAATTAATTTTGGTGGTTCAACGTCTGTTGAAAAAATAGCAAAGGCTTTAACTGCATCTTTTGCAACTGAATGTCCTCGTTTTGAGGCAGTTCACAATCATACAGGATCAGGTGATGCCTACAAAAGAACTCAAGGTGGAGAAAAGGCAGGTGCGAACAAGCTAGATATTGGCTTTTTGTCAAGAGAGCTTAAAGCTGATACGGAGCAAGCATCAGCAGGAACATCAGGTCTTATTTGTAAGGATGGTATCGTTGCGGTTGTAAATAATACCAATAGTATTTCAAATTTAACCAAAGAACAATTAAAAAATATCTATGCAAATGAAACAACAACCTGGCAAACATATGGTAGTCAACTTAATACTAATGTAACTAGATATTCTCGTGATACTACTTCAGGAACTCGTGATGGCTTTTTCACAACAATTGGCTATAAAGACGCTGTTTCAAATGATACTAAAATTCCTGGTGCGACAATAGTTTCATCAAATGGTGATATGATTGCTAAGATAAAAGCTGATAATAATGGTATTGGTTATATATCACTCGCATCATTATCTGATTCAGGTCTTAAGGGTCTAAGCTATGAAGGGGTAGCTCCAACTGAAGCGGGTGTTGTTGATGGCACATATAAGCTTCAAAGAAATTTTAATTATATATCAAGAGCAGAATCAGATTGTACAGCTGATGAATGGAATATGATTCAATGCTTCCTTGCTTATATGGATTCTAAAGAAGGTCTTGCAATTATTAAATCTAAGGATGGTATCCTAACAAAGAATGTTAATGATGCTAAGTCTTGGTCTGAAATAAGGGACGCAAATGAAACATTTAAAGCCTTATGTCAAAAATAAGGATTAGGGCTGTGCCCTTTTTTTTAATTAGGAAGGTGATTTTATGAATGATGCTTCAAAAAAACTTAAAATTGATGGAATTGTTTCTAAGTTTTTTTTATCAATTGCGATAATATGTGCATCAGTAATTGTTTTTATTGTTTTCTTTATTTTTCTTAAAGGAATCAGGCCCTTTATTTTAAAATACCCATATGATGGACAAATATATACAGCCTCACTTGGTAAATTTATTTTAGGAACTGTTTGGACAAATTATAATTATGGAATTTTAGGAATGCTGATCAATACAATTTATATTGTTTTTATAGCTTCTGTCTTTGCCTTTGTTATTTCTGTTTTAACTGCTCTTTTTATTGTAAGAATAGCTCCAAAAAAACTTGGTAAATCTTTTGAAATGGTAATAGAACTTTTAGCCTCCATTCCTTCAATTGTTTTTGGATTGTTTGGACAAGGCTTTATCTGCCCAATGGTTCGCGATTTTGCAGGTGCTTTTGGATGTCAAACAGCAGGAGGGTCATCAACCCTTTCTACAATTATTGTTTTAATAATGATGATGATTCCTACAATTACGATGTTAAGTATTACTTCAATGAGAGCGATAAAACAAGATCAAATTAATGCTTCACTAGCTTTAGGGGCTACTAAAGCTCAAACTGATTTTAAGATTGTTATTGGAGGAGCTAAATCAGGAATTTTTAGTGCAATGATATTAGGAATTGGTCGAGCTCTTGGTGAGGCAACTGCTGTTTCAATGGTTTGTGGCAATGCAGCTGAAGGTCCTGTATTTAATTTATTTGGTATAACTAGAACCTTAACCTCAACAATGATGCTTGGTCTTCATGAAACAACTGGTGTGGATTATGATATTAGATTTACAGTTGGAATCGTATTAATTGTTCTAATTTTAGGAGTTAATTTAGGATTAAATAAGTTAAGAAAGAAGATGATTAAATAGTGAACACAAGAAGAAAAGTAGAAGATACATTAAGGTATATTGCAAGCTATGGGTCAGCTATTATTTGTCTTTTATGCTTATTTGGAATTATTTTATATATCTTAATTAATGGTATTCCTAATTTAAGCTTTAAACTTATTACATCGGATTATGAACCAACTATGGTTCAGGCAACCATGTCATCTTCTTCAAGTATATTTGAAAATCCTAATTTAGATGATACTTATTTTTCCCAAAAATACGGAGTTTCTTTACAAGATGGTAAATCGACTGATGGAAGTAGTTGCATATATCTAAGATATATTGACAAGAATTCTCCTTTTAGTGAGGCATTAGATAAATCATCAGGAGAACAACTTGATATAGCTATTTCATCGTATGTTGATACATTAATGGGTATAGATGAAGGTGGGGATATTATCGTTAGTGGCGCTAAGGATGGTGCAGAAGCGTATGCTAAGGCACTTGATAAGTCCCAATCTATTATGATGATTCAAGTATCAGTAAATGGTGGAGGAATAAGAGGTTCAATTCTTACAACCGTAATATTAATTATATTGACATTAGTAGTTGCACTTCCACTAGGAATTGGAGCTGCTATTTATTTGGAACTTTATGCCAAAGAAGGAAGGGTTAAAAATATAATATCACAAATGATTGACATGATTTCAGGAATCCCTTCTATAATATTTGGCTTTGTAGGTGCAGTTATTTTTATTCCCTTTGTATCTTGTTTTGGCGCATCAGGCTATAGTATTATTGCAGGTGCCCTAACAATGGCAATTGTTTTGCTCCCAACAATTATAAAAACAACTGAAGAGGCTATTAGAGTTGTTCCTAAGCATTATCTTATGTCAAGTCTTGCTCTTGGTGCTTCTAAAACTCAAACTGTGTTTAAGGTTATTTTACCTAATGCATTGCCAGGCATTTTAACAGCTGTATTATTAAGTATAGGTAGAATTATAGGAGAATCAGCGGCGCTTATTTTTGTAATGGGAACTGCTATAACCGATGATATTTCTCTTTTAAAGGGTGCTACAACCTTATCTGTTCATATTTGGAGTATTTGCCAGGGGGAAAATCCTAATTATAATACAGCATGTTCAATATCAATAATAATTTTACTTGTTGTCTTTATTATGTCAATTAGTGTTAAATTGATATCTTTAAAGCTAAATAAGAAAAGAGGAATATAATGGAAGAAATATTTGAAATAAAAGATGTAGATTTATATTATGGACCTAAGCAGGTTTTAAAGAAGGTTAATCTAAATCTATACAAGAACAAGGTTACCGCTTTTATTGGACCATCTGGATGTGGAAAATCAACGCTACTTAGATGTTTAAATCGAATGAATGATTTAATTGAAGGTTGTAAAATTGAAGGCCAAATAAAATATAGAAACGAGAATATTAACGACATTAATCCTGTTATGCTAAGAACAAAAGTAGGAATGGTATTTCAAAATCCGAATCCTTTTCCAATGTCAATATTTGATAATGTTGCCTATGGACCAAGATGCAGTGGTTTAAAAGCGAAAGATAAGCTTAAAGAAATTGTTATTGATTCTTTAAAAAAAGCCTCATTATATGAGGAGGTTAAGGATAGATTAAATGATAGTGCTTTAGGACTTTCGGGTGGCCAGCAGCAGCGTCTTTGTATTGCAAGAGCAATTGCAATGTCACCTGAGATTATTTTAATGGATGAACCAACAAGTGCGCTTGACCCTATTGCAACTCTTAAAATTGAAGAGTTAATTGATTCTTTAAAAAAGGATTTTACCATCATTATTGTAACTCATAATATGCAGCAAGCAACACGTATATCAGATTATACTGCCTTCTTTTTAATGGGAGAGGTTATAGAATATGCTGATACAACAACATTATTTACTAATCCTAAAGAAAAGAAGACAGAAGATTATATTACAGGAAGGTTTGGATAAAATGAAAATAGATGCTGAATTAGAAGACTTAAATGAAGCCTTGCTTCAAATGAGTAGTCAGGTTTTAGAAAATTTAAAAAAAGCTTTAGATTATTATTTTAATCAGAGTGTATGTGAGGTTAATGATGATGAGATTGATCAATTTGAGCGTAAAATTGAATCAGAATGTGTTAAAATTTTACTTCATGAACGTCCATATGCAAGAGATCTTAAGGAAGTAACGGGTATTTTAAAGCTTGTCGAGGATATTGAACGAATTGGAGATCATGCTGAGGATATTGTGACATTTTCAAAAAAATTAAACGAAAAAAAAGGTGATTATAATAGTGAAGTATTAGAACTTTCTGATATTGTAATTGGTATGTATGAGGATGCTATTAAATCATATAAGGAAAATAATATCGAACTTGCTCAAAGAGTTATAAATCGTGATGATGATGTCGATAGACGTTATGAAAAAATTATTGATGACCTTGCAAATGTTAATTCAAAAAAAGGTACCATTTGCGTTGAAATATATACAGCGATTGTTGTTAAATATTTAGAAAGAATTGCGGATCATAGTGTGAATGTTTGTGAATGGTTGATCTATATTGTAAATGGTTATCATAAAGATGCTGTTATATTATAGGTAATTGCCTAATATTTTGTTTTGCGGTAAAATAATATTAGCATTTAGGAGGCAACAGTATGAGTGTAAAAATATATTCAGTTGAGGACGATAAGGATATTGCGGCCATAATTAATAAAACATTAACCCATCAAGGCTACGAGGTTTTTACATTTTATGATGGTAAAGGCTTAAAAGAAGCTATGAAAAATATACCAGATATAATTCTTTTAGATATTATGTTGCCTGATATATCAGGTATAGATATTTTAAAAGAGCTTAGATTTAATCATATTTATGATGATGTTAGAATAATTATGGTTTCTGCTAAAAATATGCTTATTGATAAGGTTGATGCTCTCGATATGGGAGCAGACGATTATATTGAAAAGCCATTTGATCTTTTAGAATTAATGAGTAGAGTTGCAGTTCAAGCAAGAAGAATTTCTAAAAATAACATCTTAGATTTTAAAGGCTTAGAGCTTAATATTCAAAAAAGGGCTTGCTTAGTAGATGGTGAGGCAGTAGAACTTTCGGGAAAAGAGTTTGAAATTTTAAATTTATTATTTAAGGCTAAAGGAAATATTGTTACTCGTGAGGAAATTTTTGCCTGCATATGGTCAACTGATGCTATTATTGAATCACGTACACTAGATATGCATATTAAGTCATTACGAAAAAAATTAAAAGATAAGGGGAATCTTATTAAAACAGTTTATGGTGTGGGGTATAGATTAGAACTATGAAAAAAAGACTTATTATTTTAAATTCAATTGTAATGTTTATTGCCTTAGTAATTGTACTTCTTATTTCATCTATATCAATTGTTAATATAGGACAAAAGAATACTAAAGAAAAACTAAATAATTATTTAACTTTGATTACGAATATTGTCCAATCTGATGGGCCTCTGGCTGCCTATAATATGATTTCTGATTCTAACTTTGAAATAAGATTAACTATAATTGATTTAAATGGTAATGTATTATATGATACACAAATGAAAGAGCTTGAAAATCATTTAGATCGCGATGAGATTAAAAATCCTGGGGTTGTGTATGAAAGATTTTCAAAATCAGTTGGTCATAAAATGGCATACTTAGCAGCTAAGACTGATTCATATTATATAAGAGTTGCACTTCCTACTAGTAAGGTTGATAGCTTTGTATCAAATTATATTTTAATTTCAACAATTGTTGTAATTATTATTTTTCTTTTATCAACAATTGTTATTGTTAAAAACAATGATTTAACATTTAAAAAAATAAATCAAAATTTAAATGAATTATCTAATATTGCCGGTAGTGATACAATCTCTAATGTTGATGTTGATGATATGGTATCAGTTTTAACGTTATTATCTAAAAAATTTGAAAATATAATTACTGATTCTAAATATAAAGAAGAATGCCTGCATACTTTAATAAATTCAGTTTCACAAGGAATTGTTGTGATTAATAAAAAGGGCCAAATTAATATTATCAATAATCAAGCACCTAAACTTTTAAGGATTCAATTAACTGATTATAAAAACAAAAACTTTAGATATTTAAGTAATAATATTGAACTTCAAAATAAAATAGATGTATGTTTAAATGCAAAGAAAAATGATTTTATCGAAGTTAATGAAAATGGAACATATTTAAATATAAGGTTTAGTTATATTGATACAGAGTGGATTAGTGGAGTTATAATGACCATTGATGATGTGACCTCTTTAATGAACCTTGAAAATAATAAAAAAGAATTTTTCCAAAATGCTTCTCATGAATTAAAAAGTCCCCTTACCTGTATAATTGGTTATCAACAAATGATTACAGAAGGTATTCTTGATACTAAAGAACAAATTTTAGATAGTGCAAATAAGAGTTTAAAGGAAGCTATAAGAATGAATGATATTTTGTCAGATATGCTTTCTTTAGCAACTATAGAGGCTCGTCAAACATCATTAAAGGAAAATATTAATCCTAAAGCAATTATTGAAGATGTAGTTATAACACTTAGCATTGAAGCTAAAAAGAATAATATAAAAATTAGTACTGATTTAGATGACAATACTTTATTTGCAAGTAGAACAGAATTTAATGAGGTTGTAAGAAATTTAATTGATAATGCTATTAAATATAATAAAGAAAATGGTACAATTTTTGTTAGCTATAAAGATGGCATTTTAATAGTTAAAGATACTGGTATTGGTATTAAGGATGAAGATAAATCGCGTATTTTTGAAAGATTCTATCGGGTTGATAAGGCAAGAAGTAAAAAAACGGGTGGAACTGGTTTAGGTCTTGCAATTGTAAAGCATATTTGCCTAAACAATAATTATAAGCTAGATCTTGATTCAAGGCTTGGTCTAGGAACTAGCTTTAAAATATATTTTAAATAATATAAGTATGAAATCACAAAATTGGAAATACTATAATTGTAAATCTAATGGAGTGATTTTTTTATGCACAATGAATTAAAAAGTAAACTTAATATAGCTCTTTTTGCTTTTAATAATGCCGCGACAAATTGCTATATGATTCTTTTAAATATTGCCTCATATTATACTTTTGGTAACGCAGGAATGATTATGTCAATCTTATTGAATATTATTACAGCAATGCGTATTTTAGATGGAATAACTGACCCCTTTATTGGAACGTTAATTGATAAAACTGAAACAAAATGGGGAAAATACCGACCATTTATGTTAGTAGGCCAGTTTATAATGCTTATATCCGTAATAATTCTTTATACACTTATAAATAGAATTTCTATAAAAGTATTAGCATATTTAGCTTTTATTGTAGTGTATGCAATTTATGTTTTGGGTTATACTTGTCAAACAGCTACAACAAAAGCAGGACAGACAATTTTAACACATGATCCTAAAATAAGACCATTAATGGCTTTTTTCGACACAATATATTCTACAATTTTATTTACATCATTTGGAGTTATTTTGCCCCTTTTAGCTAAAAGGTATGGCGGACTATCTAATCAAAATGTTTTTAATATGATGATGTTAATATATATGCCTTTATCCTTACTATTTACTATTCTTGCCATTATAGGAATTAAAGATAGATATAACGATAAGTATTTTTTGAAAAATAAAGAAAAAATAAGATTTTCGGATTTTCTTGGAGTTTTAAGGCATAATAAGCCTTTAAGATTATTAATAGCCTGTGCCGCATCTGATAAGCTTGCTCAAACAATTGCCGGGCATACCTTAGTTACAACCTTATTATTTAGTGTTATATTAAATAATTATACTTTGTCATCTAGTTTGTCAATTGGTGTAAGCATCGCGATGATATTAATTATCTTTTTTAGTACTAAAATTGCTGCGTCAAATGGTCAAAAAAAAGCATTTCAAATTGCTTCCTTTTTTTCACTTATTACGTCTATTTTACTCTTAATTATTATGTTGATTATAAATCCTAAAGGTCAAATGATTAATGGTTTTAGTTTTAAAGGAATTATTTTTTCATTAAGCTTTATATTAATGCGGGCAGGTATAACTTTAACTCAGGGAGTAGTAATCCCCATGATTGCTGATTGTGCTGATTATGAGGCATATAAATATAAAAAGAATGTTCCTGGCTTAATCGGTACACTTTTCTCATTCGTTGATAAGCTTGTATCGTCAATTGGCACATCTATTTTATCCGTTATGCTCTTGATTGCTATGGGACATGAATCACTTGATGTTTCAACTAAATATACAACAGGATTATTTATTGTATTTTTAATTGGAGGAATTCTATTTCCAATAATTGGTTTTATTATTAATTTAGTTTGTATGCAAAAATATGCATTAACAAAAGAAAAAATGATAGAAATATCTAATGCATTAAATAAAAGACTTGAAAAATGAAATTAAGCTAAGCTATCTTGGCTTTTTTTCTTTAAGAAAAATAATATATATGGTATAATCAAAAATAATATATATAGTATAATTGATTGAAAATGGGTGATAAGATGGAAAAAAGAAATTATTTGACTTGTGATGAGCTTAAAATGTCATCATTAGAGGCTTTATATAAAGGAAGCGCAGAGGCTTTAAAAACTTTAGAATATAACATTAATTGTTTAGTTCAAACAGAAGCGCCAATTGCTTTAAGCTTGTTCAATAAAAAAATAAGAGAAACATTAGGTGTAAAAAAAATCAGTCAAAATGCTTTTAAAATAATTGTGGAAATGATTGAAAAATTAGGTTTTGTTATTGAAAATAATGATTTTGATCCGATTATTTGGCCAGAGGTTGGTCCTTATGAAATGAAATATTTTAGAGAAAATAGTAAAAGAACTATATATCAAATTGAAAAAAGTGAATTAAAGCTTTTAATTAATGATTTGAAAGAAAAAAGTACTGACAAAAATGAACTTTACCATAATGTTTTAAAATATCTAGGTTTTGAAGTCTTGACTAAAAAGGCTTCAGAATATTTAGATTATGTAGTTGAATAATGGTAAAATAAAGCGTTTTCTAAAAAAAATGATAATAATTTGAAATAGTTTAACATTTATGATAAAATAAACTAAAGAATTATTTATGGATGTGATAGGATGTATACGATAAATTCATTTTATAATGTTGATATTTTTAAAGATAAAACGCTTGATATCATATTAGATGATTTGACAAAGGCTGTAAGTCGACCATATATTATATCTTATGTTAAGGATTTAATTGAAAAAAAGACCCCTTTTACAATGTTAATGCTTGATGTTGATAATTTTAAGCAAATTAATGATCGTTATGGTCATTTAATGGGAGACGAGGTTTTATCAATTGTGGGTGATAGGCTTATTGAATATATTGGTGATTCTGGTTTTGTTGGAAGATATGGTGGAGACGAATTTCTTATTATTCTTAATGGCCAATATTCATATGATGATGTATGGCTTAAAATAAGAAAACTTTTAAATATATGTTTTAGAAAAGAATTCGTTGCATTGGACAACAAAATTTATATAACTGCGACAGTCGGTTCTGTTAGTTTTCCATATGATGGAACTACATATAACGATTTGTTTATGAGTGCAGATAAGGCACTTTATAGAGGTAAACAAAAGGGAAGAAATTGTTTTATTATTTATAATCGGGCCCTTCATTATAAGATAGATACACATACTAATCATCAAATGATATTATATGAAATGATGAATAAGCTTTTTGATTCATTTGATTCTTCAGTTAATTTTGAATCATCGATTATTAGTTCGTTTAAACTCCTTTGTGATTTTGTGGGATTAACTAATGTTAATTTGGTTTTTAAAGATAAGAAAGCTATTACATATACTACAAAAGGAGAAATTGATATTAGTTATGAAATCCTAGATGAAACTCATCAAGAGGTTAATTCTCAAAGAATAAAGGTTGTTAATAATTATTACGAACTTAAGGATCAATATCAGGGATTATATGATATATGTGAAAAAAAGAAAATAAAAGCATTTAATTTATTATTACTATGCTCTAATGAAAATGAATTTGGTTATATCATTTTTATTGATCATGATCGCAAGCGTATATGGCAACCAGATGAAATTGCATTATTCGTTTATTTTTCAAGATTATTGAGCTTAAATCTTGAAATTATGACACTAAAAAGTAAAGTTAAATAAAGACTAGTAATAGCCTTTATTTTTTTGAGAACGTGGGTGATTAAAGTGGAAATTAAAGGTGCTATTTATAGTGTTGATATTAAAAGAAAAACTATTGCGATTATAAAAAATCATAAACTTAAATTTTTCTATTTTCAAAATAATTTAATGAAAAGATTTAAAAAATATCTTTATAAAGGAAATTTTATTAAGTTAGTTGCAGAAGATTCAAATGAAGCTAGAAGTAATTCGTATTCTCACCTTGTCATTTATGTTAGTGAAATTTTTATTCCTACTAAATATGGGGTTAAATATTTATATGATAAGAAAAATCTAAATAAAAGTTTAATTGATTTTTTTGATTCTCTAGACCACAAGCTATTTTTGGATATTGAAATGACAATGCCGGGATTTAATCCTAATCCAGATTTTGTTCCTGAAATAATTCAAGCAGGATTTTTTATTGTTGATAAAAAAGGAGATATCGTTGAGAAGTATAATTATCATATTAGACCTACTAAAATTCATCGAATAAATAGAAGAACAAGAGATTTTCTTCATATTGATGGTTCTGTTGTTAAGGATGCAATTTCTTACTATAAATTTTATAATAAATTAAAACAAACTCTAATTAAATATCATCCAGCAATTTTAACATTTGGAAAAAATGATCGTTTATTTTTAGAAAGATCATATATTGTTAATTCATTACCTTCGCTAAATTATATTTCTCGCTTTATTAATTTGAGTCAATTAATAAAAAATTATTATGAACTTAAGGTTGATCCAGGTCTTTTTTCATTATATGAGGAATATACTGGTATTAGAAATCTTCAAACTCATGATGCCTTAGAGGATGCTTTAGTTACATTTGATGTTTATAATTTTTTTGTGGCAGACATGAAAAAAGAAATGAAGGTTATTGAAGGAGCGTTAGTACGAAAATAGGTTTGATTGATAGTGGTATTGGTGGCTATTCCTTTCTTAAAGGAATTGCTCAAAATGAAAATGAATACATTTTAATAATGGATCGGGCTTTTTTTCCATATGGAAGTAAAAAACCGGATTTTTTAATTAAAAGAGCAATTTTTTTGTGCTGGTATTTGAAAAGAAAAAAAGTTGATATGATAATTTTAGCATGTAATACATTATCAGTTATTGTATTAGATGAAATTAAACCATATTTCAAAATTCCAATTATAGGAGTAATTGAATTATTTAATTTTGCAAGTTATAGAAATGCTTTATTTATTGGAACCGAAAACACGGTAAAAAATCTTAAAAATAAATACAAGCAAATTACTTTTTTAGCAACACCAAAGCTTATTTATTATATTGAAAAAAATGATATCAGGTGTATACAAGAATATTTGAAAGAAAAAAGGAATCTTTTTGATTCCTATAGTTATATTCTTTTGGGATGTACTCATTTTATAAAAATTAAACATTTAATAAAAAATGGTATCGCTCAGGATGATTTATTTAACCTCAAAATGCTTAATGGCATAGGCAACACCTGATTCTTCATTTGACTTCGTAATGAAATCAGCATAAGGGTCTAAAGCCTTGAATCTGTTTTCCATTAAAACAGCTGTACCAGCTACTATAAGCATAGATTTATCATTATCCTGGTCACCAATTGCCATAGTATCATTAATATTAATATTTAGGTAATTGGTAAGTTCTTCAAGCCCTAGCCCTTTATTTGTTTTAGGATTTTGAAATTCAAGAAAGATTTTAGATGAACGTGATACGTTCATTTTTTCTTTTAAAGAAGAAGGTATATTATTGAATATTCTATCTAGATTTTCCTCACTTGAGACAATCATACATTTAATAAATTCCTGCGTTGGATTAATTTTATTAATATCAACTACTTTAGCTTCAATATGATTTATTTTTTCTTCAACCGCAGTATAGGGATTTTTAGCATTTGTAATTAATGTACCATCATCTTCAAAGGCATGAAAATTAAGATTATTTAAGATAGCATAATCATAAACTTCTTTAATGTATGAATAAGGAATAGTTTCTTTAGCAATAATTTTATGACTATTATTTTCAACAATCATCGCACCATTATAACAAATACTATAACAATTAGATCTATTTAGACCTAGCAATTCATTGATTTCTTTAATTCCATCAAGAGGACGTCCTGTAGCTACAACAAAAAGTGCCTCTTTAAGGCTTTTAATTGTTTCAATATTTTCTTTTGTTATTTCTTTTTTTGAATTTAAAAGAGTTCCATCTAAATCACACGCAATAAGCTTTATTTTTTTCACAAAAATCACCATAATAATTATAACATATTAGAAAAAATTGTCTTTATATTTTTTTAAATATTACTCATACTATGCTTGGAGATGAACAAATGAAAAGGCTTTTTATATTTTTATTGGCAATAATCTGTCTTTTTTTGACTAAAAACGTTTGGGCTGCTAATTATATATATGTATCAGGAGCTTCAATTGGTATAAAATTAAATACAGATGTTGAGGTTTTAGGTACATTCGGGGTAAATACAGAAAATGATGTCTTAAAGCCTTGGGATAATTTAATTTATGAACATGATATTTTAAAAAAGGTTAATGGAGAAAATATTGTATCATCAAGTTTTTTAGAAAATAAAATTCAATCATCAAATGGTGATGATTTAAATATAGTTCTCTTAAGACACAACGAAGAACATTGTGTGAAGGTAAAACCTGTAAAGGGAAATGAAGGATATTCTTTAGGCTTATATATAAAAGATTGTGATCTTGGAATTGGGACTTTAACATTCTGTAATGAGGATGGACATTTTGCGTCCCTTGGCCATAAAATGGTTGATAAAGAAATAAAGGGCGGAAAATTATATTATTCAAATGTTACAGGTATTGTAAAGCCTAGAGGAAATACTCCGGGGGAAAAGCGAGCTACATTTGAAAAAAATGTAATCGGTCAAATTTCTTCAAATCTTAAGATTGGTGTTTATGGTACTATTTCAGATAGTAAGGAATTGCAGAAAATGGAAAAAATGGAATTAGCGCATAAGGAAGAAGCTCATAAAGGACGTGCCTATATTTTAACTTGTGTTAATAGTAATACAATTTCAAGCTTTGAAGTTGAAATTAAGGAATGTCTTAATCAAACAAAGGAAGAGGAAAAAGGATTGAAATTAAAAATAACGGATTCAAAACTTCAAAATATAGCAGGAGGAATAGTTCAAGGAATGAGTGGATCACCAATTATACAGGATGGTAAGCTCATTGGTGCATTAAGCCATGTGTCTATTAAAAATCCTCTTGAGGGATATGGTTGTTATGCCGAATTTATGTATGAAAATTTATAAAAAAATATCATCAGCTAGTTCTGATGATATTTTAACTTTATTAGATGTTTGAAATAATTGCATATATAAATGCGAAAACAATTCCGGCAACCATGGAAAGACATAAAACCCAAATAAGGATACGACCCCATAAAGAATTAATAGGGTTAACATAGCCTTTATTCTTTTTTTCTTCAGCCTTTAATTGTTTTTTTAGCTCTTTTTCTTTTTGAGCTGCCTTTAACGCTTTTTGTTCGTCATATAATTCTTTTTTTGATTTGCCTTCATTTAAATTTTCAGCCATAAAATTCACCTTTTCGTATTTTAATTTTTTGAAATTTTCAATTATATGTTATAATTATATAATAAAAGCGTAAAAAAAGAAAGGGTGTTTTTAATGGATGATAAAAAAAACTTAAAAATTATCTTTCATATTGATATGAATATGTTTTTTTGTTCTGTAGCTGTTATTAAAAACCCGTCTTTAAAAGGAAAAGCTTTTGCGATAGGTAGAGAAAATACGACTAAAGGGGTTATATCAACGGCATCCTATGAGGCAAGAAAATATGGAATTCACTCAGCGATGTCCTTATCAGAGGCATTCAGTATTAAACCTGATTTAATTGTGGTTGAATCAGACTTTGAAATGATTAAATTTTATCATAATAAATTTATTAATTTAATTAAGGAATATTCAAGACTCGTTGAAGTTGCATCGGTTGATGAATGCTATGCAGATATGACGGATATTTCTAAATATCGTCATCCTTTAGATGTTGCTAAAGAAATTCAATATAGACTTGTTCATGAATATAAGCTTCCTTGCTCAATTGGAATTGCACCTACGCTTTTTTTAGCTAAAATGGCATCTGATATGAAAAAACCATTAGGTCTAGTAGTTTTAAGAAAGCGTGACAAAAAAGAACTTCTTTATCCTTTAAGTGTTAAAGAAATTTATGGGGTTGGGAAAAAAACATGGCCAAGATTAATCGATAATGGTATTTTAACAATTGCCGACTTTGATAATCCAAGTAATAAGGATAAGATTTTAGCTTTAGTTGGTGAAAATACCTATCTATACGTTATAAATGCAATTAATGGTAAAAGCTCAAATGAAGTTATGCCTCAGCGATATGCTAAAAATGAATCGATTTCGGAATCACAAACCTATGATACCTATTTAATAAGTGAAACAGATATTTTAGTTGAAATGCGAAAAATGACGAAAAGCCTTATTGCAAGAATTGCTAATAAAAATTTAATGACCAAAACCGTAACAATTACTTTAAGGAACAAGGATTTTAAAACATTCACTAGGTCAAAAACAATTGAATATACGAATGATTTTTATGAAATTTTTGATATTGTTTGTGATTTGGTTGAGGAAAATTACAAAGGCGAAGAAATTAGATTAGTGGGAGTAGGACTTTCTAATTTAAAAGATAAGGATGAGGTATTAAAGGAAGAGTATAATTTGTTTACCTATGAATCAATTATTGAGCGTGAGGCTAATCTTAAAAAGCTTATTTCTAAGCTTAAGGCTGAATATGGTGATTCATTTATAAATATCGGAATTAAAGATAATGAAAAGTGATGTGATATAATGAAAGTAGCTATAATTGGTGGAGGAGCATCAGGTTTGATGTGTGCAAGCTTCCTAAAAAGAAATAATAGTAAGCTTGATATAACAATTTATGAAAAAAATAAAGGTCTTGGAAGAAAAATTCTAGCAAGTGGAAATGGTAAATGTAATTTTATGAATTACAAGGCGACAATTTTTGATTATAATAATCCTGATTTTGTTAAAAATATTTTTAATAATACAAATAAAGAGGATGTAATTAATTATTTTGCAGGATTGGGTTTGTTATTTAAGTTTGATCAAGAAGGAAGAATGTATCCTCAATCAGAATCATCTGAAACAATTTTAAAACTTCTTACTGATGATTTAAAAAACACAAATATAAAACTTGATACTAAGGTTTTTTCCCTTCAGGCTCAAAATGACAAGATTATTATTAATAATGATGAGGTTTATGATTATGCTTTATTAGCATCAGGCTCTTTTGCAGGAATAATCCCTAGTAAAAGCTTAGATATTTATAGTTATTATAATAATCTAGGCTTAAAGCAAGAAAGGTTAAAGCCTGTTTTAGTTGGGCTTAAGGTTAAAGAAAATCTTAAGTCTATCGGAGGGTATCGAGCAAAATGTATAATTAATTATGAAGGAGAGGAAAATTATCAAGAACGAGGAGAGGTTATTTTTAAAGGTGATGGTATTTCAGGAATTTGTATTATGAATGCATCAAGATATTTTAAAAAAAATTCCGTGCTTAAAATTGATCTATATCCATCTCAAACTAAAGAAGAAATAGCTTATGCAATAGGTATAAGAAAGAAGAATAATTCAAATCCTAGATATTATTTAGATGGTATATGTCATCCCAAGATGATTGATTATTTAATTGATAACAAAATATTAGAGCCATCTTTAGTAGCGAGTACACTTAAGTGTTTCACCTTAAATGTTATTGATACTTATGATGCTTGCGATGCACAGGTCATAAGAGGTGGTATTTCCCTTCAAGAGATAGATTACAATCTTAAATTAAAAAAATATCCTCATATTTATGTTTTGGGGGAAGCTATGGATATTGATGGTAAATGTGGAGGTTATAATTTGCTTTATGCCTTTGCATGTGGAATCTTAGTAGCTAAGGAGCTGATTAAAATTGAAAATAAAAATTAGTAATCTTCATTTAAGTCCTAAGGATAATATTACTTATGATGATCTTATTCTTAAAGAATTAAAGGTAGGTAAAGATAAGGTTAAAAATATTACTTTAGTATCACAATCAATTGATGCTAGAAAAAAGGACAATATTTTTTATGTTTTAAGCTTTATTGTTGAAGGTGATTTCGATAGTAGAGTTTTAAAAAATAAACATGTTACTAAATATGAAAGCGCTCCTTTAAGAATGAAGTATACAAGCTTTAATGATAATTTGCGTCCTGTTATAGTGGGCTTTGGTCCGGCCGGTATCTTTGCGGCTTTATATCTTACAAGATGTAATGCTAAGCCTATTATATTAGAAAGAGGAGGTAGTATGGATGAAAGAATTGCTTTTGTTAATGAATTTTTGAAAAATAAAAAATTAAATATCAATTCAAATATTCAATTTGGGGAAGGTGGAGCTGGAACCTTTTCTGATGGTAAGCTTCAAACTAATGCTCATGATCCTTTGATTTCATACATTTTAAATGAATTTGTGCGTTATGGTGCGCCAAAAGATATTATTTATGAATCAATGCCTCATATTGGGACGGACAATTTAAGAAATGTAATTAAAAATATGCGTCTTGATATGAAACAAAGAGGAGCTAGCTTTTATTTTAATACTAAGCTTAATGAAATTTCTTTTGAAGATGATGGCGTTTTAGCAATTACATCATCGATGACTTTTAAAACAAGACATTTGATTTTAGGACTTGGTCATAGTGCTCGTGATACGTTTAAAATGCTTTATAAGCATGATGTAAAAATGGAGCCTAAAAGCTTTTCAATGGGAGTTAGAATTGAACATAAAAGAGAATTTATAAATCAGATGCAGTATGGAAATTTTTTTACTTATCTTCCAGCTGCTTCCTATAAAAGTGCTGTTCATTTACCAACTGGAAGAAGTCTTTACACCTTTTGTATGTGCCCAGGAGGCGAGGTAATGGCTTCTTCAAGTGAAGAAAAGGCGATTGTAACAAATGGTATGAGCTATTATAATCGTGATAAGGAAAATTCTAATGCAGCATTACTGGTAAATGTTGAACCTAGAGATTTTTATAAATCTTCACCTCTTGATGGACTTGACTTTCAAGAATATTATGAAAGACAAGCATTTAATTTGGCAAATGATTATAGAGCTCCTGCAAATTTAATGAAGGAGTTTATTGAAGGTGATGTGGCTAAAAATATAAGAAGTGTAAAGCCTAGCTATCCTCATGGAGTTATATTGGCATCATTTAAAGGAATTTTACCAGATTATGTTATTGATACTTTAAAAGAGGGTTTAATTTTAATGGATAAAAAGCTTCATGGCTTTTATCATCCGGATGCGGTTCTTACAGGAATCGAATCAAGAAGCTCCTGCCCTTTAAGAATTTTAAGAGATGAAATGGGTATTTCGTCTAAATATTTGTATCCGATTGGCGAGGGTGCAGGCTATGCTGGAGGAATTACAACGGCCGCTTTAGATGGTTTAAAATGTGCAATGAAAATTGTAGGCGATTATAAAAAAAATAATATTGAAATTTAAAACTTATAGTTCTATAATCAAAATGGAAAGGGTGATTACATGTCAGAAATTACTAAGAAGGCATTAGTTTCATCACTTATAGCATTATGTGATGAAAAGAAACTTAATAAAATAACAGTCCAAGATATTGTTAATAAATGTGGAGTTAATAGAAATACCTTTTATTATCATTTCGCGGATATATATGATTTGCTTGATTATATGTTTAGAAATGAATATGAGTATGTAATTGGAAGTATTAAGTCATATAGTGATTTAAGAGAGGGAATTACCCTTGTCATAAAAGAGGCCTCAAAATATAAAAATTTAATTATAAATATCTATAATTCAATAAATAGAGAACAACTAGAAAAATATCTTTATTCAGTTAATGCTAAACTTTTTAAAGGATATATTAATGAAACCCATGATCTTGATAATTTGAGTCAGGATGATTTATTTATTGTTGAGGCTTATTTTAAATGTGGAATTGTAGGCTTGGTTTTAAATTGGATTGAAAGAGGCATGCCAGGTGATATGATTCATCTTTCAAATCAATTAATAAGACGTGCTGAATCAACAATTAAAGGAATAAAGGAAAATATGGAGGTAAAGAAATGTTAGATAAAGAGGAATATAAATTACATCGTGAAAAAATAATGGCCAATGTGCCAAATAAATCAGCAATGATTTTATTTGCAAGACGTCCAAGTGAATTTAAAGCCTTGCCTGATAAGAACTTTTATTATGCAACTGGTATAAAGGAAAATGATGATATTGTCTTTATTGTAAAAAATAATGATAATATAGAAGCTACTATTTTAGTATCTGAATATGACGCATTTAAGGCAAAATGGGTTGGCTGTGGAATGACTAAGGAAGAAGCAATCGCTATTTCAGGAGCCGATAGTGCAGCGTATCTTAAGGATTTTAATACAATATTAAATACTTATATTAGTCTTGGCTATGAGATGTACTTTGATTTTGATGATGCTAATATGACATCAAATGAGGTTAGTGAGCTTAATGGACTTGTAGCTAAAATCAAGAGTAAATATCCATATACAGTAATAAAAAATGCTCGTCCTTATTTAAGAACTGCTCGTACAATTAAAACTCCAAATGAAATTGAAGAAATAAGAAAAGCAATTGATGCTACACGTCATGGAATTGAAGCTTTAATGAAGAATGCTAAGGATGGTTTATATGAATATCAGCTAGAGTCATATTTTGATCAACAAATTAAGTATTATGGAGCTGATGGGTATTCATTTAATACCATAGCTGCATCTGGTAAAAATTCTTGCTGCTTACATTATAGTCAAAATAATAGTATAATGCATAATGGTGATTTAATTTTATTTGATTTAGGTTCAACTAATAATGTTTATTGTGCAGATATTTCAAGAACATTCCCAATAAATGGAAAGTTTAGCCCAAGACAAAAGGAAATCTATGAAATTGTTTTAAATGGTCAAAAGCTTATTTTTAATTCAATTAAACCAGGTCTTACAACAAGAGATTTAAATAAGATTTTGGTTGATTATTATAAGGTTGAGCTTAAACGTATTGGCTTAATTAAAGAAGATAGCGAGGTAACAAAATATTACTTCCATGGTGTATCTCATCATTTAGGTCTTGATTGTCATGATCTTTGTGATTACACACCACTTAAAGCTGGAAGTGTAATTTCTAATGAACCTGGATTGTATATACCTGAGGAAAATATTGGAATTAGAATTGAAGATGATGTTTTAGTTACTGAAAATGGGTGCGAGAACTTATCAAAATCAATTATTAAAGAAATTTCAGATATTGAAGCATTTATGAAAAAATAAATTTTTTTGAGGCGAAGCAATTTGCCTCTTTTTTTACACGAAAATATGTTATTTTTTTATAGTTAACCTATTAATTATATTATAAATTAACAAAAATGATTTATTGACAAAATTTGACAATAAAATTTGATTATAATATAATTCACTAAACAATAAAATTATTTTAATTGGGAAGTTGGAGGTTGAGTATATGAAACTAATTAAGAAATTATTATTTATAAGTAGTTTTATTTTCATAGTGTTTACATTAACATCGTGCATTGGGATTGGACCTAATGGAATTATACTACCCAAGAAAAAACGAATATATAAAACTTTTAGTGAAACCATTGGAATAACTGTCCCTAAAATAGATGAAGTATTATACTATTATTATGGTGGAGATCATCTTCCACCAATTGATTCTACAAGTTGTTATGCTTTACGAACTGTTATAACATTGGATGAAGTACCAACTGATATTGTTAATATGCTTGGTAATGAAAAAATGGTGATGAAAAAATCTAGTGAACGATTTGAAGATTGTGAAAGAAGAGGCGATTTTGGAAAATATGTATTGCGTACAGGTATTCCATACGATATGAGAGACGAATATGAGGAAATACTTGAAAATTCTTGTAATTATTATTGGACATTTTATTATGAGAAACATCATACAAATGGAGATACCATATTTTTCATGGGAATATATTTGCCAGATTATAATTATTTATATTTATTTGAAGATGAATTCGCTGCTCTATATTGTCAAAACGTTGAATATAATTAATATTTTAATGAGATATATTTTATGCTTACGTTATAAGCTTAATAGCAATTGTAGTATTGGAAGATTTTCGTATTCTGAAATAACTGATAAAGAAAATTATCAATAATATTTATGAAAAAATAAATTTTTTTGAGGCGAAGCAATTTACCTCTTTTTTTACATGAAAATATGTTAAAACACAAATTATATTCAATAAAAATGTAATAAATTAACATTTAAAATTATTGAAAAAGTTGACAATGAAATTTAAATATAATATAATTTGATAAACAATAAATTGTTTTAATTGGGAAGTGGAGGTTGAGTATATGAAACTAATTAAGAAAATATGTTGTTTAAGTAGTTTTATTTTTATAGTGTTTACATTAACATCGTGCATAGGTATAGGGCCTAATGGAATTAAACTACCTAAGAAAAAACAAATATATAAATCCTTAAATGATTATTTGGAAATAACTGTTCCTAAGATAGATGAAGTATTATATTATTATTATTATTATGAAGGCGACCATTTACCTGCGTTCGATTCTACAAGTTGTTATGATTTGCAAGCCGTTGTAACATTGGATGAAGTACCAACTGATATTGATAATATGCTTGGTAATGAAAAAATGATAATGAAATATTCTAGTGAGCTATTTACAAATTGTCGTAGAAGAGGTGACTTTGGAAAATACGTAAATTATACGGATATATTATCTGGTATGAAAGAAGACTATAAGACAATACTTGAAAACTCTTCTAACTTTTATTGGACATTTTATTATGAGAAGCATCATTCAAATGGAGATACTATCTTTTTTATGGGAATATATTTGCCGGATTATAATTATTTATATTTATATGAATATGAGTATCCTGCTAAAAATTGTCAAAACGTTGAATATAATTAATCTTTGAATGTGATATATTAGTATAATTATAAGAAAATTATCGTTTTTATGTCTGTTTTCATTATGTAATTTATAAAAGGGGGATGTAGTATATGAAGTTAGAAACTAATTTGAGTAAATATTATATAAATTCAACAAAAACAATTACATTTTATGCAATTGAAATGAAAAAAACACAATTTACAATATCTGGTATTTTAGAAAAACTAGACATTTCTTATATGGCATATAAAAGGGCTAAGGAAAATTATACTAATGCTTCTGTTTTAATTGAAAAAAGGCTTGAAGCATTTTTAGGTTATAATTCTTTAGATGAAAAAAAGATTGTAAAATATGAACAAACAATTAATGAAATTATTGTCAAATCATATTATAGAACTGATGATACTCAAAAATATTTGACGACATTAGATTTATATATTGCGGATAATAATTATTTAAAGCCTATTTTTGAATTATTAAAAATCTGTATTTTTCTTAATACAAATATTCCATTTAAAATATTAAAAGAAAAATATGGTGAAGCATTATTATCATTAGCTAAATACAAAGATGAGTATTTTATAACTCCTTTTAAAGAAATTTATATTTTAATTGAAAATATTTTTTCATCAAAGATTGTCTTACATAATGATCATGTTGAGGAATCTTTAAAAGGATTGGTATATTATTCATATACATGCAATGCTTATAATAATAAAGATTTTTCTTTAGCGCTTTATTATTCAGATGTAGCGCGTAAGTATTTAATTAACGATTATAATTTTAATAGATATATTACCATTTCTTTTTTAAGATTCTCTTGCCTAAATTATATGGGAGAGTATGAGAAAGTATATGAAGAGGCTTTAAAGCTCCAATATTATATAACAAAGGTTATTAAAAATAATGAATTTGAATATTTTAATTGTATTAATATTTTTATATCAATGTTAGGACTTGAAAAATATCAAGAACTTAATGATTTGATAGCAAAAAAAGATGTGATGGATGACTCGGATTATATATTTTTGATTATAGCAACATATGCATCGAATAAAAAAGATTGGGAAAAGCTATTTTTAGAATATCAAAACAAACATTTTAAGGATTCATATTTAAATTATAATATTTCACTTTTAAATGAAATATTGCAAAATATGAATATTTTAGAAATTGAAAAATTAACAGTCAATGAGGCTTTAAAAAGAATAATTATTAATATGATTAGAAAAACATTATAATTTAAAAATTGGAGATTTTGTTATGAAACTAATTAAGAAAATATGTTGTTTAACTATTTTGGCGGGATGTATTACTTTTTTTGCTATCAAATGTAGTAATGAATATGATGCTGTTTATGATTCTTTTTTTAAGGAGGTTCAAGATGAACTTGCAAAAAATGAAACCAGTATTGATGATGAATTATCTAAGATGAAAGAAGAATATGCTTTAAAATTAGAAAAAACAAATGTTAAAGAACAACAAGAAAAAATATCTGAAATTATAAGAGCTTTAGATGAAAGTGACGCGTTAATAAAAAAAGGAAATTCAAATAACAAATTTAAATGCTATTCAGTCATAAGAGCAATGACTGCATTGTATCATACGATGAATTTGAAATTATCACCGGAATTATTAACTTATACAATAAGTAATAAAATAACCGATTCATTATATAGCCCAATTGAAATTAAAGCATTAAAAGCACCTTATATTTTTGAAATAACTAAGGATATTAAAATAACTAGTAGTAGTGATGATTATACTATTTCTTATGATAAAGATAATGTACGTGATTTGGATTTATATTATTCAATATATAATTTTCAATTTAATAAAAATTATATTGATGAAAGCTATATTTGTTTGCATCTAAGAAAGCGTTATGATTTTTCTGATGATTTAGATGATACTGATATAGTAAAAATGGGAAATAAACTTTTAGCTCAATATCAAAAAGAAGGTTTAATTAAGCCTTTTATTGTCGATATGAAAGATATGATATATGGAAAAGTACCAGTGGCTTATGATTTTAAAGATGAAATTGTAGAAGTAAAAGGCTTCCCTGAGTATTCATATGACAATGTTTATATTCCGTCTCAAATTACCGATGTAAAAACATATGTTGATGAATCTGGAGCGACGATAAAAGATGTTAAAAGAATTCAAAGTAGTTCGTTTGCAGAATGTCAAAATTTAGTGACATTGAATATTCCGAGCTTTATAAAGAAAATTGGAATTTTTGCTTTTGCAGAATGCTCAAATTTAAAAGAGATAATAATTAATGGTGATGACGTTGAAATTGATGATTATGCATTTTATAAATGTGAGAATTTAACAAAAGTTATTATAAATGGTAGTAATGTGCATATAACGGATTCAACATTTGATGGTTGTAATTTAAAAGAGATTATTGTTCCAAGTAAGTTGGTAGATTTTTATCGAAGTGATAGTTTTTGGTCATCTTATAGTTCAAACATAAATAATAATTAAAAAATTATATGTACATTAATAAAGAAAATAATGAATATGCAGGTACAATAAAAAGGGATTATTTAGAATAATATTAATACATTGGATTGAATTTATTAGGTAAAGAAGATTTGTATAACTACAAGTCTTTTTTCATTTTTAAACAATTAATATTAAATGTCTAAAATTTAAGCAAAGATTATTTTTTATCTATTTTAAATGAATTTAGAAGTAAATATAATTATTTCGTAAATTGAAAATGGAGGAAAATATATGAAAAAAATTAGTAATTTTATTGTAAAAGCTAGATATGTATTATTAGGCATATTTGTAGCTTTAGTTGGACTTTGTTCATTTTTGATGACAAAGGTTAATATTAATTATGATATGCTTATCTATCTTGATAAGGATTCAACCTCAACTGTAGCTCTTAATAAAATGGAAGAAGAGTTTGGCTCTGTTGGTCAAGCTCAAATTATGATTAAAGATATTTCCTTTGAAGAAGCGAAAAATGTTGAATCAAAGCTTGAAAGTATCAAAGGAATTGCATCAGTTGTCTTTACAGAAAATGTAAAAGATACAGAGTATTTTGTTTTGAATACAGGAAGTGAGGACACTGGTAGTGCTCTTTACAAAGTCTTCCTTACAACAGGCAATTATGATGTTGAGTCATATGATACAGTAGATGAAATTAGAAATATTTTAATTTCATATCGTGATTCTGGTCATGCAATTGGAACTGTTGCATTAAATGGTGGAGCAGTTGAAAGTAAATTTTTGACTGAAACGCTAGATAGTGATATGACTAAAATATTAATAATTGTTGCTTTAGTTGTTTTAGTTATTTTAACAATTGTTTCCCAGTCTTGGATTGAACCTTTAATTTTTGCTCTTGTTGCAGGTGGAGCCATATTAATTAATATGGGAACTAATATTTTATTAAATGCTTTTCCTAATATAGGAAACTCAATGTCCTTTATTACAAAGGCAATTGCAGCTGTAATGCAGCTTGCTCTTGCAATGGATTATTCAATTATTTTACTTCATGCTTATAAAGAACAAAAAGCGAAAGGACTTAATAAAAATGAAGCAATGACAAATGCTCTTTCTTCATCATTTGCACCTGTTTCATCATCATCTTTGACGACAATTGCCGGTCTTGTTGCATTAATGTTTATGAGCTTCTCAATTGGTTTTGATGTAGGACTTGTCCTTGCAAAAGGAATTTTAGTTTCATTATTATGTGTATTCTTATTTATGCCAGCTTTATTAATCTTATTTGATCCTCTTCTTGAAAAAACTAAGCATACATCAATTGATGAAATAGCTAATAATTGGAATGAAAAAAGAAAGGCCAAAAATAAGAAATGCGGAAAGAAATCTCATTCATTTGCTGGCTTCCAATATAAAACAAGATATATAATACCATCAATTGCTTTGGCATTAGTTATAGTTGGTGCTATATTTAACTTTAATTCAGAATATGATTTTTTACTTAAAGCTTCAACTGATGATAATGCAGCTGTAAATGTTGAAAATAAGCTTATTTCAGATACCTTTGGTACTCAAAATACACTAGTTGTATTATTACCTAAGGATACATATTCATATGAAAAAGAACAAGACGTAATCAAGTATTTGAATGAATACCAATATGATGGAGAAAATGTAATTAATTCTCGTAAGGGCCTTACAACATATGGAATTAATATTCCTCTTACAAGTGCTGAGGTTTCTCAAAAATTTGGTCTTCCACAAAATGTTGTTGATGTTGTATATGCAAATATGAATGTAAGTCGTGCAACTGTAGAAGAGCTTATTACTTATTTATCAACTAAAAATGAAGCCGGTATAACACCACTTGAGGCCTATTTAGGAAATATTCAAAAAACAATTGATGATTCATATAATAGCTTTAAAACAAGTCTATACAACGAAGATCTTAGCATAAATCAAACAGCGATTGCTCAAATGACTCAATTTTGCACTGCATATGAAAATGGACTTCTTGAGCAAAATGATCAAAATAATGCAATGTATAAAAATTATAAAACTTTGATTACAACTCTAACAAAAGAAGAAATAATGAGTCAATATCCATTCGTAACAGAAGATGTTGCCTCTCAGTTAACTGAAAATGGGCCTGTTTATAATTTTATTGTTTTAACTACTATTTCAAATAACCAAATTGCAAATAAATATGCATCTGCAGTAGTTCAAAAGTTAAATCCTTATGTTAATCAAATTGAAACTGCAAATAGTATGTTTAAGAGTGAAAATTATGTTCGTATTATTTTTAATTTAAATATGCCGACATCATCAGAGGCTTCATTTAAAGCAATCAACGAGATTTCTGATTATCTTTATAAGAACTATGATGGCCTACAACTTGTTTGTGAAACATATGTGTATTCACAAATTAAGGATGTATTTAATAGTGATATTGTAAAAGTTAACTTGATTTCATTCTTTGCCGTTTTAATAATTATTGCAATTACCTTTAAAGGGGCCTTTGTACCGGTCTTACTTACTGTATTAATCCAAGGTGCTATTTGGGTGACAATGGGAATTTCAACTATATTTGGAAATAATATTTTCTTTATTTGTTATCTTGTTGTAATGTGTATTCAAATGGGGGCTACAATCGATTATGGTATCTTGTTAACTAATAATTATGTTAATAATCGTAAGATAATGAACAAGCGAGATGCAATGAATCAAGCTCTTAAATCATCTGCTACAACTATTTTTACATCAGGATCAATTCTAATATTAGCGACATTAATTGTTGGTCTTGTATCTAAGGTTTCCATAATTTCTGATTTAGGACTTCTTTTAACAAGAGGTTGTATTATATCAGTTGTGATGATTATATTATGTCTTCCTCAATGCTTATTACTTTGCGATAAGGTAATTGAGAAAACTACTTATAAAACTAAATTTTTTAATGAATAATTAATTTTGAAGCTTGTGCTTAATGCATGAGCTTCTTTTTTAAAAAAATAATCAAAAAAACAAAAAATATGATATAATAAAAAGTAGAAGGTTGAGGCTGATATTATGGCAAAATTAAAAGAATTTAGAATAGATGCATTTTCATATCCTATGAACTCGTCTCATTTGATTATTAATGGTAAGGGTGATGTAAAAACATTCTCTGGTATGAATGTAAAGATATCTAAAATAAAAAAACTTCAATCATTTTTACAAGCATTAGATAGCGCTTTGATTTTAGATTTTAAGGCGCTTGGCAAATATAAAGATGCTGAAAATCATTATCATATTTCTGTTATTTATGAAGATGATACAGAAGAGTCTCATTATTATGTTGATAATTTAGTTAAAAACTCACAAAATTCACTTCGTGATGTATTAATTAAATATATTGATAAGGATTATTTGATTGATGCTGTTTTAGAAGATAAATAACAGTATTAATTGATTTTATTTTCGCCAAATATTTACAAAAATATTTATATTTGATATAATTAAGATGTTGATGTAATATCATGAAAGGAATAATAATTATGAAACAAATTTTAATTGAAACAAGTGCACGTCACGTACACGTTACTCAAGAAACTTTAGAGGTTTTATTTGGCAAGGGTGCTGAATTAACTGTTAAGAAGGAATTATCTCAACCAGGACAATTCGCATCTAACCAAAAGGTTGTTGTAAAAGGACCTAAGGGTGAACTTAACTGCTCAATTTTAGGACCAGTAAGAAGTGCTAACCAAGTTGAGGTTTCATTCTCAGATGCAAGAACTTTAGGTGTTAAGGCTCCAGTAAGAGAGTCAGGAGATGTAGCTGGTTCTGCACCTTGTACTCTTGTTGGACCTTGTGGTGAAGTTGAACTTTCTGAGGGAGTTATCGTTGCTAAGCGTCATATTCATATGACTCCTGCTGATGCCGCTGAATTTGGTGTTACAAATGGTCAAATTGTTGAAGTTAAGGTAGTTACTGAGACTGGCCGTAATTTAACATTTGGAGATACTGTTATTCGTGTATCTGAAAAGTATGCTTTAGCTATGCATATTGATACTGATGAATCAAATGCTGGTGCTTTAAGTGGTACTGTTTTTGGTGAAATTGTTAAGTAATTAAAAAATATTTTATAAAATAAGGCTCGCATGGGCCTTATTTTTTTAAAAAAAAGAAGAAACTCGTGGTATAATAAAGTAAAGTGAGGTTTTAAGGTGACATATATTATTAATTATTTATTTGTATTTATGCTGTTTTGCTTCATCGGATGGTTACTTGAGGTTGCATACCGAAGCTATCGTCATAAATATTTTGTTAATCCTGGCTTTTTAGTTGGATGTGCACTACCAATTTATGGTACAGGTGGTGTTTGCTTGTATGCTATTTGTTCATTAAAGCTTTCTTTTATAACAAGTAGTGCTTGGAGAATTGTTGTTATTTTAATTATATGTACAATTTTAATGACAGTAATCGAGTTTATAGCAGGATATATTTCTCTTCGCGTTTATCATAATAGGCTTTGGGATTATAGTGATCGTAAATTTAATATTATGGGTATTATTTGTCCGGAATTTTCTCTTGCCTGGAGTGTATGTGCAGCTATTTTCTATTTTGGCTTTATGCCTTGGCTTGATAAAGCCTGTGGTTTAGTAAATGAGCAAGTTGGATTGATTTTACTATTAGGGATTTTTGTAGGAATTTTTTTAGTAGATTTAGGATATTCAATGCGTATTATGGATTATGTTAGAGCATATTCAAAGCGTGTTCATGAGATTGTTAATTTTGAAGCCTTCAAGAAAAGTATTCGAGATAAGGCAAATGAATCTAAAGATAAGCTTAAAGGTATTTCCTTCTTAAAACTAAGACATCATATGATTCGCTTTTTAAATAATGAAGATAAAGAAGAACCAAATGAAGAAAAATAATTTAGAGGTAAAAAAAATGAAACCAGTATTAATCGTTATTGCGGGAGGTAGTGCTTCAGGTAAGACTACTGTTGTAGACAAAATTCAAAAAAGACTAAATTCAATTGATGTTACAGTAATTAGACATGATGATTATTATAAAGATCAAAGATATGTAGAAATGCTTGATCGTCAACGTGTTAATTATGACCATCCTAATGCTCTTGATAATGATCTTTTAATTGAGCATTTAACTAAGCTTTTAGCAGGTGAGGCAATTGATGGACCAACCTACGATTTTAAGCTTCACACAAGAAGTGATGTAACGCGTCATATTGAACCTAATAAAGTCATTATTTTAGAGGGAATTCTTGTTTTACAAGATCCAAGAATTAGAGAACTAGCAGATATTAAAATATTTGTTGATTCTGATGATGATATTCGCTTTATAAGAAGACTTGTTAGAGACATAAATGAACGTGGTCGTTCAATGGATAGTGTTATTTCTCAGTATTTAGAAACTGTTAAGCCAATGTATTATGAGTTTGTTAAACCAACAAAGCGTTATGCTGATATTATTATTCCTAATGACAAGCAGCATGATGTGGCAGTAGATGTAATTATTTCTAAAATTAAGGATATTATTAGTCAAAAGGAGGAGGCCTAAATGATTGGTATTATTGGGGCAATGTCAACAGAGGTTGATAGTTTAATTCAAAAAATTAATAATCCTAAGCTTCAAAAAATAGGCTGCTTTTCATTTGTTGCAGGAACTATTTATAATAAAGAGGTAGTTGTTTTAAAATCAGGTATTGGCAAGGTCGCAAGTGCTGTTGGTGCTTCGCTTTTAATTCAAAATTATAATCCTAGCTTCATTATTAATACAGGTATTGCTGGTGGCGTTGGTCCTTTAAAAAGTGAGGATATTGTTTTGTCCCTTGAGCTTTCTTATGGTGATGTTGACGCAACTGTATTTGGTTATAAGTTAGGGCAGGTTCCCCAAATGCCATATGTATATGAGGCTGATAAGACATATACAGTTAAAATAGAACAAATCCTAAAAAATAATGGCTATAACTATAAAATTGGACATGCTGTAACATCTGATTCTTTTATTACATCCCTTGATATGGTTCATTCTGAACATTTTTCAAATATGATTTGTGAGATGGAAGGTGCATCTATAGCACAAGCTTGTTATATGCTTAATGTTCCTTTTGTATCATTAAGATATATTTCAGATATTTTAGGTGAAGCTTCCCAGATTGAAAATTATAATGAATTTGAAAATAAAATGGCATATCGTTCTTGCGATATTATATTAGATATAATAAGGGATTTAAAATGAAACAGTATGATAGAATGATATCAGGCCTTTTATATTCTTGGAAAATTAAGGATGAACATCGAGAAGAATTATCTAAAAAAAGAGGTGAGTTTTTAGATAAATTTAATTCTACTTCATATAATGATTTTAAAACAAGAGAAGAGCTTATAAGAGGCTGGTTTAAATATGTTGGAAAAAATCCATGTATTAATAAGCCCTTTCATTGTGATTATGGTTGTCATATAAGTGTTGGTGATTATTTTTTTGCAAATTTTAATTGTACGATGCTTGATGTGGCACCAATTACGATTGGTAATCATGTATTTTTAGCTCCAAATGTAGCAATTTATACAGCTGGTCATCCTATTAGTGCGAAAATTAGACAAGAAGATTTGGAATATGGGAAACCCGTTGTAATTGGTGATGATGTTTGGATTGGTGGTAACTCTGTTATAAATCCTGGTGTAAGAATTGGCTCTAATGTTGTGATAGGTTCAGGCTCTGTTGTAACTAGGGATATTCCTTCTGGTGTAATTGCGGCGGGAAATCCTTGCAGGGTTATTAGAAAAATTGATGCATCTGAAGAACAAAAATGGCAAGAAAAGGCCGATGAATTTTATGACGATTTACGAAAGGAAGGAATTAACTTATGAAGCTTTTAATGGTATTTGCAGATGGCTTTGAAGATACTGAGGCTATTGCGACAATTGATGTTTTAAAAAGAGGAAATATTACTGTTGATGCAGTATCTTTGATGGATACTTTAAGTGTAAAAACTAAATGTGGCTTTTGCCTTGTTGTTGATAAATTATTTAAAGATATTAATATAGCTGAATATGATGGCATTATTATTCCTGGAGGGCCTGGCTCATTTAAGCTAATGCCTAGTATGGATAATTTAACCAATGCAATTCATTATTTTGCTAAAAATAATAAATTAGTCGCGAGCATTTGTGCTGCGCCTCATCTTGTAGGTAGGTTAGGCTATTTTAAGGGTTTAGATTTTACTGTTCATCCTGGCTTTGAAAATCAAGTCATTGGCGGAAACTATAGATCTGATTTAGGAGTATGTAAGGCTAAAAATTTTATTACTGCTAAAAGTATGTATTATTCTCTTGAATTTGGCTATGCAATATATGAATATTTTAATGGTGATGGCTCAAGTAAGGCTTTAAGAGAAGCTTGCCAGGGAAATTAAATGATTAAATAACTGAAAAGACTGATACACTATATCGTGTACCAGTCTTTTTTAAATAATTTCACGTTTAAAATAGCCTCTTGTATCAGTTTTAGAATTAAAGAAGCTTGTTTTATCACCTTGAAGCTTTAATCTTAAATTAGTTACAATTTCAATAATCTTTTCCCTTGGTTCATTTGTAAATTGTAATCTTAAGCGTTTAACATATTTTTGAATATAGGGGGCCTCATCAATTAGATTAAGAGGTTTTTCATTAATAATATGGGTTATACAGCCTTCTTGATGATAGATTTCAAATACGCCTTTATCATCATTTAGGGAATAGTGATGTTTATTACATTCTCCACATTGTCCATAGCGTTTTAAAGGACAATATTTAGTTGTCATTAGGTTTTGTTTGCCATAAATAATCATTTCTAAATTAGCATCACCATATTTATAGTTTTCAATGATATCTTTTAAATCTTGATATGAGGTTTCAAATGATAAGGTTACAAATCTAGCTCCTCTTTGATGAAGCTTGTAAATTGCAAGAGAGTTAATAGCATTAAATGAGTAGTCACAAACAATATCCTTATCCTTATATTTATGAAGTGCACCATAGTTTCCTGCTAGTATTTCAGATTCATTAATTTCTTTAAAATTAGCATTAACATAAGGGACATAGTTATTATAATAAATATGGTTTATACCTAATTCATGTAAGGTGTTATATTGTTCTTCATTAGTACAAAAAGCAGATATTTCATTTTCATCATTATAGTAAAGAGGTGAGTTATTTAATTTTATTTGCGGAAGTATGCGGCTATGCTGCATATATGTTTCAATATTTGATATTAAACTACGTCTAGCCTCATTGATTGATGAAATGGTCATAAACAAATTGCCATTTAAGGAATTCTTTAGGTCTTTAAGATAAAATGATGTTTCATTTAATTTTGATAATTGTTTAATAAGCGTTTCAGTATCAATTGGTTTTTTTTGAGCATTTTCAAATGATGCATTAGATACTCCCTTAAAGATAATTCCATTTATTTTAGTAAGCAAGGTAAGAGGAGTGCCCAAAGAACCAATAGCTTCAATTGTTATACCTTTTTTATAGGTATTATCAATGGTAATATCAATTGATGAATCAATCATTTTATAAATAGCCCCATTTGAAAAATTTTTGAATATGTCAAGAAGAAGATGACCTTGACCAGATTTTATTTCTACGCCTTTTGCATTAAAAAGCTTATCAACTGTAAAATAATAATCAGTTTCATTATCTGCAACAATTCTAATACGATCTTTAACGTTAAGTATTTTAGTAATATTAACAAGAGTTAAACCTTTAGTGTTCTTACTAATAATTGTTCCAATTAAATCACCTTCATTATTTTTTTTAGTAATATCAACGATATTTCCTTTGTCTTCACCAAAAATGAACCCCTTTGTATAAGCTCGGTGAAAAATAGAATCAAGTGATTTAGGATTATAATCCTTATTATCAATTTTTTTACGGTATTCGCTAGTAACGATTTTAACATATTCAGGATTTTTCATTCTTCCTTCAAGCTTTAAGGAATCAACGCCAATATTTAATAATTCAATTAAATTTTTTGAGGTGTTTAAATCTTTCATTGATAGATGGAAGCCTTTTTCGGAAAATTTAGTTCCATCTTTATAAATAGTATATTCCCTGCGGCAATTTTGACTACAGCGACCACGATTACCACTTCTTAGTGTTAGCATAGAAGACATAAGACATCCACCTGAATAAGAAACACAAAGTGCACCATGGGCAAAAATTTCAAGAGGCATTTTACTGTTTTCTTTAATTTTTTTGATTTCATCAAAGGTATTTTCTCTTGCAAGAACAACTCGTTTTGCTCCAAGCTCTTCAAAGAATCTTACATCCTCAAGGCATTTTACACCACATTGGGTGGAAATGTGAGCTTCCATTCCTGGTAGATTTTCAATTACATAGGAAATGATTGCAAAATCAGCTAAAATTAAACCATCAACACCAAGTTCATATAACTTATTAACATAATTAATACAATCGTTAAGCTCAGAGTCTTTGATGATGGTATTAACAGTAACATAGATTTTTTTATCTAAGCTATGAGCTAAAATTAAAAGTTCTTTAAGCTCATCTAAATTTAGGTTTTTAGCATAAGCACGAGCCCCAAAAGCCTCGGAAGCACAGTATATTGCATCGGCACCATTATATAGTGCCGTTTTAGCACAAATTAAATCTCCTGCTGGAGCTAAAAGTTCTGTCATAATTTATCACCTTATGTATTTTAGCATACTTAGAGGCTATAAGCCAATTATTTTTCTTAAATAATTGACAAAAAAGTTAACAAAAAAGATATTAATACTTGTAAATTTGAAAAAGTATGCTATACTATTAATAGACATAAGGTAAGGAAAGTGAGATTGTTTTTCTCACTTTTTTAAATGTAAAAGGAGGGAAACTATGTTAGATGTTAAAATAATTGAAGATTTAGTTAAACCTATATGTGAAGAAAAAGGCCTAATGCTTTATGAGGTATTATGGGTCAAAGAGTATGGCTTCCAGGTTTTAAGAGTTTCCGTTGATAAGCCAAATGGTGGAATTGATTCTGATACCTTAGGTTTAGTTAATGAACTTTTATCAGAAAAGCTTGATGCTTATGATGATGATATGCCTGAATATATGCTTGAGGTTTGTTCACCTGGAGCGGAAAGAACCTTAAGAAATAAGGAAGAAATCTTAGCTTCTGTAGGTCAATATGTGAATGTTAAAACACCAGATAGTACCTATGAAGGAACATTACTTTCATATGAGGGGCAAACTCTTGTTGTTGAGATTAATATCAAAGGAAGAATGAAGAAGGTTTCGATAGAGGAAGCCGATATTAAAAAGATTAGACTTGCCGTTAAGATATAGGAGGAAATTTTAAAATGGTTAGTAAAGATTTATTTAATTTATTGGAAAGTTATGCAGTAGAATGTGGCATTACTTATGATGAGATTATTGAGGTATTAAAGAAAAGTTTAGCTGCATCAGCAAAAAAAGTTGAGCCAAATGCGACTATTATTGTTAAGGTTAATCCTGAAAAGCATGAGGTTGTGATTACAGCACAAAGACAAGTTGTAGAGGAATTATCAACCGAGCCATCAGATGATCCAAATGCAATTGCTGAAATTACTTTAGAGGATGCTAAAAAGATTAAGCCTAATTGTCATGTTGGCGATATTATTTCTAAGAATATTTCAACAAAGGATGATTTTGGTCGCCAAGCGGCTAGAAGTGCTAAATCAACATTTGCATCAAATATTAAAGCATTACTTCGTGATAAAGCATTCCAATATTTTAAGAGCCAAGAAAATGAAATGATTTCTGCTCAAGTAGTTAAGATTGATGATAACTATGCATATTTAAATATTGGTCAAGGTACAACTGCTGTTTTACCAAAAGCTGAATGGTTACCTAATGATTCTTTCAATGTTGGTGATAAAATTTCTGTTTATATTAAGAAGGTTGAACAAACAACTAAGGACCCTAAGGTTAAACTATCTCGTTTAGACCGTAACCTTATTACTCGCTTACTAGAAACATATATTCCTGAAATTAAAGAAGGAATTATTGAAATTAAGGGTATTGCTCGTGATGCTGGTGATCGTTCTAAGATTGCGATTTACTCAACTGACCCGCGTGTTGATGCTTTAGGCTCATGTGTTGGTGAAAATGGTGCGAGAATTAAAGAAGTTGTTCAAGCATTAAATGGTGAAAAGATTGACCTTTATAAGTGGAGTGAGGATCCTGAAGAATTAATTAGAAATTCGCTTCAACCTGCTAAGGTTACATTAGTATTAAATATTGATCCAAAGGAAAAGACATCACTTGCGATTGTTCCTGATGATCAATTAAGTCTTGCCATTGGTAAGGCTGGACAAAATGTTCGTTTAGCCGTTCAATCTTGTGGATGGAAGATTGATATTAAATCAGCTTCAGAAGCAAGAAATGAAGGATTACTTGAAATTTAATTGAGGTTTATATGAAGGAAAGAAAGCTTGTATTACGTACCTGCTGTCAAACAAGAGAGGTTCTTGAAAAAAAGGATTTAATCCGAATTGTAAGAACTCCTGAGGGAAATGTAATTATTGACCTAGTTGGAAAGGCAAATGGACGTGGCGCATATCTAAAAAAGGATGTAGCGGTAATTGAGGCTGCACGTAAATCACATGTGCTTGATAAAAAGTTAGAGGTAAGTGTTCCTGATGAAATTTATGATGAACTTAAAGAGGTAATAAATGGATAGAATTTTATCTAATTTAGGCCTTGCAAAAAGATCTGGTAAAATAGTTTCGGGAACAGAAATGGTCATCGAAGGCTTGAGAAATAATACAGTATATCTTGTGTTCTTGGCATCTGATACAGAAAAGAACACGACTAAAAGAATATCAGATAAAACCACATTTTATGAGGTTTCATTAAATAAAAACTATACATCAAATGACCTTAGCCAAGCAATTGGTGGAAAAAATGTACATGTTATAGGAATTATGGATCGAGGCTTTGCAAAATTATTAAAGGAATAAGGTGATATTTTGGCAAAGAAGTCAAAAAAGACAGAACAAAGAATTTCAAACATTCCTCAAAAGGATAAAAATGTTTCTAAGGATGGAGTTCTAGTCTATAAAGAAGGAATGACTGTGGCTGACATGGCTACAGGTTTGGGCAAAACAATTGCTCAGGTTGTTATGAAGCTTATGCAGCTTGGAATAATGGCTAATCAAAATCAGTCTGTTGATCGTGAAACAGTTGAGCTAGTAGCTTTAGATTTTGGCTATGAACTTAAGGATGAAGTTGTGACAGACGCAACTAGATTTGATGAATTTACAATTGAAGATAAGGAAGATGCATTAATGAAGCGTCCGCCTGTTGTTACTATTATGGGTCACGTTGACCATGGTAAAACAACACTACTAGATTATATTAGAAATAGTCGTGTAGCGGCTGGTGAGGCTGGTGGAATTACCCAGCATATTGGTGCTTACCAGGTTGAAAGAAAGGGCGAAAAAATTACATTTATCGATACACCAGGACATGCCGCTTTTACAGAAATGCGTGCGCGTGGTGCACAAGTGACAGATATTGTTGTTCTTGTCGTTGCTGCTGATGATGGTGTGATGCCTCAAACAGAAGAAGCTATTTCTCATGCTAAGGCTGCTAAATGCCCAATTATTGTTGCTGTAAATAAGTGTGATAAGCCAAGTGCTAATCCTGATCGAGTAATGGAGGAATTAACACATTACGATATTATCCCTGAGGCTTGGGGTGGAAGTACACCTTTTGTACAAATTTCCGCTTTAAAGGGTATGGGTGTTGATGACCTATTAGATGTAATTCAGTTAACTGCTGAAATGATGGATTTAAAGGCTAATCCATCTCGTCTTGCAACTGGTTCTGTTATTGAAGCCGAGCTTGATAAGGGACGTGGCCCTGTTGCTACCTTCCTTGTTCAAAATGGTTCTTTACGTGTTGGAGATTATGTTGTATGTGGTGATACATACGGACGTGTTCGTACAATGGAGGATGACCGTCATATCAAATATAATGAGTCACTTCCTTCGATGGCTGTTGTTGTAACTGGTCTTGATGATGTTCCATTTGCTGGTGATAAATTCATGGCATTGTCATCAGAAAAAGAAGCTCGTGAAATTTCTGAACAGCGTACAAGTCGTACAAAGGATAAGTTAAATGCAGCCTCTAAAAAGACACTTGAGGAATTATTCCGTTCTAAGGATGATGCTAAAGAATTAAATCTTATTGTTAAGGCCGACCTTCAAGGTAGTGCTGAGGCGTTAAAGCAAAGCCTTGAAAAGATTAAAGTTGACGATTTTAAGGTTAATGTAATTCGTTGCTCTGTTGGTGCAATTACGGATACTGATATTATTCTTGCATCAGCTTCAAACGCAATTGTTTTAGGATTTAATGTTCGTCCTACTGCTGCAGTTAGACAAACGGCTGCTGAAAAGGGTGTAGAAATAAGATTATATTCAATCATTTACAAGCTACTTGAGGATATCGAGGCTGCCTTAAAGGGCATGCTTGAACCTGAATACGAAGAGGTTGTAATTGGTCAAGCTGAGGTTAGAAATACATTTAAGATTTCTAAGGTTGGCACAGTTGCCGGATGTTATGTAACTGATGGTGTAATTCAATCTAATTCACTTGTAAGAATTATTCGTGATGGTATCGTTGTTTATGAAGGTAAAATGGCTTCCTTAAAGCGTTTTAAGGATGATGCTAAGGAAGTTAAATATGGCTATGAGTGTGGTATTACAATCGAAAACTTCAATGATATTAAAGAAGGAGATATTATTGAGGCTTCAGTAATGAAGGAAATTGAGCGTAAATAATGAGCTTATTAATTAAAAGACTTGAATCTAATGCCCTTAGAGAGCTTTCTATCCTTCTTACACGTGAATCACGTAATCAATATTTAAAGGAAGCTACTATAACAGAGGTAAGAATTACAAATGATTTATCATATATGACTATTTTCTATACCTCTTATGTATCTAAGGATAAAGGTGCAGTTAAGGATGCCCTTGAAGAATCAAAAACATATTTGCGTCATGAACTTGCTAAAAGATTAAATGCAAGAAAAATGCCTGAACTTATTTTTAAGTATGATGAAGCTCTTGAATATGGTAATCATATGAATGAGGTAATCTCATCTTTAAATATTAAGCATGATGATGAGAATAAATAAAAGCTAAAGAGATTTCAATATGGAATCTCTTTAAATTGTATTAATAGAAATGAGTGATAAATTATGTTAAATCAATTTTCTAGAACTCAGCTTCTTTATGGAAAAGAGGCTATGGATAAATTAAAAAAATCAAGAGTTGCGGTATTTGGTGTTGGTGGAGTAGGTGGCTATGTTGTTGAAGCGTTAGCTAGATCTGGGGTTGGTTCATTTGATATTATTGATGATGATAAGGTTTGTATGACTAATATTAATAGGCAGATTATTGCAACCTTTGACACTGTAGGAAAATATAAAGTCGATGTATTAAAGGATCGTATTTTAGCAATTAATCCTCAAGCTAAGGTTGAAACCTATAAGTGTTTTTTCTTGCCAGAAAATCAAGATGATTTTGACTTTACAAAGTATGATTATGTTGTTGATGCTGTGGATACCGTTTCAGCTAAAATAGCATTAGTGCTAAAGGCACAAAAGAGTAAAACACCAATTATTTCTTGTATGGGTGCTGGAAATAAATTAGATCCGCAAGCCTTTGAGGTGGCAGATATTTATAAGACTAGTGTTGATCCGCTTGCACGAGTAATGCGCTATGAGCTAAAAAAAAGAAGAGTTAGAAAGCTAAAAGTAGTATATTCTAAGGAATATCCGACAAGACCACTTGAGGATATGTCAATAAGCTGTCGTACTCATTGTGTATGTCCGGCTGGTACGAGAAAATGTACTGTAAGACGTGACATTCCTGGAAGTAATGCTTTTGTACCGGCATCTGCAGGATTATTAATTGCATCTGAAGTTCTTAAGGACCTAACAAAAAAATGATATCATTTCGATATCATTTTAATTTTTTCAATAACTGCTTGTGTAACCTCAGGTGGAGTTGAGGCTCCACTTGTAATTGAAACTGTATTAACATTTTTAAACCAATTATCATCTAATTCAGTCTCATTTTCAACTAGATATGATTTAATATGGGCATTATTTTGGCAAACTTGCTGTAATTTGAATGAATTAGAGCTTGTTTTGTCACCAACAACAATACATAAATCAGCTTTTTGATTCATAATGGCTTTTTGTCTTAGTGTTGTCGCATTACATATTTTATCCTCGATTATTGCATTAGAATATTTTATTTTTATAGCATTAAAAATATCTTTTATATCATATACTGATAGGGTTGTTTGATTAGTAACATAGATAGGTTCGGCAATTTTAAGATTTTCGATATCATCTAGATTACTTACAAGAAAAATTTTAGAGCTTATTCCTAAAACACCCTCTGCCTCGGGATGACCTTTAGTTCCAATATAGATGATATTAAAGTCATTATTTAAATATTTTTTGATATTATTATGAACTACATAAACATTAGGGCAGGTAGCGTCGATTATGTTTAAGCTTTTCTTTTTAGCTTTCTTAAATACATCAGGAGAAGCTCCATGAGCACTAATTACAACTGTTCCGGATTCTATTTCATCTAAAAGCTCAAGACGGTTTTTTTTGCCATCAACACTTTTAATTCCTAACTCATTAAGCTTTTTTATTACACTTTTATTATGAATGATGTTGCCTAACATATAGATTGGTTTTTTTATGCTAGGATTATTTTGCGCATCAATTATTATCTTTAAGGCACGCTTTACTCCCCCACAATATCCTTGGGGTGATAATTTTTTTATTTCCATTTAAATCACCATGGATATTATAACATAATTTAATTGCAACTTAGTAAAAAAAATGGTATTATTAATTGGTTAAAAATTTAAGGAGATGATTTTATGAAATTTGATGGATACGATTTTAAAGATTATATAGTTAAGGCAATAAACGACCTTCATTTTAAACAATTTTCTGAGGTTCAAAGAGAGGTTTTTAATAATTTAACTTCGCAAAGAAATTTTATTGTAAAATCCAAAACTGGAAGTGGTAAAACACACGCTTTTTTAATACCTGTATTTAATTCTTTAGAAGAAAAGAAAAATGAGGTACAGGCACTAATTGTTTCACCTACAACTGAGCTTGCAATGCAAACTTATAAGGTTGCTCAACATATTGCATCATTTTCTAATAATGAAATTAATATTAAGGTATATACTGGTGGTACAGATAGAGAAAGAGAAATTTCAAATCTTAATTTCCGTCAGCCTCAAATTGTAATCGCAACTCCTGGTAAGCTTAAAGATTTAACAATTGATACAAATGCACTAGATATTCATACTGCCAAGCTTTATATTATTGATGAAGTTGATATGACCCTTGCATCTGGCTTCGAAGAGGAAATGGATCAAATAACAGATGTTTTACAAAATGCAAGAATGATGTTTTTTAGTGCAACAATTAATGAGTCAATGCTGCCATTTATAAAAAAATATATGCCTAATAATAAGCTTATTGATATTAAAAATGATAATAATCTTCAAATTGAACATTTTTGGATTCCTTTAAAACATAAGTCAAGAGATGAGAGACTGTTAGAACTGGTAAATATTATAAATCCTTATCTTTGTATTATATTTTGCAATAAAAAAGAAAATGTTTTACATGTTGCACAATTTTTACGTCAAAATAAGATAAGCTGTATTGAAATTCATGGTGATCTTGATAAACGTAATAGACGTCAAGTTTTAAGAGAAGTAGAATCATTAAAATATCAATATATTGTTGCATCAGATCTTGCTTCAAGAGGTATAGATATTGATGGAGTATCTCATATTATTAATTATGAAATTCCTCGTGATTTCGAATTCTACCTTCATCGTTCAGGTAGAACTGGAAGAATGAATTATACAGGAATTGTGTATTCTTTCTTTGATGAACTTGATAATGAGTACCTAAATAATTTAGCTAATAGGGGAATTAATCCAGTTTATAAAGATATCAAAAATGGGGAGTTAGTAGAAACTAAGGAAAGAGAATCCCGTAAAAATCGCGTAAGACCGATTAATGAGAAAGTTAAGCAAGCCATTAAATTTGTTCCAAAATCAGATAAGGTAAAGCCTGGATATAAGAAAAAACGTCAAGAACAAATCAAGAAAATTACTAAAAAATTATATCAAGAAGAGGCTAGAAAGAATTTCTTTAGAAGTAAAAAACATGACTGATTTTCAAATTATAACGGATAGTGGTTGCTTAGGAGACATGTCCTTTTATAATGATAACGGAATTGACATAATCCCTTTTCAGGCTATTATAGATAGTAAATATTATAATTTAGATGACAAATTTCCTTTATCAAATACCAATATTGAAAAGATTATTTCGTCAAAAAAGGATTTTATTATTTCTAAACCTAATTATCTTGATTTAAAAAACATTTATGAAAGACATTTGAAAGAAGGCAGAAATTTGTTATTACTTCATTCGTCATCATGTGTTTTTGATGTATATTCAAGAGCTAATCTAGCGGTTAAAGAACTTCATCAAATATATCCAGAAAGAGAAATAATTTTAATTGATACCCAAACAATTGCTTGTGGAATCGACTTTTTAATTCGTGAGGTTTTAAAGCATGATGAGCTTTCTCTTTATGAGATAAGTAATTTTATAAAACAAATAAACTATAAAATTTCCTCAAGAATTATTATTAATAAGTATGATTTAAATAACAAAAAAGACTATAAGTGTTTATTTAGAAAAAGTTGTGTATTAAGAGAAAACAATGGATATATAATTCCTTATACTAAATATTTTTTAACAGCTTCTGCCTTGTATAATGAACTTAAAAACATGAGAAAAGAAATTGATATCAATTATCCAATTGTTTATCTAGTATGTGCAAATGATGATGTTTATGCAAAAAGAATAATAAAGACAATTAAAAAACATTTAAACGTTAATATTATTAGATTAGAGCCAAATGCTTTACTACTTAATTTAACGGGTAAACGAACAATTGGTTTATTCTATATTAAAAGGTGATTATATGGATGTTAATATGGCATTATCGATTATAAATATGAAATTAAGAGATTTTTATTCATCTAAGGATGATTTACTTGAAGGCTATGAAGAGGCAAAAGAGTTAATTGATTTGCTTGAGGAAAGTGGCTATCACTATGATAGTGAGCAAAATAGATATGTTAAATAAAATGGCTTTGGCCATTTTTATTTTTTAAGCATAATTTACAAATAAAACGAAAAAAATATAAATATATATTTTCAAATCATAGTATAAGTTGTATAATATTTATAAAAACGGAGGAATTTATATGGAAATTAATGAAATATATTCGGGGTTTAGGCTTGTTAAAAAAACTAAAATTTCGGAATTGGATGCTAATTTATTAGAATTTAAGCATGAAAAAAGTGGTGGAACATTAGCATATATTGAATGCAATGATACTAATAAAAGCTTTATGGCAGGATTTAAAACACTACCAAATGATTCAACTGGTGTGTGTCATATTATCGAACATACGGTTTTATGTGGATCAAAAAAATTTCCACTTAAAGAACCATTTGTAAATTTATTAAAAGGTTCAATGTCTACTTTTTTAAATGCAATGACTGCTTATGATTGGACTGCATATCCAGTTGCAAGTCAAAATGATAAGGATTTTCATAATTTGATGGAAACATATTTGGATGCAGTTTTTGCACCTATTTCAGTATTAGATCCTAAACCTTTTTTACAAGAAGGCTGGCATTATGAATTGCTAAATAAGGATGATGATTTAACAATTAAGGGTGTTGTTTATAATGAAATGAAGGGCGCTATGTCAAGTGTTGATTCTCAACTTTGTGAGTTAATTTTAAAAAGAATGTATAAGGATTCTGGCTATGGTGTTAATAGTGGTGGTAATCCTAAAGACATTCCTAATCTAACATATGAAGCCTATAAGGAGTTCTATCATAAACATTATCATCCTGAAAATGCTCTTTTAGTATTATATGGTAAAATGGATATCTTAAGCCAACTTGAATTTATTGATAAAGAATATTTATCTTATTACAAGGCAAGCGGTCAAAGACTTAAAATAGAAGAGCCAAAGCCTTTGATTGATCTTGATTATGAAGAGGATTATGCCATAAGTAATAGTGAAAAAGTAGAAAATAACTCTTATATAGGAATGTCATTTGCTCTTCCTAAGTCTTCAGATGTTGAAGGCAACCTTGCTTTTTCAATTTTAAGGGATGTGTTATTTGCAACAAATGATTCCCCTCTTAAAAAAGCTCTTCTCGCTCTTAATTTATGTGATGATATTGAAGCTGCAATTGATGATGATTGCATTATTCCTTCGTTTCAAATTAGTATTAAAAAGACCGATAAAAAGAATAAAAAGTTATTTTATGATGCTTTCATTTCGGAATGTAAAAAATATGTGGAAAATGGCTTGGATAAGAATGCATTACTTGCGACAATTAATTTTGCCGAATTTAAACATAAAGAACTTGATATGGGAACAATGCCTAAGGGGGTTATTTTTGCTCTAAATTTGATGCAAGCATTTAATTATGATGTATCTTTAGATAGTGCTCTTATTGCCGATAAATATTTTAAAGAATTTAAGAAACACCTTAATGACGACTATTTTGAAAAACTAATTGAAAAGTATTTTATTAATAGTAATCACTATGTAATTGTTACTTTAAATCCATCTTCAACCTTAGAAGCAGAAAATGAAAAGCACTTTAAAGAAAAGATGGCTAATATCAAGGCATCAATGACAAATGATGAAATAGAAAATTTAGTTAAACAAACAAGTGATTTAATTGAATATCAATCAAGTGTAGATACTATAGAAAATCTAAGAAAATTACCAGCATTAGATGTTAGTGATATTGATTTGGATGTTAATAAGTTAAATACTAAAGTTTTAAAAGAAGGAAATGTAACAAATATAATTCATGAATTTAATACCAATGGCATTGGCTATTTGAACGTATATTTCGACTTAAAATCATTAACTGAGGATGAATTCAATTATGCAGCTGTTCTCCCATCATTATTAATTGCTTTAGATACTAAAAATTATAAAGCATCAGAACTTCAAAATTTTATTAAAACATATTTAGGTGGAATTAATTTTAATATATCAATTTCTTCAAATAAAAATGGAAATTATAATGCATATTTAAAGCTTCAATCATCAGCCTTAGATGAAAATATTGATTATATTTCTAAAGCTATAAATGAGATTATATTAAATACAATTTATGATGAAAAGAAAGTGTCTGTTATTCTTAATCAAGTAAAGAATAATGTTAAGGAAAATATTATTCAAAATGGAATGTATATTGCAATGATTGAAGCTCAAGCAGTTGATGTTAAAAGTGCTAAGCTTCGTTCTAATTTGATTGGAAAGAATCGCTATGAATTTTTAAATCATGCAATAACTAATGTAGGTGATTTTATTTCTAATTTAGAAAATGTTATCAAGCGTGTATTTAATAAAAATAATATGTTAGTTTCATTCTCTGGAAGTAATGAAACAATTAAAGCTCTTAAAAAAGAAGTTTCTTTATTTGAACTTGAAAGTAAAGAAAATGTTCAAGCATTAGATGTTTGCTTAAATTCTAAGATTAAAAGAGCACTAGTCATTCCATCAGAGGTTTCATATAATGCTAAAACATTCAATTTAGACGAATCAAATTTTGAATATGATGGAGCACTTCAAATATTATCACATATTGTTCGTTATGATTATTTGTGGAATAAGGTTAGAGTTTTAGGTGGAGCATATGGGTGTACTATGCAAGTATCTAATGTTACAAAAGAAATTACTCTTGGTAGTTTTAGAGATCCAAATTGTAAAAACACATATGATGTATATGATAATTTAGTAAAATATTTAACTGATTTTAATCCAAGCAAAGAAGAATTTAATAGTTATTTAATTGGTGCAATTGGTGCTTATGATCAACCAGCATCAAATAGTGTTTTAATTAATAATGCTGATAGTAACTTTATATGTGGTATTACGGATGAAGATCGCATAAAGACAAAAAAAGAAATGATTAATACAACTGTAGATAAAATTAAATCATATGCAAAATTGTTCGAATTATTTGCTACAAATGGCTCATGTTATACCATTGGAAATCAAAATGCAATAGAAGCCGCTCACATTTTTGATGAAATTAAGGAATTATAATAAAAAATAATTGATAAATTTAAAAATGAATGTTATAATTGACTAGAACTTTAAAAAGTATTAATTTTTGAAAAGGTGAAAAATATGGCAAGATCAAATTCTAGAGGAAGAAACTATGTTCCTTTTAAATGGACAAAGGAATTAATTATATTTTTATCAATTTTAGCAGTCGCAATTATTTTAACAATTGTATGCTTGATCCCAACATCAAAGGAAAAATTTATGACTGAATGGTCAGATGCAATTACTGCTGCGAGTGGTACTGCATTAGATGATGATCATGTTTTTGAGTATATTAGCTTATCTAAATTTGAAACAAAAAAGAGCGAAGCTACAAAGGATGAGCCACTTATTATTTTATATGGTTCTTCAACTGACTCTACAACTGTTTCTAATATATCATCAATTAATAAAAAGGCTCAAGATTATGGAATTGATAAGATTTATATTTTAAAGTCTGATTTTGTAATGAACGCTGATGAAACTGATTCTAAGGATAAAGCTAAGTTAGATGAATATAAGGAAGCTTTACTTGGTAAGGATAAGGCGTCATCATCAATTGATTATGATGATATTAAAACATATTGCCAATTATTCGTATATACTGGTGCTGATGAGTATGATTTTAATTCACAAGCACTTATTGATGATAAAAATAACTTAAATGCCGATTTTGCGAAGGCTATGACAAAGTGTTTTTCAAAATATACAGCTAAGGATGTAACTGATTTAACAGTTAAAAATAACTAAACCTAATTAAATAGAGATAGATAGCTATCTCTTTTTAATTATTTAAGGAGGATTTATTTATGATAGAAGAAATTAAACAGCAAATAAAAGAATGCCTGGAGAAATATTATAAAGAAACATATAATGTGGATGCCAATATTATTGTAGAAGAGCCTAAAAATCCAGCAATGGGTGATATTGCTCTTCCAATGTTTACTATGATTAAGACTTTAAAAAAGCCTGTACCAGAAATAACTAAAGAAGCCTCAGATGTTATTTCTAAGTCATTTGATGTAATTGAAAATATTAATCCTACAGGTCCATTTATTAATATTGTATTAAATAAGGCTTTAATCTCTGATCATATTATTAAAGATGTATTTGAAAAAAAAGAAGAATATGGTACATCTACTATAGGTTGTGGTCAAACTGTTGTTTTAGATTATTCAAGTCCAAATATTGCTAAATCATTTTCTGTAGGACATTTAAGATCAACAATGATTGGTAATTCATTAAAGCTTATTTTAAATCGTTGTGGGTATAAGACTGTTTCAATTAATTATTTAGGAGACTGGGGAACTCAGTTTGGAAAGATGATTGTAGCAATTGAAAAATGGGGGAATTTAGATGAAATAAAAAAGGATCCTATTAATCAGCTTGGAAAATTATATGTAAAAATTAATAATGAAGAAAAAGATCATCCTGAACTTGCTGAAGAATCACGTGAGGCTTTTCGTAAAATTGAACTTGGCGAGAAAAAGTACGTTGATATGTGGAAGTGGATTCGTGAAGAATCACTTAAGGAATCTGAGCAAATTTATAAGCTTTTAAACGTTAGCTTTGATTCATATAATGGTGAGGCTTTCTATAATGATAAAATGGATACTGTTGTTAAAGAACTTGAGGACAAAGGATTACTTATAGAAGATCAAGGTGCTAAAATTGTAGAGCTTGGTGATTCTATTCCTCCAGCTTTAATTAAACGTAGTGATGGTGGTACATTATATATCACAAGAGATTTAGCAGCTGTTTTTTGGCGTAAGAAAGAATATAATTTTGATAAAGCATTATATGTTGTTGGTGGAGAGCAAAAACTTCACTTTACTCAACTTAAAGGTGTTTTAGCAAAGATGGGACATGAAGATTTAGCTGATTCTATTACTCATGTTAATTTCGGTCTTGTTCTTAAAGATGGAAAGAAGATGTCAACACGAAAGGGTAATGTCGTAAAACTTTATGATATTCTCGAACAAGCAATTGAAGCTTCTTATAAGCAAATTGAAGAAAAGAATCCTGACCTTGAAAACAAGGATGAAATTGCACGTAAGGTAGGAGTCGCTGCTGTTGTATTTAATGATTTAAAGAATTTCCGCGGCTTAGACTATGAATTTGATATTAATCAAATGGTAAGATTTGATGGCTTAACAGGACCATATTTACAATATACATCAGTAAGAATCAATTCTATTTTAGAAACTAATAATTTTGATGTTAATAATATGGATACTTCATTATTCATTAAGTCTCATTATTTTGAGCTTGTAAGGCAAATTGCTTCATTTAAGCAAACAATTGAAAAGGCTGCAAATGAGTATTCACCTAATATAATTGCTAAATATTTACTTGCAATTGCTCAATCATTTAATAAATTCTATGCTTTAGAAAAAATAAATGTTTCAGATGAAAAAGTAAGAAATACTAATTTTGCTTTAGCGTATGCAGTTAGAACAATTATTAATGAAGGATTAGCTTTACTTGGAATTGAATCTGTTGAAAAAATGTAATTGAAATTTGAAAAGAGACGTGGTATAATTATACCACGTACATGGGGGCGTGGCGGAATCGGTAGACGCGATGGACTCAAAATCCATTGGTAGCGATACTGTGAGGGTTCGAGTCCCTCCGCCCCTACCATTAAGAAACGATTGTGCTAATACGAGATTTTATGCTCAAATTAGCACTTTTTTGTTATTTTAGGGCATTTTTACTAGGGTTCAAGTCCCGTTATTAGTAAAATTGCCTAGTTTTTTATTGCATTGTATTGGATTGATTCAACTTCATAAAAAAGCTTTAGTGTATTTTCACACGATAGGTACATGATTGCTCACCTTTCGTGTTATTCGTGTAAATAACATATTTCTTTTATAAATAGGTTTATTTTTAATAGTTATTCCCCTTTTTTATTGGATGGATAAAAAAATAAAAAATTTTTGAAAAAAGGTGTTCAAAATGAAGATTTTTGTCCCTTATCTATTGAAGGAGGTAAGTTATATGGTTAAAGAAGAAGTTATTAAGCTTAAAATTGAAGGAAAATCATACAGTGAGATTTCAAGAATTTTAGAAGTAAATGAGTCTACAGCTAAAACTATTTATAATAGATTTAAGAATAGCCATCCTGAATCATTTTGCCCTATGTGTTCAAAGTTCTTAATTCAAACTAAAGGACATCGCCAGAAAAGATTCTGTTCTAGTAAATGTAAAGACCGTTATTGGAACTTAATGACAAACCAAAAGAATAAGTAAAGAAACTTATGAGAGACTAGCCAATATTTAAACTGGCTAGTTTTTCATTTTTTATGTTCTCTAACCAATCTAAAGAACGTACCTCTAGATACTCCTATAAGTGATGCTGCTTCAGTATTTGTTATTTCATGATTTATATATCTATCTAATATATCATTGGTGTTAGGTGGCGTGACTACTTTTGGTCTACCAAACTTAACACCTTTTTCTTTTGCGATTCTGATTCCTTCCATTTGTCTTTGCTTAATATTTGTTCTTTCGTTTTCAGCTACAAATGATAATACTTGAAGAACGATATCACTTATGAACTTACCAACCAAGTTTTTACCTTCAATTCTTGTATCAAGTAAAGGCATATCAAGTACCTTAATATCGGCACCTATTGTTTTTGTAATATGAGCCCATTCCTCAAGTATCATATGATAATTTCTACCTAGACGATCAATTGATTTAATAATTAGTAGGTCGTCCTTTTTTAATTTCTTAATTAATTTTTTGTAATTAGTCCTATCAAAATCTTTACCTGATTCTTTATCTACATAGATAAATTTGTCTTCTACTCCAAATTCTTTAATTTCTACATACTGCCTATCGATATTTTGTTGTTTTGTTGAAACTCTAATATAAGCATAAATCAACTTAATCACCTCCGTATTATATACATCTATAAAACGGAAAATTTATCAAGTGATAAGCAATAAAAAAAGAGATATCAAAAGCAATATAAAAATGTATACCTTTTGATACCTCAGATTATTCCACTAATTTAACAAAATTATATCACATATTTTCTAAAAAATCTCTATTTTAGGTAAATAAAACCTACTTTTTTCTATACTTTGATAAATTCCAATAATTTATACAATTTGATACTTCAAGACCTCACTAATCAAAAATGGAGGTCTCATATGATTGATTATCAAAAAGCAGTAAAAGACTTAAGAGATAAGTTAATTATTACTCAAGTAGAATTTGCAAAAAAGCTTGGTGTTTTCTTTTACTTCAATCAATAGATGGGAAAACGGTCTTAATAGACCAACTACAACAGCTCGTAAGCAAATAGTAGAGCTATGTAAAGAAAACAATATCGAATTGAAAGAGGTAAATGAATAATGCGATATTTAGGGAATAAAGAATCAATTGTAAATGAAATAGTAGATTTAATAGATAGAAAGGGGCTTCTAAATAATCGATATTCTTTCTTTGATGCATTTTGCGGAACAGGAACTGTCTCAGATGCAGTTAAAAATTATTTTAATATTATATTAAACGATAATTTATTATTAGCTACTACATTTTCAAAAGGTAGAATTATAAGTCAATTATGTAATTTTGAAAATTTAGACTTTAATCCATTTGAATACTTTAATAACAATAGCGAAACTAGAATAGGATTTTTTTCACAAAATTATGCTCCGCAATTGTCGGGTAGAATGTATTTTAGTGACTATAATGCTGGAAGAATCGATTATTTTAGAGAACAAATTGAAGAATGGAAAAACAAAAATTTGATATCTGATGATGAATATTCCTACTTATTAGGTTGTCTATTAGAATCAGTCTCTAAAGTTGCCAACATAGCTGGTGTTTATGGTGCCTATTTAAAAACTTGGGACCCTAGAGCAATAAAAGAAATTAAATTTTTAAAAATAGAAACTACTAATAGTGACAATGAACCAATTGTTTTAAAAACATATAATAATAATTTAAACGAAATAATTAGTGATGTTGATTGTGATATTTTGTATCTTGACCCTCCATATACGAAAAATAAATATTCAGTACAATATCATTTATTGGAGACATTAATAAAAAATGATAATCCACAAATAGTTGGGATAACTGGAGGAAGACATTTTGATGGCGTGTCAGACAATTGGTCAAAAAAGTATCATGTTGAAGTCGAATTTGAAAAAGTCATTAAAAACACAAAAGCAAAACATATATTAATGAGTTATAGTTCTGATGGAATTATGTCAAAGGAATATATTTCAAATGTTTTAAAAAGATACGGCAAGGTAGAAACGTTTGAGCAAATAGAAATAAATTATAAAAAATACCGAAATTATAAAACAACCTCAACCGATGAACATTATGAATACATCTTTTATGTTGAAAAAAAACCAAAAAATGAGGTTGAATACTATTGTCCATTAAATTATATGGGTGGTAAAACAAATGTTGTTAATTATATAAAGCCAGAATTAAATACAAAGCATACTTTGATTGATCTAATGGCTGGAGGATTCAATGTTGGAATTAATGGTTATGGCTTTAATTCGTATATCTATAATGATGTTAATTTTCTTGTTAAAAATCTAGTTGAGATGTTTAAAAAAGTAGATACCGTAATCTTATTAAAAAAAATAGATGATATAATAAAAAAATACGAATTAACTAAACATGGAAAGGAAAAATATATTAATTATAGAAATGAGTATAACAAAACACTTCAATACAAAGAAGACAAATTAATTTATTTGTATACATTAATATTATATGGATTTCAACAACAGATTAGGTTTAATTCAAAATATGAATTCAATAACCCTATAGGTGAAAGTGGATATAACGAAAGCATAAAAGAAAAAATAGTTACATTTTCCTCAAGATTAAAAGAATTAAATGTGTCATTTCAATCAAAAGATTTTTCAGAATATATCGATATTATTGATGAAAATTGTCTTGTTTATATAGACCCACCATATCTAATTACTTTAGGAAGTTACAATGATGGAAAGAGGGGATTCAATGGTTGGGGAAATAATGAGGAAAAGAGATTGATATCTTTTCTAGATTCAATAAAAAACAAATGTTGCAAGATATTAATTTCAAATATTTTGGATTATAAAGGAAAGGGAAATGTTTATTTAAAGAATTGGATTATTTCTAATTGCGCAAATGTAAAAGAAATTACTATCAGGGGTAGAAAGGAGGTTCTAATAACTTATGAAGCCAAAATTCAAAATTAAGAGAATTGGTGCACAAAATGCATCGCCTTGCTATGATACTTTTTTAACAGCAAACATATTAAATGACATATCAAAAAGACTTTTAAATACGATCAATTATGATGTCGAATGGATTGAGGAAAGAAATAAAGGCCGTTTAATATTATTAGAAACCTCTAATGAAATACACTATATTAACTTATCTCAAACTGGAGATGTTAGAGGAAGAAATTATCAGGTTCAAAGTATTCCTACTGCATTGTCTATTTATTTATCTGAATCAAAATATCAAAAGAAGAAAACCTCATTTTGGTTCTATTTTTTGCCATTTAATGGAAATAATGAAACTAATTATATGTTATTCTTTTATAGAGTAATGAAAACCATAGGGATAAAATTCGCCAATCCTGATTTTGGATTAGAACATACAGTATTAAAAGAATATAGTACTGTCAAAGATATGATTCAATCTCGTAACACATTAAGAGAAGCAAATTCTGGAAATAAATCCACATATATTACTGATGAAGGTGACTATTATCATATTTATGGTAAAACATTCGGAGCGAATCAAAAAGAAACAACTTTATTGTGTTTTGCAATATCTGCAATAACAGATAAACCAGTAAAACTTTTCCAAATACTTGACAATGATTCGACAGCAATAAGCGAACAAGATAAAGAAGCAATATCTAATTATTCCTCTCTATATGGTAATTATGATATTGATGTTTTAGATGATTCATATCAGTTTGATGGAGATGATAGCGATACAGTTAAAGATAACTTGCGTAGCCCACAATTTATTTACAACTTATTATCAAAATTTGATGGCGAAAAGAAATGTGCTTTATGTGGATGTAAGATAGAACGGATTATTCAAGCTGCACATATATATCCCGTTGCAGATATAAGAAAAAGACATGACTTAGATTTTTCAGCAAAATTTAAATTGGCTGTTGATGGTGATAATGGTATATGGCTATGTGAGAATCATCATAAATTATTTGATAGTGGTTTAATATGGTTTGAAGAAGGAAAATTGTGTATTTCAAAGAAATTGAATAGTGATGATTTACTTTTCGTTAAACAAGTCACTACAATTGAGAAAATAGAACCTAGATTTATAAATGAAAGGATGTTAGCATTTTTTGATAGTAGGGCTGGCATACCTCCTAGAGTCGTTCTTGCTTAATTGATAATTACTAAAGCAACTTGTCTTATTTGGCAGGTGGCTTTTTATGTGTAAATAAAAAACTGTCCAAATTTTACTCTAAACAGTTATCATTCATACGTAATGAACTCATTTGAAACCTGTTGCAAACAAATGAATCTACCCATTGAAAAATGAAACCGTATTACTATACTTGTCCTTATACATCATGAAACAACAGGATTGATACCAAAAATATCAGTCCTTTTTTCATTATATAGGGCTATTTCGCTTATTTTAGGCATAAATTGCTTAATTTTTGGTGAAGTAGCCCTTTTTTCTTTGCCTGTTTAGAAGAAGGCAATTTATCAAAAGCACGAATATACCTTAATCTCTGTTGATAGGCCTCTAGGGAAAGATGTTTAAGGCCTTTTTGTGGGTATATGGAAGTTGGCCACCAAATTTTTGATGTTTTCTAAACTTTCCCTGAACATTAATGGCAAAACGGTAGACAAAACTAGTACTATATAGTACAATATATCAGGGTGATTGAATGACTATTTGCATTAAGGATAAGATTAAGAACATCAACGCGGTTATCGGCTGCAACATCGGCTGCAGGTACTGCTACGCCAAAACGGTGGCAAATAGATTCCACCTGACAGACGATTTCTCTAAGCCAATCGCGGATTTGCATAAATTGGAAAGACTAAAAAAGCCTGGAGTATATTTTCTGACGGGAATGTCCGATTTGTACCTATGGAAAAAGGAGTGGCTTGATAAGTCATTCGAATTATTGAGTGAATCTCCGAAAACGGTGGGGGTATATTTGACGAAAGCCCCAAATAAAATAAAGCTTGATGACGTTCCCGATAATGCTTGGATGGGGGTCACCATCACATCGAAATCGGATTTATGGAGATTGAAAGCATTAAGGGAAAACATCAAATGCAGGAACTATCACGTCACGTTTGAGCCGCTATTCGAGGATCTGGGCGACATTGATTTATCTGGAATCAAATGGGTAGTCATCGGAACGGAGACCGGGAAATGCAAGGGCAAGATAGATGCCAAAAAGGAATGGGTCGATCATTTGGTGGCTGTCGCTAGAAAATATGGCTGCAGGATTTTTTTCAAAGAAGAGCTCGTTCATAAAATCATGGGCGAAGAAAACGCTATTCAAGAACTCGCTTTAGAAATGGAGGAAGCATTAAAATGAAGAAACATTACGGTGGAACCCTTATCTCTCAAATCAAGCAACTTCAAGATAGGGTTTTCAACAAGATTCTAAAAGAAGAGGGCATATACGAATTCAATGGTCAACAAGGGAGAATCCTATTTTCTTTATGGAAAGATGAGAAACTATCCTTGATCGAATTATCGAAAAGGACTTCTTTGGCTAAAACAACGTTATCATCGATGGTGGAGAGGATGAAGAACGACGGCCTTTTGATTGTAGAGGAATCCAAAGAGGACAAAAGAAGCCTGATTATCTATTTAAGCAACAAGACACTCTCACTTGAAAGCAAGATAAATAGGGCCACAAAAAGAATGGGCGATATTTTCTACAAAGGCCTTAGCGAAGAAGAGGCAAGCGAGTTAGATAGATTATTAAATAAAGTAAAGGAGAATCTAAAAGATGAATAAGAACGTAATCATCAGGCAAATTCAAGTCAAAGACGTAATGACCAAATCTAACGCTCCTATAGGCGGATATTGCGTCAACCCTTATGTCGGATGCACCCATGGCTGCAAATATTGTTATGCCTCATTCATGAAAAGATTCACAGGTCACACGGAAGAATGGGGAACATTTTTGGATGTCAAGAACTGGCAGCCAATCAAGAATCTAGATAAATTCAAAGGCGAGCATATCATTATTGGGACTGTAACCGATGGCTATCTGTCAGAAGAAGCCAAATACAAAAACACTAGAAAACTATTGGAACAATTGGTGGGTGTTGACGCAGAACTATTGATATGCACGAAATCCGATTTGGTAGTTAGGGATTTGGATTTGTTAATGAAATTCGACAAAGTCACGGTTTCTTGGTCAATTAACACCTTAGACGAAGGTTTCAAAAGTGATATGGACGATTCTGTATCAATAGAAAGAAAATTAAAAGCAATGAAGGAAGTGTATGATGCTGGGATTAGGACGGTATGTTTCATCTCACCGGTATTCCCAGGTATCACGGACTTCAAGAAGATATTCGAATTGGTTAAAGATCAATGCGATTTGATATGGCTTGAAAACCTTAACCTAAGAGGTGGATTCAAAGGGAAAATAATGGATTATATCAAAGAAAAACAACCCGATTTGTATCCTTTATACGAAAAGATTTATAATAAAAAAGACAGGAGCTACTTTGAAGAATTAGAAAAAGAGGCTGATCAATTAGCCAAAGACAACGATTGCCCATTCGTGGATAACGAAACACCATATGGAAGAGCTAAAAAAGGTCATCCAGTAATCGTTGACTATTTCTATCACGAAGAGGTTAGAGGCTCAAACAACACAGGAAAAAGAAATAGGAAGCAAGATGGAAGATAAGTTGAAGGCAGCAATCACATATGATGCAAAAAAAATAGCGCTTTCCATTATTTTAGAAGAACTGAATATTTTTTATATATTTAATACCGAAACAAACGAAGAAAAGGTAATAGATAATGGTGGATATACCCATCATAATCTAGCCGCATATCTAAAGTTGCTTGGCGTATCAACCTTAATTTGTGGTGGGATTGGCCTCTTGCGAAGTTAAAGCTGCGACTGCTTCAGGCCTTGATTTGATATTAGGAGCCGCTGATGATAACCGTATTCGTGAAGCATTGAAGGACATCATCACGAACATTAATTGAATAATACACCATTTTTCGGCAAGATGAGTGGCTTTTTTGATAAGGTAGGAAATGGTATGTAATTATATTAAATGTTATGTTTTAGACATATTGAAACAATAGGATTGATACCAAAAATATCAGTTCTTTTTTCATTTTATAGGGCTATTTTGCTTATTTTAGGCATAAATTGCTTAATTTTCGGTGAAGTAGCCTTTTTTTTGCTTGTTTCAGAAGAAGGCAATTTATCAAAAGCACGAACTGACTATTAAAAGCACGAATATACTTTAGCCCGTATTTTTTGGCCATCGGCAGTGATGATGGTGGTTTTTTTTATGTCCAGAAATATTTTTTAACTTTTTTCAATTTATACCCTCCCATCAACATGGCCTCCGAATCTCCGTATGGTGAGAAGGGTAGCGTTCATGTAAATGGTATTATTGAAGTATAGTTTAGGGGATGCGGACATTTTTTAGTTGACATTTACAGCTGATTGCAATTTCCTCGAATAAGTGCTATAATTTCAATGTAATTTGATACTTTATTTGTAAGGCTTATGCTTTGATAACAATACTAAAAAAGGACGAATGAGTATCTAAAAACTACTTCATAAAATGTTAATAAAAGGAAGGTCGAAAGAATATGTTAAGAAATAAATTGTCAATTATTGTTTATATAGTACTTTTATCAATTACTTGTGTCAATTTAGTTGCGTGTGGAAATAATGATGTCAATGACGAAAATAAAAATTTTGTTCACGATGCAACGAAATGGTTTACAGAAGAAGAACTATCTACAAAGGGCCTTGCTGGTTTGACTGCACCAATAGGATTATCAGGTGATATACAATCAAGTGATACATGGTTTAACAGTGGATATTCGTTTTCACAAGTTTGCCCGAATGAAGATACATTTAAGACGAATGCAGAAATCTATTTTTCGTATTTAAAAACAAATTATAACGGGATGTTTGGCAAACCAAGAAGTGAAAAGTTCAGTATGGATACAAACGAAAATTGGTATATTATAGAGCCAAAGGAAGATTTGTCCGACTATTTTGATAATAATCCGAGTAAATTGTACAAGTTCTATTATGTAAGGAATAACACTTTGAATAATGGTTACTTTATAAAAGATTCGGTTTGGATTTTTGAAATTCGCTATGAATTTGATACTAATTCTGATGAATATAAATTCAAGCTATTTATTGAAAGTGCTGACTCTTCTCGAAATGGAATTTATATGAATTATTACAAAATGAGCTGAAAACAAAATATATAATTGGTGTGAGATTTATGTAGAGGCGTTAAGTTAATCTTTTATGTACCTCAAATAATAAGGATTTATTGTTTAGAGTAAGAAAAAAGCAATAGCGGATAAAATTATTGATGGGAAAGTAAGTGTGGAAAATGGTGCTGTTGTTTTACCTGAACCTATAGAAATTGAAGGTGTCGATATGTCTCTGATAAAAGACTTTCTGAAAGCAAAACAAAAGAATGTATAATCTAGTCAAAAGAAAAGGAGTTGTTTTTGATAGGAAGTTTTGTTCTCATTGTGGTCATGAGCTTCTAGATGATGCTTTTGTATGTCCTAATTGCGGTTGTAAGGTTGATGGTGTAAAGGAAAATATTAATTGTGAATCTCAAAAACAAGATGCAAATGATGTGTTAGCTACAGTTGCTAAGGTATTTATGATTTTAGCATATGTTTCATCAGGCATATTATTACTTCCTTTGTGATGGACCATACCAATGACTATGTATTATTGGAAAGCGATTGATAATGGTGAAAAGGTACCAATGTCATTTAAGATTTGTTCATTAATTTTTGTAAATACTATCGCAGGAATTTTAATGCTATGCGATACTAAACACTAAAGATAGCTTAGCTATCTTTTTTTAAAAAAGACTAGAAATATATTAGTTAAATATGGTATGATGTAATGTAGTAATGATTTACTATAAATTTCAAAAAAGGAGTATATATAAAGTTAATTTATATAAATTTTGATTATGGAAAAAAGTAAAGTTATGCAAATTATTAGTGATGAAACACTTACATATTCTCAACAAGTATTAGCCCTTGCACGCCTTGCAGAATCAGAGGATTCTACTCTTAAAAGAAATCCATTATGGGATAAAGCTATAAAGGAAGGCAAGGTATGCGATTTAAATGAAGGATATGCACCATATAGACCACGTTACATCTTACCTGATTATGATATATTAATGAAAAAAGGATGTAAATTTTTAGAATTAGAGCCTGCTAAAACATTACTTGAAACATGTAATAATTTATTGATTTTTTATAAACATTTGCCTTCAATTACATCATATCCTGTATATTTAGGTAATTTTACTGATTTATTTATGCCGTGGGATGATGAAGTTTCAAATCCCCAAACAAAAGAAATATTAAAGCTATTTTTAAAACATATTGATAAAACATTATGTGATTCCTTCGTTCATGCTAATATTGGGCCTAAGGATTCTAAAATTACAAGATTAATTTTAAATCTTACTAAGGAAATGCAGCTTGCTATTCCTAATATTACATTACTTTATGATGATGATATTACTCCACATGATCTTGCTATTGCATCAATTGATACAATGCTTTATACTTCAAAGCCATCATTTGCAAATCATAAAATGTATAGTAAGGAGCATAAAAATAATCCTTATGGAATTGCATCATGTTATAATGCACTTAATATTGGTGGTGGCGGTTATACCCTTCCTCGATTAAGGTTATACGAGATAAGTACAGAAGCTAAAAGTCTTGATGATTTTATGGACAATGTTTTGCCTAAGTATGTTAAGCTTATTCTTGAAAATATTGATCAAAGAATTAAATTCATTGTTGAAGAATCAAGCTTTTTTAAATCTAATTTCTTAGTTAAGGAAGGATTTGTACAAAGAGAAAAATTTACAGGAATGGTTGGTATTGTTGGAGTAGCTGAATGTACAAATAATCTTTTAGGTATTAAAGATAAGGCACTTGGCTTTGGTCATAATGAAAAAGCCGAAGCTTTAGCAGCTAAAATTTTAGCTAAAATTGAAGAAATGGTTAATAATCACAAAGGACTTTATTGTTCACTTTGTGATAATAAATATCAGATGCATGCACAAGTTGGAATTGATACCGATGAAACTGATGACGCACCTGGTTGTCGTATACCGGTTGGATATGAACCCGAGCTTTATAAGCATTTAATGATTGAATCAAAACTACATAAGTATTTTCCATGTGGAGTTGGAGATATTTTTAAATTCGATCAAACTTGGCTTAATTCTCGTGATGCTATATTAGATATTATTAAAGGCGCCTTTAATTCTGGATTAAGATATTTTACAGCTTATAATCAAGATAATGATGTTGTTAGGGTTACAGGTTATCTTGTAAAGAAGAGTGAAATTGATAAATTAACGCATGGTGAGCAATCAATTAATAATTGTACTATTTTTGGAAAGGGAGCTAAAGAAAGAGGTCACGCATTAGAGCGTAAGGTTTATGGAAAAGGCACCAATTAATCGTATTATTAATTTTTCTAATGTAGATGGCCCTGGAAATAGAATGTCAATTTTTTTCCAGACTTGTCCATTTAGATGTTTATATTGTCATAATCCTGAAACAATTAATGCTTGTGAAAATTGTGGATTTTGTGGTTCTAAATGCCCCGTAAATGCACTTTCTATTATTGATGGTAAAGTTAGATGGGATAGTTTGAAATGTGTAGGTTGTGATACGTGTATTCATGTATGCCCAAATTTATCTAGTCCTAAAATTACAATGATGAGTGTTGATGACATATTATTAAAAATTAAGGAAGTTAGGCCATTTATTAGAGGAATTACTGTCTCAGGAGGAGAATGTACTAATTTTGCACCTTTTTTAGAATGTTTATTTCTTGAAGTTAAAAAATTAGGCTTAACATGTCTTATAGATTCTAATGGTGTTCATAACTTAGAAAAATATGACTCTCTAATCGATATTTGTGATGGTGTAATGCTTGATGTAAAGGCAATTGATCCGAAATTTCATAAATTTATTACGGGTAAATCAAATGAAATAGTTCTAAAAAATTTAGATTACCTTATTAAAAAAAGAAAATTAGAAGAGGTTAGAACGGTTATTCTTCCAAACTATGAGGAAGAGAATATTAAAACAGTTAGGGCTGTTTCCAAAATGATTGGTTCTAGGGTAAGATATAAATTATTAAAATATCGCTATTTTGGAGTTAGAGAAGAAGGTCTAAATTATTTTGGTAAAGTTATTGTTGATGATGATACATTAGCTAAAATGAAAAAAATTGCTCTTGAAAATGGATGTAGTACAGTCCAAATAATTTAAATTTTAACATTGGGTTTTAGTCAATGTTTTTTGTATGTTGACACTAAATGGTAAAAGTTATACAATAAAAAATAATCAAATTTTTAATAAATAATATTGTGAGGAAATTATATGAGAAAAAGAAAAATAATTTTTGTTATAGCTTGTGTTTTGTTTTTACTTGCGTTAACTTGGACGATTTTAGTTTCAAATGGATTATTAGATAAAACTGATGAAAGTATCGTTGAGTTTACTATTAAATATAGAGGAGAAAAATATAATTTTGTATATTGGTTTACAAGAATTATTACTGAAGGAGCTTATGTTTATTTTATAATTCCTTTTCTTATAATTATTTTATTGATTTACCACTTTGACTTAAAATCTATGATCTTAGCAGTTGGAACACCCGTTCAGCTATTAGTAAATACAATTATTAAAAATATTGTTAAAAGACAAAGACCCAATGAAATATATCATTGGATGAGTGAAAAATCTTTTTCTTTTCCTTCAGGTCATTCCATGACGGCAAGTTTTTTATATGGTTTTTTGATTTATATGATATGGGTTTCTAAGCTTTCTTTAAGAAAAAAAGTTTTACTATCTTCAATTTCAGGACTAATGATGATATTAATATTCTTTTCAAGGATAATATTGAGTGTTCATTTTACGTCTGATGTTTTAGGTGGTATTTTATGGGGTGGATTTTTAGTTATGATAGCTATTATGGTGAACGAATATTTTGGTAAAAAGTATAATGGCTTAAGAAATATTATAGATAGTAAATTAAAAGTGGGACAGAAAAATGAGGATTAATCACTTTTTGAGGAAAAATAACAAAATAATTATATATTTAATATTGGTTTTTATTGCTATTATTCCTTGTATTATAATGTTTAATAAGGGGTATATTTGGTGTCATGATAATGCATTTCACTATGCTCAAATTCAAGATTTATATGATTCTATTAGAAGTGGTAATTTTAATTATTACTTAAATTATGAAACAGCTAATTATTTAGGTGTTGGTGTAAGATTAATGTATGGTTCTTTTTCGCATTTGATTACGGCTTTGATTGGAATAATAATTATACCTTTTGGTATGTCACTGACTGCCGCAATGAAAATTGTTATTATGATTTCAATGATTATAAGCGCAATTTATACATATAAGCTAGCTTATAAAATTACGAATCGTCAGGTATCAAGTATTCTTTCAGCGGCATTATTTGTTCTTTTCCCATATCGCTTTTGTTTAATTTATGTTCGTAATGCTTATGCAGAAACGCTAGCATTGAGTATAGTTCCAATTGTGTTTTTAGGTGTATATGAAATTATCAATAATTATTCATCAAGCCGTAAACCTTATTTTAGAACAATAATAGGAATGACATTACTTATTTTAACTCATAACATTACTGCTTTTTATACTGCTATATTTGTTATAGTATATGCCTTATGTACATTTAATAAATTATATAAACATTTAAAGGATAAAAATCTTTATTTAAATATTTTATGCTCGATTATTTTTATTTTAACTTTATCAAGCTGGTTTTTATTACCCTTATTAGAATCAAAAAAAACAGGTTTATATCGTGTTTTTGATAGTGAAGCAATGAGGACAGGACTTGATGCTGTAATGTCAAGTAGTAAATCAAGTATGGCCTATTTTATTTGTGGACTAAATTTTAAATATCTTAATAATTTCTTTGTTTTTTCTTTGTTAGGAATTTTTTTAAGTGCATCTATTGCGTTTTCTAGTTTATATTTTGAAAAAAGAAGTAAAAGAAATTTAATTCTTTTGATTCTTTTTATTATATCTTTTGTTGTATCATTTGTTTTTTCTTTATTTTATGATATAGATTATGTAGTATACTCTAGTATGGTTATCGTGCTTATAGCATATTTTTTCCCGTTTAAAACTATAAAATCAAAAAATAAGTGGCAAGATTTAATTGTTTTTGGCTTTTTATCAGTATTAGCCACATTGTTAATATTTTGTGGGCCATTTTGGAAAGCTTTACCATCAATTTTTTATAATATTCAATTTTCTTGGCGTTTATTTGGCTTTTTAGGATTATTTTTAGCTATTTTTATTGGTATTTTATTTTCTATTTTAGAAAAAAGAATGATGATATTAGCAAGATTTTCCAGTGGTGTTTTAGTTGGTATTTTATTTGTTATAATGAAACCAATTAGTACAAATGAATATAATTATTCTGCTGAATCAAATTGGAACGAAAATTATTCCATCAAAAAAGAAGATACATATTATATGTATTCAACGGGATGGCAATTAGAATATTTTACAACTGATTTTTTTTCATCAACACCTAAATCGAAATTTTGGTGGGAAATTTATTTAAATTATCTTGCAAATGAAAAAAAAGGTGATCCAGTTGATCACCCGGGTTTGATTTCAGGAAATGCTTCTTTTTCGAATTATAATTATAATAATGGCGTTATTACTTTTAAACTTGATAATAAAACAGAATCTATTGTAGAAGTAGCTCGTGTTTATTATAAGGGCTATCATATTTTAATTAAGGATAATGCTGGTGTTATTCATGAACTTGAAGCATTCAATAATGAATCATACGTAGCATTTAAAACAAATTTAAGTGGCGAAGTCACTATTTATTATAAAAAAACACCAACAATGACTGCTGGTATTTATATATCATATATAGCTTTTGTTTGTCTTGCTAGTTTTATTTTAAAATCTTATGATTATGAGACAAAGTGGAATTAGTTTTCACTTTGTTTTTTTTGACTTAAATATAATCCTTTATAACCTTTCTTTTTGAGATTAACTAAGAAAAATAATAAGAAGCATAATGCCATAATTCCAATTAAAATATTTGAAATACCCATAGAAATACCTGCCGCAGTATAATTTAAACCAATGCTATGACATACTACAAGAGATATGATACGAATTCCAATTCGTGAAAAATTTAAAATTGAAGAAAGAAATGTTTTTCCATATCCATAAAGAAGTCCAAGTAAAGCACTTGTAAGTCCAAGGGATGGAATAGAAAGAGAATCATATACGAATATTTCTTTAATATATAATGACATTTTTTCGGATTCTTTATTTCCAATGCTAAACAAAGCAGTTAATTGATCAATAAAAATAAAGCGTACACAGATATAGCCAATAAGAGAAATGATTGCTACAATCGCTAAAGTTCTTATAAACGCACTAATTGTACGATCGAGATTTTTGTTGCCAATATTTTGACTAACAATTGTCGATTCGCCCTCTTCAAATACATTTGTTGTATTAGTAACTAAACCAGATAAATTGTTTGATACTCCAAGAGCTCCAACAATTAAGCCGTTAGTAGCTTCACCATAATAGCTTCCACATAAAGCGTTAACGGTTGTTTTGCCTAGACTCATTACAAATTTACCTAAGAAAATAGGAATTGATAACTTTAAAATGGGAATAATATATATACTTTGAGGTCGCATATTTTTGAAAGAAATTTGAAGCATATTCTTTTTTGAAAACATTATGAAGCAGCTATAAATAAATAATGCTGCTTGGCTAATTATTGTTGCAATCTCTAAATAAATAATTGAATCAACCTTAATACCAAAAACAAATATAACATTAAGAATAAGCTTGATAATTAAAACTGTAATATTTAATATTAGTATTTTTTTACTATTTCCTTTTATTTTTTCAAGACCGATGAAGATGTTATTTATAGATACAAAGATTAGTTCAATAAGGATAAGCCTAAAATATAAAATAACACTATTAGATATTTGAGGGACTTGTGCTATCTTTAAAATAACTGGTGCTAGTGGGACAAGAAGAACTAGTATTATTAAAGAGGTTATTATGCTCACTAATATCATATTGCTACCAGTTTTTTTAGCATCTGTTATGTTTGCAGCACCATAATATCTTGATACTAAAACTGCACCACCACCAGCAATACCTGCTCCAAAGGCAGATATCATTGATTTTATCTGGGAAATAACCATAATATTTGAAATATTAATTACACCTGATGCATTTGCTGCACTTTTTATTCTCGAAGCCATGATTGAGTCAATAAGACTATAAAAAGAGTTAAAAAGTGCATATACAGCAAGTGGAAAACAAATAATTATGATTGCCTGGGTAATGTTTCCATAAAGGATTTGGTGGCGCTTGTGTTTCTCTTTTATAATTGCTCGTTTAACTTTAGCCTCATTACCTTGTTCATTATAGGTTTCAGAAAGCTTTTGATAAAGTGTTATTTTTTCTTTTAACTTATTTATTTTGTATTCGTCTAGATTATTTTTCTTCTCTTTTGCTTCTAATTTGACCACTTTTTGTTGCCAAGTAGTAATTTTTTTAAAAATTTTAGCGATTTTTTTAGTATTCTTTGTTGTATCCATTATATCACCAATAAGAAGTATACCTTATAAATTTTATTTCTTTAGGAAAAATACACACAAAATTAGACAAAATAATGTATAATTAACATATATAATTATAGCAAATGGTGATTGAATGAAAAAATATACACGTAAAATAATATTTGGAATTTTAATAGTTTCTTGGATGATTATTATTTTTTTGTTTTCTAATCAAAATGGTGATTTATCAGCAAGTAAAAGTCAAAAAATTGTTAATATGATTATTAAAATTTTTGTTAAGGATTTTGATTCATATTCTTCAATTAGGCAAAAAGAATTATTAAGTAAATTGAGTTTTTTAATTCGTAAATGTGCTCATATGACTGAGTATGCAATTTTAGCATTGCTTGTTTTCTTTTTTTTAACAGATAGTCTGAAATTATTTAGATATATTATTCCTATTATTATATGCTTTATTTATGCATGCAGTGATGAATTCCATCAATCTTTTGTTGGTGGTAGAGGTCCAAGCTTTAAGGATGTTTTGATTGATACTTTAGGGTCAATATTAATAATTGTATGTTTATTTGTTTTCTTTTTTATACGAAAAAAACTTATAATAAGGAAAAAATGAAAACCCTACTTTACATTAAATAAAAATAATTTTTTTAATTTAAGTCTTTATATTGATTTATTTTTAAAAAAACTATAAAATAAAATTAGTATAAGGGATATTAATTAGTTTTTTGAGTTAGATAATACATGATAAGAAGGAATATATAATGAATAAAATAATGATTGTAACCGATTCATGTTCGGACATTAGAAATGATGATATCGCAAGATATGATGTTGAAGTAATTCCAATGAATGTTACTTTTGGTGATGAAAATTATCAAGAAGGAATTAACATTTCAGTTGAGGAATTTTATAAAAAATTAACAGCTTCACGAGTTTTTCCCAAAACAAGTCAACCTTCGCCAGAATTATTTGAGAATGTTTTTTTACGAGCAAAGGAAGAACAAAGAGAGGTTCTTGTACTTTGTATTTCTTCAGGACTTTCAGGAACTATTCAATCAGCAAATTTAGCTGCATCTTTGGCTGAATATGAGGATCATATTCATATTGTAGATACAATAAATTGTCTAACAGGATTAAGGCTTTTAATTAAGGAGGCTTGTAAGTTACGTGATGAAGGTAAAAGCGTTGATGAAATAATTAATGTTCTTGAAGACATTAAGCATCGTATTAGATATTTCTCAATATGTAATACACTTGAATATTTTCATAAGGGTGGAAGGTTATCTTTCACAAAACTTATTATTGGCTCTTTAGTGGGATTAAAACCTTTTATCGATCTTGATTCCAATGGAAAGATAAGACAATTTGGTCAAGCTTTAGGAATGAATCGCTCTTTAAAAGCTGCTCAGGAATATATTAAGAAAAATGAACGTGATGAAGCATATGGTGTTACATATGGATTTACAGCTACAGAAGATAATATGATGCGTTTGTTTGAAAAAACAAAGGATTTACTTAATGTAGAAGAAATAGACTATGCTGAAATCGGTGCTGCATCTGGCTCTCATATCGGACCTGGTGCTTCTTGTGTATGTTATGTTGCAAAGGAGCCTAGAAAATAATGCTATTTTACTCAACTGTTGCCATTGTTATTGGTACTTTATTAGGGGGAATAGGATTGTTTTATATTATTAGAAAAGAAAATGGATTAAAAAACTTGAAAAAAGCTAAGCTATCTAATCCAAGATTATATATTAATATTATTTCGTTTGTAATGTTATTTATTGGTGTGGCATTAATTGCTAGTGGTGTCTTATCGTTTATTTATTCACATGATTTAATCTTCTCAATAATATTTACAGCATTAATTGCTTTATATTTATTAATTGACTTTATTTTACAAAAAAAATTAAAAAATTAAAACTTTGGAATCACATTTTTGAGGTGATTCTTTTTTAATATTTTAAAGCATAAAATCATGATAATAGTTAGGAAACCTAAAAAATAATTATAATATAAAATAACGACTATTATGCCACTAATTAATCCAATGATACTTCGTTTTAGAAGAAAAGATGTGTAATTTAAATAATTTGTAACACTTATGATTTGTAGGTGAATTGATATACCTAAAAAAGCATTGAAAAAGCAATATAAAAAAATATTTATAATACGATTAAAAGAAAAATAGAATCTTGTAGCTACTGTCATATCTAAAATATTTGAAAGGAAAAAAGAGTATGCTTGATTTATATTAAAAAATTGAACTAAAAAAGAGGCTATAATATCAAAAAAGAAAACAAAAGAAAATATTTTAATTAAAATTTCAAAGGATTCATTTATAATATTAGTTAAATTAATGGGATAATCGGAAAAATAGAGTGATTCATTTTTTGTTTTTTTCTGAGGCTTTATAAGGAAAAGAATGGGAATTATGTAAGTAACAATGATAATAAGCCAAATATCAGTTTTAAAAAAAATAATAGAGGATTTATATAGATATAAAAATGATGAGAAGCATAAAGATGTACTTAGTCTGTTGGCTTCATACTTAGATATTTTATTTTTCTTATATAAATTATTAATTAAAATATGTGATGTCGGATTTCCACTTAAAAAAGAGAATAAAAATACGAAAACTTCATCTAGAACTTCGAATCCAAAAACTTTCATAAAAAAAGGCGATATAAATTTAATAATTTTTTTGATATATTTATTTTCTTGCAATATTTTAGAAATGATTAACATCATAAATAATGACGGTATTAAAATGTATACAAAGGTATCTACAGTAAAAAGAAAGGATTTAACTACTAAATTAGAATATTTAATACTTAAAAATGCAACAAATAAAGTTAAAATTAGTATAAAAATAATATCACCCATTTAAATTTAATACTAAAAAACAAAAAATATGATAAAATAAAAAAAGAAAGGGGATATAACTATGATACGTAAACTTATTAAATATTTCAAATCAAAAAAAGCTTTAAGTTCATATTTATATGGTGATGTGATTTGGTGTAAAATAAAACAATATGGTGAACAATTTAAATTTATAGATAATCATCAAATTAGACCCTTTTTATTTGTTAAATATGAAAAAAGAAGAATATATGGATATACACTTACCCATACTGTTCCTAGTAAAAATACGCTAGCTTATCCACTTAAAAGTCATGATGGGGATTATGCTCTATTAATGTGTTTATTTGAACTTAAAACAAGCTCATTTGAAGGATTCTCAGAGCATCTTGATGAAAATGATTTATCTAATATTTCAAAAATTATTTATAATATGCATGATGATAAAATAATAAAAGAGCAAATTCTGAATACCATAAAGCTTGATGTTAATGATATTGTTCTATATAATGGTCAAAAGTATTTAGTATATGCTATTGATGCTAAAAGATTAACACTTTATAAACTTTTAAAGGATAAAAATGAAATTAAAATTATTCATAATAAAAATGTTTATTATCTTGAAAATAAAGCAATAATAGCAGATATTAATGATGTTATATTTAGTGATAAATTTAATGAGGATATTAGAAGCCTATTAAAAAATGCAAGAAAAGAAAACAAGGCCCAGAATAAAATTAATAAAAATATTTTTTATCCTGGAGATATCTATAAAACTGGGAGTGGAAGATACTTAGTTCTTGAGGTAAATGGGGATAAGCTTTTGGTTACTAAGTATGGAAATCCTGATTATGTAGTAAAAAATACAACAGCAGTTGGAAAACAAAAAATAGATTCCATTTCAGAAGAAAGTCTTAACGAATTTAAAATAAAGCTATCTAAAATAGCAGAAGTTTTTGGCTAAATAAAAAATGATTTTTTAGAAGCAAAAAAAGTATAAAAATACTTGACTTTTATATTAGTAGTCTTTATAATTAGAATGCTAGGGTGATTTTATGCGTTATACATTAGCTCAATTAAGAAAAATGCAGTTTCCACACAAGGAAGAATGCGAATATGATTTTAATGAAGAATTAGATGGCTTTGAAGATGTTAAATCATCAGATAGAGCCAAAGTAATAGAAACCATTGCAAACATAGGACCTGATTCTTATAAGGTCGATCTTGATATTGAAATCAATCTTATGCTTGAGTGTGCTGTTACGCTTGAAGTATTACCTTACAAAATTAAAACTAAGGCTAGTGAATATTATACTTTTGATAAAGAAACTTATGACAACGGAGACTTTATCTTAGTAGAAGGACAAACTCTTGATACGAGAGAAGAGGTATTGTCAGAAATTCTAATTGAAAAGCCAATGAAATTTGTTAAGAATGGCGTTTCTTTTCAAGATGAAATTGATGATGAACCAAAAGAAAAAATTAATCCTGCATTTGCTGGGCTTAAAGATTTATTAAAATAATTAGGAGGTGTAATTATGGCAATTGTTCCATTCCGTCGTGTTTCAAAGACTAAGAAGAGACAAAGAAATTCACATTCTGCTTTAACAGTTCCAGGTATGATTGTATGTCCTAACTGTGGTGAATTAACATTATCTCACCGTGCTTGTGCAAATTGTGGTTACTACAAGGGTAAGCAAGTCGTAGCTAGTAAGAGTTCAGAAAAATCTGAATAATTAATAGAAATAGATGCTAAAGGCATCTATTTTCTATTTTATGCGGAATTTAAAAGAAAATATGGTATAATAGCTTGAGGTGTTATGATGTCAGAACATATTACGGTTTTAAAAGAAGAGGCAGTTGATGCCCTAAATATTAAAGATGATGGAATTTATGTTGACGCTACTTTAGGTGGCGGGGGGCATTCATCATTAATATTGTCAAAACTAAAAAAAGGGCATTTATATTCTTTTGATCAAGATGATTATGCTATTTCACGTGCAAAGGAAAAATTGGATACAGTTGGTAATAATTATACTATTATAAAAAGTAATTTTGTTAATTTAAAGGAACGTCTTAACGAACTTGGTGTATACCATATTGATGGTATTTTATATGATTTGGGTGTCTCATCTTTTCAATTTGATATGGAAGAAAGAGGATTTTCATATCGTTTAGATGGTCCTCTTGATATGAGAATGAATCAAAATCAAGAGCTTAGCGCTAAAACGATTGTTAATGAATGGCCAGTATCAAAACTTATTGAGATCTTTTATCGCTATGGTGAGGAAAAATTTGCAAAGCAAATTGCTTTTCAAATTGATAAGGTAAGACATGAAAAGGAAATTTCCACAACATTTGAGCTTGTTGATATTATTAAATCGGCTTTACCTCAAAAGGTTTTAAAGCAAAAGGGACATCCTGCTAAACAAGTTTTTCAGGCTTTAAGAGTAGCTGTAAATGACGAGCTTACTGTTTTTGAAAAGTCATTGCTTGATGCACTTGATATGCTAAATTCAGATGGAAGAGCGGTTGTAATAACCTTCCAATCCCTTGAAGACAGGATTTGTAAATCTATTTTTAAGGAAAAATCAACACTTGATATCCCTGAAGGGTTACCAGTTATAATAAAGGAAGAAGCTCCTTTTGAACTTATTTCAAGAAAACCTATATTACCATCTGAAGAAGAGTTAAATAACAATAATCGTTCACATAGTGCTAAAATGAGAATTCTAAGAAAGCGTTAAAAAAGCCCAACATTAGTGTTGGACTCTTTTATTTTGTTTGATTAAATTTTTCAATTGATGGTCTTATTCTGTCATATACTAGGGCACAAATAAATACACTAAGAATATCTTTAATTAAAAATGGTGATAAGCCATTAGCGATAATATAAGAAAACGATTTTGAAGCGCCCATATAGCAATTTAAAATGATTGCCATATAAATTAAACCAACGATATCAATAACTGCAAGACCTAATAAGCCTCTAATAATTAGAAAAATAAAAGAATTATCTTTAAACTTTATTCCACAAGGAATAGCCGATAAGAAAAAACCAATTATAAAGCCAAAGCTAGGCTTTAAGACATAGTAAAATCCTGCGTCCTCACCAGAAAAGATGGGTAAGAAGCAAACTACACCAAGAAAAATATAAAGACCAAAAACAATTAATCCTTTTTTTACTCCTAATATATAAGAAATAATGATGACTGCAAAAGTTTGTAAAGTTACTGGTATGGGACCAATATTAAATTTTATTTTTGAACAAACAATTAAGATTGCAAGCATCATACTCATAAGTGCAATATCTTTAATTTTAAGCAAAATAACTTCCTCCTTTTGATATAAATTTTAACACTAAGCATAAGCTAAGTAAAGAAAAACTTGCAATTTTATTACTCATGTTGTATATTTTAGGATGAATATTGGAGGTGATAATATGTATGAATTACATCATTTAAGAGGAAATACATATTATGTTGATGGGCCGACTAATTGTGGGGTTTATGTTCTAAATGAAAAAAAGGAAGCACTTTTATTCGATTGTGGAACTGAAGAAGATGCACCTCATATTTATAAGGCGCTTGATAAGGCAGGAATAAAAATCACATATTTAGTTTTTTCTCATTGTCATGCTGACCATGCTGGAGGATGGGAATACATTTATTCAAAAACACATTGTAAGATGATAGCATCTAAGATAGAAAGAGGTTTCTTTAGAGACCCTAAGCTTGATATTGGCTTTTTATATGGTGGCTATCCTTTAGATGAATATGATGGTAAGCTGATGCACATTGATATGAATGATGAAATATATTCTTTAGATGAAATTCCTTCGGGAGTAGAATGGTTTCACCTTCCTGGACATCATTGGTCAATGATTGGGATAAAAACAAGTGATGATGTTTATTTTGTCGCAGATACACTAGGATCAATTGATTTAGTTGAAAGAGCTCACATATTACTTATTTATGATGTTAAGGGATATTTAGATTCGCTTAATTTTGTAGAAGGACTAGAGGAAAAAATGGTTGTTCCATCCCATAGTGAAGCTACAACTAATATAAAACCAGTTGTAGAATTTAACCGAAATACAATTTATGATATAATAAATATTTTACTTGATTATTTACACGAGGAACATAATTGTACAGAATGTGCTTCGTATATTTTTGATTATTTTAAGTTGAAAATTACATATAATAAATATATGCTAATATTATCAACCGTAAGAAGCTATTTGTCTTACCTTTCTAATAGCAAAAGAATAAAGAATTATTTTAAGGATAATAGGTTAGTATTTATAAATGAAGTTTAAGGAGTAATCTTTAAGCTTTTTATACTTTTAACATTTTTAATAAAACATTCTTGATTTTTTGCACTTCAAAACTATATATTGTGTTTTCAAGTGCAAAAATAATTGAAAATTGCACTTCAAAATGATAATATTTAAATAGAGGTGTATATTTATGAGTGTAAAATCTAATTATTTTAAAATGAATAAGGAAGAATTTGAAAATTACATAAATAATTTAAAGCACTCAAGTAGCAGTATTCATTTGCTCAATAATAAATATTTTTATTATTTAAGTACACAAACCAATAATTTGATTATTTCTCTTAATAAAAAAATTATAGAATTAGATTCTTTAATTAATTCCTTTACACCTTTTTCTAAACGACAAATTGTTCAATCATTTTTAATAGAAGAAATTGAAGCTACAAATAAAATTGAAAATATAAATTCAACAAGGCATGATATATTTAAAATTATAAATCAGGCCTCATGTTCAAAAGATAAAAAAATTATTTCGATTTCTAATGCGTATAAACAACTATTAGAATTTGGGGGTATTAGGATAACATCAAATAAGGATATAAGAAACGTATATGATAAAATATTATATGGCGCGATAAATAAAAATGATCTACCAGATGGAGCTTTTTATAGAAAAAATCCTGTTTATATAACAGATGGATTAAGCTTGGTTCATACAGGAACTGTAGGCGAGGACAATATAATTAAATTAATGGAAGAATTTATTAATTTATATAATTCTAATACTGAGGTATTAACTAAAATGATATTGTGCCATTTTATGATTGAAACTATTCATCCTTTTTATGATGGTAACGGAAGATTAGGAAGATTTTTAATATCTAATGGTATTTTTTTAGAAACAAAAAGCTATTCATCATTTATAATTTCTTTAGCATTAGAGCATGAAAAAGACAAATATTATAAAGTTTTTAAACAAGCTTCGGACAAGTATGAATTTGGTTCTTTAAATACATTTTTAAATACAATTTTATTAATATTGCAAAATGAATTTTCAATTATAATAAAAAAATTGTTGTACAGTAAAGATGAATTAGGAAATTATAGTTTAAATTTTAAAATGACTAAATCAGATAATAAAATTTATTCTTTATTATGTGAAGCCTCTGTTTTTTCAAATTATGGTGTATCAAGTGAGGAAATAATAAAAGAAACGGGAGTATCTAAACGAACGTTAATTTATTCACTAAATAAATTAAGAGATAATTCATTATTAATTGAAACGAAGATTGGTAAATTTTCTTATTATAAATTATCAAATAATTTATAAAATCTTAAAGTAAAAGCATTGTTATAATATAGATTTTATGATGAAATATTTTAGCTTTTAGAATAATGATGAGGTAATGATGGACTACAATAAACTTTTAGAAGAATATAACAAATTAAAGGAAGAAAACTTGCACCTTAAAGAATTGTTAAAAAAGAATAATATTACATATAATTTTGTGGAAAAAAGTAAACTTTCACTTATAGAAAAAATATCAATATTCAAATCTTATTTTAAAGGTAATTCGAGCGTTTTTGCAGAAAAATATTATAAAAAAGATGGTAGTAAAGGCTATTTTGTTGTATGTGAAAATAAAAATACCTCTTTATCTAAAATAAAGACTGGTATATTAAAGCCATGCTCGAATTGTTTAAATAAGCAATATGCGAATCTTAAAGATGAATATTTATACGAACATATGAAAGGAATAAAATCATATGGTATTTATCCAATAGTAGATAATGACAAGTGTTTCTTTTTAGCAATAGATTTTGATGATGACGAGTTTGAAAAGGCAGCAATTGCATATAGAAACGAATGTAAAAAATTGGGGATAGATGCAGTAATAGAACTATCACAATCAGCTAAAGGAGCTCATGTTTGGATTTTCTTTGGTAATTTGGTATATGCTAAAAAAGCAAGACTCTTAGGAGATTATATTCTATTAAATGCTATGTCAGCTAATAAAAGTATAAGTTTTAAATCATATGATAGGTTTTTTCCATCACAGGATATGGTTGATAAAAATGGATATGGCAATTGTATTGCTTTACCATTGCAAGGATGTTGCGTAAAGAATAAAACAAGTGTATTTGTTGATGATAATTTTCAAATGATTTCTAAACAAATAGAATATTTGTCAAATGTAAGTAAAGTATCTGACATTGAGCTTGATCTATTGTTTGATTCAATTATAGTTAATAATGAGCTATTAGAAATAGATAGAAAGCAAATTAAAAAGACTGGATTAATGAAATCAGATTTCTCAAACATTTTTAAAGTTATTATTGACGATGATATTTATTTTTCGAAAAACGGTTTATCTTCAAAAGCACTTATTACTTTAAAAAGATTAGCTGTACTTTATAATCCTGATTTTTATGAAAAGCAGGCTAAACGAATGTCAACATATAATATAAATAGGATTGTTGAGTTATATAAAGAAAAAGATGACTACATCAGTTTGCCTAGAGGTTGTTTAAATGATTTGATGTTTATTTTAAAAAATGCTAATGTAGAATATGCAATAATTGATAAAAGACCAAAATTATCTAAAATCAATTTTATATCAACAATTAGTTTATATGAAAATCAGAAAGAAGCAGTTGATTGTCTTATTCAATATGAAAATGGTATTTTAACGGCTCCAACTGGCTCTGGTAAAACAGTAATTGGGCTTGAAATAATAAATCGTTTAAAAAGACCAACTTTAATATTAGTAGATCAGGTTAAGCTTATCGAACAATGGAAGGAAAGAATAGAAAGTTTTGCAAAAATATATGATGGTGAAAAGAAAATTTCACCAGGTATATTACATGGCTCAAAAAAGAAAATTACTGGCATTGTTGATATTGCCTCAATCAAATCAATAAAAGATGAATTAGATATATATGATAAGTATGAAATGATTATAGGAGATGAAATTCATCATATTGCTAGCAAGACATATGAAAGTATAATAAGAAAGTTTAAGGCTAGATATGTCTATGGTTTAACCGCAACTCCTAAACGTTCTGATCATTTAGAAAAAATTGTTTATAAATCTATTGGCGATATAAGATTTGAAATGAAAAAGCAAAATTCAACATTTGGAAAAATTTTAAAACCGAGATTTACAAAATTTAAGAAAAAAGATGATTATAATTTGATGACCTATACGGATTTATGTACTGAATTATATAAAAATGATGAAAGAAATTGTCAAATAATTGAGGACATAATTATGGAATATACTAATCTCAGAAATATTATAGTTTTAACAGAACGTAATGAACATATAGATATTTTATATGATTTATTAAAGATAAAATGTAATAATGTATTTAAATCAAAAGGAACAGATAATGCTAAAAATAAGAAAGCATTTAATGAGCTGATAAAGCAAATAGATAGTCAATATGTTATTATATCAACTAGTAAATATTTAGGTGAAGGTTTTGATTTGCCATCGCTTGATACATTATTCTTGACAATGCCCTTTAAGTGGAGCGGAAAGGTATCACAAGCATTAGGACGAATAGGTCGTATACATGATGGTAAGAAACAGGTTATAGTATATGATTATGTTGATATTAAAATGGGACTTTTTGCTCATCAATTTCAACTCAGGTTGAAAGCCTATAAATCTGATGATTATTTATTATGCGATGATAATGAAAAAACAAGTATTTTATATTCTTATAATAATTATACTTTCAAATTATATGATGATATACAAAGCGCAAAAAAGATTAAATTTTATTGTAATTATTACGTGAAAGATAAAATGGATGAGTTGTTGGCATTAAATAATAATATTGAAATTATTTCCGATTTAGATATTGATGGAAGAGTATTAATAAAAAAGCATTCAGAAATAAATGCAATCGTGATAGATGATGAGATTATATGGTATGGAAGTATTAATCCTTTTTCTTGGGCAAAAAAAGACGATACAATAATAAGATTAGTTGATATGGAATATGTAAAAGAAATTTTTAATGAATAGCGACTAATAAAAAAAGCAGTCTTAGGCTGCTTTTACTGTTTATTATCTTTGTAAATACGTTTTTTTAAAAGCTCCATTTTTGTATCAATACTAGCCGATTCTTCAGCTAATAGCTTTAGTGCAAGAGAAATAGATTTTTTTTCATCAATATTCTTTTTATATCTTAATTGATGTTCGAGTGCGGCCCAAAAATTTTGAGCAATAGTTCGTATTTGTACTTCAACAATCATATTTTTTTTCCCATTTGAAAGGTAGATAGGTGTTTCAATAATTAGATGTAAAGAACGATAACCATTTTGTTTAGGCTTTTTAATATAATCCTTTTCTTCGATAAGTGTAACGTCATCCTGATTTAAAAGACCATCTCTAATTTTATAAACATCCTCAGGGAAATTACAAATTACTCTTACTCCAGCAATATCCCTTATATTTTCTTCGATTGCTTCAATTGTAAAGGGAATATTTTTACGATATGCCTTTTCTACAATAGAATCAATTGATTTGACACGTGATTTTATGGAGTCAATTGGATTTTGCTCAGAATTTAAGGAATATTCTTTATTTAAAATGTTTAATTTTGTAACAATTTCATCAATAGCACAATCATAATAGGTAAGAAGTGTTGTATAGGGTTTAGCAACTTCCTTAATAATCTTCATTTTCATTTCAGGATTCATTTCCTCTTTAGCAAGATTATTTATTTCAGCAAGTGATTGCTTAAAGTTTTCCATAAAATACCTCCATATTCAATTCTATTATATCATTATTACAATAAAATTTGCACTTTTTTTAAATTAATGCTATTATGGTAAAAAGACATGGGGGGTATTTTATATGGAAATTATAGAACAAGAAATTCAAAAAAGAGGAAAGGTTTTACCAGGGAATGTACTAAAGGTTAATTCATTTTTAAATCATCAGCTTGATCCATATTTGCTAAATATAATGGCAGGTGAATGGACAAAACTTTTTAAAAATGATAATATTACTAAAATTGTAACAATTGAAGCATCAGGAATAGCACTTGCAATCTTAACAGGATTAAAGCTTAATGTTCCTGTTGTGTTTGCTAAAAAATCAAATTCTAAAAATATTGGTGACGTCTATAAGTCGAAAATTCATTCTTATACAAGAGACCAAGATTTTGATATTCAAATAGAAAAACAATTTATTTATAAAGACGATATTGTTTTAATAATTGATGATTTTTTAGCTAATGGTAGTGCAACTTTAGGTATGATTGACATCATTAATCAAGCTGGTGCAAAACTAGCTGGGGTTGGAATTGCTATTGAAAAAGTTTTCCAAAATGGCGGCGAAATTTTAAGGGATAAAGGAGTAAGAGTTGAGTCTTTAGCGATTATATCTAGCATGGATGAAAAAACAGGTAAAATTATATTTAAACATTTAAGTTAAAAACATAATAATTAAAATTGCCATTTAAATTAGATTATGCTAAAATATAGTGGTATGAAATTTAGTGAAATTAGGTGTGAATATGGAAAATTTTCAGGTTGCTTTAGATGGACCTGCCGGGTCAGGAAAGTCCTCAATTAGTGAACTCGTCGCTAAAAAGCTTGGATTTGTTCACATTGATACAGGTGCAATGTATCGTGCTGTAACACTTGAAGCTTTAAGAAGAGGAATTGATTTAGCGGATGAATCGCAATATACCTTTATGGATGACATTGAGGTAGTGTATATCAACGATAAGACATTATTAAATCAAGAGGATGTTTCTTGTGAAATCAGAAACCTTGAGGTTACTAGAAATGTTAGTTTGGTATCTTCTTTGAAAATTGTAAGAGATAAGATGGTATATTTTCAAAGATTAAGTGCTAAAAATGGTTATGTTTTGATGGATGGAAGAGATATTGGTACAACTGTTTTACCAAATGCAGATGTGAAAATTTTCTTGACCGCTACTCCGGAAGAACGTGCTAAAAGACGAATGAAGGAGTTACAAGCTAAAGGTATTAATGAATCGTATGAAACGGTTCTAAATGATATTAAAGTAAGAGATTACAAGGATAGTCATCGTGAAATATCACCACTAAGAATGGCTGATGATGCTATTTTAGTGGATACAACTTCGATGACAATTGAAGAAGTGTGCAATACAATTGTTAGTATTGTTTGTGAAAGGATGGATTAAGATGGAAAATAAGGAAATGTCAATGGAAGAACTTCTTAAGGAAGAAGGAGAACGTGAACTTCATGTTCATGATACAATAAAAGGTGAGGTTATTGAGGTTACTGATAAGTATGCTAAGGTAAATCTTAATACTTTTACTGAGGGTACAATTTATTTAGATCATTATACAACTGATAAAAGTGTTGATTCTTTAAAGAAGCTTGTTAAGGTTGGCGATGTAATTGAAGCTGAAATCACTAAAATTACTGAAGGTGAAAATAGCGATATTTTATTATCACGTTTAAATACTTTAAAGAAGGACAATTATTTAAAGTTTAAGGAAAATAATCCCGTTGAAACAAATGTTGAAGCTAAGGTTATTCGTGTAATTGAAGGTAAGGGATATATTTTAAATAATGGCGTAATTGATATGTTTATGTCAGTTAATGATTTAAAAACACCACTTCAAAAGGGCGATATTGTAGCTGTAAAGCTTATTTCTTATGATGATAATAAGCAAAATGCTTATGTTTCACGTTATGCGGTTGTTCGTGAGGAACGTCAGCATGCCTATGAAGAACGTCAACGTGCTCATGAGGAATATGTAGCTAAGAAGGAAGCTGAGCATCAAGAATATATAAAGGAAAGAGAAGAGGAATATAAGACATTCCACGTTGGAGATAAAGTTCATGGAACTGTTTGTCGTATCGTTCCTTATGGAGCATTTGTTAAGTTTGATAAGGTTCAAGGCTTAATTAGACTTAAGGATGTCGATCATCAATTTATTAAGTCTGCTTCTGATATTCTTCATGAAGGTGATGAGGTTGATTGTCTTGTTGTTAATACTGATAATGGAAAACTTGAACTTTCACGTAAGGCATTGCTAAAAACTCCATATCAATTGTATCGTGAATCTCATGATGTTTCTGATACTGTAAAGGGTCATGTTATAAATAAAATGCCTTTTGGTGTTTTAGTTGAACTTGAAAAAAATGTGACTGGACTACTTCATAAATCAGAATTCTCATGGAATCCTAATGATAATTTAATGGCATCATTACTAATTGGTGATGAAATTGAAGTATCAATTATTCGCTTTGATGATGCAAATGAAAAGATTGGTCTTTCAAGAAAGCCATTAATTGATAATCCTTGGAATCGTGTTGAAACATCTGTTGGTTCTAAGGTTACAGGAAAAATCACAGAAGCTAAAGAAAATGGCTTTGTAGTTTCTTTACTTGGTGTTGATGCCTTTTTACCATTTAATGCTGTTGATGGTGGCGAAAAGAAACTAAAAGCTACTGATTTGTATCAGGTTGGTGACGATGTTAATTGTATTGTTACCGAATTTAATCCTAAAAAATGGATTTTAAATTTATCAGAAAAAGCATATAAAGCTCAAGAAGAAAGAGAACAATATGAAAATTATATGCAAAATGAAGATGAAACAAAGGCTACAACTTTAGGAGATATTTTTAAAGATCAATTAAAGTAAGCTAAGAAAGGTTTGATGTAAATGCTAGGTAAGGTGGCGATTGTTGGTCGTCCTAACGTTGGAAAATCAACATTGTTTAATCGTATAATTGGTCAAAGGTTATCCATTACTGATTCAACTCCTGGTGTAACTAGAGATAGAATTTATGCAAAGGGTGAATGGCTAGGTCATGAATTTAATTTAATAGATACGGGTGGTATTGAAATTTCTGACGCGCCTTTTCAGGTTGAAATTCAAGCTCAAGCTGAAGTAGCTATGGAAGAGGCTGATGTAATTATCATGCTTTGTGATTCTCGCTCAGGAGTTACTGATGATGATACATATATTGCAAAATTATTATATCGTTCAAATAAGCCTGTAATTTTAGCTGTAAATAAGGTTGATGACCAAAAATTTATGGATAATGTTTATGAATTTTATGCCTTAGGCTTTGGAGATCCAATTCCTGTTTCTTCAAACCATGGCGTTGGTGTTGGAGATCTTCTTGATAAGGTTATTGATGCATTACCAGAAATTAAGGATCGTCCATACAAGGATAGTATTTGCTTTAGTTTAATTGGGCGTCCAAATGTTGGAAAATCATCATTGACTAATGCTTTGCTTCATAATGATCGCGTTATTGTATCTGATGTGCCAGGAACTACAACGGATGCGATTGACACTGAATTTGATGCATATGGTAAGCATTATGTAGTTATTGATACAGCTGGTCTTAGAAAACGTGGAAAAATCTATGAAAATATGGAAAAATATATGGTTATTCGTACAGTTGATGCGATTGAAAGAAGTGAGGTAGTATTACTCGTTCTTGATGCACAAACTGGTTTTCAAGAGCAGGATAAGCATGTCGCTCAATATTGTGATGAATACAATCGTCCTACAATTATTGTTGTTAATAAATGGGATGCGGTTGAAAAGGATTCTAAGGCTATGAATGAGTGGACTAAGAAGGTTAGAGAAAACTTTAAATTCTTAGATTATGCACCAATTGTATTCTTAAGTGCTTTAGAAAACAAGCGTGTTCAGATGCTATTCCCTCAAATTGAGCTTGCATATGAATCATATAATAAGCGCGTACAAACAAGTATTTTAAATGATGTGTTTAACGATGCAATAGCAATGAATCCTCCTGCAGAATTTAATGGTGGGAAACCAAAGTTTTATTATATTTCTCAGGTCGGCACAAAGCCTCCTACATTTGCAATATTCTTAAATGATCCAAGCTATGTTCATTTTTCATATTTAAGATATTTAGAAAATCAATTGCGTAAGAATTTTAATTTTTTTGGTACACCAATTAAATTATCATTGAGAAAGCGTGATTGATGTGAATATATCAATAATTGGTGGTGGTTCCTTTGGAACTGCCCTTGCACAAATTTTATCTGATAATGGACACAATGTTTTAATTAGAGATATTAATAAAGAATTTGTTGAAAAGATTAATATTAATCATTTACATCCGTTTTTTGATATTTCTATTCCGGAAGGAATAAGGGCTACTTTGAGTTTGGATGATGTTCTTAATTTTTCAGATATAATTTTATTGTGTGTTCCAACTAAGGTAATGAGAAGTGTCATTCAAGAAATTGGATGTCATATTAAAACACCTAAAATATTTGTTAATGTATCTAAAGGAATTGAACCAGAAACATCATATTTAGTTTCTCAAATAATTGAAGAGGTCTTACCAATCGAATATATTAAAGGTTTTGTATGTTTATCTGGGCCAAGCTTTGCGGAAGAAATTATGCACCGTAAGGTTACACTTTTAGTTTCTGCATCAAAAGATAGTTCTGACGCATCATATATTCAACAGCTATTTAATAATCCTAATTATGTTCGTGTTTATACATCATCTGATATGATAGGGGTTGAGGTGTGTGGTGCTGTAAAGAATGCGATTGCATTAATTTCAGGCGTTTGCCAGGGCCTTGATCTTGGTATGAATGCTAGAGCTGCTCTTCTAACACGTTCTAATCGTGAAATAATTGAAATCGTAAAAGCAATGGGTGGAGAAGAGTCTACCTGCTATGGCCTTACTGGCATAGGTGATTTAATGCTTACAGCATCATCAACTTTATCAAGAAATTTTCAAGCAGGTATGCGCATAGGTAATGGCGAGACATTAGAAAGTGTTATTGAGAATTCTAAAAATGTTGTTGAAGGTGTAAGAGCAGTAAAAGCATGTGAGGAAATTAGAATAAAGTATAATTTAGAATTACCAATATTAAGTATGGCATATAAGGTGTTATATGATCATCTTGACGTTAAAGTAGCGGTTAAGATTTTGCTTAGTCGTGAATTAAAAAGTGAGTAATTTTTTATAGCCTCCTGGCATATTATGTACAGGAGGATTTTTTATGGATTTTAAAAATGTTTTTGATGTTATTAATAAATATAACATTGATAAAAATGATGTCTTAGAGTTGGTTGAAGAAGCTAAAACAATTGATTTATCTGACGAAGATAATCTAAGATATGTAATAAGAAAAGGGGCTAAACTTGCTCATAAAGATTTATCTGATGAAGATGAGGACAAAATTATGGAAATAATTAAGGAGCGAGGGGTAAGCCCAGATTTATTAAATTTAATTTAAAGAGGTAACAATGAAATATTTAAGGATAAAAGCAATTTCTAATTGCGTTGGCATAAGAAGAAGCTCAGTTGATTATATTAATAAAGTTAGTGATTTAAATAAAAAGTTTGAATATCCGCTTAATTTAATTGATCTAAAAATAGATGAAAATTTAGATAAAGGTATTTTTTTTCAAAATGAAGTGTCATTAAAATGTGGTACTCCTATTGGAATTAACTTAGTTAGAACTGTTAATGGATTGAATAAAGAGGAAAAAGAATATGTATATTTTGAAATACTTCCGCTAGAACTTGACGAGGAAGCTGTTCCATTTTATGAGGATTCAATAAAAAATGGGTACATTTTTGATGAAAAAGCTGGTGAGTTTGAATATATTCTAGGTCTTATTTATGAAAATTCTGATTTAGATAAAGCTAACGAGTACTTTAAATTATCAAAAAAGAAAAATTTTTCTTTGGCATCAAACAAAGTTAGGGATAATCATATAATATAATGGTGATAGTATTGGATATGTAATTTGTATTTTTATAATTACACTATTTTTACCAATTTTTGCGTTAATTGTAGCAGATATAAAAAATAAGAAAATGATTTATTATCAAAATAATTTAGATGAGATAATAAGAATTTTAACTGGAGAACTTCTTAGGCAGATTCCTTATGAATTTCATTTAGACGTTTTAAAATTTTATATTAATTTATAGAGAAATTTTATTCATTATAAGGATATAAATACTTGTTTTATATTAGTATATGATGAATTTTTCTCTATTTTTATTTTTTTATAGGAATTAATATAAATTAAGAGTATTCATTAAAAGCTAATGTTATTTAAAAACTAGATTTTTAAGCTTTATTATGATATTATATTAGTGAAAAGTGTGAATAAAAATTAATATTAATAAAACATATATATTAGAAAGGGATACATCATTATGAAAAAAGTATATATGTTTATTTTATTGATTCTTTTAATAACGATTTTAATTAATTTCAATGACCAAGCAGTAAAAGCTGATGTAAATGATTATACTGCATTTGCAAGTATTAATGTTACAGATGGAAAGCTTTTAAGAGATTATTCAAGCGAAGAGTTAAAGTCAGCATATGAGCTTGTAAGTGATAGAAAGTTTGTAGGGTGGAGATATCATTTTTTTCAAAGAAATGTTCAGGTTGATTTTATATCTAATGTAGTATTTAGTATGTATAATAGTGGCACAACAGCCTTGAAATATAAAGTTCAGGTTAGCGCTGAAAATTGTGTTAAAACATCTATAAGCTGCACAGGAACAATAAAATATGATATTTCAGGTACGATAAAAAAATTTAAAAATGGTCTAGATTCAAGCTTAAAGTTAGAGGGGAGTTATCAGGAAACACAGCTTGTTAAGCAACAGGAAAATTTAGAAGTTGATATTGATCTAGAAACTGTGTGTATTATTTATATTCAGGGGTCAGGTTTATTAACAAATGGTGTTGCTAGCTATTATGAGTGGTGGTTCAGGCGTAATGAAGGAGGATTTGAATATTTTACAATTACAGATTCACATTTAAGAATCGAGAAGATTAAGGTATGAGATATCTTAAGGATTATATTTTATTGGCTGCAATTATTTTTATTTTATTTCTATTTAATTATACAAAAGCAGAGACATGTACTTATTATTCTACAAAAGAAGAATATCATGTAAACATTGAAAATCAGCAAATTAAAATCCCTATTTTTGTTGATAGTTCTGACTGTATTTTTGAAAGCTCACTTCCAAATTATTATCTTGAAACAGAAAATACCACTTTAAAACTAAAAAAAATCAGGGTCCAAAATGGTGTTAAAATAAGAGCTTTTAATGAAGATGTTTACTGTTATTTTATTTTATTTGAATTGAATTTAGAAAAAAATAAAAGCTATAATAATGTAATTTTGCATGTTGAAATGCCAGAAAAAAGCTTATATTTACAAATTGGAAATATTATAATGGAAGAATTAGAAAATAGAATCATAGCAGTTAATAAAAATGAAGAAGGAATTTTTATAAGTGATGAAAACTATGATGTGGTAAATGGTCTAAGCTTTCCTAAAATTTATCATGATAGTGAAAATGAAAAGACATATTTTGTCCCTGATAGCCAAATGCTATATTATTATTTTATATATAAAACTGATAAAAAAATGATTGGAATAATTGAAAATTCAAATTTTAACCTTTTGGAATTGAAATTAAAGGAAGGATCTTATGCTTAAACTTCAAAATATAAAAAAGAGCTTTGGAAATAAGATCATTTTTAATGATGCTAATTATGAGTTTGAACCAGGAATTTATTTTTTGATTGGTCAAAATGGTGCAGGTAAATCAACATTGCTTAAAATTATTGCCGGGATTGATAGCAACTATGAAGGGACTGTATTAGGGCATAATATCTTTTATTTGCCAGAAAAGCTTACTCTTCCTAAAGAGCTTATGACATATGAGCTTATTAACCAATATAGTAAAATTAATAAAAGCATGGGTAGCTTTTTAGAGCTTGCTATGAACTATAGGCTTGAAAATATGCCAATTAAAAAATTATCAAAAGGAATGATTCAAAAGGTGGGAATTATTATTTCGCTTTTAGATAAATATGATGTTATTTTATACGATGAACCACTTGAGGGGCTTGATGAGGAAGCCATCAAAAGTTTTTTTGGGGATTTGAAAAAACGATCAAACACAGTAATAGTTATGTCAATTCACGAAATACCTAAAAAACTTAAAATTAATGCTAAAAAGATATTTATAAAGGATGGAAAATTATGCGAAGAATAAAATATATCTCCGACCTTTATATGAAAATATATTTAAACACAAAAAATCTAATTATCCTTATAGCAACGTTATTTGTACTAGCAGTTGTTTCATATTATAACCTTAGTCTGGGTTTTGATAAGGCTGAATTTGTTTTTATAAAGGATGATTATATCGCAAATTACTTAGAATCTACTTCAAATTTCTTAATGATTTTAAATTGTGTAATCATTCCAACCTTATTTTTATCTGAATTAAAAGAAGAAGTAAATACAATTAATTTTATTTTAATTCCCCGTGTTACTAGAGTTAATTTAAATTTTTCCAAACTTATCACATCACTAAAAATAGCATTTTATTATAGCTTGGTTCAAGTATTAATCATTGGCATTATCCCATTAATTTGGTATCCAAATTTTATTTTTAAAGTTACTTTCTTAAAAATAGGTATTTTTATAATATTATATAGTTGCTTTAACGTTGTTTTAATTTTATTAATGATGAAAATTCTTCGTATTTTTATTGTTGACGCAATCCCCCTAATAATATATTTGGCCTTAAGCTTTGTTAAAGAAAATATCAAGATAAGAAAGTATTTTCCTATACTTGTAATTTTAAATCAAAATATTGAAAATAATACACCACTTTATATACTAATATTTTTAATAATTTTCTTATCAATCATTTATATTTCAAAAAAATAAAAAAAACAGTTGACATAACTTTCTGTATTGTATATAATATAGAAGGTAATTAAATAAGTGGAAAGAAGAAACGCCCGTTTCTCGCCTGATTGATTATGTTGATAGGCAAAATGTCACAGTTAAATCGATTGTAACTTATAGGGGCGTTTGTGTCCCTTTTTATTTTGCTAAAATTATTTTGGAGGTGGCTAGTATTAACAAGCCAAAAAAGAATAATGATGCCATTATTAATGATGACATCAGATGTAAAGAAATGCTAGTTATTACAAACACAGGAGAAAAGCTTGGTGTATTACCTAAGCGTTTAGCTTTACAAGCGGCTTCTGATAGAGGTTTGGATTTGGTGCTTGTGTCACCAGAGGCTAGCCCAGCAGTAGCTAAAATTATGGATTACTCTAAATTCCGTTTCGAGCAACAAAAGAAAGCTAAAGAAATGAAAAAGAGTCAAAAAGTAATTTCAGTTCAAGAAATAAGACTTAGTCCAGTTATTGAGCAAAATGACTTGATGACTAAATCAAGAAATGCAAGAAAGATTCTTGAAAAGGGAAATAAAGTGAAGGTTTCACTTCGTTTCTATGGACGTATGATTGCTCATCAAGATATTGGTGAAGAGGTTATGAAAAAATTTGTTGATACTTTAGCAGATTGTTCACAACAAGAATCTCCAATTAAACTAGATGGTAAATCATTATTTACGGTTTTAGGACCAAAGAATGATAAATAAGAAGGAGTGTAATTAAAATGCCAAAACAAAAGACTCATAGTGGTTTAAAAAAGAGAATTAAGGTAACAGGTTCTGGAAAGCTTATGCGTGGTCATGCATATACAGGACATTTAAAGACTAATAAGACTCATAAGGAAAATGTTGCATTATCAAAGTCAACATCAGTACATTCTTCAGATGAGAAGAGAATTAAATCATTAATTTCTAATATGCGTTAATCGCTATACTATTTAAAATTTTAAGGAGGTAATTATCATGCCAAGAGTTAAAGGTGGATATACAACAAGAAGAAGACGTAAGGCTGTCTTAAAATTAGCCAAGGGCTATGTTGGCTCAAAACATACAATTTATAGAACTGCAAATGAAGCAGTTATGCGTGCTATGCAATATGCATACAGAGATAGAAAGCAAAAGAAACGTGATTTCCGTAAGCTTTGGATTCAACGTATTAATGCTGCAGCTAAGGAAAATGGATTAAAGTATTCTTTATTTATTTGTGGTCTTAGCCGTGCTGGTGTTGAAGTTAACCGTAAGATGTTAGCTGATTTAGCAGTTAATGATCCAAAGGCATTCACTGAGTTTGTTGAAATTGCTAAGAAGGGTCTTACAATGCCTTCAGTTAAGTCAGCTGAAAAGGTTGTAGTTCTTCAAACAGAATCAAAGGCTGCAAAAGCTGCAAAGGCTGATGTTGCTCAAGAAGCACCTAAAGCAACAAAATCTGTAAAGGCTCCAAAGGCTGCAAAAGTAGAAGCTCCAAAGACTGAAGTTGCTGTTGAAGCTACAGTTGATTATAACAAGATGACTGTTGCTGAATTAAAGGTAATTGCAAAAGAAAAGGGAATTTCTGGTATTTCTGCAATGAAGAAGGCAGATTTAGTAGCTGCTCTTGCAAAGTAATAAATAAAGACTAGATTTTTCTAGTCTTTTTTGTTATAGTATAATCATATTGAAAATGGTGATTATATGACAGAAAAAAGAAAAAATTTAAGCCTAAAAGAAAAAAAGCTTTTAAAAGGTGTTGCATTATTTTTTACAGCTATTGCTGCAGCTAATGTTATTTATTATTTAGTATTGATGTTTGGAAAATTTGATGGTAATTTTTATACAAAGCATTTTTTAATTCCTATTGATTTATTATGCATTGGAATAATTGCAATTATTATGCCTTATGCTAATAAGTACTCTTCATATCAAGCAAATGTTAAAGGTGATAAGTATATGTATCTTATTGGTATATGCTTAATATTTATGGCCTTTATTACTTTAATTTTTACTTTTGCCTTTTAAGTAAGTTGACGTTACGTAATTATTATGCTAATATATAGGTGCTAGGAAGATTGCCGTGGAACCCAAATTTTATTTTATAGGGATCAAGGATACACATGTTGTCGAACACCTATCTTCTTAGGAATCCTAATTGTATATCAAGAGATGCCCGCTGTTGAACGTTTCTTGTTCTTCATTGGACTTCCTAGCATAATTTAATAAATATTAAGTCCATTTTATATGGGCTTTTTTTATATGTAAAAAATAAATATTTAATTTTTTTTCTGTTTTGTTGTATAATAAACGTATAATATGAATTGTGAGGGAAAGAAAATGAAAGAGAAATTAGAAAAAATTTATAAAAATTCAATATTTTTAAGAATAATTGGCCTATCTTTAAACATAATTAGTGCGATATTAGTTTTGATAGGTGTACTGGCAATTGCTTATAATGATACGCTGCTTGTAGAAAAAATTAATTTTAATGATGGACAAGGCATTGTTGCATTTGCCGTTTTAATTATTACTGTAATATTAGGCATTTGTCAAATATGCTTTGGAATAAAGAATGTATGTGGAAAAAAATGCTTTTTGATTGAGTCAATAATGTCTATTGCCATTCAAATTGTTTTGATTAGTTTAGGTATTAGTTTTGATATATTTGGCTTTGGTAATGTTTTTTTATTAATTATTACAATTATAGTAATGATTGTTTATTGTATTCATACAGTATTAGAAAGTATTTATGGAGCTAAAATAAAAAAAGAAATAAATTATAATAGGAATTATGTCATAACCTTAATTATGAATATAATAAGTATTTTGGCTTTATCAAGTATCTTTTTTATTCCTCTTTATACAGGATATTATAATAGTAAGGAAGTTACATTTATTATTATAGACGGATTAATGGGTACAAATAATATTATCCAATATATAAGTTTTATTATTACTTTTTTAGTTTATATTGCATCGGTATGTGTTTTTTTACATACATTAAAATATTATTATTGGCATTCAATTAATTTTTCTAAAGCATCTAAGGAATCAGCATATATAAATTTTGCGGTGGCGATTGTTTATTTTATTGTCGGAAATACAGTTGTTTTTTATTTGGGTACAAATAATAATTATAATAATCTTGAAACCTATTCTTGGATCCCTTTTGTGATTTTATCTAGTATCACACTTTTACATAGTTTTATAAATTCTAAAAATGAATTTAATGAAGGAAAAAGTGAAAAAAGGACTTTATTTGGTAATAATATTATTATTTTAGTATTTGTTACATTATTTACAGCTGTAACAATTGCATCTTTGTTTACATCTCTTATTCATGTTGAAAGTAAAATATATAATAATTCTAATATATCAGTTACGATTACGGGAATTGATTTATTAATGAATCCAAGTAAAACTGGTTCAGGATTTACGGTTCTTGCATTTGTCTTCCTTGTGATAGTTATTTGTGCAATAGTAATGTTTATAATTACTTTAACTGCGACTTTTACAAGAAGTAAAGAGCAAAAGCGAATTGCTCTAGCAACAATTATAATGAATTTTGCTTTTATATTTATTGTCGGCTTATTTGGAAAATATTATGAAATTACAAGTATTATTAATATAGAGCAGATCAATGAGCTAATTGATAAAATGTATGGATATAAAGATGTTCTATCAACTGACATTGGAACCGTTGATTCAGGCTGCTTTTATTTAATATTTATTGATGTTTTCTTTGCTATTGTACTTTTTTTCTTCAAACCATTTACTAAAGCGGAAAAGGACTTAGCTGATGAAATTAATCTAAAAAATGATGAACCTATCAAAATTGCAATTGCAGCTAATGAAACTAAATCTGATTTAAATGAAATAAAAGAAGATACTGAAAATGAAACAAATGTAAAGAAAACGGAAAAAGAAGAAAAAACTTCAGATAAAATTGAAGAAGAAATTGCAGAAAAAAACGAGGATATTCTTCCACAAGTGAAAGTGATTCCTAATTTTGATGCATGTCCAGCTTTTACAGAACTTGATGATAAGTTATCTTATTATAATGACCTGTTATTTCAAAGAAAAAACAAATTGTTTGAAAATCCTTCTTTGCCTGATATTGTACAATTTGTAGTTGATTATGCAAGAGAATCAAGACTTCATCTTTCTTATACTCCACAAACAATTGCTAAATTTGTAGCTGGTTTAGGTGCAACAAAGCTTTCTATTTTACAAGGAATGTCGGGAACAGGTAAAACTTCACTTCCTAAAATATTTTTGGAAGCTTTGATGGGAAATTGTGAGATTGTTGAAGTTGAATCATCTTGGAAGGATAAAAATGAACTTATTGGATATTACAATGAATTTTCAAAAGTTTTTACACCTAAAAAGTTTACTCGCATGCTTTATAAGGCAAGCCTTAATCCCGATGTAATTACATTTATTGTACTTGATGAAATGAATCTATCAAGAATTGAATATTATTTTTCAGATTTCCTTTCATTAATGGAAAATGAGCCAGAGAAAAGAGAAATACAGTTATGTAATGTTACGCTAACTAATGATTATGATAATGAAAAGCATCAATATTTATCTTTAATTGACGGACATACCTTGCATATTCCCCAAAATGTATGGTTTATTGGTACAGCTAATCGTGATGAATCTACATTTGAAATTTCAGATAAGGTATATGACCGTGCTGCGACAATGAATTTTAATCAAAGAGCACCTAAGGTAAGAAATTATTCTAATCCAATTGAAAGTAAATATTTATCATATGATAAGTTTGAAAAATTACTTGAGAAGGCTATAAAAGAACAAACCTTTGATTTAGAGTCTGTTTCGTATGTTAATGATGTAGAGGCTTTATTAAGACCATATAATATTTCTTTTGGAAATCGTATTATGAATCAGATTGAAGCATATGTTAAAATCTATATTTCGTGTTTTACAAACTCAAAGGAATTAATAGATGAAGCTTTAGAGGATATATTACTATCAAAGGTAGTATCTAAGCTTGAATTTAAGGCTGTTGAAGATAAAGAAAGTTTAATATCTAGCTTTGAAAAACTAAAGTTATTTAAATGTGCAGAGTTTGTTAGTAAATTGAATGAGGATCTTTAATGAATAAGTTAGAGTTATTAGAAATAGCAGCAATAAATAATGATTATAATAATTTTATTTCGTTTCTTGAAAGTTACAATAATGTAACAATTCCAGAATTTGATTATTACTTAATTAACAAATTATCTCTTTTTATGGTTCATGAAAATTTTAGTTTTGATGATCTAGATCAAATGATTTCTAAAATTAATTATGTTTTACCATCGATAAAAAGAATTTTTGCTAGGCCTATAATTCATCTTAAAGATACAGATGAGGTACTACCCGTTGAGGCAGTAAGATTAATTAATAATAAGACTATTAATCATATTGCAACTCATAGTGAATTATGGGATGATATTACTTCAACTAGTATAAAACCATTGAAGCTTATGACAAGAGTATATAATGATGACTTTTGTATATATGAAAACATGGTATTTGCCAAAACCATTGATACTATTCTTAATTATTTAAAAAAACAAATGAAAATAATAAGAGAGATGCTTTATTCAGGAAAAATTCTTGAGATGAATTTACTTGAAAGAGTAAATCATCCTAATTATTTTTTAGCGATTGGTAAACTTCATACGGGTTATATTAGGAGCTTTAGTCAAAATTATGAGGCAATCAAAGAGTATTACAATAAACTTAATTATTATAAGGATGTTATAACATCACGCCTTAAACGGAATGTTTATCGTTTAAATAAAAACTATCCAAATAATTTTTCTCTTCACAATTCTAATATTTTACTGATGCAAAAAGACTACCATCGAGTATATAATTTGCTAAAGCATTTTCGAAAAATTAAAGCAGACTTTAAACCTTTAAATGAAACTGATTTTTTGAATTTTAAAGCTAATTATTACATTTATGTAAAATTTTTAATGGTATTTGCGATTACTAATTTTAATTTTGAAGCAAAAAAAGATACAATTATTGATTTTAATAATTTAAATTTAACATTTGAATTTAAAAAATGGCAAATAGAACTCAAAACAGTAGATTGTGATATATTACTTAAAATTAAACAAGAAAAAGAATATTCAATTTTAATTTCTATTCTTAACGATAAAGCTGGAAAATATGATGAAATATTACCGGCATATCCAATTGAAGTAGAAACTAAACACATTTTATTAAGCATCGATGATATTGATTCATTTAGAAGAATTGAACAAATTATTTTAAGAGGTATGATTTATACAACCATTTCTTTTGATCTTTGTCCTTTTTGTGGCGAAAAAATGAGTTTTGATGAAAAAAAGGGTGAATTTATTTGCTTTCATTGTCGACAAAAAATAGTAAAAAAGTATTGTGATATAAAAAAGGAAAACTATTTTGAAACAAGTATTGATTCATTTGTACCAAAAGAGTTGATAAAGAAGGATGCCTTTTATCATTACCGTAATATTACAAATTATAATTCAAAAGCTGAATTTATATGTCCATATTGTAATAAGGTTCATTAAGTAAAAGAGGATTTTAAATCCTTTTTTATTTTGAAAATGCTTTCATATGATATATCTTCATTATTTCTTGCAAATAATAAAAAAAATGTTATAATTTTAAAGGTGTTGAAAGTAGATTTTAATGTCTACTATTTTTTTTTGAAGGAAGTGCAAATATGACATTTAAAGATATAATTAACGATGAAGAAATATTAAATGCTTTAGAGGCTATTAATATTTCAGAACCATCAGAAATTCAAAGCGCAGCTATTCCCCTTATGCTAACAGGAGTAGATTTAATTGGCCAAGCTCAAACAGGTACAGGTAAAACCTTTGCTTATGGAATCCCAACTTTAATAAACACGACAAATAAACCATTTGAGACTTTGATTTTATGTCCAACACGTGAATTATCAATTCAGGTTTCAAAAGAATTAAAAAAACTTTTAACTTTTAAACATAGAATAAAGATTGCAACAATTTATGGTGGTGAATCTTATGAAAGACAAATTAGAGAACTTAAGAATCGTCCTCAAATTATTGTTGGTACACCTGGTAGAATAATTGATCATATGGAAAGAAAAACAATTGATTTTTCAAATCTTAAGCATCTTGTACTAGATGAAGCTGATGAAATGTTGAAAATGGGATTTCAGGATGATCTTGAAACAATTTTACATGATACACCAAAAGAGCGTCAAACGGTTTTATTTAGTGCAACAATGCCAGATTTTATTAAAAAGGTTGCATTGCATTATCAAAATAATCCTGAACACATTGTAATAAAAAAGAAGAGTTTAACTGTAGAAGCAATTAAACAAGAGGTTTATTATTGTAAGCGTGAAAGTAAGATGGACCTTTTAATTCGTATCCTCGATCTTTCAGGCTTTAATTCTTGTATAATTTTTTCTAATACTAAAAGTAAGGTTGATGAAATTGTTTCAACTTTGCAAAAAAATAAATATTTAGTAGATGGACTTCATGGGGATTTAAAACAAGGTGTTAGAGATAGAGTAATGAATTCATTTAGAGATGGAAATATTAATATTCTTGTTTGTACTGATGTAGCGGCTCGTGGAATAGATATTAAAGGTCTAGAAGCTATAATTAATTATGATCTTCCTCTTGAGGATGAGCTTTATGTTCATAGAATTGGTCGTACTGGACGTGCGGGAAATGAAGGACATTCAATTTCTTTTGCGACGGAATCAGAAAGAAGAAAGGTATCATTTATTGAACGTTTTACAAAATCAAAAATGATTGAGATGCCAATCCCTTCTAAGGAAGATATTATTCATGCTCGCATGCAAGCTTATTTTAAGAATGTTTGTAGTCATTTAGAAGATCCAATTGAACCTAATATGGCATTAATTAATAAATTTGCTAAGCTTCATAATGACCCTGCACAGCTTGTTAATGCTTTAATTGCAATGTCATTTAATTCATCATCTAAAGAATATAGGGAAATTTATGTTGCTAAAAAGAAACCTGAAGGACGTCTTAAGGGTGATAGAGAACGTAAATATGATACTAAGGGAAAAGAAAAAAATTATGTTTATGCGCATCTTAATATTGGAAAAAAAGAACTTTTACGACCTCAAATTCTAGTTTCACTTGCTGGTCGTGTGGCTGGTGTAAGAAAAGAAAATATTGGCGATATTGTAATTAGAAAATCAGGTACTGACTTAGAAATTACTCGTCAAGGATTTAATTATTTGATGAAGCTTCAGGGACATGAGTATAATGGTACAATTATTAAGGTCAGTAAAATTAAATCTATGTAAAAAAATGGCTAGCATTTGCTAGTCATTTTTCCTTAAATTGAAGTATGTGTGAAAGGGAGAAAAGAAGTATAGATAACTTTTACTTCAAGAAGAATTTGGGGATAATTCTCCTGCGATTTTTATCGCATTAATATCATTTGCTAAAAAAATAAAATTATACAAAATTTATTTAATAAATTAAATTCATATGCTATAATCTTAAAATATGGAGTGTGATTTGTGTGTTTCGTCTATATAAGAAGTATTTAAAAAAAAATATTCACTGGGTTATTATTGGACCCGTTTTTAAATTGTTAGAAGCTATATTTGAGCTTCTTGTTCCACTAGTAATAAAAAATATGATTGATATTGGTATTAATGGTGATGGTGGTAAGTCATATTTAATCAAGCAAGGTGTCTTATTATTAATATTTGCTGCAACAGGCTTATGTTCGACCCTTGTTTGTCAATTTATTGCATCAAGAGTATCACAACGTTTTGGAACAGATGTTAGAAATGATTACTTTAAACATATTAATTCTTTATCATTTAAGGAACTTGATTATCTTTCTACATCTAGTATTATTACAAGGCAGACAAATGATATATTTAATGTTGAAAAATCAGTTGCAATGCTTATTCGATTAGTAATAAGAAGTCCTTTTATCGTAATTGGTTCAACTGCTCTTGCCTTTGTAATTAATCCTATTATGGGTATTGTATTCTTAATTACGGGTATTTTACTTTTTATAATTTTCTTTATGATTATGAAGCTTACTTTACCAAGAAATAAAAAGATTCAAAAAAGTTTGGATAATGTTACAACAATAACGACAGAAAATTTCACGGGTGTAAGACAAGTAAGAGCATTTCGTAAAGAGGAATATGAAGTTAATCGCTTTAATGATGAAACTTCCAAACTTGCTAGTCTTCAAGTTGGACTTGGTAAAATTAGTGCTTTTTTAAATCCTTTAACTTTTATTGTCGTAAATGCAGCTATTATTTTAGTAATGTATATTGGAATGTATCAAATGAAGACAATTAATCTTTCAGTTGGTGATATTCAAGCTTTAGTCAATTATTTAAATCAAATTTTGATTGCGATTATTGCGGTTACTAATTTAGTTACCATCTTTACTAAGGCACAAGCATCATCAGTACGTATTAATGAGGTCTTCGATATGAAATCATCAATTAATGATGGAAGTTACGAAGAAGGATTAGATACTGATGTAGCAATTGAATTTAAGAATGTAACATTCAATTATAATATTGATTCATATCCTGCTGTTTCAAATTTGAACTTTAAAGTTTATAAAGGTCAAACAATTGGTATTATTGGTGGTACAGGCTCAGGTAAATCTACCATTGTTAATTTAATTAATCGTTTTTATGATACTACAAGTGGTGATGTTTATCTTAATGGCCGTAATATTAAAGATTATAAGCTATCATATGTTAATCATAATATTTCTACAGTATTACAAAAGGCGGTTCTATTTAATGGAAATGTAATTGATAATTTGTGCTATGGGAAAAAAAATGCCAGCATTGATGAAATAAACCATGCCTTAAAAGTAGCTCAGGCTGACTTTATAAGCAAAATGCCCGATGGATTAAATGCAAGGGTTTTACAAGGCGGTAAAAATTTAAGTGGTGGTCAACGTCAACGCTTAAGCATTGCTCGTGCTATTTTAAAGAATAGTCCAGTTTTGGTATTAGATGATTCTTCATCGGCTTTAGATTATCAAACTGATTATAAGCTTAGAATGGCTATTAAGGAATTAAAAAAGACAACATTTATTATCTCTCAAAGAGCTTCATCAATTGCATATGCTGATCAGATTATTGTCCTTGACAATGGTAAAATAGACGCAATTGGTTGTCATGACGAACTTCTAGAAAAATCAAAGCTTTATCGTGAAATTTGTATTAGTCAGGAAATGTCTGTAAAGGAGGTTACTATAAATGAAGAATAAGCATTTAATTAAAAGAATTTTTAAATACCTTAAGCCTTATAGCTTTATTTTAGTACTAGCCTTCTTGTCGGCTTTAGTCTACGTGTTTGCGACACTATATGCACCTATGCTTATGGGTAATCTAATTGATGAGCTTGATTATCTTCATGATTTTGGTAGCCTTAGAAATAAATTTTATACGTATCTTTATTTATTAATAGGTTGTGTTATTATCGGTGCATTGTTTGGTTATATAATGACTTATTTTTTAAATAAGCTTACTTATTTAATGATTAGAGATTTAAGAATTGATACCTTCGCTAAAATTAATCGTGTCCCAGTATCTTACATTGATTCTCATTCTTACGGTGATTTACTTTCAAGAATTATTACAGATATCGATACGGTTGCAGAAGGGCTTTTGCAAACATTTACCGAAGCCTTAACAGGTATTATAACAATAATATTTACCCTTGTATTTATGCTTAGATTAAATTATAAAATAGGTTTATTAGTTGTGGCTTTAACTCCTCTTTCTTTAATTGGTGCTACCTTTATTGCTAAAATGAGTTTTAAAACCTTTAAGGCTCAGGCTGAGGTAAAAGGACGCTTAACCGGTTTTGTAAATGAAATGGTTGAAAATCAAGCAGTTATTAAAGCTTATGGAAGAGAAGATGCTAATACTAAGACTTTTGATGAAATTGATGAAGAATTATATAAATATGGCATTAATGCTCAATTTTATTCATCGCTTGCAAATCCTATTACAAGATTTGTAAATGCAATTATTTATCTTTGTGTTGCAACATTTGGTGCAATCGATGTTGTCTCTGGTGGTCTTAAGGTTGGTATGCTATCAACGTTCTTAAGCTATGCCTCTTCGTATACTAAGCCTTTTAATAGTATTTCTTCCGTTGCTACTGAACTTCAAAATTCCTTTGCATCTTTAAGACGTGTTTTTGAACTACTTGATGCTAAAGAATTACCTGATGAGTCAAATCTTAAAGAAATTGAAAATATTGATGGTGAAATAGCATTTAAGGATGTATTTTTCTCATATAAGAGTGACGTTTCTTTGATTGAAAATTTCTCAATTGATTGTAAAAAAGGCGAACAAATTGCAATTGTTGGACCTACAGGCTGTGGTAAAACAACGCTAATCAATTTATTAATGCGCTTTTATGATATTAATAGCGGCGATATAACGGTTGATTCAAAAAGCATTTATCAGATAAAAAGGAAAAGTCTTCGCTCACACATGGGAATGGTTTTACAGGATACTTGGTTATTTAAAGGAACTGTAAAAGAAAATATTGCTTATGGTAAGGATAATGCTACTAATGAGGAAATTATAGATGCAGCTAAAAGGGCATATGCTCATGAGTTTATCATGCAGCTTCCACATGGATATGATACAATCATTTCAGATAGTGATGGTATGTCAACGGGTCAAAAGCAGCTTTTATGTATTGCAAGATTAATGTTAAGAATTCCTAATGTATTAATTCTTGATGAAGCAACATCAAATATAGATACACGTACAGAAATATTAATTTCAAAAGCATTTAAGGAAATGATGGCAGGTAGAACAACTTTTATTATTGCTCATCGTCTTTCAACAATAAAAAATGCTGATAAAATAATTGTAATGAAGGATGGACATATTATGGAAATAGGTCGTCATGAAGAGCTTCTTGCCAAAAATGGCTTCTATACTTCAATTTATAATTCTCAATTTCAGGTAAAATAAAACTCCACAATTGGAGTTTTTTTTACATTTTCTTTAATTTGATATATTATATTGACGGCATTTGGCAAAACAATAAAAAAAAATATTTTACTTATAATTAGAGGTTTTGTCGAATGTCTTTTTTTTAGGTATATTTAAATGTATACTTTAGCTAGGTGATAAGAATGGGATTAGAGGTAAATATGTGTATAAAACAAGATACGGTTTTTACAAGATTTAAGGGTGAACTTGATGAAATGTCCGTAACTGATATAAGGGCAAAATTGTGTGAAATATTACGCAAATATGATGTAAAAAATATTGTGTTTAATATGAGAGATTTAAGCTTTATGGATTCAACTGGTATTGGAATGATTATTGGACGTTATAATCAGGTTAAAGAAAAATGTGGTAAAATTATTCTTTGTGATTTGAATCAAAATATTGAAAAAATTATTGTAATGTCAGGATTGTTAAAAATTTGTACGTTAAGAGACTCTGAAGCCTCAGCAAGGTGGTTTTTAGGATTATGAAGCAGATGGAAATAACATTTAAAAGTGAATTAGAAGCTATACCTAATTTAAGAGGTATGATTGCGTCTTTAATATCAAATAAAAATCAGACAATCTCATTTATTAATGAGGTAAAAACAATTGTATCAGAAGGAATTACAAATGCTATTATTCATGGTTATAATGAAAATAATGATAAGGATATCAAACTAAGAATTAAATTTGATGATGAAGGTCTTTATATTGAAATCGAAGATTATGGAATTGGTATTGAAAATATCTCACAAGCACGAGAGGTTTTATTTTCAACGATGAAAAGTAAAGATAGAAGTGGTCTTGGTTTTACTATAATGGAACTGTTTTCTAATCAATTTGATGTTATATCAGAAAAAGGTGTAGGTACAATTCTTAAAATATTTAAGGCTTGGGAATAATTGTGTATTAAAACCCTATATTTGGTAAAAATAAATATGGGTGAAAATATGATTATTGAAGAAAAAGAATATCAGAAGCTATTAAAATCAAAAAAAGATTATAAAAGAATTTTGCTTAATTGTTTACAGTCCTTTCTTTTTGGTGGCTTAATTTGCTTATTAGGACAGTTTATTTTGTATATACTTGCTAAATTTATTGATGATAACACTCTTAAAACGTCAATTATGGTTATTATTATAATTTCTTTTTCAGGAATTTTAACAGCTTTAGGTTTATACGATAAAATTGGACAAATGGCAAAAGCTGGAAGTATTTTACCAATTTCTGGGTTCGAGAATAGCTTATGCTCGGCAGCAATGGAATTTAAAAGCGAAGGATTTTTATTAGGACTTGGTGCTAATATTTTAAAACTTGCTGGTTCAGTTTTAGTTTTTGGAATTATATCAGGTTATATGGTTGGTTTAATTAAATATTTGGTGAGCCTATGGAGCTAATTGAATTTAAGGATGTTTATATTGATACAACTGCTGTTTGTGCCGGAAACGAAGAAGCCAACGGACCCTTTAAATCATATTTTGATAAAACATATAAAGATTTAAGAATGAAGCATAAAAGCTTTGAAAAAGCAGAAATGAAAATGTTAGATGACGCGATTAAAGTGGCACTTAAGAAAACGAAAATTAATGAACATGATATTAAATTTGCTATTTCAGGTGACTTAAGTAATCAAAATGTAATTTCAAATTATACCTTAAGAAATTATTCATATAAAGCAGTTGGAATATATGCAGCCTGTGCTACATCATGCTTGGGAATGATTTTAGGAGGGCTTTTCGTTGAAAAAACTGGTGAAAATGTTATATGCCTGACAAGCTCTCATAACGCAACAAGTGAGAGACAATTTAGAATGCCAAATGAATATGGTGGAGCTAAAGGTCAAACTCAAACTAAAACAGTAACGGCAGCTTGTAGTATAATTCTTACAAATAAAAAAAAGAAAATAGCACTTAAAAGGGCTTATATTGGGCAAGTAATTGATTTAAAACAAAAAAAGCCCGATGACATGGGACGGGCGATGGCACCAGCTGCGGCAGAATCAATTTTAAGGTATTTAGAGTTAACTAATACAACACCAGCTGATTATGATCTAATCTTAACAGGCGATTTATCAAAGTATGGTTCTGATTTGGTACTAAAAGTTTTAGAAGAGAAGTACCATGAGGTAAATAATTATAATGATTGTGGGCTTATGATTTATGGAAGTGATATAAAAATATATTGTGGGGGATCAGGCTGCGCTTGCTTGCCTACGGTATCTTATAGTTATATTTATACGATGATGAAATTAAATAAATATAAAAAGGTTTTATTATGTGCAACAGGAGCTCTTATGAATCCGATTATGACTCTTCAAGCTGAAAGTATTCCAGCAATATGTCACATAGTAGAGTGGGAGGTAGAAAATGATTTTTCTTAATGCTTTTTTAATTGGCGGTTTAATTTGCTTTATTGGCCAATTAATTATGGAATTGTTTAATTTAACGCCAGGACATTTAACCTCTATTTTTGTTATAGTAGGCTCATGCTGCGAATTTTTTAATTTATATGATAAATTAGTAAGCTTTGCCGGAGCAGGGGCATTGCTTCCAATTACAAGCTTTGGACATAGTATGGCCCATGCAGCGTATGAAGGTGCTATTGCAAATGGCTTTATAGGTTTAAGCCAAAATATCTTTCAAACTACGAGTAATGGAATTGTTTATGCAATTTTAATTGCTGCAATATTAGGCTCAATATTTAAACCAAAGGGATAAAAAAAATCGATCATTTAAGATCGATTACTTTTTTTAATAAGTGAAGCCGTCCTGGGAGTGAACGGCTTCTAAAAGGGAGAGTAGTAATTGAGTAATTACTTAGGATAAGATAAAAGTCTTATCCTGCTTCTATAATACCACAAAAAATTAATAAATCAAGAGGTAAAATAAAAAAGTTAGAAAAAAGTTATTATTTTGTTAAGGAAAGAATAAAAAAGTGTCATTTTAGACAAATACACAGATTTTTAATCAAATTAGTATAGATTTAAAATCGAATTTTGACAAATATTAAAGGTTGTTATATAATCTAAACGTTGAAAAGGAATGATTAAAATGAAAAACTACTTGAAAACAAATAATATTTCCGTCATTCTCGGATATCTTATAGCTATGGTTTTGGGAAGCTTTTTAGGTATTTTAATTATATGCAATATAGCAGCTACAAAATATGGTATTACTTTAAGTGAGGCTACTAATCTTTTAACTTTAAAAGATTTAAATGGTTTAGAACCTTCGATGATAAAAGCTTATTACTTTATGCAATCATGGAATAACCTTTTAAGCTATGTACTTATTTTTGGAATTGTAGTCTTTCTTGGTAGAGGTTTTATTGTAGAGGATTTTATTAACCTGAAAAGTAAGAATAAGCTTAATCTATTATATTCTATATGTTTTGCTATTCTAGGTTTTGGTTTACTTTATGGCTCTAGTGTTTTGTTTTCTTGGTTATCAAGCTTAGTTTCAAATGTAACATCAAGCGAAAATCAAAACTCTTTTGTCGGAATGATTACAAATGGCTATGGTCCGATTGTTTTCATCTCAGTTGTTTTTTTAGCACCGATAAGCGAAGAACTTGTTTATCGTAAATCGATTTTTAAGTTTTTTAAGGAAAAAAAACTATGGTATATTCCAACACTAATTTCGGGACTTGTATTTGCACTTCCACATATGCTTACGACTCAAGAATCCTTTTTAGTATGGGTAATTTTCTTTTTTAGTTATTTTTCATCAGGAGTTATTTTGGCTTTAGTATATCATTTTTCAGATGATAATGTTATCGTATCAACTATTTGTCATATGTTAAATAATTTACTTGCTTTTTTACTTATTGTCTTATAGGAGGAAATAATATATGATTAGACTTCAAACTTCAGATTATGAAACAAAAATTTTTGAAACTTTTAATTCGGGTTGGGCCTTATTAACGGCTGGAGATTACAATAATCGTAATTCAATGACCGTCTCATGGGGATTTATGGGAACTCTTTGGGGGAAAAAGGTTATTTGTGTTTTTGTAAGACCAACAAGATATACATTTAATTTAATGGAAGAATCAGAAAGATTTACATTAAGCTTCATGGATGAAAGCTATAAAGGTGCAATGAAAATTATGGGTACAAAATCAGGCCGTGATACTGACAAGTACAAAGAAAGTGGTTTTGTTCCTGTTTATGATACTGATTCGGGAGTATCTTATATTAAAAATGCCAATGTTGTTTTTAAATGTAAAAAGCTTTATGCTGATTTTTTTAAGAAAGAATGCTTATTTGATGAATCTATTTTGAAGCAATATAAGGAAGATTTAAGTGATATGCATAAATTTTATATTGCTGAGGTAACATCAATTTTGGTAGATGAATCATATGAGGGCTAGTTTTTGTCCATATTGTGGCTTAAAACTCATCAAAAAAGAAATTGGTGATGAAGGTTTAGTTCCCTTTTGTCCTAAATGTAATAAACCTCTTTTTGATCATATGATTCCTTGTGTTATAATTGTTTGTTATACGACTGATAATAAGATTGTATTAGCTCATGAACCTAATTCACCACTTCCTTATGTTTTAATTGCAGGATATACTAAAATTGGGGAAAATTTGGAAGAGGCTGTAAAAAGAGAAGTGATGGAGGAATTAGGAGTAGAGGTAACTGATATTTCGTATTTATCCTCTTATTTTCAAAAAACTCGAGAAAATTTAATGGTTGGTTTTAGTGCTAAAATTAACCATGAACCTGCTAAAATATCAAATGAGCTTGAAAGTGTTAGACTTGTAGATTATAAAGAAGCTAAAATTGCATCAATGGTTTTAAATAATTTTATTAAGAAAATGGACAATTAGAATTAATCTAGTTGTCTTTTTGATTTGACAACGATATTTTTTTGAGTATAATTATTTATGTTCGTTTTTAACTTTAAGGAGGAGAGTAAAGTGCTGGTAATTGAGAATATTTCAATGAACTATGATGAAACACCAAATATTGTTCATGCACTTAGTAATGTTAATCTTATTTTGAATAAAAATGAATTAACAATAATCGAAGGACCGTCAGGGTCAGGGAAAACAACATTACTAAATATTATTGGTGGATTACTAAAACCATCGTCAGGGAAAATATTAGTTAATAATAAAAATATTATTGAAATGAATGATAATGAAAAAGCATATTATAGAAATAAAGTTATAGGATTTGTATTTCAATCATTTTATTTAGAACCTAATTTTACAGTGTATGATAATGTAGAAGTACCATTAATCATTGCTGGAATTCCTAAAAATGAAAGAAGAAAAATGATTTTAAGCACTCTTGATAGTGTTGGTTTGCTTGATAAAGAAAAGATGATTGCATCTAAGTTATCAGGTGGCGAAAAACAACGTGTATCTATTGCAAGAGCGATTGTAAATAATCCAGAAATAATCTTAGCAGATGAACCAACAGGTAATTTAGATAGTAAAAATGGCGATATGATAATGAGTTTACTAAAAAGAATAAGTAAAGAAGATAAAATTGTGATCGTTATTACTCATAACGACGAACAGGCTATAAAATATGGTGATAAGATATATCGCTTAAATGATGGAGAAATAAATGAAAAATAGAGATATTATTCATTATGCTTTCATAAATTTGAAAAAAAGATTAATGTCTTCTATATTTATTGGATTAAGTGTAGTTGTTTTGTCTTTTTTTGTTTCGTTTGTTTTAATTTTAGCGGTTAATTTTAATGAAAATTACAAGAAGACAAGCTTAAATTATTTAGACAATAAAGTAATATATCAATATTCTGGAAATTTAGATCATGAATATGCCGAGGATTTAATAAAAAATAATTCTAAAGGAAATTTAATTTTAGCAACAAAGGTAATAATTAACAAAGAAATTTTAATTTGTAAAAATTTTGATAGAAATCAAACTGATAAATATAATTTATATGATGCAATTGTTAATCGAAATTTGAATTACGAAATAGGTGATAAAATAACAATTGCCGAAACTACATATATAGTAAAAGATTTTTTTGAATCAGATACATATTCTATTTCGGTGAATTTTGATTGTTTTTCAAATTATGATATTTATGTTTATTATGCAAATAATGAAAACGGATTAAAAAATGTTGAGAGAATTGTAAAAAAATTAAATGAATTTTATAATTCTAATTTTAAAAATAAAAAATATGAATCATTTAAAATATCTAATTTAGTGATGCATATTATTAATGTATTATGCGTTGTTTTAGTTATTGTTACAATTGTGTTTTTCGCACTAATGATGTCAAATTATATAATGCTTCAAACTGATGAAAATGATATTTTGAGCAATATTTTGACAATTTGTGGTGCAAAAAAAGGCGATTTAATCAAAATTCAATTATTAGAAAACTTATTTATAATTTCGTTAGCTAATTTAGTTGGAGCAGTACTATCACTTTTTTTAATTAATTTAATAAAAAATATAATCTATAAAATATCATATACTTTAGGCGCTCATATTTTAGAAGGGTTTAATTATAAATATATAAATATTCATGTAAACAATGTTTTTATAATTCTTGCTTTTGTTGTTGTTTTCATTCCAATACTTATTACATTTGTTGTATTTTTAAATGTTAGACATAAATTTGATGAAACAATTAATTTATTAAATGAGGTAAGTTATGAAAAATAAAGCAGTTTTAATATTAGCTCTTAAAGGATATAAAAGAAATAGGATTTCTAAATTAATTCAAATATTTTTTTCAATTTTATTAGCATTAATAACGGTTTCTTTTTTTTCAATCTTTACTTATGAAATACAAGTGAAAAATAAAGCCATAAAAGACCCTGAGAATTCAATTGTTGTTGCTTATCAGCATGGGGCTAAAACTAGTGATTATATTGATAGCCTTACGTATCGCGAATTTAATATATACACAGGTCTTTATTATAATTATTTTTTTCAAATTGACGATAAAAAATATTATTTAAATTATAGCATGAAAGATATTTATTCTTTTGATTTAAACGGACAAGAGAACATAAAAAGTTATGATATCATGGCATATGATGAAAAGATATGTCTTGATTACGAAAATAACGTTTTAAAGAATAAATATAATTCCTCTTTAATTTTAGTTGGAAACGAACCTAAAAATGATATGGAGATTTTATTATCGTCAGGTTTAGTTAAATATTTGAATCTGTCTGATGATATAGTTGGAAAAAAAATAAAATTTTCCTTTGATAATAAAGGTGAACTTTATACAATAAGTGGTATATATAATCAAAATTTCGAATTTTATTTTTCATATAGAATTTCCTTTGTCGGAACATTTATGATATGTAAAATTAATGCAAATTTATTAAAAAATAGTGAGCATTTAGGGTCTTATTCCAAAAATACTATTTATCAGGTTGATTCGTTTGCAACTGCAAAAGAATTAGTTAAACAAGGTGATTTTAGCGGCACTGATATTTTAGAGTTTGACCTATATTATGGAGATACTATTTTTATTTTAGAATTGTTTAACCTTTCATATGGAATTGTTTTTTTGTAATATTATTATTTCAATTGGCACTGATAAGTAATAAATATATAAAAAATAATTTATCATATTTAAAAATGTTAAACGCTTTTGGAATGAAGCCAAAACAAATTAATATGATTATAACATTACAGTCTTTTTTCTACATTTTAAAAAGTATTTTAATATCATTTATTTTTAGTTTTACTATCTCATATATATTAACATTGCTTTTTAATTATGGTGATGGTGGATGGGATCGATTGGCAACTAAATATACTATTCAAATATATAATTATTTCATAGTAGCATTTATTATACTATTAGTAGTAGTTATTTTTTGGGTAGTTTTAACAAAATTTTTATATCAAATGAATTATAAGAAGGAAGTAATAAGATGAATAAGAAAATATTATGTATGTTGACGCCTATTTTGGTTTTGCCTTTCTTTGTACTTGGTAAGAAGGCAAATGCTTATAATATTGTTGAACAACCTATATGTGGATTCAATTAATACAGCAACTTGTAAATCTTTAAATGATTACGAAACATATGATAAGATTTATACTAATGAATTTCTAGATAATACTAAATTATATGAAACAGCATTGTCATATCATAGTTTTGGAACATTTAAGGAAAATACAAAAGAATATTTAAACATTGATATGTCTAGGTTTTTGGCAGCTGGGTGTAATATTAGTATGTCTCAAGCATTCCAAAATGTTTTAGATGCGAAAACGGAAATTATTACTAAGGATAATAATTATTACAATAAGTATTATGCATTATATTATGAATATGTAGAAACAAAAAAGTATTCATTAGTGAATGATGATGCTGATGAATCATCGCTTAGTAATATTAATAATATGAGTATAGGATTTAAAAACAGTTTAGAGAAATTAGCAAATGGTCAAATGTCATATTCTAATTTTTTTGATCGATTTGGTACTCATGTTGTTACAAGTGTTATTTACGGAGGTCTTTTTACTGCTTCATCAAGTGTATATTCAAATGTTTCAACAGACCAGGAAACATTTTCTAATGAAATGTTTAATTACTTTAAATATAAAGATAACTTTGTAATTGGAACTAATGAATCTTCAGCAGCGTACACTAAATATTTTTCTCAAACTGAATACACTGTTGTTAAGGAGAAGTGTACAGCAGTTGGGGGAACAACTTATCCTCATACTAATATTACTTCAGATATTTGGAGTGATGTTGCGTCTTGGTGCTCGACTGTTAGAGATTTGCCACAACCAATATCATATGGTAATAATGGCTTAAAAGGAATATGGAATATATTACCAGAAAAATATTCGAATTTAGCCACTAAAATGTCAAATGAATATTATAATTATTGTAGAGCCAAGAGTATATTAAAGGAAGACAGCTTTGATTATAGTCAAAATCTTTTTGGTATAAAACATTATGGTGATATCACAGGTGATGATTATATTACAGACGATTTTGACGTTAATGTTTATGAAGCATTATCAGGGCTTACAAACGTTTCGTTTTCAAATATGAAAAAATATAAAACGCTTTGTATTAGAGCAGATTTTGACTTGGTAGCAAATGATTCTGGGTGGGATACAATTAAAATAACTGGAAAATATAATAACAAGGATACGCAAATTTATTATTATAAGCATGATAGTAGTAGTGGTGACAAATGCACATGTTCATTTAACTTCAATATAGACCTTAATAGTTTAAGTGATGAAAACATTGTTTTTGCTTTTGGCGCTTATGGTGCTGGAAGTGATGATTGGAAATGTAACAATTTCAGGTTAACTTATAATCTTAATAAATAATTAAAATGGACAATTAGAATTAATCTAGTTGTCTTTTTGATTTCATTTTTAATAAACTTTGTGGTATTATATAACTAGCATGCAATGAGGTGATAAAATGATTGATAACTATAATGATTTTAAATTGTTTTTAGATAAAGAAATAAAAAACTTATCTAAAAAACCTAAGTTGTTACTTCATACTTGTTGTGCACCATGTTCAAGTTATACAATAAAGTTTCTTAAAGATTATTTCGATATTACTATTTTTTATTCTAATGATAATATTTCACCTAAAGAGGAATATAATCATAGATTAAATGAACAAATTAGATTTGCAAATTTATTTGATATTAATGTTTTATATGATGAATATAAAAATGAAGATTATCAAAATGCTATAAAGGGTGAGGAAAGTCTAGGAGAAAGATCTCATCGTTGCTATGATTGTTATAAACTAAGGCTTGAAAAAACTGCCATTAAGGCTAAAAAACTTGGATTTGATTATTTTACAACCTCGCTATCAATTTCGCCTTATAAGGTTTCAAAATGGATAAATGAAATTGGCTTTTTACTTGAAGATAAATATAAAATAAGTTTTTTATATTCAGATTTTAAGAAAGAAGAAGGTTATAAAGAAAGTATTAAGCTTTCTAAAGAATATAATTTATATCGCCAGGATTATTGTGGGTGCCTATATTCAAAAAAAGAAAGGGATGAAAAGAAATGCCAAGAGGATTAGTATTATGTGGTGGTGGTTCTAAAGGATCATACGAAATGGGGGCTTGGACAGCTCTTAAAGAATTAAATGAGGAATTTGATATTGTAACTGGTACATCAATTGGCTGCTTAAATGCAGCGATGTTTGCATCACATGCATATGATAGATGTAAAGAGCTATGGGATAAAATTGAAGTCGGAATGATCATGGAATCAGGCTTTAATTTTGAAAATAATGGTATAAAAAATAGCCTAAAGGGTAAAAAGGATATGGTTTCCTTCTTTGGAAAATACATATCTAATTTTGGAACTGACATAAAGCCCTTCTTAAAACTAATGGATGATTATCTAGATGTAGAGGCAATCCATAATTCTAATATTAAATTTGGTATTTGTTGCGCAAAATTCCCATCAATGAAGGGACATGAAGTTATTGCTAATGATTTGCCCCTTGATCAAATAAAGCCCTTTGTGCTTGCAAGTGCCTCTTGCTTTCCAATCTTTCCTGTTTGTAAAATTGGAAAAGAATCATATGTAGATGGTGGCTATTATGATAACCTACCAGTTAATTTTGCCCTAAATTTAGGTGCTACTGATTTGGTTGTTATTGATTTAAATCCTAATATAACCCATAAGGAATTTTTAAATAAACCATATGTAAGATATATTCATCCAACAAGAAGCTTAGGAAGCTTTATGCTATTTGATAGGCATGTAATTGATGGAAATATGCATTTAGGCTATTTAGACACAATGAAGGCTTATGGTTCATATGATGGATTTCGTTATACATTTAATAAAAATAATACAGAAATTAAAGGTATAAGAGATTATATAATTTCCCTTGCAAATCATTGTGCTAAGCTTAGAAGGCTTGGCCTTAAAACGGTTATTAAGCCCGAACGTGATGGTGATATTTTTTTAATTTTAGAAAAATACACAGATTCAAAGCCTTTAACTGATTATGATTATTTTTTAAGAAGTCTTGAGGTAATGGCAGAAATGTATTCACTTGATTACCTTCATGTTTATAATGTTAAGGAAATGGTTAGCATTTTATTTGACTCATTGATTCAAACAGAACTAATTGATGATTTATTAGATGGATATGATATTCTTAAAGCTGTTAAGAAAAAAGAAATGCTTCTTAAAATTGAAGACAAGCTATTACTTAGATTTTTTGCAGATAGATTATTTGGAAATTTGGAAATAGATAATGAACTTTTGCTAAATTTATCTTTAACAAAACCTAATGTTTTTATTGGATATATGTTATTAAGTGCCATGATGCATTATTTAGGAGATTTTATCTGATGAGTCCTAAAATTAAGTATCTAGATTTTAATTTAAATAGAAGAATTTTATTTGCCTCAGATATTCATGGTAATTATAAATTATTTGATGCACTGCTTAAAAAAGTTAACTTTAATAATTTAGATTATCTTTTTATAATTGGTGATATGATTGAAAAATCAGATTATAATTTAGATACATTGGATTATTTTATGGCTTTAGACAAAAAAGAGAACGTTTTTATTCTATGTGGTAATTGCGATAATGTTTTGTCATATATGATTAAAGATGTTGATGATTTAAGACTGAAGCATTACGCTTTTGACCTTAAACATACTATTTTACTTGAATTTGCTAAAAAGATGAATATTTTACTTGACCAAAACTCTAATATGGAAGAGCTTTGTCACTTGTTTTACGATAAATTTAGAAAATATTATGATTTTGTTTTAAATTTACCTCATTGTATTATTGTTAATAATAAGCTTTGTGTTGTTCATGGAGGAATTTCTTCTTTAGATGAAATTTCAAATAATGCTTTAGATTTAATGAAAAATGATAATTTTTATGAACAAGGATTTACTCCAAAGCTAATAGAGATTGTAGGTCATTATCCGGTTATTAACTATGAACATCAAATTCCTTCATTAAATCCTATAATTGATTTGAATAAAAAAATAATTTCCATTGATGGGGGAATGTCTGTTTTACCATGGTCTCAGCTTAACATGCTTATTTTAGACAATCTTAAGAATTTTAATTTTAGTTATGAATATATTGATCAATATCAAACAGTAGTTGTAAAGCATAAAGAGTCTAATTTAAATCATAATTCTTTTAACGTGACTAAAAAAATTGAGGTTAGTATTCTTGAAGAAGATAATGATTTTTTTATTGTAAAATATGAAAATTATAGATTATATGTACTAAAAAATAATCTTATAAAAAAAGATAATAGGTATTTTGTTTATAATGCATTTAATTATTTTCATAATCTTGATGAAAGTGAACATGTTTCTTTAGTTTATAAAGGATCTAATTTATCAATTGTAAAGAAAAATGGTATTCTAGGATTATGTCATACAAAAAGTTTGGAGGTATATGATGGAAGATAAATTTAATAAACTAAAGAATGGCCTTAAACTAAAAATAGCATTAGCTTTTGTAATTACAACCATTTTTGCTGCGTTATTTTTAACCTTAGGAATTAAAAATAAAAATGGAATTTTATATATGTGCTTTGCTCTTTCTTATTTGTTTATTTTTCCAATTTTAATTTTCTTATTTAATATCGGCTTTGATGGAAGAAAAACGGAAATTATTGAAAAAACAGTAAATCAAAATCTAGAAGAACCTTTTAAATTTAGCTTATATAAAGCCATAGGTGGTAAAGAAATTGAAGTCCTTAAGCTTAACGAAATATCTAATTATTATTCTGTTTCTGCGGTTTATGAAGCTTCTAATGATGATAAAAAGTTTATTTCATATTGTGTTAAATTTGTTGGGCCTAAGAAAAAGCGTTATGTTGGCAAGATAATTCATATTGAAGGAATTAGTAATGTTAATTTACCAAAAAATGATTTTTTATATCAAGAAAATGAATACAAAAAAATAAAGAGTATTCATAATGACTTTTATTTATTCGTTGCTAAGGAATACAAAAAGAAGAATTATATTAATTATTCCTTAGAACCATTAGATTTTAAAACTTATTCTGATTATGAAAAAAGAGTTAGAAAGGAAATAAGCTTTTATAAAGAGCTATTTAAATAAAATATGAAAAAAATAAAAAAAGCTCTTTTAATTTTAAGTACTACATTACTTATAATTTACGCTTTATACTTAATTGCTTATTTTTGTCTTTTTAATAATAAGCTAATAAAAAATATTTTTATTATAAGTATACCTTTTATATTACTTTTAGAAATGCTTATATTGTTATCAGTTATAAAGAAAGAACATAAAAAAATTGTTAATTTTAATAATATAATTGGTAATACCTTTAAAGAAGGTATTGTTGTTTATGATGTCTCTTTAAAAAAGCCAACTTATGCAAGCCCTAATTTAATCGATATTTTAGGGGTTTCATCCGCAGATATCTTAAGCTTAAATAATTTAATTTTTAAGCCAAATGTTGATCTTGTTAGCGAAATTACTAATTTTATGGTTAAAAGGCCATCAGAAGCAGATGAACTAAATTTAAATTTTATTAATTCTAAGACAAACAAGCTTGTTAATATTAATTTTAGAATAGTTCATTTAAATCAGTCAGGCTCAAATATGTATGCCATTATAATTTCGGATTTAACAAAACAATATAATGATACTTTATTATTATCAAAGCAAGTTACTAAAGAACAAGAAAATGCACATAAAATGAAACAAATTTTATCTAAGGTTTCCCATGAAATAAGAACTCCCTTAAATGCAGTAATTGGTATGAACCAAATGGCTCTTGATTATTTAGCTGAAGATAATGATAAAAAAGCCTTAGAATGCTGTCAAAATGTATACAAAAGTGGTGAGTATTTATATTCTGTAATTAATAATATTTTAGATTATACCAAAATTGATAATGGTAAAATGTCTATATCAAGAGAAGAATTTCTTCTTAATGATGTATTTGACGAGGTTTACAATATCTTAAAAAGTCAAATTGATGACAAAAAAATTAATTATGTTTTAAATATGCCAGAAGCTAATCCTCAAATTGTCTCTGATAAACTTAAAATAACACAAATAATTATTAATTTAGTTTCTAACGCCATAAAATATAATCATATCAATGGTAATATTGATGTATCCTTGAAATATCATTATATTGAACCATATAAAATTAAGGCGCAAATTGTTGTTTCTGATGATGGAATTGGAATGAGTGATGATTTTGTTAAAAAGCTTTTTACTCCATTTGCTCAAGAGCATCGTCAACAAACAATACCTTCAACAGGGCTTGGCCTTGTAATTACGAAGGGTTTAGTAGAGCTTTTAGATGGAAGAATAAGTGTTAAATCAAGAATAAATAAAGGTTCATCCTTTAAAATAGAATTTATCTTTGATACATCTAATAAACAAGATTTAAAACTTGAAACAAAGGAATTATCCTTAGATGGCTTAAAGTGTTTAGTGGCTGAAGATAATGCTATTAATGCACAAATTTGTAAACATTTTTTAGAATCAATGGGTATAGAGGCGTGTATGACTGAAGATGGAGAAGAAGTATGCGATAGTTTTTTTACAACACAAGATTTTTCTTTTGATTTTATTTTAATGGATGTTCAAATGCCTAAGCTTAATGGTTATGATGCGACAAGAAAAATAAGAAAATCAGCACGAGATGATAGAAATATTCCTATTATCGCATTTACTGCTGATGCTTATGATGATGACGTTAAAAAAGCTATTTTATCAGGTATGGATGGTCATGTTTCGAAGCCAGTATCTAAAGAATCATTAAGAGAAACAATTACAACGACAATTTTAAAATGTTCATACAAAAAATAGAAGGTTTAGTGCCTTCTATATTTTTATATAATTATGTTCCTTATATCTAGGTGGAAGTGCATCTTTGATGAAATACTCATAAATACCTGATTCATCAAGATACAAAACATTATCTTTAATAATGCATTTTTGTTTTTCAATGTTAGAAGGAGTGTCAGGGCTTCCTACATTTGTTTGAAATTTATTCATAAAATAAGCCATTATAGTTCTAGGAATTTGGGTCTTAATACGATCAAGATATGATGTGCTATCTATTTTATCATAACCAACATAGCAACCGAATGTTATATCTTTAGTGTAGCTTATAACAAAAGATTCTTTAGTTGCGTTACTTGGAATATTATATTTTAAAGCTGTCTTTTTATCATAATTAGTTTGACCAGTTTTGGCCATCATATATGTGTTTTTTGGTACAAATTTTGACTTTGAAAAAACATCATGTAAAATAGAATTGATGAAAAAAGCAGAAGAAGGCTTTATAACCTGTAAAAAGGGGTCATCATTTAAAATGCAACTAGCTTTTTTAAATTTACCATTATTGGCAAATGCAAGATATGCATTAGAAATCTCAAACAGTGAATAAAGACCATTTCCACATCCTATAGCATCAGCCTCATAAAGATTATTTGGTACAGTAAGTCCAAGTCGTGATAAAGTTTCAATTTTAGTTTCTTTAGAGGTTTTTTTAAATATTTTAAGGGCTGGAATATTTCGTGATTCCCTTAAAGCTTGCCGTAAGGAAATAGCACCTTTATAAATTGAATCCCAATTTTTAAGACTAGTTCCATCACTATAATTATATTCCTCATCAATAACTACTTCACCAGGAGATGCCGTTGTTTTTTCAAAATAAGGAAGATAATCAATTAAAGGTTTCATTGTTGAGGCCATGTGACGCTTAACAAGTACATTATTAATCGTTTTTTTATTGGCCGTTCGATTTCCAAATATACCTAGAATTCCCGCTGTATGATTATCAATAGCAATAAGTCCAATATTGATTTTATCATCCGGTAAAAATCCAAGCTTATTAGTAGCTATTTCATATAAAGTGTATTGAATATCTTTATTCATATAGGTTTTTAAGGATTTTGTTTTAGTATCAATTAAATCAAGATAAGGGTTATAATAGGATGTATTTTGGAATATCACATTCTTTTTTAGCTTGTTTTCTAGCTTTATATTCCTGTAAATTTCAAGTTCGTCATGGGTTAAAAAATTATTTTTATACATCGCTTTTAAAACGATGTCTCTTCTTATTGTAGCTTCAGCTAAATTTTTATAAGGATTGTATTTATTTGGAAGTTGAATAAGTCCTACTAGCATAGCTGCTTCATCAACAGTTAATAAAGCTGGTTTTTTATTAAAAAAATATAAAGATGCATTATAAATTCCATAAATATTGTCAGAAAAAAGTACATTATTTAGATAATATGTTATGATATCTGATTTTTGCATCGAATTTTCAAGCTTAATAGCTAGAATAATTTCTTTGACTTTACGATTTATATTTTTTTCACTTGAAAGATAAGTGTTTTTTATTACTTGTTGCGTAATTGTTGAAGCACCCTCTTTAGCATAATGTGATTTAATATCTGTTAAAATAGCTTTAATTATTCTTTTAGGATTAATGCCATTATGTATGAAAAAGGCTTCGTCTTCCGTTGAAATAAGGGCGTTGATAACATTTTGTGGAATTTCTTCATAAGTAATATCAGATTTAAATGTTGGTAAATGGTTAATTAGATTATTATTTGAATCTAAGATTGTAACATCATTAGTAGGATAAAAATCTTGGGTTTTAATTTTAGGAAGGGTATTAACAATAATTATAAGATAAATTAAGATACTTATATTTAAAAATGCTAAAAGAAGAACAAGTTTATTTCTTAAGTCTTTCAATTAAAGTTTCAACACCTTTTAGGTAATCAATTCGAGGTCTAAAGCCAAGAAAAATAGGAATACCTAATTCTTTTATCGAATTATAGCTGATTGATTTTCTCTCACCAGCAAATGAACTATCCCAAAAAGGTAGGAAATCATCAATGTTAAGTAAATAATATTCGCCATATTTAATAAATTCAATTAATAAAAAGGCAATTCCTCCATGCTTTTTAATTCCTTTTAGATGTTCAACCTGATGAGGATGAACATTTTTTAATGGGAAAGATGTCAGACTATTGCATTCTTTACAGTCAAAATCAATATAGTAGCCTTTATAAATGCCGTTATAATCAGTTGTAGATGGGGTTTTATAATAGGCTTCGGTTATTACTGCTTTATTTCTTGCCGGATAATCAACGTGAACAATTTGGACGGGAATAGGTTTCTTGTGAATAATTGCAATATCATTTGCAAGATAGTATTCATTAGCTTCATTTACAATTTCTTCTAAATCCATTCCTTTATTGGCCATATTTACTTGTTTTTTAGTTTCTTTTCGTTTTATTGGTAAGTTCATATTATCACCTTCTTTTATCATAACATAATTTTTAGCATTTTCGACTATATTTTTAACAGGATAGAATATTTTAAACACAAAATTGAAAAATAATCATAACATAAATTGGTGATTAAATGATAGGAATAGTGAAAACAAGTGATAAAAGATTCCTATATATGAGTACGTATTTTAAGGAAGGAGTTATTTATAGTGACAAGGCTTTAGATTTTAAGGATATTGATACTTTAATTCTCCCAATTGGAGGAGTGGACCGCTTTTTATTTGTTAAAGATTCAACGATAAATTTGAATGAAATTTTAAATAATAGCAATGTAAAAACAATTATCGCAGGCAAAATTAATGAGGATTTAAAAAATATTTGTCAAAATGATGATATTAAACTTTTAAGCTATTTAGATGATCCTTTTTATGCTTGGGAAAATGCAAAGCTTACATCCTATGTTTTGCTTAAAAAAATACTAAATGATTTTGATGATTCAATTATTAATTTAAATATTTTAATACTAGGTAGCGGTTATTGTGCAAGAGCAATTTATCATATGTTAAAAAATATAAATAAAAATCTATCTATTTATTGTAAAGATAGACATGATATTAAAGAACTTTATTGTAAAGGAATCGAATATGAGGATTTGAATAATTTAAGCAAATATGATATAATCATAAATACAGTTGACTTTAATTTGATAAAGGGATCAATGTTTTCAGATTTAAAATATCAGGTTAAGCTTTATGATATAGCTTCATATCCGTATGGTTTTTCTTTAGACGACGCTTCAAATTATCATTTTAAGGTTGAAATATTGCCAAAACTTCCAAGTTTAGTTCCTAGGGAAGCAGGGCAAGTACTTTATTTGACAATAAAAAAAATGATTTGATAAGGACTTGAGAGTATGTTTTTAGATGAACTAGCAAAACTGATGGAAATTGAATATGTAACAGATAATAATTTAGATAAATTGTATGATATATATATAAATAATCTTGAATATATGCAAAATAAAGGACTAGGAAGTGGTAAAGAGCTTCAAGATCTATTTAAAATAGAAGGTGCTAAGGACCGAAAGTTCTTTTTGATTAAGGTTGGTCAAAGTTATTGTGGTCTTCTTGATTGCTACTTAGATTATCCTAAAATTGGTGATGTTTATATAAATTATTTTATGATTGACAAATCATACCATAATTTTGAAATGGGTAAAGAAATAATGCGTGACTTTACTTGTTTAGCTTTAAAGGAATATAATAGAGTTATTTTAGATAAAAGAGCCAATAAGCCCCAAATTATTGAATTTTGGAATTCATTAGGCTTTAATGTCTCAAGTGGTATTTCAAATCTTTCAATTCAAAGACGAGATATTTAAATTTTATATTGACTACGGTAAAAAAAAGATTTATACTTTAGATGTCGATGAAATGGATATGGTTTATTAAGAAAGCTTGAAGCGAAGGTAGGATGGTGAAAGCTACCGAAGACTATTATTAAACTACTACCAGGGAGATACTATGGAAACATAGCTCGTGTAATTCGCGTTAAGAATTTTGAGGTGTTAGGCATTTGCCTAAAATTAAGGTGGTACCGCGATTAGATCGTCCTTTCATTAGGACGATTTTTTTATTTTATTTGGAGGTTTTTATGGTTAAAGTTACTCTTAAGGATGGTTCAGTTAAAGAGGTTGAATCTGGAAAGTTAATTATTGAACTTGCTCGTGATTTATCACAATCACTTGCTAAAAAATGTGTTGTAGCACGTGTTGATGGTGCACTTGTTGATTTAAAGAGCCCGATTACAAAGGATTGTTCACTTGAGCTCATTACAAATGATTTACCAGAAGCATTTGAAGTATTAAATCACTCATGTGCTCATTTACTTGCTCAAGCAGTTAAGCGTCTATATCCAGGTACACAATGTGGTGTAGGACCAGCAATTGAAGAAGGCTTCTATTATGATTTGGCAATTCCTCAAGCAATTAATGCTGAGGATTTACCTAAAATTGAAGCAGAAATGAAAAAGATTGTTAAAGAAAATTTACCAATCGTTCATGAGACTTTGTCTCATAAGGAAGCTAAAGAAATGTTTAAGGATGATAAGTATAAGTGCTTACTTATTGATGCTGTTTCAGAAGATGAAGCTCTTGGTATTTACACGCAAGGTGAATATAAGGATGTTTGTCGTGGACCTCATGTTATGTCTACAGGTCTAATTAAGCATTTTAAGCTTTTATCAGTCGCCGGTGCTTATTGGCGTGGAGATTCTAAAAATGAAATGCTTACTCGTATTTATGGTACTTGCTGGTTTAGTGCTGAAGATCTTGAAAAGTATTTACAAATTCTTGAAGAAAGAAAAGCCCGCGACCATCGTAAGCTTGGTAAAGAGCTTGGAATTTTTATGTTTGATGATTTAGTTGGACGTGGACTTCCTATGTGGTTACCTAATGGCTTTATCGTTCGTCGTGCTTTATCTGATTATATTATGGACAAGGAATATGCTTTAGGCTATAAGCATGTTATGACACCATCTTTAGGTAATGTTGAACTATATAAGACTAGTGGTCACTGGGCTCACTATAAAGATGATATGTTTCCAGCTATGGAGCTTGATGATGAAGCTTATGTACTTCGTCCTATGAACTGTCCACATCATATGGTTATGTATCGTCAAAATTTACACTCATATCGTGAGCTTCCAATTCGTATTGCGGAAATAGCTAACGATTTCCGTTTTGAAGCATCAGGAGCTTTAACAGGTATTGAAAGAACAAGAGCGTTTAGTCAAAATGATTCCCATATTTTCTGCCGTCCTGACCAAATTGCTCAAGAATTTAAGGGTGTTGTTCAATTAATTCTTGATGTTTATAAGGATTTTGGTTTTAAGGATTATAAATTTAGATTATCTCTTCGTGATCCAGAAGATACTGAGAAGTATTTTGGAAATGATGAGCTTTGGGAAAAATCTGAATCAGAGCTTCGTGAGGTTTTAAATAGTCTTGGTGTTGATTATTATGAGGCTAAGGGTGAAGCTGCCTTCTATGGACCTAAGCTTGACGTTCAGGTAAGAAGTGCAATTGGTCATGATGTTACTCTTTCAACTATTCAGCTTGATTATCAATTACCAGAACGTTTTGAATTAACTTACATTGATGAAAATGGTGCTAAGGCAAGACCTGTAGTAATTCACCGCGCTATTTTGGGATCAATGGATCGTTTCATTGCCTTCCTAATTGAGGAAACTAAGGGTGTATTCCCTTGCTGGTTAGCACCAACTCAGGTTGAAATCATTCCTGTAAGCCTTGAATATCACAGTGAATACGCTCAAAGTCTTTTAACTAAGCTAAGAAGAAATAAAATTCGTACTGAACTAGACTCTCGTGATGAAAAGCTTGGCTATAAGATTCGTGAGGCTCAAACTCGTAAAATCCCATATTCACTTGTAATTGGTGATAATGAAGTTAAGAATAATACTGTTACTTATCGTGAATATGGTCATCAAGAACAAATTACCGTTACTATTGATGAATTTGTTAAGCTAATTGAAGATAGAATTAATAATTTAAAATAAAATGAATGATAAGTATACAATATTAAAAAGAGAGTTTTTATCCGATAATGGTTGTTATCTTACAACCTATTGTCATAAAAAAACGAAGGCTTTAGTCATTTATATTGAGCTTGATGAAGAGTCTTTGTCATCTCTTGTTATGGTAAGAACTCCAAGCTATAATGACAAAGGAATTTATCATATAATCGAGCATTGTGTACTTAGTGGTTCAAAAAAATATAATTGTAAGGATCCCTTTAAAGAAATTGAAAAGAGATCCTTATCTTCATATATGAACGCTATTACCTTTGCTGATAAAACAATATTTCCCTTCACAACGGTTAATAAAACGGATTTTTATAATGTTCTTGATGTATATTTAGATGGTATTTTTAATCCTCTTTTTGTGGATAATAAGGAAATTATTGCCAAAGAAGGAATTCATTTTGAATTCCAAAATGGTAAAATAATCCCTAATGGAATTGTCTATAATGAAATGAAGGGAATAGAGGGTGAGGCTCTAACTAGAGTTAATCTTTTAGCACGTAAAGCCTTATATAAAAATTCGGCCTATGCCTATTTTTCAGGTGGCTTAACTAAAGAAATAAAAAAGGTACGTTCTGAAGAAATTTCAGATGCTTACTATAAAACCTACTTTCCTTCAAATATGGCCTTTATTGTATCAGGTCCTGTAGATATTACAAGATATCTAACCGTTTTAGACACATATATAGCTAAATATTCATTCAAGGAACCTGTTAAGTTTAATTATGCAAATATTGAATTAAAAAAACATCAAAATAAACTAAAATTATTAGATGATAATCCTAATATTTTAGCTTTTAGCTTCAAACTTCCATTTATTAATGATCCTAAGGGTCTTTTGGCCTTGTCGATTTTAAATTATTTACTTATTGATATTGAAGGCGCCAAATTAAAAATAAAACTTGAAGAAAATGGCGTTAGAGGAAATTTATATACTGATATTGATGATGCTTATAATCCAATGTGCCAAATTGTCTTAGAATTTGATGATAAATATACTAAAAAAGCTTCAAAGCTAATTAAAGATTTTCTTAAAAATGATGCGCCTAGTTTAATTGATAGGAAAAGAATTAAATCAACAATTGAATATTTTAGATTTATGGCTAGTGAAGAGGACTATGACTCCCTGCCTAAAGGGCTTGCCATAGCTATTTCATTAACTAATGATCTTTTATATAATGATATGTCTTATGAAAGAATTAGAAGGAAATCGCTTTATGATGAGCTTGATGAGGAAATTAATACCAATTATTTTTTAGAAATTTTAAATCAGGCTTATATTAAAAATAATAATTATGTTATAACGAAAGCGAGACCTCACCTAAAAAAGTTAAAAACTGGAAACTTTAAACCTTCTTTAAAAGAAGTTAAAGCTTTGCAAGCTAAACTAAATAATTATCTAAAGAGCATTGATGATCTTTCTAATTTAAAAGGTATATCACTTGATGCGATAAGCAAAAATCCGATTAATTATCCCTATGAAATAAATAATAATTCTACTTTTATTAAGAATGATAAAAATGATATTTATTATATAAAACTAATGTTTGATATTTCTGATTTTTCTCTTGATGAGATAGCTTTAGCATCAATTTTATCGCATAATCTTGCAATTTTTAAAATGAAAGATTTAACTTGTGACGAATTTATGATTAAGGCTAATCAGATTGGTGGAGGAATTACAACTGAAATTGCATTTTATACGGATAGAGTAACGAAAAAAATTAGAAGATATTTTACTTGTGATATGTCATTTTTCTTAACAAGGTATAATGATAATATTGAACTTCTTAAAAAAATGCTTCTAGAAACTTTATTTGATAATGATGATGTCTTATCAGTTATAGAAACATTAAGAATAGAACTTACAAGTGATAATAATTATTTTAAAGAAAGAATATATAAGCTGGACGGCTTAAAAAGCTATAATCAAATTGGCTTTTTTCTTGATGCAGCTCAAGGAACTTTATTTTTAAAAAATTTAAATAAATTAATAGAAAATGAAAATAGAAGTACTATCCTTAAAAATCTTCTGGGAAAAATTCTTGATAAAAAGCGAATGCAGGTCGCATCTTATGCACCTTCTAATATAAATGAAAGAGTTGTAAATGATATTAAGCTTGACTTTAAAGCTGATATGATAAAATCATATGATTTGAGTCCAGATTTTAAAAGTAAGGGTTTGATTATGAAAGGCATTTCTTCTAATATGCTTGTAATTCCTACAGGTAGAAAATCACCAGTAGCCTTTATTTTAACAAGAATAATTGAAGATTATTTATGGAAAGCTATAAGAAATGAAAATGGAGCTTATCATATTCAGGCTTATGTTGATACAAACGGAAATATCATTATGTATTCAAGACAAGATCCTAATCTTTTACGTACCTATCAGATTATGGAGAAAAGTATTGATGCGATACTTAATATGAAGCTTACAGCTGAAGAAATCAAGGATTATATTATTAGCTATTTTTCGGCAACTACCTCAGTTTTATCAGCTTATGATACCTTTAATTTGGTTTTGAGAATGATTTTTGAAAATTATGATTATGCTACAAGGAAAAATAACCGAATGGGTATTTTAAATGTAACTGAAAAAGAAATTAAGGATTATGCCGTATATATTAAAGGTGAGCTTAAGAAAGCGATTAAGATTAGCATATATGATGGTGAGATTATTAGAAAAATGAATTTATTTGATGAAATAAAAGAAATAAAGTAGCTTCTAAGTTGACTTAAAAAAAACAATATTGTAAAATAATATCTAAATGAATGGAGTGGATTTTATGATAAAACAACCATTAAAGGGTATGAATGATTTTATTCCTGAAGAAGCGGGACTTCGTGATTATATGATAAATCAAATTCTTGAGGTTTATCATCAATTTGGCTTTGAACGTATTTATACACCAGCCATTGAGGATATTGAGAATATAAATAATAAAGAAGGTGGCGATAATCAAAAGCTTATCTTTAAGATTTTAAAGCGTGGAGAAAAGCTTGAAGAGGCCATTAATGCTAGTCAATTTGATGATTTATCTGACATGGGGCTTCGCTATGATTTAACGTTACCACTAACACGTTTTTATGCTAATAATAAAGCAAGTTTACCACAAGTTGGTAAATTTATTCAAATTGATCGTGTTTATCGTGCTGAACGTCCTCAAAGAGGAAGATGTCGTGAATTTGTTCAATGTGATATTGATGTTATTGGCGATGAGTCATATAATGCAGAAATTGAGCTTATTACCGCAACAGGAAGAGCTCTATTAAGGCTTCCAATTGGTGATTTTTTCATTCGTGTTAATAATCGTCAGGTTTTAAAGGCAGTTTTATTAAGCTTTGGCTTTGAAGAAAATTCGCTTGATAATATTTGTATTATTCTTGATAAGCTTGATAAAATTGGCGTTGATGGTGTTGTAAATGAACTAGAAGAAGCTTCATATGGACATGATGCTATCTTAAAGCTTAAGGATTTAATCTCACGTCCTGTTACACTTGATATGATTGAAAAAATTATACCTCAAAATCCTAATTTAGAAATCTTAAATAAAGTAATTGATGGAGCTAACGCTCTTGCAGATTCTAAATATAAGGTAGTTTATGATTTTACGCTTGTAAGAGGTCAGGGATATTATACAGGTTGTGTCTTTGAAATTGCCTCATCTAAGTTTGGTGGTACCATTGGCGGTGGTGGTAGATATGATAATTTAATTGGAAAATTTACAGGAGAAGCTACCCCAGCTGTTGGTTTTTCAATTGGGTTTGAACGTATCTATGCTATTTTACACGAAATTGGCTTTAAGGTACCAGGAAGAAAGAAGCTAGCTATTATTTATAAGAATGATTATATTGGCGCTTTCAAGTTAGCTGATAGCTATCGTGATAATTATGAGGTAAGTATGTATGCATTCCCTAAAAAGGTTGGTAAGCTTTTAAATCGTCTTGAGCTTCAAGGCTTTAATGCATATATTATATATGATAAGGATAATGATGAAAACAATCTTAATACGATAGATGCAAATAACTAATATGGAAATAAAAGCTTAAAATGCTTTTATTAATGCGAATTTTTTCATCAAGGTTTTGGTAAAAGCTTAATTGAATATGCCAAAACCACTTAATTATATGAATTTATAAGGTTGATATTTAAAAATATCAGCTTTTCGTATACTAAAACTAGGAGTTAATCTCTTAGTTTTAGTATTTCAAATATTATAGTATAATAGTAATGAAGGAATGTTTATATTAATCATTAGGGCGCATTGAGTGACCCTGCAAAAATCTTTACAGCTAGACTGTTATTAAGATCATTCCTTCACTATAGAAATAAGTTGGCTGAGAGAATCTTTACTCCCAGCTTTTTCTTTTATGTAGGCATACATTTAAGAAAAGGTTTTGAAACTATGGACGTTCAGCTTTTGGAGAATAGCAATATATCTCGTATTAAAAAATGTCCAAATTTCAATTTTTTATTTTAATCT